>Ga0126371_10005946_pt1 | contig 10842 bp, 9 predicted proteins | sample PanSoiMetaPlot_4_FD_110145 | JGI IMG/M metagenome (GOLD analysis project Ga0126371, IMG submission 110145) | Tropical forest soil microbial communities from Panama - MetaG Plot_4 | ecosystem: Environmental > Terrestrial > Soil > Tropical forest > Bulk soil | place: Panama | collected 2016-02-17
CGGTCGTCGTCATTGAGATCGTCGAACGGCAGATTGACCTCGTAGCCAATGCCGAGCCGGTCGAGACCGAGGCACAAGTTGGAGAACACCTTGTCGGGTCCGCTTGCGCGCGCCCTGCCGCGAATGATCCGGCGCAGCAGCGGACGCACAAACCGGTCGCCTGCGATCCAGCGGTCCTGCTCGGGCACACGTCTGAAATAAAGGCAAATGCGGCTCATCTGAAAAATGCGCGGCGGCACGACAGCCTTTTACCGGCAGCTTGCCGGACTCCGGCGCTCCCGCTAAACACTTGGTTTCCAGCCCCATCGAGGCCGCAACCACCGCTTTCGCATCCGCGAGCCGCGCCGTGTCGACGATCGACGACGTCAGAGATTATTGGGACCGGCGGCCATGCAACATCCGGCATTCGCCGCGGCAAGTCGGCACCCGCGCCTATTTCGATGAAGTCGAGGCACGCAAGTATTTTGTCGAGCCGCACATTCAGGACTTCGCTCAGTTCGAGCGCTGGAACGGCCGGTGCGTCCTGGAAATCGGCTGCGGCATCGGCACCGATGCGGTCAGTTTCGCGCGCGCCGGCGCCGACTACACAGGCATCGAATTGTCGCCGGCCAGCATGGCTCTGGCGCAAAAGCGCTTCGAGATTTTCGGCCTCGACGGCACGTTCCGCACCGGTGACGCTGAGCATCTGGCCGAGTTCGTGCCGGCCAGGAGCTTCGACCTGGTCTATTCCTTCGGCGTCATTCATCACACGCCTGCGCCGCGCGCCGTCATTGCGGGTGCGCGCGAGGTGATCCGGCCGGACGGCGAATTGCGCATCATGCTCTATGCGAAGAATTCATGGAAAGCGATGATGATCGACGCCGGCTTCGATCAACCCGAAGCGCAGAGCGGCTGCCCGATCGCCGCGCTCTACACGCGGGACATGATCGAAGAGTTGCTCGGCGGCATGTTCACGATCGTCTCGGCCGAGCAGGCGCACATCTTTCCGTACGTCGTCGAAAAATATGTGCGCTACGAGTATGAGCTGCAGCCCTGGTTTGCGGCCATGCCGAAGGACATTTTCGCGGCCCTCGAACGCCGCCTCGGCTGGCATTATCTGATCGTCGCAAAGCCGATTTGACCTTCGCCGGACAATCACGTGGTCAGCGCGCCGAAGTTCGCACCACCGCGCCGTCATCGCCGGCCAAGTCGTGCGCGCGTCCAAGCTGAATGATGCGCAGGCTTTCCGGACAGCGGGCGGGGTCGAGAATGCGCCAGCAATCGACGACCAGCCGCGCCCGCCCGGCCCCGGACCAGCCGGCAAAGAAGGCGACGTACTCGGCCGCTGGAATCATCACCGCAATCGCGTCCGCCGCGGCGACCGCATCCGCCGCCGATGCCGCGAATTCGATCCCGGAGCCGAGGACGGATCGCGCGGCATCGAGCCCTAGCGGATCGTGCACGATCACCCGGCGCCCTGCGATGCCGAGCGCGGCGGCCAGCAGGATCCCCTGCGCCTGCTCGGTCACCGGCGTGTCGGGCTTGTAGGCCAGTCCGAGCACCGCAACGCGATCGCCGGGACTGGTATGCTGCGTGACGATCGCGGCGACGCGGCGGACCTGACGTTCGTTGATGGCGTGCGCGGCGAGCGCAAGATCGGCCTCGGTGCCAGCCCCCCGCGCCAGCCGCGCAAACGCCACTGTGTCGCGAGGAAAGCACGGGCCGCCATAGCCGGTGGCGCCGCGCAGATACTTGCCGCCGATCCGCGCATCTTTGCCGAGCGCGCGCGTCACCACGTCGACGTCGCCGCCAACGAGATTGTCGCAGATTTCAGACAGCGAATTGGCGAACGAAATCTTCATCGTGATGTAGGTGTTGACCGCGATCTTGGTCAGCTCGGCATTGACGAAATTCATGCGCGCGACCGGCACCGTGTCGCCGACGATGCGCCTGGAGAGGCCTTCCAGCATCGCGCCGGCCTGCGCATCGCTCTCGCCGATCAGCACGAAATCGGGGCGAAGCAGCCCGTCTATCACATTGCCCAGCGCGACGAATTCGGGGTTGTAGCAAAGGCCGAGATCGGCGCCGACGCGCTTGCCCGAGATCGTTTCGAGCCGCTCGCGGAGCGGCCCGCCGATCGAACCCGGCATCACGGTCGAGCTGACGACGATCAGATGGTAGCCGCGCTTGGTTTTGAGAACGCGGCCGATCTCCTCGATCGCCTCGAGCAGATGATCGTTCTTGAAGCCGCCGTCGAGTCCGCTCGGCGTCGGCACCAACAAATACGTGACGTCGCTCGCATCGATCGCGACGCGCCAATCGGAGGTGGCGTGGATGCGGTCGCCGTGCGCCGTGAGCAGCGCCTGCAGACCAGGCTCCCGCACCGGAGCGATGCCGGCCTCGACCTTCGCCACCGTCTGCGGGTCGAGGTCGACGCCATAGGCATCGAAACCCTGACGCGCCAGCACCGCCAGGAGCGGGGCGCCGAGCCTTCCCAAGCCAACGACGCAAACCGTGGTCATCGTTGCCCCGACACCTGCGCGTTATGGCGCTGTGGCCCGTAGCTGACGCGCAATCCAGTCATAGGTGAGCTTCATGCCGACAGCCAACGGCTGCGCCGGCGCCCAGCCGAGCTTTTCGCGGATCAGCCGGTTGTCGGAATTGCGCCCACGCACCCCGAGCGGACCGGCGACGTGACGCTTCTCCAGCCGCTTGCCGGCAATGCCCATGATCAAATCGGCAAGGCCGTCGATCGTCACCATCTCTTCGGATCCGATATTGACCGGTCCGGTGAAGTCGGAACGCATCAGCCGCAGCGTTCCGTCCAGGCATTCCGCAATATAAAGAAACGAACGGGTCTGCCGGCCGTCGCCCCAAATCTCGATGCTGCCGCCGTCCGCGGTCGCCGCGACCTTGCGGCACAAGGCTGCCGGAACCTTCTCGCGTCCGCCCTGCCAAGCGCCCTCCGGTCCGAAGATGTTGTGGTAGCGCGCGATCCGCACCTGCATGCCGTGGCATCGCGCATAGCTCAGATAGAGCCGCTCGCTGAACAGCTTTTCCCAGCCGTATTCGCTGTCCGGCGCCGCCGGATAGACCGAGCTTTCGGCGCAGTTCGGGCAAGCGGGATCTTCCTGGTTATAGGCCGGATAGATGCAGGCCGAGGACGAGTAGAACACCCGCAGGATGCTGCGCCGGAAGCAGGCATCGAGCACATTGAGATTGATCGTCGCCGAATTGTGCATGATCTCGGCATCGTTCTCGCCCGTGAATATGAAACCGGCGCCGCCCATGTCGGCGGCGAGCTGGTAGACCTCATCGAACCGGCGGTCGGTCACCTGGCGGCAGAAATGCGGATCGCGTAAATCGCCGACGACAAAATCGTCGGCCGCGGTGTCCGCATATTCGTGATGTTTGAGGTCGACACCGCGGACCCAGAAACCTTCGGCCTTGAGCCGCTTGACCAAATGCCCGCCGATGAAGCCACCGGCGCCGCAGACCAATGCCGATTTCATCGACCTGGCCCCGGTCCATGGGCGATCCTGATCCGTACCGTCACAGCGTAATCCAATTCCGATACACCAGATCAAGCTCAGCCGTCCCGTGCCGCGGCGTCCATTGTTTCGGCAGGATGCATATCTTGTCGTCGTCAAGCGTCGCCCAGGCCGCCCACCACGAATAAGTGCTGTTGGTCATGATGTGATGCCGGCAATTGCTCATCAGCAACAGATCGATGGCGGGATTGTCGCCAAAGCGATCAGTCGCGATGAACTCGCAATCCTTGCCGAAGATGCCGGCGTGCTTGCACCACTCGATGTCGTCGGAAAAGATCAAAAAGGTCGGATTGGCGATTTTGGCCCTCATCAGGTCCATGGCGGCTTCGAAATACGCCAGGTGGCTCGATTGCCAGACCGGCAAGGTGTCGCTTTCGCCCTGCCGCCACACCGCATCGCCTCTGCGGACATGGACCGAGACGCTGGTCTGTCGCGCGATCAACTGCGCGCATTGTTTGATTTCCGCCGTCGCAACGCTCCACAGGCTGAGCTCGGCGAGAACCTCGTCGTCGCGCGGCAGCAGATAGAAAAGCGACTGAAAATATCCGGAAACGACCGTCCGGGGCTGGATCGCGAAAAACCGGCTGTCGGTCTCCCACATCGGCTGTGCATAGTGGTTCCAGAACAACGGGCGGGCAATCTTGCGATAGCTTTTTTGCAACAAACCGTGCGCCGAATACGGCCCCGAAGCCGGATAGCTGATGACCCGCGCTTTGATCGGCAGAGTGTCGAGCCAGAACGAAAACGAGTCGCCGGTGGCGCCGTGACTGCAGAACAGCGTGTCGATCTCGAGATCGACGCCGAGCCGCTTGGCCTGGGCGCGCACCGCGGCGTACTGCACGAGCTGATTGCCGAACCGCCCTGCGATCGTCAGGCAGATCAACGCGCCGACCCATTCATGCGGGCCCTGCCAAGCTGGGCCGGTGGTGTATCTGTCGTGCAATACGGCGCAATAGAGCCATGAGGCGACCAGGCTTGGCGCCTCATGCGTCACGCGCCGCGTCATCGCCCGGCGCGGTTTCGCGACTGCCGCCGCAGGGCTGCACCTGCCATGGCAATCGCAGCGACAGAAAGCCGTTGCGGCGGTTGCCGCGGCGGGTGCTGGTATCGTCGAGGGTAAACTCGCCGACCACGCCCGGTACGTCGATGATGCGCCCGTACGCATCGAGATCGGCATAGAACGTCAGGCAAATCTGATACGTGGCGGGGCTGAGAATGCGTTCCGGAATTTTGATGCCGATGGTGCCGCGGCCGGGGGGCAGCCCATCGAACGGATTGAATCCCATGTCGTCGCTGTCGGCTTCGTAGACGATCGTACCGTCGAGACGTTGCAGCTGCAGATAGCCATGCAGCGCGCCGACCGGACGTGTCGCGGAATAATCGATCGCGATGCAGATCGGCTGGTCGCAGTCGAATTGCGCGGTCGGCTCGCCGTCCGGCGCGCGCGCGGTGGTGACCCGCTCGACGTAGAACGGCCGGTCGGCCGGACGCGGCGTGGGGCGGATGAAGCTGCCTTCGGCAACGCCCTCGCTCGATTCTTTCAGATAAGATTCGATCGCTTCCTGCGGCGGCGCGTCGCGCTTGAGCTGGCCGTGATCGAGCACGATGCAGCGCTGCGTCAGGCGGCGGATCGCCGCCATGTTGTGGCTGACGAACAGTACGGTGCGGCCGCCTTGCGCCACCTCCGACATGCGGCCCAGGCACTTGCGTTGAAATTCGGCGTCACCGACCGCCAGCACCTCGTCGACGATCAAAATCTCGGTATGCAGATGCGCGGCAACCGCGAAGGCAAGCCGCACGTACATGCCCGAGGAGAACCGCTTGACCGGCGTGTCGAGAAAATTCTCGACCTCGGAGAAGGCGACGATCTCGTCGAAGCGCCGCTTGATCTCGGCGTGGCGCATGCCGAGGATGGCGCCGTTGAGAAAGATGTTTTCGCGGCCGGTCAGTTCCGGGTGGAATCCGGTGCCGACCTCGAGCATGCTGGCGACGCGGCCGGTGAGTTCGATCCGCCCGGCGGTCGGCTCGGTGATGCGGCTGATCACCTTGAGCAGCGTCGACTTGCCGGCGCCGTTGCGGCCGATGACGCCGGTCACCTCGCCGCGCCTGACCTCGAACGACACGTCCTTGAGCGCCCAGAAATCCTCGATCGGCGGCCGGCGGTATTGGCGCCCGCGGCGGAACAGATCGCGCGCGCGGTCGGACAGCACGTCGCGGAGCGCCACGTAGCGCTCGCTCTGCTGATGACGGATCCGGTATTTCTTGCCGAGGCCGTCGATGCGGATGGCGACGTCGGACATTCAGTATTTCAGTCTGTAATACGCGTATTTGACGACTTCGTTCTGGAACGTGATGACGCCGCCTTCGGTCTTCCACCAGTCGTTTCGCGTGTAGTCCGGCGGATCGATGGCGGGGACCAGAACGACGGCGTCGTTGCCGAACACGCGGTGCATGATCCAGCGCAGCCGGCGCGCGGCGAAAATATCGGTCGGTATCAGGATGGTGTGGGCGCCGGCGCGCTTGGCCCAATCGTGCAGCGCCACAGCCTCTTCATAAGTATCGTGGAGATTGCTGCCGAAGGGCTGGATGGCGGCGCCGGGCACGCCCAGCTTTTCCAGCACCTCCATGTTGGCGCGCACGTGGGAGCGCAATACGCCCAGGCGTTCGGCCGGGTTGGCGCCGGTATTCGACACCAGAATTTTACTCACCAGGCCGCGGCGATAATAGTCGGCCGCCGCGAACGGCCGATACTCCAGGCCGCCGCCGAGCACCACCGCAGCATCTGCCGGCGCCGCCGCATCGGCAACGATCCAGAGCGCCGCCGCCTCGCGCAGCAGAGCATGGCGTGCAACAACAGCTGCCGCCGCGAGCAGCACGAGGGCCGCGAGCAATCCGCCCCAGAAGCGCAGCGCCCGCCGCGGCCGTCGCCCTGCCGCCAATTCGATGCCGCTTTGCTCGGACGAAGTCGTCATATGCGATCGGCGAAGCTGTGTTCCATGCGCCGGAAATACCACAGCCCGAGCGCCAGAACCGCGGCCGTGACGGCGACCGAGATGATCGTGCTTTGTGCATCGAGCGCGACGCCGCCGCCGAGCAGCGACCAGCGAAAGCCGTCGATGATGCCGACCATCGGGTTGAGCGCATAAAGCGCGCGCCATTGCGCCGGCACGTCCGTCGTCGAGAACGCGATCGGCGACACAAACAGGCCGAATTGCACCATGAAGGGCACAATGTAGCGGAAGTCGCGGTACTCAACGTTGAGCGCGGCAAACACCAAGCCGAAGCCGAGCGCCAAACAGAAGGCAAGCAGCAAAAACAGCGGCAGCGCCACGAGCTGCCATCCCGGCAGAAAGCGGTACCAGAGCATGAGAACAACGAGCAGCGCCAGCGTGATGGCGAAGTCGATCACCGTGGTCGCCACCGCGGCAAGCGGAATGAGCAGGCGCGGGAAGTAGATTTTGGAAATCAGATTGGCATTGCCGATCAGGCTCGCGGCCGCGTCGGCGAGCGCGCTGGAAAAGAACTGCCACGGCAGCACCGCGGCAAAGACCAGGATCGGCTCCGGTACGCTGCCGGCCGGAAAGCCGACCAGGCGGCGGAAGCCGACGAACACCAGCATGGTGAGCGCCGGCCGGATCAGCGCCCAGGCAATGCCGATGCCGGTCTGCTTGTAGCGCACTGCGGTATCGCGCCAGGCCAAGAAATAGATCAGCTCGCGATAGTGCCAGAGATCGCGCCAGTAATTTTTCGCCGTCATGCCGGGCTCGATGACGAGCTTCGCCGTGGCGGCGGCCGCGGCCGAGGATTGCGGCGCACCGAAGTCGGTCACGCGGCCCTCGCTGGCGCGGCGGAGAGAAGGTGCTGCTTCATCAATTCCCGCACATGCAGTGAAAAATTCTCGAAGCGAAACCGGGCGGCGCCGGCCGGCGCCACGCCATCGCCGCCCAGAGCTGCGGTCACGGCGCGCACCAGGGCCGCGGTATCGGCCGGGTCGATCAGTGTACCGATGGCGCCGTCGGCCAGCGCGTCCGCACTGCCGTCGGAATTGCCGCCGACCACCCGCAGTCCCGATGCCGCCGCCTCCAGAAACACGATGCCGAAGCCTTCCTGGGTGCTCGGCATCACGAACAAATCAGCCAGGCGATAAAGTTGCGGCAGTTCGTCGGCCGTAACCGTTCCGGCAAATACGACGTGGTCCGCCACGTCGAGCTCGCGCGCGAGTACCTCCAGCCGCGCCTTGTCGCCACCGCCGCCGACGATCAGATAAACGATATCGGAAAAACGCGCGACGATGCCGGGCAGCGCGCGAATGACATGGTCCTGGCCTTTGCGACGCTCAGCGGGATCGAGCCGGCCGACGGTCAGCAAGACGCGTTTACCGCGCAAGCCGTAGCGCGCGGCCAGCTCGTCGGAGCGCGTGCCGCGCCCAAAGGACTGCTCCACCGTCGGTGGCAGCACGCGCACGCGCGCCGGATCGACGCCGCAGACCGCGAGAAATCGCGTGCGCGTGTAGCGGCTTACCGCGGTGATCAGGCAAGCGCGCTCGGCCGCTTGTCGTTCGATGCGACGCGGCACGCCCCATGCCTCCCAACCATGCAGCTGCAGCCACAGCGGGACGCCAAGCAACGATGCCAAAAACCCCGCCAGCGGCGCCAAGTGCAGATGGCCGCAAAACACCGCTTCGAACGGGCCCTGCGTCAGCGCCGCCTTGATCGCGGCAAGAGAATAGATCGCCGCATTGCGCCGCGGTTTTAGCTGGCGCACGCCGGCCGGCAACACCGTTGCGTCGGCCTCACCGAGTCGCGGCAGCACGACAATGCGCTCGATGCCCGGACAAAGCGTTAAAGCCTTGATGAGATCGCGGTTATATTGCGCGATGCCGCCGGAGCCGCCGAAGCCGTCGGTGATCAGCGCCAGAATGCCGCTCATCGAAGGTGCACCTAAGCCTGCGCGATCTGATAGGCCCAGCGCCGCGCCCAGGGGCAATTGGCCGAACGCAGCCGCGGCACGTCCTGCCAGGCGCGCACCCGCTCGTCGTCCTGCAGCCACTGCGCGATCGGCGTGGAAAATCCCGTCTTGGCGCGGTTTTGAATTTGCGGAGGCAGTGCAACACTCGGGCTGTCGGCGATGAGCGCTTTGCCGGCGCCGCGCGGCAGTGCGGCAAAATCCACCGCGACGGCTTGCAACAGCGCGACATCGACAAACGGCACGCGCACTTCAAGCGAGTGCGCCATGCCGGCCCAATCGGTGTCGCGCAAGAGCTGATTGCGCAGATAGAGGCCGGCCTCGAGCGCCGCCACCTTGCTCCACGCGCTTTTCGGCTCGGGCTCGAGTACAGCGGCGATGTGCTTGACCGGATCGAGCCGGCGCAAGCCCTCGCGCATGAATTCGCCGTCCATCAGGCCGCCCAGCTCCCACGGCATGAAGACGCCGCGGCGCAACAGATAAGCGCCCGAATAGTTGTTGGCGTACTGCAAAAAGCCCGCGGCCTTGGGATGGAGAAGCGGCATGGCGCCGTTGAGCACCGCGATCGCACGCCGCACCATCGCGTTGAGAAACGGCACGAAGCGGCTGAGCCAGGTCAGCCGTACCCAGCGCGGAATGTCGCGAAACGACGGATAGCCGCCGACCAGTTCGTCACCACCGAGGCCGGACAGCGCGGCTTTGAGGCCGCGCTCGCGCGCCGCCTTGGCAACAAACCAGGTGTTGATGCCGTCGATGGTCGGCTGATCCATGGCGGCGAAAATTTTCGGTAGATCGGCGCGGAATTCCTCACGCGTTACGGTACGGATGGTGTGGCGGGCGCCGTAATGCCGCGCCGTCAGCGCTGCGAGCGGCGCCTCGTCGTCGTCGCCGCCGCGAAATTCGTCGTAGCGCAACGTGATGGCTTCGACGTCGCGCTGGCCGGCGTCGCGCATCAGGCCGAGCAGCGCGCCGGAATCGATTCCGGAGGAGAGAAACAGGCCGACCGGGACGTCGGCGACGAGATGATGGCGCACGCTGTCGAGCAGCGCGGCGCGGACGCGGCTGCCGGCATCCGCTGCCGGGCGTCGGGCCGGCTTGTCTGCCGCGATCAACGGACGCGACACCGCAAAATAGCGCGCCGGCCGCGCCGGCCCGCAGCGGTCGATCCACAACGTCGTGCCGGCCTCGACCGCCCGCACCGCGCGATGGATCGTGTAGGGCTCGGGCACGCTGCCGAACAAAAAGAAGCCGGCCCAGCCGGCCGGATCCGGATCGCGGTCGACCTTGCCGCCGGCGAAGAGCGCCTTGACCTGCGAGGCAAACCGTAGCGTCCAGCCGTCGTCTGCATAGTAAAGCGGCTTCACGCCATATGGATCGCGCGCGAGCAGCAAACCCTGCCGCGCCGCGTCCCACAGCGCGAAAGCGAACATGCCGCGCAGGTCGCCCACCATTGCGGCGCCCTTGAGCGCATAGAGTTGCAACAGAACCTCGGTGTCGGACTGGGTGCGGAATACCCGTCCCTTGGCCTCGAGCCCGGTGCGCAGCGTTTTGTAATTGTAAATCTCGCCGTTGAACGCGATCACCGCGCTGCCGTCGGCGCTGGCCATTGGCTGCGCCGCTTCCGCCGACAAATCGATGATCGCAAGCCGGCGGTGGCCGAAGCCGACGCGGCCGTCGGCCGAAACCCACTCGCCGCAACCATCCGGGCCGCGCGCCGCCATATGGTCGCGCACATTGCGCAGTTCCATCACGTCGATCGGATTGGCGGCGTAGTGGTAGGCGTAAATGCCGGCGATGCCGCACATGGGCGTTGGAGCAGATCTAACGGAGTGGGTTCAAAGCGGTCATCGCGCCGCCGGCTTGACCATCGTGGCGACCAGGAACGAGCCCATGCGCAAGTGCCGGGTCAACAGCCGCGCCGCGGCATCGGGAATGACGCCCATCATGGCTTGCTTGATCCGGCCGTGCGGCAGCGGCACCAGATCGCTCTTCATGCCGTAGAGATGGATCGACTCGACGGTCAAAAAATCGTTGGCCTCGGCGCGCCATTCGGACGGCTTGTAATAGCGCGCGATCGCGCCGTCGGTACCGCTTTGGCTGGCCTGGTGCAGGGTGCGCCAGATGCGGCCGCCACCCAGAAACAGCCAGCGCAGGAAGCCGCCGACGTGATAATTCCACCAGGAGCGGTAATAGATCATCACGGTGCAGGTGCCGCCGGGGCGGAGCACGCGGCTGATCTCCGCCAACACGCGCCGCGTATCGGCGGACTGATGGACGACGCCCCAGCTCCACACGTAATCGAAGCTGCCGTCGCGAAATGCCATCCGTTCGGCATCCATTTGCGCGA
>Ga0126371_10005948_pt1 | contig 10837 bp, 13 predicted proteins | sample PanSoiMetaPlot_4_FD_110145 | JGI IMG/M metagenome (GOLD analysis project Ga0126371, IMG submission 110145) | Tropical forest soil microbial communities from Panama - MetaG Plot_4 | ecosystem: Environmental > Terrestrial > Soil > Tropical forest > Bulk soil | place: Panama | collected 2016-02-17
GGGCGGTGATTGCTGGTGCGGCGCAGAATTGTCGAGCAGCGCACGCATTGCGCGGTCATGCCCAGTGCCAGCGCGGGAACAGTTTGAAAGAGCCCGCAACCCGGGCACTCCCGAAGCTGCGGCTCGGTGAGTTTCGGCTCTTTCCGAGACCGCATTACCTGCCCGTGACCAGCACCGAGGCCAGGCCGTCGGCGAGCTGCCCCATCGCCAGGCTGATCGCTGTGACCTCGCCCTGAATGTCTGCAGTGGGCGGCGTCACGAGAAAGCGAAAACTGCGCAAGACCGGACCGGACCGGCGCTTGAAGTCCACACTCGCTTGAGCCTGCAGGACGAGGTTGCCGGACGGGTCCTCATCGAGGCGCTGCATATTGAGCTCTATTGTCGCATCCGGCGAGGCGGTCACGGCTCCGCTCTCGCCGAACACCGTGCTCTGCGGCAGGCGCTGGCTCAATTCCTCAATCAGGATCCGGCTCAGCATCGCGCCGAGCGGCTCGCCCCACCAGTCGTTCGACATGACGTCGAGGCGATAGTTCTCTGACGAGCGGACAATCTCCGACCGCTCCAGATAGCGCGCCATCGAGATCTGCTGCAGCGCCACGACTTTCGGCCCGCCGGTCTGAGCCCGCCCCTGCGCCGGCGCGATCGTGTAGAGCACTGGGTTCGGCGAGGAACAGGCGGCGAGCGCTGCCAGACCCAGCGCGGCGAGTCGCGCCGCGTTCATTCCAGCGGCCCCGCGGGCCGGCCCTTGATCAGCGCCTCGGGATGGCGAGCCAACAGATCGGCGAGGGCGCGGATCGAGCGTAGCGCGTCGTTGGTCTGCGCCAGCAGCCGCTCGAGGTCGCGGCTGAATTTGGTGTTGTCGCCGTAGCCGCTGTCGAGCGAGAGGACCAGTTTGTTCGCATTTGCCAAGGTCTTTTGCAGCCCCGCAGCGACCTCGGGCAGCTGCTTGGCCGCCGGGCTGAGACCGCTGTTGAGGTTCTGAACCATGTTCTGGGCGGACGCGATCATCCCGCTGAGCTCGGTCAAAGCCTTTTTCATTTGCGGGCCCTGAGCCACGTCGTTGACCGATTTGAGGATCCCGTCGAGGTTTTTGCCGATCTTTTCGAACGGCATCTGATTGACCTTGTTGAGAAGCTCGGTTGCGGAGGCGGTGAGACCGGCAAACCCGCCGCCTTCCGTTGCCGGTATCACGAAATCCGGCCCGTCCATCGAGACTTCGGCCGGTTCCGCATCGCTGATGAAATCGAGAGCGATATTCTGCTGCCCGGTGATCAAGCTGGCGCTCTGCAAGCTCGCCCGCAATCCTTGCTTGAGGAGCGCCTGGACCGACTCAGTATCGGTGTTAAACACTCGCTTTCCGACGCCAACGACGCGTTCGGGCTCGATCTCGTACCGAACGGGCGCCAGCACCACGTCCTTGGCGGCGTCGTAGGTCAAGCGCACATCGGTCACCTCGCCGACCTTTAGGCCGTGCACGGTGACGTCGGAGCCCGGTGCAAGCCCGCTGACGGAGCCTGAAAAATAAGAGATCGCCGGGATCTTTCGAGTGTAGGACGCGGCGTTCGCCAATTCCCTATCGGCGAACAGCGGGAAGACGTGGTCGGCATTCGCCTCCGCAGCATGGACCGCCGCCGCCGGTGTCTCGAATGCGACGCCGCCGAGCAATAGCGCCTTCAGAGACTCCATCTGCACGTCGACACCGGTTCCACCGAGTTTGATCGAGACCCCCGACGCGTTCCAAAAGCGAGTCTGATCGTTGACATAGCCGTCATAGGGTGCTCGGACGAAAGCGTGGATCGTTACATATTCGGCCATGTCGGCGATGTCCCAGCCGAGCACCTCGCCGACATTGAGGTCGCGGAAGAAAATCGGGGAGCCGACCGAGACCGAGCCGATGCGCTTCGATTTCAACAGAAATGTGCGCCCCGGGACAAAAGCGCCCAGTACGGGGGGATCCTCGCGCCCGACGAACTCGTGCTGGCTCTTACCCGGGTTCGCGGCCGGCAACATGCCGATATAGGAACCCGAGAGCAGCGTCTCGATGCCGGAGATGTTGCCGGCAAAGAACCGCGGCTTGACGACCCAGAAAAGCGTTCCTTCGGTCAGCAGCGGTTTTGCCTCGTGCGTCGTTGCGACGGTGACGACGACATGCGTCCGGTCCGGCGCCAGCTCCAGGGTCTTTACCGTGCCGAAGACGATGTCCTTGTATTTCAGCTGCGACTGCCCGGCCTGCAGCCCTTCGCCGCTGTCGAACGAGATCCTGATCGTCGGACCCTGCTTCGAGAACGTGTCCCAGGCGAGCCAAGCCCCGATCACGATCGCGACGAGCGGCACGATCCAAATGATGGAGATGCGGCGCGAACGGCCCGTTCTGGCATGCGGCAGCGCCCGCTGCTCGGCAAGGTTGGTCATCGCCCGTCTCCCATCTGACCGGAGGGCTGCAAGTCCGGTCCGGCACCGTTCGGAGTGTCGCGTCAGATCATGTTCGGGTCAACCGGGCCAGCCAAGGATGCCCTGCTGCCGGTGAAGCGGTCGCACTCGTCCAGAAGAACTAGCCTCGACTGGCGGGGATGTCGCTATGCATTTTCGGCAAAGCCGAAAGAAGCCCGGTACGCGCGACTCGGGCTCACTCGCGGCGAGACTGCCCACGCCGAGCCCAAAGCGGCGCCGGATCGAGACACCTTGCCGATCAGGCCGCTCGAGGAAATGCGAGAAGCCCTGTTCGGCCGCTCCAGCCCTCACAAACGGCATTGGCCTCTCCAGCGGCATCGGTGTACCAAACGCGCGTAAGCGCGAATTTACAAGGCGGCCGAGTATGGACCTTATCGTGCGCAATGTCCGGTTAGCGCACCCATTTGGGGGCGAGCCGGTGGACATCGGCGTCGCCAACGGTAAGATCGTTACAATCGAGGCGGCCCTCGCGGCGGAAGCGGTGAGTTACGACGCCGGAGGGCGGATCGCCTGCGGCGGCCTGATCGAGACCCACATCCATCTCGATAAATCTCGGATACTCGACCGGGTGACCCCCGAAACAGGCCGCAGAATAAATCCGATGAAGCAGGTCGCGGCGCTGAAGAGCGGGTTTGCCGTCGAGGACATCCATGCCAGGGCGGAGCGGACGCTCGCCGAATGCATCCGCAATGGCGCGACCCGGATGCGCACTCAGGTCGAGGTGGACCCTGCCCTCGGTTTGCGCGGGTTTGAAGCGATACAGTCGCTGATCGGCGAATACCGCTGGGCGATCGACATTGAAATCTGCGTGTTCCCGCAGGATGGCCTGACCAATTATCCCGGCACGGACGAGCTGCTCGTGCAAGCCCTCAAACGCGGTGCCCGGGTGGTCGGCGGCGCACCCCGCTACGACAGCGACCACGCCGGCCAGATCCGCCGCGTATTCGAGCTCGCCCGAGAATTCGATGTCGATGTCGATATCCACCTCGACGTCGGCGACACACCCGAGGCGATGGACATCCACCTCGTCTGCGAGCTGACAGACCAATACCGCCGCGGAGGCCGGGTCGTCGTCGGCCATATGGCCAAATTGTCGACGATGCCGCCGAGCGAGGTTGCCATTTTGGCGCGCCGACTCGCCGACACCGGGATCGCAGTCACTGTCCTGCCGCTCACCGATTTGTTCGTCATGGGCCGCGACCAGGACCATAATATCCGCCGCGGCGTCGCCGACGCCAACTTTCTGGTAGAGCGTGGGGTGAACTGCTCGCTATCCACCAACAACGTGCTCAACCCCGTGACGCCCTACGGCGACTGCTCGCTGATCCGCATGGCCAATCTGCATGCCAACATCCTGCAGATCGCTCAGCCGGCTCAATTGCGCGAAATTTTTGCGATGCTGACCGAGCGGTCCGCACGGCTCCTCAACCTTCCCGACTACGGGATTGCCATCGGCAACCCGGCCGACATTGTCGTCATCGACGCCGCCTCTCCCGAGCAGGCGGTAGCCGAAATTTGTCAGCCGGCGGCGGTCTTCAAGCGAGGCAAAAGAACGGTGAGGCGCGAACCAGCAGAATTGATCCGCCCGGTCTAGCGGCTGCATGAACCGAGCGCATTTGGCGATCGTTGTCCTGGCTTGGGGAAGCGCCGCCTCTGACGCGGCGTCGCAAGAATTGACGAGGTGCACCGCCGGTCGACAGGTCATCGACCAGGAGGGCAAGAGCGGCGTCATCGTGGCCGACAGTGACAAGCTCTGCCAGGTCAAATACCCGGATGGGCAGGTTTACAGCTGGATATTCTGGAACCTTCGCGCCGCGCCGGACCGCGCCGCGCCGGACCGCGCCGCGCCCGGGTCGGCGAGTTCAGGGTCGAGGGTGTTGGAGACAGGCGCCGCGGCGCCCGGCGGCCCTGGGGGGCCAACGATCCTCAGACCCTCTTCCGGCCACACGCTTGTCTATCGCGCCGACCGGCGTGGCCACTTCAACATCAAGGCCGCTGTAAACGGCGCGCCGACGACGTTTATTGTCGACACCGGCGCAAGCCTCGTCGCCCTTACTCCCCAGGATGCCCGCGCCGCTGGGATCTCGAGTGGCGAGCTGGTGTTCAACCAGATCACGCAGACCGCGAACGGCCAGATTCACTTCGCTCCGGTTTTGCTACGCGAGATCCGCATCGATCAGCTGTCGATCGAGAACGTACAGGCGGCAGTGATCGAGAACCTCAATCAGTCGCTGCTCGGAATGAGCTTTTTGAACCGTTTGAAGAGCTTCGAGCTGCGCGCAGGGACATTGACGATCGGCTGGTGATCGAGGCCCGGATTTCCGCTCTGCGAGCGACGCGGGAATGGCGAGGGAAATAGCCCGCGTAACGCGGGATGTCAGGGCCTTGTTGCTGGTCTGCGAACATAGGTCTTGGGTCAGCGACAGACAACCTCCGCACTGTTGGATGCGGACTTTGAACCAGAGGGCTCGGGTCCTTCACGCCGACCGGCAACGCGGCTGCCGCTGTCACCGCTCGATGATGATGTCCACCCGGCGGTTGTAAACGGAAGGATCAGCAGACCCGGTTTGGCCGATCGGCTCCTGCCGGATCAGGGTGCGCGCAATGCCGTCCTCCTCGAGCTGGTCGGTGACGATCGAGCTGCGGGTTTGCGCCAGGTACTTGTTCGTCTCCGGCTTTCCAGTGGCGCTCGCGCGAGCCTGCACGACGATCCCCTTGGCGCCCGATTCGCGGGCCCGCTTTGCTGCATCGGCGATCGTGGCCTTGGCCTCGTTCGACAAGTTTGCACTGAATTCATCGAAATACACGAGAAGGCGAGGGAGCTCGGCAGAGCCAGTATTCGCAGGTGTCTGCGCACCTGCCGCAGTCCACATCCCAAGTGCGCCCAATACAAAAACCAATCGTCGCAAATTCCACATCGCGAAGGTCATTCGGCGTGCTCCGCTCGCATCAGCCCGGTATGGTTCCTTGGTCGAGATAGATTCCGTGCAGTGCTTCCCCGAAGTACTGACCGGAACGGTTTCGCTTAGCACGAAGAGCACGTCCCGGCAAGCTGCCAGCAATTGGAAACTGCCGTCAGCGCCGGCCCGCGGCAATCTGGTCTTCGGACACACCGGGCTCGGACATCCACGACAGCAGCAGCGTGTATGCCACCGCCAGCACCACCGGGCCGAGGAAAATGCCCACAAGACCAAAGGCGATGAGGCCGCCGATGACGCCTGCGAGCAGCAGAAACAGCGGCAGGTGGGCGCCTCGGCGGATCAGCAACGGCCGCACGACACTGTCGGCCGTGCTGAGCAAAACACTCCAGACGACCAGAACCGTGCCCCAGACCGAGTCGCCGCTCCAGTACAGCCACACCACTGCAGGTACCAGCACCGGCAACGGCCCGAGCTGCGCTATGCACAGCATGAACATCGCAGCCGTCAGGATCGCCGCGAATGGTACGCCGGCCAGTGCCAAGCCGAGGCCGCCTAACAGCGACTGGCCCACCGCGGTCACCACAACGCCGAGCGCTACGCTGCGAATAGCCTGGCCAGCCAGCAGCACCGATTGCTCCCCCCGCTCACCGGCGAGCCGGCGGCCGAAGCGGCAGACGAGCGTGGCAGCGTGCTCGCCGCTGCTGTACAGGAATACGGCGATGAAGACGGTCAATACAAATTGAACGAACAGAACCCCAATGCCGCCCAGCGCGCTGACCAGCCACGTCACAGCGCCGCCCGCATAGGGCGCCGCCTTTGCCATCAGTGGTTCGATGCCGCTGGCCGCAGTGTTTGCCCAGAGCGCCGCGGCGCGGTCGCCAAAAAATGGCAAGCCTGCCAGCCAGTGCGGAGGCGGCGGCAGCTGCAGCGATCCCAAAGCGGCCGCCCAGCCGGCGATGCGGTCGAAATGTTCCGTAATCGTCCCGATCGCCAACCAGAAGGGCAGAACAAAAGTCACCAGCAACGCGATCGTCATCACGGCGACGGCCAGCGGACGCTTTCGCCACAGACGTAGCTGGACGTGCAACATGATCGGCCAAGTGGCGACAACCAAGGTCGTCGCCCAAATCAACGCCGGCAGAAATGGCCACAAGATCCAGAACGAGGTGGCGATCAGGCCGCCGACGAAAAGGACGGCGAGCGTCGTACGCGTAAGTTCGGAAGGTGCTTCCATGCCGCGTCGCGTCGGCGGCCTGTCGGCCGCAGTTGGCTCAGTCAGGGACCATCAGTTGTAAGCGATGTCCGTCGGGGTCGCGGAAATAAATGCAGCGATCCTCACCGGGACGGCCGGTCACCACGACACCGCGTTGCTCCAACTCGTCTTTCAGCGTCTCGTACGTACCCACTGTCACATTGAGCGCCAGGTGGTTCAGGTCTTGGCCCACGGTCAGCGGCGCGTCACCGCGCTTTCGGAACAAGGCCACGCCCTGTTGTCCAGCACGCAGGAAGACTTGTCCGTCATCTTCCCGGTAGACGATCATCCCGAGTATCTCGGTATAAAACTTCTTTGAGCGCTCCACGTCACCGACATGAAGCACGACGTGATCCACCCCATTCGCTTTGATCATTCGTCGTTCCTCGTCCGTCGTTGTGCGAGCGCGGCGCAGCTGTTCGATCAGGACGAGCGGGTCCAGCCGGCCCATTGTCTTTCGGCGGCCTCGGCGATCCCGATCAGAGCCGCTGCCGACAACCAATTGCCGTCGAGATGAGAGGCCGACGCGCGCAGGTGAAGTTGCCAGATCACGCCGATGCCTTGCCGGGCGAGCAGCCGCGTCGCGATGGTCTCAAGCAGTGTCGGCTGGGTCATCCGGCGGCCTGCCTTTGCGTTGTCTTGGACCAGATGGTGCCCCGAGTCGGATTTGAACCAACGACCTACCGCTTACGAAGCGGGTGCTCTACCGCTGAGCTACCGGGGCGACGGGACCGGCAGCGCGTTGCCGTGCCTGACGGGACCGATAGCGAGTATTTAGCGTCTATCGGCAGACGAGCCAAGCCGATTCTGGGCCGTTAACCGGTGGTCAAGGACATAGCCTCAGTTTGCCGATACGGCGCGCGGCCTGCTGCTAGGGCCCTGCCGCAGGCACCCCGGAAAACCCAGGTGAACACAGGTGAACGATATTCAGACGGCTTCTGGAGACGGCACGACCGAAATCGAAATACTCGAGACGAACGAAAGATGGAGTGAATACCGGCTCGCCGACGGCACTACACTACGGCTGCGCCCGGTCATGATCGCGGTGTTCCGCGCCGAAGGCCAATCCACCGCCGACGGAGATCCGGTCTACAACATGAAGTCGACACTGATCACGGATGTCAGGAAATCGGGCTCTTCCGGCAACCCCGGCCAACCGTGATGAAATCCGGCGACATTTTGCACGTGGTGTGGCGGACGCCTGCACTTATCATCAGCTCGGGACATTCCGAGAGCGCCGGCACGTTTTTCGCGTCCACCGGCATGCTTGATGCGCAGGCAGCTCGCACGCCGGGGCCAACGATCGGCGTCTGTTCCGCAGCGGTCTTGATGTACCGTCTCGATAACCGGGTCCAACTCTGCAGGTATGCGGCTTCGGCATCGTCCGCTTTCGCCGCGCCTATGCCGACCGGCACGATCTCGCAGCAACCCGCTCCCGCCGTTCCCGCCGTTCCTGTTGCAGCTCCCGTTTCGTCCCCGCCCAAAGCCGCCACGATCGAGAAACTAGAATTGGCGATTGATTCGCTCCAGGACTATGACCTTATCAAACCCATACCCGTACTTATCGAGTCCTTGGGAGATAAGGTGTTTCTCGCGGAGGTTCCGGACTTCAACCTGTCGACCACCGGCAACAGTGTAGGGGCCGCCTTCTTGCTGTTGAAGGAACAGATCATCGCGAGCTACGAGGGCCATCGCAGCAAGAAAGGGCCCGACCCCCAGCGGGCGCAGCTACTCGCTGCTTTCGAGCAGTATATCGGCAGGCCGCGCCGGCACTGGTTCTAGGCCGCACGGGCCGCGGAAGCGGCTTTAAGACCCAGCCGACATTTGGCCGGACGCTTCGGCCGACACCGTATCGAGAGGACTGCTCAACGCGGCGAACACGGCTTCGAACATCGCAGCGCTGAGCTTTCCGGTATTCGTATTGAGCCGGGAGCAATGGTAGCTATCGACGAGCGTCAGGCCGCATGCCAGGGCGTAGAGCCGACCATGCCCGAACGGGAAGAGCGTGCGGCGCAACCCGAGTGCGGCGAGGACCGCATGATGGGCGATAGCGCCCAGCGCGAGGATAGCCCGCAGCCGCGGCATCGCCTCGATCTCGGAGGAGAGAAACCGCCGGCAGTTGGCGATCTCGCCGGGCTCGGGCTTATTGAGCGGCGGGACGCAGCGCACGGCATTGGTGATGCGCGTGCGGCGGAGCACGAGACCGTCATCCGCGCGGGCCCCGTAGCTGCCGTCGGCGAAGCCGAACTTGGCCAGCGTCTCGTATAACAGCCCGCCGGCATAGTCGCCAGTGAACGGCCGGCCAGTCCGATTCGCGCCGCGCAAACCCGGTGCGAGTCCAACGATCAGCAACTCCGCGTCGACACCGCCAAAAGGCGGAACCGGGCCGTTGAACCACTCCGGATGCGCGCTGCGCTGCGCCCCGCGGAAACCCGCCAGGCGGGGGCAGACATCGCAGTCGTGCGACGGCGACAGCACCGCGACGGCGCGATTACGCCTCCTCTACTGGCTCGGCCCGCATCCGGTGGACCTCTTCGCGGGCGTGGTGGTTGCGCATGATGCTCGGCGCGAGATCTTGGAGCTCGATGAAATTATCTGCCTGCCGGCGCAGATCGTCGGAGACCATCGGCGGCGACGAGCGGATCGTCGAAACGACCGATACGCGTACGCCTTTGCGCTGCACCGCCTCGACGAGCCTCCTGAAGTCCCCGTCGCCCGAAAACAGGATCGCGTGGTCGATGTGCGCGGCCATCTCGAGCATGTCGATCGCCAGTTCAATGTCCATGTTGCCTTTGATCCGTCGCCGGCCCATTGCGTCGGTGAACTCCTTTGTCGGTTTAGTGACCATCGCGTAGCCGTTATAATCCAGCCAGTCGACGAGCGGCCGGATCGGCGAATACTCTTGGTCCTCGACCAACGCCGTATAATAGAAAGCCCGAATCAGCCTTCCCTTGGCGCTGAACAATTCGAGCAATCGCCGATAGTCAATGTCGAACGCCAGACCCCGGGCTGCCGAATAGAGGTTGGCTCCATCAATGAAAATGGCGAGTCGTTCTTCAGGGTAGAAAATCATCCGACAAAATGCTCCTCGGCATTCGATTATGTAGCAGAAGTGTCGTACAGTGTGCATCGAGGGTCAAGCTGCCACCGGATTGAGGGCACCCGATGATCTTGGTTGGCATCGGTGGAAACTTGGAGAGCCCGCAGTTCGGCCCGCCGCGCGATATCTTGGCGGCCGCGCTTCCGGCCTTGGAGGAGGAGTCGATCCGGATTGTCGCCCGCTCGGGATGGTATCGAACCGAGCCGGTCCCGCTTTCGGACCAGCCCTGGTTCATCAACGCCGTCCTGTCGGTCTCGACCGAGCTCGGCCCGGCTGACCTCCTCGAACGCCTCCACAGCGTCGAGACACGCTTTGGAAGAGAGCGCAGCGAACCCGACGCCGCACGCGTTCTCGACCTCGACCTGCTCGATTACCGGGGGCAGGTACGGCACACGCAGTCTCTCATCCTGCCGCACCCCCGACTGCACCGGCGCCGGTTCGTCCTGGAGCCGATCGCGGCGATAGCCCCGGGTTGGCGGCACCCGATATGGGGACTGAGCGCCGCACAGCTGTTGGCCCGGTTGCCGCCCGGACAGGAAATCGAACGGCTTATTTGTTGACCGGGGACGGGTGGTTGGATTGTGCCTGCCTGACACGACCGATATAAGTCCGCTCGCCTCGAACGGGACGGCCGATGACACAGTTTAAACTTGCCCGCACTCACATGATCGAGAGCCAACTGCGACCCAACAAGGTCACGGACGATCGGGTGCTCGGCGCCTTTGCCGCCATCAGGCGCGAGTTGTTCGTACCCGAGCTCCTTCGGCCGGTCGCCTATATCGACGAGGACCTGCCGCTCGGCGGCGGCCGTTATCTGATGGAGCCGATGGTTGCCGCCCGGCTTCTGCAGGCGGCGGCGATCGCCCGGACGGACACGGCATTGATCGTTGGGGCCGGAACGGGTTACGAAGCGGCCGTGGCGGCGGCGATCGCTCGTAACCTGATCGCTCTCGAAGCCGATCCCCAGCTGGCCCGGCGGGCGCGTTCCGCCCTGGTCGATCACGCAATCGCTTCGGCCAACGTCGTCGAGGGCCCGCTGCGCGAGGGTTACCGGCCGCGGGCCCCCTACGACGTCATCCTGTTTGGCGGAGCGGTGGACGAGGTGCCGGATCA
>Ga0126371_10005949_pt1 | contig 10835 bp, 9 predicted proteins | sample PanSoiMetaPlot_4_FD_110145 | JGI IMG/M metagenome (GOLD analysis project Ga0126371, IMG submission 110145) | Tropical forest soil microbial communities from Panama - MetaG Plot_4 | ecosystem: Environmental > Terrestrial > Soil > Tropical forest > Bulk soil | place: Panama | collected 2016-02-17
GACAAGACCCGTGCGGCGATCGCCTCGCGACTGGCGGCCGAAATCTACGGTCTCGATATCCTCGAACAGAATATTGAAGACGAGGACCACAACACGACGCGCTTCATCGTGCTCTCGCGCGAGGCCAAATGGGTCGCGAGCAGCAATGGTCCAGTGATCACGACCTTCGTGTTCCGGGTGCGCAACGTGCCGGCCGCCCTCTACAAGGCGCTCGGCGGCTTCGCCACCAACGGCGTCAACATGACCAAGCTCGAAAGCTACATGATCGAGGGGAATTTCTTTGCCACGCAATTTTACGCCGACGTCGAGGGCCACCCCGAGGACCGGAGCCTGGTGCTCGCGCTGGAGGAGCTCGCCTTCTTCTCCAAGGAGATGAAGATACTCGGCGTCTACCCGGCCCACCCGTTCCGCCAGAAGTTCGAGGAGACGCCAGGAGAGTAGCTGCGAGTAGGGTCTAGTCCTTCTTCGCCGCGCTCTCCTCACCGCGTTCCACGCCCGAGACGCAGCAATTGCCCTGCGACCGCGGCGGCACACGGTTCTTGAGCCAGCAACGGGCCTGCTCCCCTTGGGCGCCGGGTTGCACATAGGTCCAGGCGGCGCAGTTTGTATCGGCGCGGCACGCGTTCCGGCAGAGGCCGGGCTCCAGAAAGCGGCGGCCATTGGTGTTCCGATGGTGGCCGCGGTCTCAGCTCCCACAGCGCTGGCTGTTCGCATGGCGGAGATGCTGGCATCACGTTGGTCGCCGTGGCCCGTGACGGATTCGAGATGTTCACTCACACCCACCGCATTCTGGAACGAGCACCCGCCCATGTCGCATGAGAAGTCGCCGGACAGGCTGGTCTACATGGCGAACCAGATCAGCAAGTTTTTTCGAAGCCAGGGCGAGGAAGCTGCCGTCAAAAGCTCAGCTGAACATCTGAAGAAATTCTGGGACCCGCGGTTGCGGGCAAGTATCCTCCAGTATCTCGCCAACGACGGAGACGGACTAGAACCAATTGCGCGCCAAACGGTCGAAAAGCTTCAGTCTCAGTGATGTCTGCCTTTGGAGCTGGCGGGCTTCCAGATTAGGTTCGCGGAACGAGGCCTCGGCAACTGCCAAGGCCTCCTCCATGACTTGCGCGTCGCGCGGCGGCAGGGTGCACGGCTCGCGCATCAGCGCAGCCCGAGATTACGGGCAAGCTCCTCGAAGCAGTTCGCCCACTGCGCCATCCGAGCGCAAGCAGTGGCTCGGCCGCTTCGCGCTCGCTGGCCCGGCCTTTCTTCTTTAGCCGTCTCGCTGCCCTGGCCACACCGTCACTGGCAAGAGTGTCCGACTTCACCCGTCCACTGCGCCGAGGAACCTATCACACATTGACTCGCGACATTTGCTCGGGCGGGTACCGCGTGCCGGCGGCCGCGTCGATCGGGCAGACCGCCTCGATGCGTGCGAGATCCTCGGTCGAGAGAGAGACGTCGAGCGCGCGCAGATTGTGCTCAAGATGGTCCCGCGATTTCGAGGATGGAATCGGGATCACCTCACGGCCCTGATGCAGCAGCCAAGCGAGCGTCAGCGCGGCGAGCGATACGTCCTTTTCCGCGGCCATCGCCTCGAGCTGCACGAGGAGCCGCGCATTGTGCATCATGTTCTCGGGCTGGAACCGCGGCAGCTCGCGCCGCCGGTCGCCCGCCGGCACATCGTCGACCGTGCGCACCAGTCCAGCAAGCAACCCCTTACTGAGCGGAGAATAAGCCATCAGGCTCATACCGCGCTCGCGCACGGCGCCGAGATTTCCGTGCTGCTCGGGGTCCCTCGAAAACAACGAGTATTCGATCTGCAGCGATACGACCGGATGCACGGTCCAGGCCCGCCGGATAGACTCGGGTGAGGCTTCGGAGAGCGCAATGTTCCCGGTCTTTCCTTCCTGCACCAGCTTGGCCATTGCGCCCACGGAATCCTCGATCGGCACATTCCGGTCGATCCGGGACAGGCAGAAAACGTCGAGATGGTCGGTGCCGAGCCGCTGCAGGCTCTCCTCGCAGTTTTTGCGCAGATGAGCCTCGTCGCCCCCGCCGCGATTGAGGCCGTCGCCGGGCTTGCTGCGCGGCGAGCCGCTCTTGGAATGAATGACGACCGCGTGTCGCCTGCCCTTGATGGCGCGCCCGATGAGCTCCTGGTTGTGACCCTCGCCGTAGCTGTGCGAAGTGTCGACAAGGTTGACCCCGCGCTCGAAGGCGCGGTGGAGGGTGCGTATACACTCCGCGTCATCCTGCGCGCCATAGCAGCCCGACATGCTCATGCAGCCGAGCCCCAAGCGCGAGACGCGACGACCGGTCGTGCCGAAGGTGACGTAGTCCACGATCCATTTCTCCGTCTGGAGGGAGACATCCCACCGCCAAGCTGGCAGTGAGGCAAGAGGCTCATGAAACGTCTACGGCCGGGGCAAAGCAAAGCGCTTAAATCCGTAGCGATCCAGAATTTTGTACGGCGTCGACCTTCATGCCGTGATCCTCCCCTTTTACCGGCGCTTACCGCAGTACAGATTTTGCAGGGCGGTTGCCGACAGGAGCGTTATATTCTACCGCATATAGTAATACGTTAGGATTATACCGTTTGCCTTCAGATTCGATCGCAATCGTGCAGGATGCTGCCCGATCAGTCGCATCCCATTTATCAATCGCATCGGCAGGAACGCAAGGAATTCAAGGACATTTCCGATTCAATCAAATCGAAATCGTTCTAGGCGTTGCGCAAGGGATTTTGACCGAGGGCCCATGTCGTGGCGTCGCACACATTAAGCGCGCATAAATCAAGCGCCCACCAAATCGAGGAGGTCGGTATGCCAAATATTCTCAAATCCGGCACTTTCGCTCTCGGCGACCGCACCGTGAAACGGCTCGGCTATGGGGCCATGCGGCTGGCGGGGCCCGGCGTGTTCGGCCCCCCCAAGGATCCAGTGGCAGCCCGCGCCGTACTGCGTGAGGCAGTCGCCTCCGACGTGAACCATATCGACACCAGCGATTACTACGGCCCACATGTCACCAACCAGCTCATCCGCGAGGCCCTGCATCCCTATCCGGACGACTTGGTCATCGTCACCAAGGTCGGCGCGCGGCGCGGTGCTGATGCCTCCTGGCTCCCCGCCTTCTCGCCGACCGAGTTGACGCAGGCAGTGCATGACAACCTGCGCAACCTTGGACTCGATGCGCTGGAGGTGGTGAACCTACGCATCATGGGCGACATCCGTAAGCCGACCGAAGGATCGATCGCGGCACAGGTGGAAGCGCTTGCCGAGCTGCAGCGCAAGGGCCTGGTCCGCCACGTTGGGCTCTCCAACGCGACTGCCGCGCAGATCGCCGAAGCGCGGGGGATCATCAGGATCGTCTGCGTGCAGAACATGTACAATGTGGCGCATCGCGCCGACGACACCTTGATCGACGACCTGGCGCGCGAGGGGATCGCCTATGTGCCATTCTTTCCCCTCGGTGGTTTCACGCCGCTGCAGTCATCGACCTTGTCCAACGTTGCGCTGCGCCTCGGCGCTACACCGCTGCAGGTTGCGCTTGCCTGGCTGCTTTGCCGGGCACCCAACATCTTGCTGATCCCCGGCACTTCGTCCGTCGCACATCTGCGCGAAAACCTGGCGGGGGCCGAGCTTGTTCTGCCGAATGACGCTGTCACGGCGCTCGACGGCATCGCCGGCGTCGCGACGTGAGTAATGTGCTCGCGATCGCGCTTGCCAACAAGCTCGCCTTCACGATAGCGGGCCTTAGTTGGCGCTTTCGCCAGTTGTGGCCGCGCTCAAGGTCATCAGGGCGCGGCCGTTATATTCTCTGAAATATAGAGCAGCAAAGCGGCGACAGCGCAATGGCCGAGCATGTTGCTCATCACTATATCTGCTAGTATACAGCGTGACAGCGGCGGGCTCGGCACGCCCCGCCCTAGCCCGCACGACCAGGGCGAGGATCACGCGCATGTGATGCCTGCACGGGTAACGGTCTGAAGAGTCGGCACGTACTTCCGGCGACAGCGCTATCAGCAGGAGGCCAAGTCATGGTTACACGACGGTTTCTCTTGACCACGAGCGCAATGGGCTTGGCGGCAGTTGCAGTCTCGGCCCGGTGGACGGCGCCGCGCGCGGCACAGCCCGAAGGCGCTTTCCAGGTCACGCATTCCGACGCCGAGTGGCACAAGCTTCTCAACTCCGACCAATATGCGGTGCTGCGGCAGAGTGCGACCGAGCGCCCCTTCACCAGCGAGCTCTTGCATGAGAAGCGGCGCGGCACCTTTGCCTGCGCAGGCTGCGATCTCGATCTCTTCGCGTCGAGCACCAAGTTCGACAGCGGCACTGGCTGGCCAAGCTTCTGGACACCGCTCGACAAGGCTGTCGGCACAGAGAGGGATACCTCCTTCGGCATGGTGCGGACCGCGGTGCACTGCAGCCGCTGCGGCGGGCATCTCGGCCATGTCTTCGACGACGGTCCGAAACCGACCGGCCTGCGTTATTGCATCAATGGCGTCGCGCTCACCTTCAAACCCGCCACGGCCTAAGAGGGGCGAGCGGAGACACATGATTCTGTTTGTCATCGCTTTTCTCGGCGGCTTCCTGACGATCGTCAGTCCCTGCATCCTGCCGGTGCTGCCCTTCGTGTTTGCACGAGCGGACCGGCCGTTCCTGCGCAGCGTGTTGCCGATGCTGATCGGCATGGCGTTGACCTTCGCGGCCGTGGCTACGCTCGCGGCGGTGGCGGGCGGCTGGGCAGTTGCGGCGAACCAATACGGCCGTGCAGTCGCGCTGACGCTGCTCGCCGTGTTCGGTCTCATGCTGCTGCTTCCGAGCCTTGCCGACCGCGTGGCTCGCCCCTTCGTTGCGCTCGGCGCTCGGCTATCGGACAGCGCCGGACAGGAGAACTCCGTGGAGGTGTCGCTCCTGCCGTCGCTTCTGCTAGGCGTTGCCACCGGGTTCCTGTGGGCGCCGTGTGCGGGCCCGATTCTCGGGCTCATCCTGACTGGCGCTGCTCTCAATGGCGCCAGTGCGCAAACCACGCTCCTGCTGCTGACCTTCGCGGGTGGAGCCGCGACATCGCTTGCGCTCGCGCTTCTGGTCGGGGGACGCGTCTTCGCGGCCATGAAGCGCTCGCTGGCCGTCGGCGAATGGATCAGGCGCGGACTGGGTGTTGCGGTGCTGGCCGGCGTTGCCGCCATCGCGCTCGGCCTCGACACCGGCTTCCTAACGCGCGTCTCGTTCGAGAGCACCGCTGCGTTGGAACAGAGGCTGCTGGACAAATTGCGGCCGTCAGGGGCGCCGGCAACGCCGTCTGTGGTGATGAACGGCGGGCCGGCCATGATGGGCCCTGGCGGCCCCGGCATGATGATGAAAGGTCCGGCTGCGGGCGCGCCCGCTTCACAAGACTTGGCGGTCGAGGGCGCGCTGCCATCGCTCGCGGGTGCAACCGAATGGCTGAATTCGCCAGAGCTGACGCCTGAGGGGCTCAAGGGCAAGGTCGTGCTGATCGACTTTTGGACCTATTCCTGCATCAACTGCCTGCGTGCCATTCCCTACGTCCGAGCCTGGGCAGAGAAATACAAGGATCAGGGCCTTGTCGTGATCGGCGTGCACACGCCGGAATTCGCTTTCGAGAAGGACGCCAACAATGTGCGACGCGCCGTGTCCGATCTGAAGATCGGCTATCCGGTCGCGATTGACAGCAACTACGCGATCTGGCGCAGCTTCTCCAATCAGTATTGGCCAGCGCACTATTTCGTCGACGCGCGCGGGAAAATTCGTCATCACCATTTCGGCGAGGGCGAGTACGACGAGTCCGAGCGCGTCATCCAGCAATTGCTGGCGGAGGCGGGCGGCGCCAAGATCGCGACCGACCTGGTTAGCGTGAAAGCGTCTGGGGTCGAGGCCGCTTCGGACGAGGGCGATGTCAGGTCGCCCGAGACGTATGTCGGCTACAGTCGGGCGGAGAATTTCGTCTCGCCGGGCGGCGCGGCCGAGGATGCGCGCCATGTCTATGTCTCAGGATCACCACGGCTCAACGAATGGGGTCTGACCGGAGATTGGACCATTGCAGCGGAGGATGCGGTTCTCGATCGCGAGGACGGCGGCATCGTCTATCGCTTCCACGCGCGCGACCTGCATCTCGTCCTCGGGCCCGCAGTCGACGGCAAGCCCGTGCGCTTTCGCGTGACCATCGATGGCGCGGCGCCTGGCGACGATCGCGGCGCCGATGTAGCGCCTGACGGCTCGGGCACCGTCACCGGCTATCGCCTCTACCAGCTCGTCCGGCAGACGGGTGCGATCGGAGATCGCACCTTCGAGATCAAGTTCCTCGACCCCGGCGTTCGCGCCTTCGCGTTTACATTCGGTTGATGGGAGAACATTACATGTCTATCGCTCGCGATTACGCAGCTGCTCTCTCGGCTCGGCACCTGTTGTTTGCTACCGCCTTGATCGCGCTCGGCGCGGCCTGCCTCGGGCTGCCTCAAGGCCGTGCCGCGGAGACCGCAATCAACATCCCCGCGCCGGCGCTCGATGAGTCCCTCACGGCGGGTGCCGCGACCGAGGAGGCGGTTCTCGCCGGCGGCTGCTTCTGGGGCGTGCAGGGCGTGTTCCAGCATGTGAAGGGGGTGTCGAGCGCCGTTTCGGGTTACGCGGGTGGCGACAGGGCGACGGCGCACTATCAGATCGTCGGCACCGGAGCTACCGGCCATGCCGAGTCCGTGCGCGTCCTCTTCGATCCCCACCAGATCAGCTATGGCCGCATCCTGCAAATCTACTTCTCGGTGGTGCACGACCCGACGCAACTGAACCGCCAGGGCCCCGACGTCGGCACGCAGTACCGCTCTGCGATCTTCACCGAGACCGCCGAGCAGGCCAAGGTCGCCAGGGCCTATGTCGCCCAGCTCAATCAAGCCCGAGTCTTCGATGCCGCGATCGTCACCAAAATCTCACAGTTCAACGGCTTCTATCCGGCCGAGGACTATCATCAGAATTATCTGACGCTGCACCCGGACAGCCCCTATATCGCGTACAATGATCTGCCGAAGATCGACAATCTCCGGCAGATGTATCCGGAAATCTATCGTACCGATCCGGTGCTGGTGACCGCTTCCGCGACGACCAACTAGAGCTACTCACGAGGGGCCGGGGAGCCGGGGAGCACGGCCTGCACGCCTTCCGGATTGATGTTGAACGTCAGGAATGTCAGCGGCGTGTCGCCGGGATTTCCCCATTGATGCACGAGGTCGTAGGGTTCGTAGATGAAGGAACCGGGGCCTCGGTCAAAGGTTTGTCCGCCGATCGTATTCGCCCCTGTCCCCGAGATGACGTAGTACAAGGCCGCCCGAGCGATAGTGTGGGGCATTTGATGGCATCTTCGCCGGAAATGTCACGCGCGTCAGATTGAGATCATATCCTCCCGCTCTTAGGCCGGGAATCGGTGCTGGCGTGCGGCTGAGCTCCTTGACAGTGGCCGGTGGCGCCTCGGTGAGCCGGTCGAGATCCGCGGCGTGGGCGAGCAGGAAGTGCAAGAAGACCGACGGCTCGGCGTTGCCCGCCTGCACCTCGCAGCCTTTGCCGCCGGCGATGAAAACCCCTTCTGCCGCATGCAACATCTTGGTATCGCCGCAAGCCGAGACCTCGGTCGATCCCGAGACCTGGTAGAGGACGCCGTCCGCCCCGGATACGCTGCTCTTCTCGCCGGGTGGAAGCGCAACGGTCACCAGCCGAAAGTGCCGCGGAACATCCGTCACGGTTGGCAGCTTGATGGCAGCAACCACGGTGCGGGTTGTCGCCGGCGGAGTTGGTGGAGTCTGTGCGGCCGCGAAGGACGCAGGCACGATCGTCGCAAGCACAAGTGTTCCAATTATCATCAAACGCATCATTACCCCCCCAATTCAGCGGTGCATCAGACGCCAAGCTGGCATTCCGTTGATCGTTAGTGTGATGGCCATTGCGACCTCCTAGATCTTCGTGCTGTAAGCCGGTCGCCGACAATCATCGTTTCCAACCGTCGTCGTGGGATCGTCGCGACCACAGCAGAACCAGACATCAATTTTTGAATTTTGCCGGGTGATCCAGACCTTCATGAATCACCGACCTGAAAGTCTCCCTCTTGCGGCGGAGCAATCGGCGTAAAGAGCGTGCGGTCGGGTTTGAGATCGAGGAGCGGCGTCTGGTCGAGGCAATCAAGGCCGCGGACGTAGAGCGTGCCGCCGTCGATTCGCTCGAGATGGGCAATCGAGCTGCCGATCGGGTTGGGACGGACCGGAGAGCGAAGCGAGAATGTGCCGCGCGCTGTTCCGTCACTCGCCGGACTTTGAAGAATGAGATCGCGGCGCGACAGATGTAGCCAATAGAGCACCTCGATCCGCTGATAGGTCTCGAGGCCACGTAGCGCCGGCACCCAGGGCTCGAAAACCTCGATCTCGCAGATTGGGCCGTCAGAGCGGCCCTGCCGCGGGGCCACCAACCGCGAGGTCCAAGGCGTGCGTATGCGCCCGATGAAAACAAGCCCTGCGTCGACCGGCGGCGGTGCTTCTACGGCTACCTCTGCAGCGCGAACCTCGTTCTCCCGTACCATCGCAATCGTCTTATTCTACGTCGATGCGCACGACGTCGCGAACTGATCTTGCGCCGAGGACGTCGCCGGGGACGACTAGACGCAATGTTTGGCTCGGGAGCGGCGCCCCGTTCTCCTGGTCGGCAAGTTGTACCGGTCGGCCTGCGAGCTGCGGGGCGATCTCACCGAGCGCGATCACCGCACTATAGCCGTCAGCCCCGGTAACGCGGGCCGCGAGATGCGCAAGCTCCCGCGGCCCGGTGGCATCGACGACGCCCGACAGACCGAGGACCTCCCAAAGCAAGGGGCCCGTCCATTCGTTCTGCTGCTCGCCGCGGCCCGAGGAGAAGCCGACGCGTTGTGTAATGTGTGCAAGCGCGGCGAAGCGCTCGAGCGATATGATTTGCGAGGCTCGGCCGGCGCGCTGCACCAGCAGGCCGCGCTGCACTCCACTGGGCTCGGCAAGAGCGGTGGGATCGAACCCATGGGCCTTCAGCACGGCCTGCCCAGCCTCCGACATCACGAAAAGTGCGAACCGCAGCGTGACCGGCTTGGCGTTGAGTAGGACCATGCCGTAGGCGGGTCCAACCGAAAGCTCCGGTGGCAGCGGCACGATGTTGAGGCCTGCCACTTCGCGAGCGATGGCAGGAGCTCCACTGCAATAAGCGAGTGCGACATCGGCCTGATCGGCCAGGAACACGCCCTCGACCGCGCCCTTGCCGGGGACGAGCAATGGCGTGGCCGGGCCGCCGAAAAGCTGTTTGGCCTTGGCCTCGAGCGTGACGCGGGCGCCGGCATGCACGCTGTCGGCGCGGGCGAACACGGCCCAGGCATAGTCGCCCGCTGGATCGGCGCCAGGCGTCGAGGTGGCAAGGCGCACGCCCGGGTCGAGCAGGCGCTCTAGCGTGTTGGACGATGTCAGGCCGACGGCCGGGCGCGCCATGGCGCAAAGTCGATTGCGTGTGAAGTGGAGCACCAGGCGTTCCGGGTGGCCGACCGCAAGGCGGCGCGCCTGCTCCATGTCGGCGGACGCAAACAGGTCGACCTCCGCGCCCGCTTCGATTTTCTGCCGCATCAGACCCGAGGGCCCGAATTCCGGCTGAGCGATCGCATCGGGTGCCGCCGGAAAGACGCGGAGCAGCTCGGAGAACGCGGCGGTGAGGCTGCCTGCGCCGGCCACATGTAGTGTATCTGCTGACGCCGACAGCGTGAGAGCGATCAGCAAACCCAAGCCCGCAAAATATCCACGCACCGTGATCATGTCCCATCCATTTAGCCAGCGAAGACCATCGGGAATGTGCCCGAGCTCATCAGGCGGAACCAGCCGAGGAACGGCACGTCCGCTCTATATATGGCGAGATATATCGCAGTACGGTGCGCCAATCCACGAATTCTCCGTAGGACTTCGGTTCGTTTCTGCACATGCGTTCTGATCACCCGCTTGGCCCAGCTCGCGATTGGGCGGCGAGCTGGACAGCTCCGAGTAGCGCCAGCCCGGTCGATTTGCCGGTTCTCCCGTGGCCGGTGGTGGTCGTGACGCTGAAAAATCGAACCCTGAGCCCTGCCGCGGAGCTGTTCATCGAGCATATTCGCAACTTCACGAGATCAATCGACCCGAGTGCGGTAAATTCACGCCTTCGCGCCGGCGGCTACCGAAGCAGTACAAAACCGTGGTGGCCGAAGGCGGGCTCGACAGCGTGCGATTGAAGGAACTCGATGTAGGATTTGGCAGCGGGATTGGTAGAGCCCTTGATCACCGCCAGGGGATAGACGATCGGCGGATGCGTGGAGGCCGGGAACGTTCCTACGATGTCTACGCCTCCGTCGGCTACCGCGTCAGTCTGATAAACGATGCCGAGCGGCGCCTCGCGACGGCTGACAAGCGCCAAGGCGGCGCGGACATCTTGTGCCGGGACAAGCCTGTCTTTAACCGAGGCCCAGACCCCGAGCGCTTGGAGCGCCGCCCTGCCATATTTGCCGGCCGGAACCGAAGCAGGATCGGCGATCGCCAGCCGACCATTGCCTAGCGCCTGCGCGAGCGGAAAATTCGGACCAATGGCGAGCGTCGGCGCACTGCCCGCCCTTGCGATCAGAACCAGATTATTGCCAAGCAAATTGAGCCGGGTCTCGGGCTTGATGAGGCCGCGATCCGCGAGATAGTCCATCCAATCGGTGTCAGCGGAGATGAAGATATCCGCGGGCGCACCGTAATCGATCTGCTGAGCCAGGGTGTCGCTTCCATCGTAGGACGCGACAACCTTGTGTCCGGTATCGCGCTGATACCGCAC
>Ga0126371_10005950_pt1 | contig 10833 bp, 11 predicted proteins | sample PanSoiMetaPlot_4_FD_110145 | JGI IMG/M metagenome (GOLD analysis project Ga0126371, IMG submission 110145) | Tropical forest soil microbial communities from Panama - MetaG Plot_4 | ecosystem: Environmental > Terrestrial > Soil > Tropical forest > Bulk soil | place: Panama | collected 2016-02-17
AAGCATTGGCGCGATCGCGGCCGGTGCCAAAGGCGCGGGCCTCGGCGCTGCGGCGGGCGCGGCCGCGGGAGTCGCCGGCGTGCTCTTTACGCGCGGTCCGGACGCCGTCCTCGCCAGGGGAACCACCGTTGAAATGGTGCTAGACCGCACCATTCAATATGACGAGACTGAGCTAGACTTCTCCCGCGCTGCGCCGCGCCCTAGCGCCGGCGAAGGCGGTGGACCCCTGCCCAGCAAGAAGTCGCAAGGCTCGACCTTCCCGCGCCCGTTTCCGTTATAGTCAGGCTTCCCTCGTCAGGATTTCTTCTGCTTCGGTAACGCTGGCCCTGGACCGTCGTGCTCGATGGCCAGCAAGATCAGCGGTGAGTCCTCCAGGCGCGCAACGCGAGCATGTCGCTTGGCGTCCGAGAGGCAAGGACCGCGATCCGGTACGATGATCACTCCTGCATCCAGCCGTCCGTCCCGAAATGCGGCCGCAAGATGGATCATATCCACCACGAGTAAATCGCTACGAGCCGAAACCTGGACCTCCACCCCGATGCAGACTTGCGTCCCGTTGACGACCTTGCACTTGACCCAATCAATGTCGCCAGCCGTCTTCTTGGCCCAGCCGCCCGCGGCTTCGAACCGGCCGTCGAGCATCCTACGGACTGCCGCGCCGCCGTTGGCGTCTACGGATTCTTTAACTCGGAGATCGAAGCCTCCGGCGATTTCTTTGATCTCATCGACAAGAGGAGTGAGGCCGAGCCGTTCGACCCGCTGCTTGCGCCGTCGTACCCGACGTCTTCAATAATCTTCGGCATGTGGAGATATCGATTCCTAGACGTGGGTTGGATTCCTTGAATAGAACTGCGAGTTCGTGGGGAGTTGTTGACGCTGCCTCGGGCACGTGCCTCCTAAAACGGTCCCGGATGAGAGCACAATCGACGACTTCTGCGCCGAGCCAATACCGTTTCAGCTTTTCCGCCGCCTCGCAAGTCGATCCTCCCCCTCCAAACAGATCGCTGTGCCGATGAAGGGGACCTTCCCCGGGGCAAGAAGCTATATCCAGCGCACTATGCCTTGTTGTATTTCACCAAGGGCGCCCCCAGGGAATTCAACCGCGATGCCGTTCGCGTGCCGGTTCCGAAGTGCAGGCACTGCGACAAAGACATAAAGGACTACGGAGGCCATCGCAAATACCTAAATCCGCTCGGCCTCAACCTGACAGACTTTTGGGAAGACACTGCCCCCGCCGCATAGCAAGTTTAAGGCGCGTTGGGGCATCAACGAGCTGAAGCCGGAAATTCATCCCTGTGGATTCCAAGCGAGCCGCCAGATGGTAAGCCCATTGCGGAAGATTGTAAATGAAGATTGCGCCGCCTGGTCTAACCACGCGGACCGCTTCATCCATCCAGGAGTAGCACCACCTCAGATAGTCTTCTGTCTTTAGCTCGTGACTGCCGGCGCCGGCGCCGTAATCCTTGCCGAGATTGAACGGCGGATCGGCAAAAACGGTATCGACACATTCGTCTTTGAGAGCCGCGAACAGATTCATACAGTCCGTGTGGTACACGGCCCCGTATGCGCTGCTGAACGCAGGTCGGATCATGTCGTCGGCCGGGGGAGAAGCCTCTAGTCTAGCATGCGGCCAAAGTTCGATTTGTCCTAAAGAGCACTTCAACATGGCGCAATCTTGTCGATTCCATCGGCGGATCTCAGCAAGAGCTATAGGGCCGCGATGATTTCCCAGTACCGCGCGGCCACCCGCTCTAGCGCGTGTTCCCGCTGGATATGAGCGGCGGCGCGGCGGCCGATTTCAATCGCTGCTTCCCTGTCCGCGGCAAGCCATCGCAAATTATCCGACAGCATCTCTTCTTCCGCTGGGCCGCGGTCCACACGCAAGCACGCGTCTTCGGGAATACGCGCGATTTCTTTTCCTGACGTGAAGACCACCGCTTTGCCGACTCCCATCATCGCCACCGCGATGCCGGAGGTCTCCGCGGCGGTGGGAAAACGCAGATTGACGCAAACGTCGGTGGCGGCGGCCCATTTCAAAAAGTCCGCCCGTTCCAGGAATTCCACGCGCAGGATGCGCGGATCGCGCTCGATCTCCGGCGACAAGGCACGTTCCAGGTCGGACGACGCGAACGAGCCTTGCACCAGCAGTCTCGCGTCCGCGCCGCTCGCCCAGACGCACTTCATCGCCCGAAGAACCACGGGCAGGCGCTTCGATTCCCGCAAGTGTCCGAAGACGCCCACCAGCAGTGTCCTCTGGCCGAGGCCTAGCTCTCGGCGAAAGCGCAGAGTCTCGATCGGCTCGGGAACCGAAGGCGGCGTGAAAAAATGCGGAATTTCGAATACGCGCGCGCCACGGTGGTGCTCGCGCACCAGCCGCGCCGCGGCGGGATTGTGAACCACAATCGCCCGCGAGGCGCAGGCGAGCCGCTTCAGCATGGGGTAATCGAAATAGCGCGGGTCAGCCGCCGAACGGGCGCGGTTTTTCCACAGGTCCTCGGCCAGCCCGCGATTCCATTCGCCGTAGTTGTGGACGAATTCCTCCACGTATTGCTCATGGCTGAACGCGCCCAGAAAAAAATGCTGCAAGACCGCGTCGTGAAGCACGACGACTCCGGGGCGGGCCAAAGCCCGGCGATAAATCTCCTCGTGCAGACGATTGTTGCCGATGTGATATAGCGCGACGTCCGCGTCTCGGGAGTCCGGCGCTACGTCGCCAAAACGGCGCAGCGCAGTTTCGATAGCAGCTGCGTAGTCCGCCACGCCCGTCGCGGAGCCTGGCGCGGGCGCGAATGAGGCCACCGTCACTCTTGCTGGCGTCATTCTCCTTTTCGGCGCGGCCCAAACAGAGCCGTGCCCACACGTATGTGCGTCGCGCCCTCTTCGATGGCCGCCTCGAAATCGTGCGACATGCCCATGGACAGCCTCGGCAGCCCGTGCTCCCGCCCAAGCTCGGCCAAGCGGCGGAAATAAGGCCGGGTGACCTCCGCGTTCTCGTTCCACGGAGGCATGGTCATCAGGCCGGTAAGGCGCAAGTTCGGACAAGCCTGGATCGCCCCAATGAGGGCCGGAAGAGTGTCCGCAGCCGCGCCGGCCTTTGTTTCTTCCTCGGAAAGCTTCACCTCGATCATCACCTCGAGAGGCTTGCCGCAAGCGTCCAATCGCTTCGCCAGCTTCTCGGAGTCTACCGTTTCGATGGCTTGGAACAAATCCACGGCCAGCCGCGCCTTGTTCGATTGCAGATGCCCGATGAGATGAAATTGCGCGCCCGCGAGGCCTTGGAGTTCCGCGCTCTTCGCCTCAAACTCTTGAACGTAGTTTTCGCCAAACACGCGCAGCCCGAGCTCGTAGGCTTCGCGAACAACGGCGGCCGGGAATTTCTTGGTGACGGCCACCACCGTAATTTCCGAGCGCGCGCGTCCGGCGCGGCTTGCCGCGCTTTGAATGCGATCTTCGACCTGTTCGATCCTGTCTTTCAGCTCATTCGTCGGCGCGGGCAACATCAAAAGTCCATGATCGCCGAAAGCCATTCGGGCAGCGAAGAAGCAATCGATTCCGGAAGGCTGTGTCCCGCTTTGGCTACGGGAATCAATTTGGTTCGAGCGGGGATCACCGGTAGCGCCGCCTGCATCTCTTCGAGACTGCCGAAAGGGTCGCGCAAACCATGCACGAACAAAGCCGGCGTGCGCAGCGCCGGAAAATGCTCGGTTCGCGGTTTCGCCGGGTTGCCTGGAGGATGCAGAGGATACGACAAAAGCAGCAGCGCGTCGGCGACCTTGGAATCCTCCGCCGCCAGCATCGTGCATTGGCGCCCGCCATAGGATTGTCCGCCGAGGCAAAATCGCACGCTCGGAGCCAGGGCCTTCAACTCTTCCACCGCACGCCGAATACCGTCGCGATCTGTTTGCCCATTGCCGCGGGGCGGCCCCGTCCGGCGCTCTTGCCGGAAAGGCAAGTCGCCGCGAAACGCGAGGAATCCGGCTTGGCGAAACGCCTCCGCCGCCGCCACGAGCAATTTGCCGCTGCTGTTTCCGCCCGCGCCGTGAAACAATGCGACTACGCCGCGCGGCGCTCCGTCGGGTTCGTGCAGAACGCCGCGCACCAGCGTCCGCTCAAAGGGCTTCCCAGGCGATTTCACCTTTCCCCCAAACTGTCTGGCGCCCCACGCCGGTAAAGCGCGCCGCTTCGAGATAGGGCGCGAATTCGGTCAGCTCACCCTCATATTCGGTTACGCCAATGAATCCGCCCAGCGAATGCCGCTGGCCCGTGGAGCGGCTCACTCGCTGCCGCTCGACCTGCTCCACATCGCAGCGAGTCATGCGGACGCGTCCGGCGCGCTCGCCCATGGCTCGAAAATCGATCGGCAATGGTCCGCCGCCGTAAAGCGCGCGCAGGGCGCTCACCCGGTCCCGGATGCGGGCGAACAGCGCGCCAAAAGCTGGCTGCGGCGCGCCTTTCAGCTCCGTGGGAGTCAAGAACCGCACTCGCACCCGGCGAACCGGACTCTCATGCGGGACCAGCGGCAAGCGGAGCAGTTCGTCACCGTCCATAGCTGTCAACGCGCCATCTACCGCGCCAGACAACGCTTGGCAAAGCGGCGCCATTTCGGACTTCCGCGCAATAAATACGTTCAGGCCGATCGCGAAACTATCGCCCAGGTCAAATCGGGCGCCCTCGAGATGCGCCGCGCGCAGCACAAATGGCCGGGGCAGATCGAGTAGACCACTCGGTCCCGCCTGCGACGATGGCGCGAACAGACGTTCGTACACTACCGGAGAGAGGTCCATCAGCGCTTTGCCCATTCGGCCTCGCAACCAATTCGCCGTCTCGCCGGCCGGGAAATGCAGCGCCTGGCGGGCCGTAAAGCCGAACCGCAGAGGGTACAGCTCGAACGCACATTCCCCGCCCGCGCTACTGTTGAAGGACGTGATTTCGCTTTCCGATATACAAGCCGCGCGCACGCGGATTCAGGATACCATTCGCTCAACTCCGGCAATCTACTCCGAAAACCTGTCTCGCGAATGCGGCGCCACGCTGTTTCTGAAGCTCGAGAGTCTCAACGTAACCGGCTCGTTCAAGGAGCGCGGCGCGCTGAATCGCATTCTGCTGCTGACGCAGGAAGAGCGGGCGCGTGGCGTTATCGCCGCCTCCGCCGGCAATCATGCACAGGGCGTCGCCTATCATGCCCACCTTCGGGGCATTCGCGCCGTGATCTGCATGCCCGAATTCACGCCCATCGTGAAAGTGTCGGCCACGCGAGCCTGGGGCGCGGAAGTGATTCTGGCCGGCGCAAATTTCGACGAGTCCCTCGAGGAGGCGCGCGGCCGGCAACAGGCCGAGGGGTTGACGTTCATCCACAGCTTCGACGACGAGGCCGTGATCGCAGGACAAGGAACGATTGGCTTTGAACTGCTCGAGCAGGTTTCGGATCTCGACGGCATCGTCGTTCCCGTCGGTGGAGGCGGGCTGATCGGCGGCATTGCCTGCGCCATCAAGGAATGCCGTCCGCGAGTTCATGTTGTCGGCGTGCAAACCGCCGCGCTGCCTTCGATGAAAGCGGCGCTCGGCGCCGGCTATCCTGTTTTGCTGGATCCAGCCACCACTATCGCGGACGGCATCGCCGTGCGTCAGGCAGGCTCGCTGACGCTCGAGATTGCGAAAAAATATGTGGACGACATCGTTCTCGTCGACGACGAGGAGATCGCCGGGGCCATCCTTCGTTTGCTCGAGACTCAGAAAGTCCTGGCCGAGGGAGCAGGCGCGGCCGGCGTGGCCGCGTTATTGAATCACAAGACGCATCTCTCGGGCAAAAGGGTCGCCGTGATCGCCGGCGGCGGGAATATCGACGTCACGCTGCTGGCGCGCATTATTGAGCGCGGTTTGGTGAAGGAGGGCCGGCTTGTGCGAATGCGGATTCCTTTGCCGGACCACCCCGGCGCACTTCACCGGCTCACTACGATTCTGGCCGCGGAGCGCGCCAACATCGTGCAAGTCCTTCACGACCGCGCCTATTTCGGCGCCCACCTCGGCGAAGGCATCGTCGATATTACTTTGGAGACACGCGGCCCGGAGCACGTCGGGGAATTGTTGACCAGACTGAGCGATGCGGGATATCGCTACGAGCGCGTGCTGTAATGAGTGGTTGATTCCGCAGGTCTCGACACGAGTGTCGAGACGGCAGGCACGAGTGCCCGCGCCACGACATTCTGCTAAAGGCTGCCCCACACGTCGCGAGCGGTGTCGGCCACAAGCCTGAGTTTTTCCCATTGCTGTTCTTCGCTTAGAAGATTTCCTTCCGCCGTGGAGGCGAATCCGCATTGGGGGCTGAGCGCGAGATTCTCGACCGGGACAAACCGGCCGGCGGCTTCGATTCGCCGGACGAGGTTTTCCCGCGATTCTAACTCCGGCAGCTTGCTGCTTACCAATCCGAGCACAACCGTCTTGCCGTGCTGCACGAAGCGGAGGGGCTCGAACGTGCCCGCGCGCCCGGATTCGTACTCGAGCAGAAGGGCATCGACATTGAGCTCGCCAAAGAGTCTTTCGGCGATGGGATCGTAACCGCCCTCGGCGTACCACTGGCTGCGGTTGTTACCGCGGCAAAGATGAATCGCCAAGACAGTTTGGCTGCGATCGACACCTTCGAGGCAGGCGTTATCGGCGCGGATGGCCTCCTCCAATGCCTCTTGCGGGTCCAAGCCCATCTCTTCCTGGACATAGCGCCGCCACTTGGGATCGATGTAATAGCTGTAGCGGGGCGCATCGAGCTGGATGTATCTGACTCCTTCGCGAGCCAGAGCTTGAATTTCTGCCCGGATGATGGGAACCACATCCCACAAGAACTCCGAATAGCTCGAGTAAGCCCGCTCGCTCAGCTCTTTTTTGTACATGATGGCCGGAAACTGATTGGCCGAAGGCAAGGTGATTTTGAAATCCCCAGGACTGTGCGATTTGAGAAAGCCAACCTCATGCGCCGTAAGCCTACGCGTCTGCCGGATCTTTTCGACTATGATCCCTCTGAGCGGGTTGTTCTTGACGCCCATTTGACTCTGCCATCGACGGGCGATGGAGCCGTCCCGATCCAAGCCGTCCACCGAATCGTAGAAGTCGCCCATGAATCCGTTGCGGCGGAGTTCGCCATCAGAGACAACTTTGAACCCAAGCTCTTTTTGGCGGCTCAGCGCGCGCAGGATGTGCTTGTCCTCGAGTTCGCGGATGTGCTCCGGCGCGACGTTCCCGTTCTTGCGGGCGTCCAGAAGCTCAGGCGGGCGAAGCAGACTGCCTATGTGGTCGGCGCGGTAGGGGAAAGCCATGGCTATCGATAATAAGCCATGAACGGGAGTTTGGAAAGAAGGCGGAAGCTAAATCCCTGGGCCACCAGGACGACCGCCCTTTTTTCCGCGGGAGCGCTCTTGCTCTTTGAGGACCCTTTGGTATTCTTCGCGCTGACTGGGCGTGAGGATTTCCGTGATGCGGTCCACTTGTTCCTGGTGAATGCGCTTTAGCTCCGGCCGGATGGCTGCGCGCTCTTTCTTGAATTCCGCCTGATACTTCGCGTTGGCGTCGTCCAGGATCAACTCCAGTTTCTGCGTCTGATCGTCGGTGAGCTGCAAGCGCATGTTATAGAACTTCACTAACCCCTTGAGAAACTCCCGCGGGTCCTGCGGGCCGGGTGGCGCGGGGCGCGCCTGAACGGTGTAGCTGCTGTAGAGACGATTAGCGAAAAAGCCCAACACCCCACCGCTCAGAAACACGATGCCCAAATACACCGCGATCGCAGGCCGCGAAAGCTTCATTCCACCTCTCCGGCGGCCAGCAGATCGAGCGCGTCGTTGGAGTGGGCGTCATCCAGAACTTCGACGTAGGTGTTGGCGCTGTAAACCGGCTCGCGATGCAGCCGGGGCAGCAGCACCGCGATGATCAAGGTGAGGGCGAGAGCCGCCATCACCCAGGCTTGCGCCATGTGACGAAACACAGACGTAGTTTCCAGTCGCCGCGCTTCAATTTTCTGCCATAACATCGGCATGAAGTGGGCGCTGGCTTCCGGATCGGGGCAGGCGTCGCGATACTCCGCCCACAACGAATCCAGACTGTCGTGCATGCGATCCATTCTAGTACCTCCGGCAGGCAGATCAAAGACCCTGCCTTTCAGCTTATTTCTCTTCTGCGTCGTATGCCTTCAGCACCCGCTGCCGGGCGCGAAATAACCTCACCTTCAGGGCGTTCTCGTTGACGCCGTATATTTTCTCCAACTCTTTGAGGGACAATCCCTCCACTTCCTTTAGTGTCAGCAGAATCCGGTCTTCATCGGAAACCTTCCCGAGCAGAGCTTGCACCTTCTCCCGGACCTTGCTGCGCCGCAGATCCTCCTCGTTCTGCCTGCCCCCCTCGGCGGCGTCGGCCATCATCACCTGTTGTTCGCTCAGGTCCGACATCCGGCTTTCGCGCCGCCGCCTCTGCCGTCTTAGATAGTCATACGCCGCGTTCACCGTCAAGCGGTACAACCAAGGCTCAAACACCTCCGCCGTCCGCAACTGCTCGAGCGAATAATACAGCCGTAGGAATACTTCTTGCCCTACGTCTTCTACGTCTTCGGGCCGCCCGATCAACCGGGCGATCGTCCCCAGAATCCGTTTGCGATAAGCCTGAACGACCTGGCTGAACGCGCTATCGTCGCCGCTACGGGCGCGCTCGATAAGGCCAAAGTCAACGAGCATGGCCACCGCGCGAGCGGGCGGTCATAAACCTTTCAATCCACATGGAAAGGCGGACTCGCACATTGCCTAGGTTACAACAGCGGCCGCGAATCCCGTCCTGACTGTATGTGGCTATTAGCTGTCAGCTATCAGCTTTCAGCTATCAGCCCCAACTATTAGCCGCTGCCGCGTTCTCTATCCTATTTCATAAATTTGAGTAATGAAAACAGCGCGAATCGAAAGCTGTTAAGCTGATAGCTAATAGCCACCCATGGACTTCCTCGCCGGACTCAATCCCCGACAGCGCGAGGCAGTCGAGCATGCCGAGGGTCCGCTATTGGTTCTGGCGGGCGCCGGCAGCGGGAAAACCAGGGTAATCACCCACCGGATCGCCCATTTGACCTCGGTTCATCGGGTTCCCGGATGGGCCATTCTGGCCGTCACCTTTACTAACAAGGCGGCGGGCGAGATGCGGTCGAGGGTCCATTCGCTGGTTCCTTTTGAGGAGTCAGGTGGCCCCACGGTAGCCACTTTTCACTCCTTCTGCGTCCGGGTGTTGCGGCGCGACGGGGGACCACTGGCGGAGATACGCCCCGGTTTCACGCCTTCTTTCACCATCTACGACGACGACGACCAGATCGCGGTTCTGAAATCCGTCTACAAAGAGCTTGGCTTGGACGAAAAGTTTATGCAGTATCGCGGGGCTCAATCGCGCATCAGCCACGCCAAGAGCCGCAAGCACGTACCGGAGGACATAGCACGGGCGGCTACCGATCCCATTACGGAGCGTCTGGCGGTGATTTACTCGCGGTATGAAGATCGGCTCCGGGAGGCGAACGCGCTGGATTTCGACGATCTGCTGCTGGAATCGGTGAGGCTTCTGTCTCACGACCAGGGTACGCGCGAAAAACTCCAGCGCCGCCACGAGTTCCTGATGGTGGATGAGTACCAGGACACGAATCGCAGCCAATACGAGCTCATGCGGCTGCTCGCCGGCGAGCGCGCCAACGTGGCCGTGGTGGGCGACGAAGATCAGTCCATTTACGGCTGGCGGGGCGCGAATATCCGCAATATTCTCGATTTTGAGCGCGATTTTCCGGGCGCTAAAGTCATTCGCCTGGAGCAGAATTACCGCTCTACAAAAAATATTCTCTCCGCCGCTAGCGCGGTGGTGGCGCATAATACCGAGCGAATCGGGAAATGGTTGTGGACCGAAGCGGGCGAGGGCGAAAAAATCGTCTTCTATGAAGCGCCCGACGCGGAAAATGAAGCGCTGTGGATCGCGGACACGATCGAAACGCACCTTTCCCGCGATCCAGATTCGCATGTGGCGGTGCTGTATCGCACCAACTTTCAGTCGCGCCAGATCGAGGAAGCGCTTCGGCGTTATGGCCGCAAGTATTCGGTCGTCGGCGGGTTCAGCTTTTACCAGCGCGCCGAAGTGAAAGACGCGCTCGCGTATCTGAAGGCGCTCATCTCGCCCAACGATTCGGTCAGCCTGCTAAGAATTATCAACACGCCGGCTCGCGGCATCGGCCGCGCGACCATCGAGCAGATTGAGCAATATGCGCGCGAGCGCGCTATTCCCTTCTGGACTGGGGTCGAGCGGATGCTCGATGAGAACGCCTTCTCCGGCCGCGCCGAATCGGCGCTAGCGGCCTTTCGCCGACTGATGGAGCAATTGGCCGAGACCGCGTGCACGAGCTCTCCCGCCGATACGTTGCGCGGCGTGCTTGAGAGCACCGGCTATCGCGCGATGCTGGAAGAGGAAGGCACTCCCGAAGCGCAGGCGCGGATGGCCAACCTGGACGAGTTGCTCAACGCAGCGGCCGACGCAAGCGAGCGCGGCGAAACTCTTCGCGAATTCCTGGACCACGCCGCATTGGTCTCCGACGCCGACTCCGTCGACGAGCGCGCCCCCGTCTCGCTCCTGACCATGCACAACGCTAAGGGGCTGGAATTTCCCGTTGTCTTTATCGCCGGAATGGAGGAGGGCCTGTTTCCGCACAGCCGGTCGCTGGTGGAATCGGAAGGCGCGATGGAGGAAGAGCGGCGGCTATGCTATGTCGCCATGACGCGCGCACGCGAACGGCTCTACCTTAGCCGCGCCCTTTATCGCCGCCGCTTCGGAGGAGGACAGCCG
>Ga0126371_10005951_pt1 | contig 10832 bp, 10 predicted proteins | sample PanSoiMetaPlot_4_FD_110145 | JGI IMG/M metagenome (GOLD analysis project Ga0126371, IMG submission 110145) | Tropical forest soil microbial communities from Panama - MetaG Plot_4 | ecosystem: Environmental > Terrestrial > Soil > Tropical forest > Bulk soil | place: Panama | collected 2016-02-17
AAACGAAAGCTTGCACATCCAAAGCTGCCGATGCAGCGGCAACTGAACTTGCGTCACGAAGGAACGCATTTTGATCTGCGCCCAATGTTCGACGACTTGAATAAACGATATTTTCGCGGACGCCTTCGCGGTTACAACGTGATGTGGGGCCGCCGGCGGAAGCATCGGCCAAGAGAAAATTTTATCTTTGGCACAATCCAGGAGGAAGACCGGGTTATTCGCATCAATCCCGCGCTAGACCAGCCGTTCGTGCCCCCTTGGTTTTTACGTTATGTGCTCTATCACGAGATGCTGCACTCAGTGGTGCCGGATGAAACGTTATCGCCCAACCGCCGGCGAGTTCACACTGAAGAATTCAACCGACGGGAGCGCGAATTTCGACATTATCGCAGGGCGCGCCGGTGGGAAGAAGAGAATCTGTCGCGTTTTTTGCGCTGAATCATGCCTTTAGTGCGTTTGGCTGACCGGCACCGGGGCGAATCTTTCAGACGGCGACGGCGTCGTCGCTACGTTCTTTTTGATGAGGTACCAAAGCGTCGTCGCGAGTAGGAGAGAGATCAACTTCGCGCGCCAGTTTTTCAGAATCAGTCTCTTCATATTTGCTGTGCAATAAAATTTCCGCGATTCGCTGCCGGAACGTCTCCGGTGTGAAATTGCGCTCGATTCGCCGCCGATGGCAAATGGAAATGCTGCCGGTCTCTTCAGAAACGATCACCGCCACGGCATCCGATTCCTCGGTTATGCCGAGGCCGGCGCGATGACGTAATCCCAGACTGCGGTCCAGTGTTTCCCGCTGACTCACAGGAAAAATGCAGGCTGCGGCGGCAACTCGTCCATTGCGAACGATCACTCCGCCATCGTGCAACGCAGCCTTTGGATGAAAGATGGTGAGGATCAATTCAACAGAAAACTCGCCGTCAATTACCACGCCCGTTTCTTCGTAAACGCGAATCGATGTATCGCGCTCGATGGCGATGAGCGCACCGAATTGTTTGTTTGCCAGTTGCGTCACCGCCTCCGCCAGGTCATGGACGGTTTCTCGTTTCTCACTCGTGAGCGAGAAAATTGGGTGCCCGCCGAGCGCCGCCAGGCCACGCCGGAGCTCTGGCTGAAAAATGACGACTAATGCAACGGCCAGGAAAACCGAGAAGCTTCGTACGATCCAGCCGATCACAACTAAATTCAGTAGCGTCGAAATTAACGTCAGCGTCAAAAAGACGATCGCCAAACCAGTCAGCACTTTCGCACCCCGCGTTCCGCGAAAGTAGAGGTAGCCGTAATAGATCGCGATCCACAGCAGAATGATCTCGATCAGACTGCGCCAGCCTCTGAACCAGAGATCGATGAGTTGATTAATCATTCATCCTCCCAAGGATCGCCTCCGTTGCGCGCAAGGCACTTACACTTTCTTTGACATCATGGACCCGGAACACGTCTGCACCGCGAACGCGCAAAAGCGAAGTCAACGCGATCGCAGGCGCGACGCGGTCCTTCATTTCTGGTGAATTGGCTAGTTTCGCCAAAAACGATTTGCGAGAAACGCCGATCACGAGTGGCCGATCATGCGCGCGCAGCCGCTCGAGCTGCGCAAGCAAGTCCAGATTGTGATCGAGCGTTTTCCCGAAACCAATTCCCGGATCAAATGCAATCGCCATGGGCTCAATACTACAAACTATGGCGCGCGCATATTGTTGTCGAAAAAAATCCGAAACTTCTGAAACAACATCTTCATATTGAGGCTGGTTCTGCATCGTCCGCGGAGTTCCTTGCATATGCATGATGATGAAAGCCGATGTCGTCTCGGCAATCAGCGGCAGCATTCCGCTATCTCCGCGCCCGCCTGTGACATCGTTTACAATGGAAGCGCCTGCGTTAATCGCCGCGCGCGCCACCTCAGCTTTCGATGTGTCGATTGAAATCGGGACATCGATCTTCCCTCGTAATTTTTCGATCACCGGGATGACGCGACCCAACTCCTCCCCGGCGGCAACAGGTTCCGCGCCAGGTCGCGTCGATTCGCCACCAATATCGATGATGTCCGCGCCTTCTGCGGCCATTCTCACGCCGCGTTGAATTGCTGTCTCCTGTGGAAAAAAATTCCCGCCGTCGGAAAACGAATCCGGCGTCACATTCAAAACGCCCATGATTAAGCCCCGCCGGGAGAGATCGAAAACGTGGTCGCCGACTTTCCAGATCCTTTCGCGCATGACGATTGAGACTACCGCAACTGCCCGATTATTCGAACTGCACTCGGCTTCGCTCGAAGCGTGGCCGGATTGCATGCTGTCGGCGGTCATCGACCGCTGCTACAGTTATTTCTTGCGCGAATAGCGCCCCATCAATTCGCCCTGTGCAATTACATGGCCTTTGATGGCAGCATCGATCTGAGCTCGCCTGGCGCCGAAAGGTAAATCCAACTCGCGATCCAGAGCGAAAATCCTAAAGTAATATCGATGCGTCCCAGCGGGTGGACACGGCCCGCCATAGCCCGATTTGCCAAAGTCGTTTGTCCCTTGCACTGCCTTTGGGGAGCTTCCCTCAGCTATGCTCCCAGTCTGCGGGGGGATGTTCCAAACGATCCAGTGCGTGAAGAGTTCACCTGGCGCATCCGGATCATCGACGATCAAGACAAGGCTTTTTGCTCCGGAAGGAACGTCCGAGATCCGCAAAGGCGGACTCGCGTCGGGGCCATCGCACGTGAATTTTGATGGAATGCTCGCGGCTTCCTGGAAAGCAGAACTTGCGATCTTCATCCTGGCTCCTCCTGCAACTGAAGCGATCGCCGCGAGCAAAATCGCCGATACCCCAGCAATAATCCGCTTTCGCATTTGTTAGACCTCCGATTGAAATCGCGTTAAATCGACAACGTGACCATAGTGTTTCGCCCAAATGGCTGCAAACGGACGTAAGATTCGAGAACAAGTTCTGGCACTCCTTGCTCGGAAAGATTACCGGCCGCTGAACAGAACCGATATCGCTCGAGAACTTGGCTTGACCGGCACGCAAGGAAATGCCGTGCGCAAAATGCTGCGTGAGCTGGAGCGAACGGGCGTGATCGCGCGCATCCGCAAGAACCGGTACGTTTTGCCGGCTGAGGCAGATCTCGTAACTGGCAAATTATCAATTCATCAGGCCGGGTACGGATTTCTCGCTCCTGAAACGCCGGGCCAACCGGACATTTTCATCGCGGCGGAAAATACCGGAACAGGAATGCACGGCGACCGCGTGGTTGTGCGCATATCGCCCGATTCGCCTTACGGCCGCATCAGGGGACGGCGCGAAGGGCGCGTAATTCGAATCCTGGAGCGCGCTCACGATACTATGGTCGGGACACTGCAGCGCTCGCGAAACTTCTACTATGTCGTCCCGGATGATCCGCGGATTGTGCACGATGTTTACGTCCGTCCTGCGCAGGATCGGCGGTCGCAGACCGCCCCTACAGTCGGCGACAAAGTCGTCCTTCGCCTGGACGCCTGGGAATCGCGGCACGTCAATCCCGAAGGCGAAATCATCGAAGTCCTCGGGCCGGCAACCGCGCCGGGCATCGACATGCTCTCGATCATTCGCAAATTTCATCTGCCAACAGAATTTCCGAAGGAGGTTTTGGATCAGGCAGAGCGGATTCCCGATAAAATCACACTACGGCACCTCGAGGGACGCGAAGATTTGCGCAAAGAATTCATCGTCACCATCGATCCCGACGATGCGCGCGATTTTGATGACGCGATCCAAGTTGAGAAGACCAAGAGTGGTTGGCGGCTCGGCGTGCACATCGCCGATGTCGCCGCCTACGTGGAACCTGGGAGTGCGCTAGATCGCGAAGCGCGTCGGCGCGGCAACAGCGTTTATTTGCCCGACCGCGTGATCCCGATGCTGCCGGAGCGCTTAAGCAACGGCGTTTGCAGCCTTAATCCAGGAGTCGACCGGCTCACACGGTCCGTGTTCATTCACTTCGACAAAAACGGGATGGCGAAATCAGCGCGGTTCGCACGCAGCGTGATTCGCAGCGCGCATCGGCTTACCTACAAACAGGCTTATGCGTTTTTGAGCTCCCCGCCTCGTGATCAATTGGGCGAACGGCTGTATACGGCTTGGGAACTTGCTTCATTATTGCGGCGAAAACGTTTCGAGCACGGCGCGCTGGACCTCGATTTCCCAGAAGTAAAAGTCTGGGTCGATAAACGCGGTTATCCGGTGCGACTGGAGCGCGTTGAAAACGATGAATCGCACCAGCTAATTGAAGAATTCATGCTGGCCGCAAACGAAGTTGTTGCGCGCGAGCTGAAGAAGCGTGCGATTCCCACCATCTATCGCGTCCACGAAAATCCGGATCCAGAGAAACTGGCGGAGTATCGCGAATTGGTGCTTAGCTTTAATTACAGGATTGGCGACCTGGCTCATCGCGCCGAGTTGCAGCGATTGCTCGCCATGACCCGTGGAAAGCCCGAGGAGCAAGCGCTCAAGATCGCTCTTCTCAAAAGTCTCAAACGCGCCCGATACGATCCGCAACCGCTGGGTCATTATGGCTTGGCAAAAACAAATTATCTGCATTTCACCAGCCCGATCCGGCGTTATGCCGACCTCGTGGTGCATCGCGCGTTGGGTAGGGGTGAACCGCCGCTCCGTCCGGCGCGCTCGGCGAGCGCGCCCTACCATCACGATATGGCAGAAATCGCTTCCATTGCCGAACACATTTCGGCCACTGAACGGAACGCAGCCGACGCGGAGATCGATGCCGCTCAAATGAAGAAGCTGCAGTTCTTTCAGCATCAACTCGATCAACGCAATCCGCAGATTTTCCGCGCTGCAATTGTCGATGTCCGCAATTACGGACTGATGGTGGAATTGCCGGACGCCCTTATCACGGGTCTTATCCATGTCTCCTCACTGACGGACGACTTTTACTTCTTTGAACCCGCTCGACGGCAGCTGATTGGCAGACGCTCGCGGAAACGATTCAGCGTCGGTGACCAAGTATCCGTTTTCGTCGCGCGGGTCGACGCGTTCAAACGGCAGGTGGATTTCGCACTGGCGCTCGCGGCGAAAGCGCCACGAAAAACTGCGCGAACCCGGCGTCGAAAGCTGGCGATCGGAAATGATGGGTGAAATTTGCGACGGTGGCGAATTGCCGCTACAAGAGTTGCCATGACTGAAGCCACTGTTATTGCTACCGCTGTCGCTGCTCCTCCGCGTTACACACGGGCTAATCCGTTTCCTGCTCGCATGCTCGTGAATCGCCGCCTCAGCGGTCCGGAATCTGCAAAGGACACACGCCATTTCGAAATCGATTTGACGGGATGGGGTTTGACCTTTGAAGTGGGCGATTCTTTAGCTGTTTATGCAACGAACGATCCGGAGTTGGTCGGTGAAATCATCCGTACGCTCGGTGCGACCGGCGATGAAAAAGTCCCGCGCGTGAAGGGCGAACCGACGACATTCCGCGAAGCGCTACTGCGCGATTACAGCGTCAAGCAGCCAACCCCGAAATTTTTGAAGGCCATTGCCCAACGCGCCAGCGCAGCGCCAACGCTGAGTTATCTTCTCGCCCCAAACCGCAAACAGGACCTCGACACTTACCTCTGGGGCATGGAGGTCATCGATTTTCTGATTGAGCATCCTTCTGCTCGTTTTGCGCCGGAAGAGTTTGTCGGCCTACTCGCGAAATTACAGCCGCGCCTTTATTCAGTGGCCTCAAGCTTGAGGGCGTATCCCGACGAAGTGCACTTCATAGTCGATGTTGTCCGGTACGAAAGTCACGGCCGCCTCCGGAAAGGGGTTTGCTCATCTTTTCTTGCAGAACGCGCTGATGACGTGCCAGTGCCGGTTTTTCCCACCGTGGCGAAACACTTTCATCTGCCGGAGAACGCTGACACCCCAATGATCATGATCGGTCCCGGAACCGGAGTGGCACCGTTCCGCGCGTATCTGCAGGAGCGAAAAGCTACCGGAGCAAAGGGTAAGAACTGGCTCTTCTTTGGCGCGCAGCACGAGAGATGCGATTTTGCGTACGGAGACGAGTTTAACGCATATTTGAAGGAGGGACTCCTGGCACGGCTCGTTTGCGCGTGGTCACGCGATCAGCCCCAGAAAATATATGTACAGCACAAGATGGCGGAAAACGCCGCGGAGATTTGGAAATGGATCGACGCCGAGGGCGCGCACTTTTTTGTGTGCGGCGATGCGCGACACATGGCCAAGGACGTCGACGCGACGTTGCGCAAAATCGTTCAAGAGCACGGCGGGATGAGCGTTGAGCAAGCAAATGAATACGTTGAGAAGCTCAAAAGCGATAAGCGTTACAAGCGGGATGTGTATTAGGTCCGTAATTCGTTAAATCGTTACACCGTTACAGGGGATTTCCGATTCAACGATTCAACGCGGCGGAGCCGGCGAAGCCATTCGTCATTCGCTCCGCTTGTGGCATAGTTATTGAGAACCTTTCCGATCGACAAGAGGAGATTGCTCGTTCCAAGGCCAATCCGCAGATTCCTCGACTTCGCTCGGAATGACAAAGACAGAGAACCATGTACGAGAACACTGAATTCACATTGAGCCGCGACTGCGAGGCGATCCAGATTCCAAGCGGCCAGAAAACAACAATCCCCGCGGGGACGCAGGGGGTAGTCACCCAAAGCCTCGGAGGAAGCTATACCGTTGCAACCTACCAGGGCCTGGCGCGTGTGGCCGAGAAAGACCTCGACGCGCTCGGATTGGAAAAACCACAGGCGCAAGAGACGCAAAAAACTGCGCGCACAGATGGCGAGGTTTCAGAGGAAGACGTCTGGAACCAGTTGCGGCAATGCTACGACCCGGAAATCCCGGTTAACATTGTTGATTTGGGTCTGGTTTATGATTGTCGTCTGACCAAGAAGGACGATGGCGGCACGCGGGTGGAAGTGAAAATGACTTTGACCGCGCCCGGTTGCGGCATGGGCCCGGCCATCGCTCACGATGCACAGGGCAAAATCTTGTCCATCGACGGCGTGGATGAAGCCGATGTCCAACTCGTTTGGGATCCGCCTTGGAACCAAAACATGATCAGCGAAGCTGGTCGGATGAAGCTCGGGATGATTTAAAAGTAGCGCAGCCTTTGCAGGGAGGCGCCAGCGATGGACGCACGCGTTATTTCTTCATGCCAAAGCTGCCAAAACCGAAAGCATTTAAAATTCTTTGTGAATTTTTTTATTCTCGCATTGACAAGAACCGTCGAAACTCTACACTCGGCATCCCCGAAACGCTTCAAGTTGAAAAATTCTGAGGGCGTTTTAAAAAATCTATATGCCCCTGACGCAACTCATCTTGACTGAAAACGTGCCCGGACTCGGCGCGGAGGCGGACGTGGTCAAAGTGCGTCGCGGTTATGCGCGTAACTATCTCCTGCCTCGGGGCAAGGCGTACGAAGTCACGCCAGCGGCTTTACGAAAGCTCGATGCTCTCAAACAAAAGCGCGCGGAGCGCGAAGCACGGGAATTGAACGAAGCGGAAGAATTGAGCCGACGCATCGAAAAGTTAAGAGTCGTCTTCACACTCGCAACCGGCGAGACTGGAAAAGCCTTTGGATCAATCACCGCGCAAGACATCGGCAACCGCCTCAGGGACGAGATAGAAGTCGAGATTGACCGGCACAAAATCCTGCTTGAACGCCCAATCAAAGATACTGGCGATCACGAGGTGCAAATCAGATTGCATCACGATGTCAGTGCGCAGTTCAAATTTAACGTAAAGTCGGCGGCAGAAGAGGCGAAGCCTGCGGAAGAAGCCGTGGCCGCGGAGCCTGAAAAAAAGCACCGCTCATTTTTCCGGAGAAAGAAAGAACCGAAAAAAGAAACAGAATAAATGGCGACTCAATCGTCCGCTTGGACAGGAGAGAAGCCTCGTAAGGCGGGAAATGGCGCTGGCCGAGGTTCGGCGGCGCGAAGCGGCGAAAAAGTTGTTCCCATTTCGCCCCCAGGTTCTGCGCAGGATATTCACCGCGCCCCGCCGCATAGCGTCGATGCGGAGCAAGGCGTGCTCGGGTCAATGCTCATCTCACCGCGAGACACCATTGCAGAATGCGTCGAAAAAATTAACGAAGAATACTTTTACGTTCCCGCGCATCGCACAATCTACAACGTTCTCGTCGATCTTTGGAACGCAGGACAAGCGGTCGACCTGATCACGTTTACCCAAGTGCTGCGCGATCGGCATCTTCTGGACAGTGTTGGCGGCGCCGCGTTCGTAACGAGCCTGTTCACCTTTGTTCCAACCGCCGCCAACGTCGGCTACTACCTCGATATTGTCCGCGACAAGTACATCCTTCGCGAAATCATTTCCGCCGCTACCGAGAGTGTTCGCCGCGCTTACGAGGAGCAGGACGAGGTAAACAGTCTGCTCGACGAAGTGGAACAGCGCATTTTCGCAGTGGGCGAAGACCGTTTCAAAGGCCAGTTGCTCTCGATGAAAGACCAGGTGATGGAAGCCATCGAGTCGATCGAGAAACTTTACGAGCGCAAAGGCGGGATCACTGGAATCTCGACTGGATTTGTCGAGTTCGATCGGATGACCAGCGGGCTCCATCCCTCGGAGATGATCGTGATCGCCGCGCGACCCAGCATGGGAAAAACCGCACTTGCCACGAACATCGCCGAACACGTCGCGATTAACGAAAGACTCCCGGTCGGCATGTTCAGCCTCGAGATGAGCAGTCAGCAGCTGGTGCAACGTTTGCTCTGTTCGCGGGCGCGCGTGAACTTGCAAAGAGTGCGTGACGGATTTTTGGGCGAACGCGATTTCCCCAGTCTCACTGCTGCAGCGTCGAAACTGGCCGAAGCGAAAATCTTCATCGACGACAGTGCTAGCCTCAGCATCCTCGAAATGCGGGCGAAAGCGCGCAGGCTCAAAGCGCAGCAGAATGTTCAACTGATCATCGTTGATTACTTGCAATTACTGCGATCGACCTCGCGCAGGGCGCAGGATAACCGCCAGTTGGAAATCTCAGAAATTTCCGGAGGACTCAAAGCCCTGGCCAAGGAGTTGAAAATTCCGATCATTGTGGTTGCACAATTAAATCGCCAACCGGAGCAGCGCTCCGGCGGGAAACCACGCTTGAGCGATTTGCGCGAATCGGGTTCCATCGAGCAGGATGCCGATCTGGTCGCCTTGCTTGTCCGCCCAGAACTCTATGAGGAAGACGAAGAGGCGCGCGTAGAAAAAGCTGGGGAGGCCGAATTAATCATCGCGAAGCAGCGTAACGGCCCGGTAGGCGAAATCCCGCTCACGTTCCTCAAAGAATTCACCCGGTTCGAAACCCGCGCGCGCAACGTGAGCGAGCCGGAGGAAGCGTTTTAATAATTCTGGGGAGCGCAGGTTGCCAAGCTGTCGCGTCTGGCAACTTGCCGGACCCATATGCGAGAACGATGCAATAATGGCTTAGGTTTCGCTAACTCGCTTGCTCGATGCAGAAATGAGATGTACGCGTCACCCATGTGTCGCTGTTTTGTCCTTTGCGTTCTTATCGCAGGCGCTATTCTTACTCGCGCTGAATCGCCGAGCTACCTCGTGTTCGTCAGCAACGAACGCTCCGGGGACGTAACGGTAATTGACGGGACGACGGATGCGGTGGTTGCGACGTTTCCGGTAGGCAAACGGCCGCGCGGTATTCACGCCACGCCGGATGGGAAACGCCTCTTTGTGACATTGAGCGGTTCGCCGCGAATGGCGCCCGGCGTGGATGAAAATCGCGCGCCCGCGGACAAGCGCGCGGATGGCCTCGGCGTGATCGATGCAACGGCCCGCAAGTTGATTGATCGCTGGCATGTCGGCTCTGACCCTGAGCAATTCGCGATCAGCGAAGATGGAAGATTCGCTTTCGTCGCGAATGAAGACGACGCCAGCGCCTTGATTGTGGATCTTGTTTCGGGGCAACCGCGCGGGAAAATCAAAGTGTCGGAGGAACCGGAAGGCGTAGGCGTCAATCCGGCGAATGGCGAAGTGTACGTAACCTGTGAAGAAAAAGGCGAAGTGTTCGCGATCGATCCCGACCAACAGCGCGTAATCGCAAAGATCGACACCGGATGGCGGCCCCGTTCGGTCGCATTTCTGCCCGACGGTTCGCGCGCGTACGTCGCCTGCGAGACCGGCGGCTACGTCGCAGTCGTCGATGCGAAGTCGCACAAGCTATTGTCAAAAATTCAATTACCAACGGGCTCCCTGCCGATGGGCACTGCGATTTCCAAAGATGGGAAGGAGCTTTACGTCTCGACAGGTCGCGGAAACGGAGTTGCGATCATCGACACGCAAAAGGATGAAGTGGCGACAACAGTTCCCGTCGGAAACCGCGCCTGGAGCATCGCGCTCGATCCTACTGGAACGAAGCTTTACACCGCAAACGGCGCATCAAACGACGTCTCAGTTGTCGATGTTAAATCGCGCAAAGAACTGCGCCGCATCAAAGTCGGCGACGGCCCCTGGGGCATTGCGACCGTTCCAAGGTAAGCGCGGCGAGGTTCCGCGCGGCCCACGTTTTATCCGCCAGCGTAATTTGGATAGCGCTCGCGTAGCTCGCGCGAAAGGCGATCTGCTTCCTCTGTTTTGCCCGCTTGCCGATACGCCACCGCGGCCTTGTCGAGCGCGCGTGGGGTTATGGCCGGGTCGTCGTAAAGCAGAGCAACTCCTTTAAAAGCTTTGCCGGCGTCGTCGAAATTGCCGCGCTCCAACTGGACTTCGCCTGCGAGCAAACGTGCTTCTGCATTCACGCGGCCCTCCGGTTGCAGCGCCATGATTTGTTCGGCGATTTTCTGAGCCTCGTCAGGTTTATGCGCGCTGATCTTGACTGCGCCGAGGGCGAGTAACAC
>Ga0126371_10005952_pt1 | contig 10831 bp, 7 predicted proteins | sample PanSoiMetaPlot_4_FD_110145 | JGI IMG/M metagenome (GOLD analysis project Ga0126371, IMG submission 110145) | Tropical forest soil microbial communities from Panama - MetaG Plot_4 | ecosystem: Environmental > Terrestrial > Soil > Tropical forest > Bulk soil | place: Panama | collected 2016-02-17
GGCGATCCACTCCGAGGGGCGGGCAACCAGCCGCGTCCCCCATGCGTCATCCTGACGGGGGCGCAACAGGCATTGCGCTCACGGTCCGTCACGGAGGAGCGCATGAGCGTCAGGGGTGTCGCCACGTGAAGGTCGTGCTGTTCTGCGGCGGCCTCGGCATGCGTATGCGCGATGGCGTCACGAACGCCCCGAAGCCGATGGCCATGGTCGGGGAGCGTCCGCTGCTCTGGCACGTGATGCGGTACTACGCGCACTTCGGTCATACCGACTTTGTCCTCTGCCTTGGCTACGGTGCGTCGTACGTCAAGGATTTCTTCCTGCACTACGACGAGACGACCTCGAACGACTTTGTCCTGGAGAAAGGCGCGCGCGAGATCAGCCTGTTCCGCGCCGACATCTCGGACTGGCGGATCACGTTCGTGGACACCGGACTGAACTCGCCGATCGGCGAACGACTCCGCCGGGTCCGGCGCTTTGTCGATGGCGAGGACATGTTCCTGGCCAACTACGCTGACGTGCTGACCAACGCCTCGCTCCCGGACATGATCGAGCGCTTCACTGCGAGCAGCGCCGTGGCCAGTCTGCTCGCAGTTCCGCCGCAGTCGTCGCACCACGTTGTGGATATCGGCGATGACGGGCTGATCAACCAGGTAACGCCCATGCGCGACTTGCGGCAGTGGGAGAACGGCGGCTACTTCGCGCTTCGGCCGGAGATCTTCGACTACCTCAGCGAAGGCGAGGACCTGGTCGAGGACGCCATCATGCGTCGCCTGGTGCCACAGCGTCGCGTCCTCGCCTATCCGTACAAGGGATACTGGTCACCGGCCGACACGGTCAAGGAACGGGCCCAGCTCGAGGAGATGTACCACCGCGGCTTCTGCCCATGGATGATCTGGGACGCCGAGCGGTCGGCCCGGGCAAATCCGTCCGGCAGCACAGTGGATGCGACGGCGAGTCAGTTCGACGGCGACACCTCGTCCGTCCCCAGCCTGGCTGCGGGGTGAGCACTGGCATGCTGCCGCTACGTTTTGCCATCGCGCCGGGCAGACGGCTGTCGGTCCTCGCCATCGGCGCCCATCCGGACGACATCGAGATCGGCGCAGGCGGCACGCTGTTGAGCCTCGCCGAGAGCCAGCCCGGCCTGCACGCGCACTACGTTGTGCTCACCGGTACCCCGCAGCGCCAGCGAGAGGCGAGAACAGCGGCCGGAGAATTTCTCAGCGGCGCGGACCTTTCCGTCAGATTCTGCGAGCTTCCCGAGGGGCGGTTGCCCGCCGCATGGAGTCAGGTCAAGGACACACTGGAAGAGATAGCAGCGTCGATCCGGCCGGATGTCGTCCTCTCGCCCCAGCCGGATGACGCCCATCAAGACCACCGGACCATAGCCGAGATCGTTCCGACGGTCTTCAGGGATCAGCTCTCCCTCGGCTATGAGATCCCCAAGTGGGACGGTGACTTCACCCGGCCCACCGTGTATGTCCCGCTGTCGGCCGAAGTCGCGCAGCGCAAGGTAGAACTTCTGCACAAGTGCTTCCCGTCGCAGCGCACCCGCGACTGGTGGGACGACGAGGTTTTCCTCGGCCTCGCCCGGCTGCGCGGCATGGAATGCCGCGCCCCCTACGCGGAGGCGTTTGCCGCTGCCAAATCTGTGCTCGCGCTCAGCCGATGAGAAGAGCCGACGTGAATCTTGCACCGGTACCCCGGATAGACGGCGCGTGGCTGTTCACCCCGTCGCCCCACGTCGACGAGCGCGGGTTCTTCACGCGAACGTTCGATGTCGAGGACATGCGAGCGGCGGGAATCGACCCAGCAGCCTTCGTCCAGGACAGCCTTTCCCGCTCAGCCCGCGGAGTCATCCGCGGCCTGCACGCCCGCCGCGGCGAAGGCGAGGCCAAGCTCGTCCGGTGTTCTTACGGCAGCGTCTTCGACGTGGTCGTCGACCTGCGGCCTGCCTCACCGACGTACCTGAACTGGGAAGCCTTCGAGCTCGACGGCGTGAACCAGGTATCTGTCTACATCCCTGCCGGCTGCGCGCACGGGTTCCAGGCGCTCACGGAGCCGGCGGACGTGTGCTATCGCATTGACCGGCCGCATGATGCGACGGAGGACGTCGCCATCGCATTCGATGAGCCTCGGCTTGCGATTCCCTGGCCCCTCCCCGTATCGGCGGCGTCGCAACGAGACCGGCAGGCCCTGCGGCTCGGCGCGGCGGTCACCCTGCTCGGCAGTTCCTGAGCCGGAGTACGTATCAGGGACGGCCAGGTGCGGATCATTACGTGGGTGACGGCATTGATGTTCTGCCTGCTGGGCTCCTGATCAAAGGACAGTAGAGATGAAGCTGATAGAGAGGGCTGGCCGCCAGGCTCGGGCCGGCCGGTGAGCGTGTCTCCCCGGCTGAGCGTCGGGCTTCCGGTCTACAACGGCGAGCCGTACATCAGCCAGTCCATCGAGGCACTGCTCGGGCAGAGCTACGAGGACTTCGAGCTGATCATCTCGGACAACGCGTCGACTGACGGCACCGCGGACATCTGCCGCCGTTACGGGAAGCAGGATTCCCGGATTCGGTACATCCGCCAGCCCGCGAATATCGGTCTGTCGCCGAATCACAATTTCGTGGTGCAGCAGGCGCGCGGAGAGTACTTCAAATGGGCGGCCGCCGACGACCTGTACGCTCGCGACCTGCTCAAGAGCTGTGTCGAAACTCTGGACGAGGACGCGGGAGTGGTGCTCGCCCACGCCTTCGAGGCCGCCATCGACGATGCGGGGACCGTCGTGCAGGCGAGGGACTACCCGCTACGCACCGATTCTCCGCACGCCCCTGACCGCTTCAAGGCGATTCTGTTCGGGAGCAGCGGACTCTTCGAGAGCGGCGATCCGATGGTCCCCGGCCTCGTCCATGTGGACAACCGGGGCATTCTGCGGTTCTGCGATATGTATGGCGTCACCAGGACGGCGGTCCTGCGGACGATACCGCTCGGCAGCTACCACCACTCGGACCGGATCGTCAGCTGCGCACTCGCGCTGCACGGCCGGTTCCACATGACGCCTGAATGGCTGTACTTTCGGCGCGACACCCCGGACCGGACCTACAACAGAGCCCCCAGACTGCGCGATCGCTGCGAGATCAATGACCCAGCTCGACAGAACAGGCTGCTGCACCCGACCGCCCGCCTGGTCGCCGAGTACTTGCGGGGCTACGTCGACGCGATCCAGCGCGCGCCGCTCTCACCGGCTGACCGGCGGGAGTGCTACCGCTACCTAGCCCAGTGGATGCTGGACCGGGTGACCAGCAAGGTGGTACGCCCGCCCGTGCTTGCCGTCGACGCTCCTGACCACAGCCGCGCCCTGTCGGTTCGTGCCGTCGTGGCGGGCCAGGACCCGAGTCTGGTCAGGTCACCGGGCGAACAGGAACTGCTGCAGTCATGAACTCCCGGCACGAGGTGGCCGGGGGCGCGGTCGGCCTGTTTGGCCTGCTCGGCCAGGGCAATCTGGGGAACGACGGGTCCATGGAGGCGGTCCTTGCGTATCTGAGGACCGCGCATCCCGACATGGCCGTGGATGCGCTCTGCTCTGGGCCGACGGTGGTGTCTGAGCGCTACGGCATCCCGGCGGCTCCGCTGAGCCGGTTTGACGCGAGCATGCGGCACGGAGCCAGCCGGCCTGGCCTGATTCGGAAAGCCTTCGGACTGACGGTCGGAACGGTCGTCGATACGTTCCGTATCGCTGCCTGGGTCCGCCGTCATGACGCCGTGATTGTCCCCGGAATGGGCGTGCTCGAGCTCACTGTTCCGTTGCGGCCCTGGCACACGCCCTACCAGGTATTCGTGCTCAGCGCGTCCGGAAGGCTATTGCGCACCAAGATCGCGCTGGTCAGCGTGGGGACGAACATCATGCACGATCGGCTGACGCGGTGGCTCTATGTCACGGCCGCCCGCCTCGCGCACTACCGCTCCTTCCGGGATGCCGTTTCCAGGGATGCGATGCAGGAAATGGGGCTTGACGTTTCTCGTGACGCCGTCTACCACGATGTCGTCTTCTCGCTCGACACGCAGCCGTACGAACGGGAGCCCTCTACCGTCGTCGGCATCGGGGTCATGGATTACTCGGGCAAGAACGAGGATCGCCGGCGGGCCGACGAGATCCGCTCCGACTACGAGGCCAAGATGATCCGGTTCGTGTCGTGGCTACTGGAGAACGGTCGCCAGGTGCGGATCGGTACGAGCGACTCGGCCGATGAGCCCGTGATAGCACGGATCCTCGCCAGCGTGCGGGCGCGGCACCCGGACCTCGCGCCTGGCCAGGTAGTCGGTGACCCCGTGCCCTCGATGGCCGAGTTGCTGCGGCAAACCGCTTCCGTCGGAACCGTCGTCGCCACCCGCTTTCATCATGTGCTGTTCTCACTGCGGCTGGGGCGGCCCACCGTGGCCATCGGATACGCCGACAAGCACCGGGACCTGATGGGCCGGATGGGGATGTCCCGGTACTACCAGGAAACCCGGACGCTGGACGTGGACCGGCTTATCGCGCAGTTCACGGAACTGGAGGGCTGCGCTGCGGAGTTGCGGCCTGTCATCGCAGAGCGCAACGCCGCACTGGCCCGGCAGGTCGAGAAGCAGTTCGCGGAGATATCCGCTGTCCTGCTGGCGGCCAGCGGTGCGCGCGCTGCACACGGAGGCCCGGTCCCAGCGAGCCCGCGGGCGCGGGTGCTCTGAGACGGGCCGGAAGGGAGATCAAGGTGACCGACACACACACAGGTACCGTCCCGGACGATGGCGCCCGGAGCGCGGTGCAGAATTACGGGCGGGATTTCTGGAGCAAGGAAAACCTGAAGTTCAGCCAGCCGCATTACCGTATGCAAAAGGCTCTCCGGATCATTAACAACATTGCCCGCGGACAGCCGTGCGATCTGCTGGACATCGGCTGTGGCCCGGCCGCCCTGATGCACCTGCTCCCGCCGACCATTCACTATCATGGTATTGACATCGCTATCCAGGATCCAGCGCCGAACCTGCTCAGTACCGATATTCTGCGGGCGCCCATCGCGTTCGCAGGCCAGAAGTTTGACATCATCATCGCGCAGGGCGTCTTTGAATATCTACCGGAGGTTCAGTCTCAGAAATTCGCTGAGATCGCGCAGCTCCTCCGTCCGGGTGGCACCTTCATAGTGACGTACTGGAATTACGCTCACCGCAACGCGAAGGTGTACCACGCGCACACCAACGTCCAGCCCTTCGGAGACTTTCGCCGGGACCTTGAGCAGCAGTTCAGCATCGACCGGTTTTTCCCGGCGTCGCACAACTGGTATCACGGTTCGCCCAGCTGGCGGCTCAACAGAGCCCTGAACATGCGCATCAACATCAACATCCCCGTCATCAGTCCGCTGCTCGGCGTGGAATACTTCATCGTCTGCTCCCCGCGCGGCTCCGGGACGCAGGCGCAGGCGTCAGCGTAGCGGTCACTTGTGGTAAGTGCTGCCGGCATCCTGGCCGAATGGCCCGACGCAGAACCCGCTCTGCCGCTCGCCTGACGAACTGCACTCGTCGCCGCGAGTCAGCTTCCCCGTCCAGTCCGCCCAGCTGACGGGGTTATTGCCGTTGCCCTGATTCCAGGCAAAGAATGTCGACGGCCCGTGATACACATTGCCCGACCACACGTCATTCTGGAAGAACGTCAGCTCGGTGGGGACAACCCAGCCACCCGGGCCCGCTGGGCCGCCGTACTCACTGAAGATGCCCCCCGCCCCACAATCTGGCCATGCCGTCGTGTTGCATCCGGGGATGTGGGCGGGGTTGAACGTGATCGTATTGCCGGTAACGCTGACGTTCTCGGTCTTCCACACGCAGCCGTCCCACCAGTCCCGCCGAGGCGACCCGGTCTTCTGACCGGTATAGCTCGCGCTGACCATGGCCGAAGGGAGGTTGGCCTTGCACGCGGCGATGGTGAACCGACTTGAGGACCGGCCGCCGACGAGGGTGCACGCGCCGTCGAACCCGTCGGCGCAGTACCGGTTGGAGTTTTGCCAGAGAAAGATGCTGCCGCCGTTGTCAACGAGGACGTTCCCGCTGATGACCGAGCGGGTGGAGTAGGAGGCCTGCTGGGCGCAGGAAGCCTCCGGGCAGGCGGGCACTCCGCCGAAGGTTGTGTCGCTGCCGCTTTCGCTGATATAGATCGCCGTCTGCGGGAACCGCGGGTTGCCCAGGCCGTCGGTCCAGTCATTGTCCGCAATGTAGTTGTCAGTGATCGAGAAGTTATAGGAAATCTCCTCGACAATGCCGACGCTCTCGTTGCGGGTGATCACGTTACCGGTCCAGGTCGTGTTGGCGTTATCGGTATCTGCCCAGCCCCCCGGTCCCCAGTTGTCGTGAATGTAGTTGCCTTTGATCGTAACGCCGTCGGTTGCCCAGAGCTTGAAACCACCCTGGTCGCCGTCACCAGTGACAGCGCCGCATCTGGGGTTCCGGTATCTCGCCGGCACCGGGTTGTGGTCATGCCAGCCGATGGCAGAATTATTCAGCAGGCCGGAGAGGTCGCACGTGTCGTTGTAGCTGATTTCGTTGTCTTCGATGGTGACGTTATAAGGCCCGGTGGTCAGAGAATCACCGTCCACGGCTGCCGCAGACTGAAATCCGTACTGGCCGTTCAGCGTCATGCAGTTGTCCCTGAGCACGTTATCGGTAGCGGCGAAAGCTCCGCCACCCGGCACATTGAGCGTGATAGTGTCGTACTGAATGGTCCAGCCAGTATTGCCGCCCTGGTTGATGGCGACCTGGTTCACGACCGGCTGGTATTTCTCGATGGTCAGGTATTCGATCGTCACCCCGACGGCGCTGTCGGATGCGACAGCCCAGGGATAGCCAGCATAGTTGCCAGATAGCGTCGTTCCGGTACGTCCCGAGTATCCTCCGACGAAGACATCGTTAGTATTGGCGGCGAAACTGCCAATATGCAGGCCGGGCTCCAGGTAATAGACGGTATCAGGCTTCAGCTGCCAGTTCTGGTAATTCTTTGCCTCGGGCGGCAAGACAATCCCGGCGGTGTCGTTCGGGAAGTCCGAATGGGACGTGCCGTATGTGGGGAGCCCGGCGGTTCCGCTCGGATATGAGCCCGGCGCACCGTGGTAGTGGTAGGGCGAGCGAAGAATCGACCGGCCGCAGATCGTGCTGGTGGTGGACGGAACTCCGGCAGCGGCGACCGCCGAGCCGGCCGAGCGGTGCGGGTCTGGCGACTGGGTGTGCTGCCAGGGGCGGATGCCAGCTATCGCGAGGACAAGGGCGCAGCAGGCCGAGACTGACACAGCCAGCCACCGTCGGTGGTGCACGGTCATCGTCATAGCGGCTTCCTGCCCGTGACGGAAGGCACGAGGAGTGACGCGGCCAGGGTGAGCTCGAGGAGGTACGGAGTGGCGTTGGTGAAGCCGACCTCGGTGAACGACCCGACGAGGCAGTAGGTGATCAGGAAAAGCGCAAGCGCGCGCCGCGCGCCGCGCGGCTGGAAGTAGGCCGTCACGAGCAGGAAGACCAGCATCGTCGCGCAGATGACAACCCCGACGAGCCCCTGGCCCTGGTAAGAAGCAAGCCAGTTGCTGTCGATGGCGAGGCCGTTGAACGAGTCGTTTGACAGGCCGAAGCCGAAGATCTCCTGGAACTTATCGCGGGGGAAGTTGAGCAGGGCGCTCCAGACCGCCGTGCGGCCCGTGAGGTTGGTCAGCTCCGTCGTGGCCTCGCCGCGAGCCAGATAAGTGGCGATGAAGCTCGAGAGCGTCATGATCGCGATCGCCGTGACGGCTCCCCCTACCGCGAACAGCTTCCGTACCCGTGAACTGCCTGCGATCAGGCTCAGGCCGGCAACAAGCAGGCCGGCGATCATGCCAACCAGGGCGGTCCGGGTGTGGGTGAGTAGCAGGACGGCTCCGGTCGCGATGACGAAGAGCAATGTGGGCCGCCCGCGCAGCCGGCCGCAGCACCAGAGAATGGCGACCAGGCCAAAGATGACCGCGGCATAGTGCGCGACCTGCGTAGGAGGGATGTCCCAGAGGACGCCGCTGAGGCGCCCAGAACCCAGCGCACGGCCTGGCGCTAGCAGTACGCCAAGCCCGACCGAGGCCAGGATCACAGCCAGAGCTGTGAGGTGAGAGCGGACGAGCAGCAGGTCGCGCCGGCCCCACCAGGGCGTGAGCAGCCAGAGAGCGATGACGAACTCAGCGAACCGGAAGACGCGGTAAATGGTGCCGAAGTGCTGGGGTTGCAGTATCGGCACGACTGCCTCCAGCGCAAGCAGTGCTGCCAGGCAGAGGAACACGTTCCTGCGCAGGGTGACCCGGCGATTGACGCTCAGCGCCACGATGATCGCCATCGGCAGGGCGCCTTGCGTGAGGCCCTTGCCGATCGCCGACGGTATGTGCACCAGCGCCCCGGTGTATCCCAGGGCGTTGAGGACCAGCAGTCCCCACACGATGCTCACCCTGCGTCTTATCCGGCGGTCCCGCACCCCCGTCGATGCAGCGGGCATCTTCTCCCGCCAGGGCGGGGGCTGCACGTCCGGCTCCGGCGGTGCTGCGGGAAGCTCTTCGGTGTGGCCCTCTCGGGCCGCAGGCAATGCCCACTGGGTAGGCGCGGGACCGAACGCCGCCGCCCACGGCGCGGGGTCGAACGGCACCGTGAGACGTGGGGCGGGCAGCACCTCGGTCGCGTCCTCAGCGCCGGACGGCCATGACCAGCCCGGGCCCGCCGGAGCGAACGCGGCTGCGCGTGGCGCGCCATCCGGCCCGCTGAGATCCACAGCTAGCCGGCCACCGAGAGGCGCGACGCTGCCCGGCAATCCGCCCCTGCGGCCCGGCCGAGACGTGCCAGCGACGGGCACGGTACCGGACTCACGTTGCGCCGCGCGTGCCTGCCACCAGTACAGCGCCGAGCCAACCCACGCGCCGAGCGCGGCACCGCGTATGCTCCCGACCGCTCCCCCGGTGACGGCTCCTGCCAGGGCCAGCGCGAGACAGAGCCCTGCCGTGAGGGTCGCGGCGCGCACGCTTCGCTGTGCGGCCCCCAGAGCGTGCAGCCAGGTGCCCGCCCCGGAGCTGGCGCAGCCGCCCGCCATGAAGAGCGCTGTCGGCAGCACGAGCGGGTAGGCGGGGTGCCAGATCGGACCCAGCAGCTTGTCCCCGAGCCCTCGTGGCAGCGCGACGAGCAGCGCGGCTCCCCAGCTGAGCGCGAGCAGAGTGAGAGCGACGCTCAGCAGCACGCAGAACACCGCCATGTGCCGTGGTGAACGACGCAGCATCCGCGCGGCCTCGGGCAACGCGACCAGGCCCATGCCGTAGAGGATGACCTGGAAGGGGCCCATCAGCGTGTTCGCAGCCTGCAGGTAGCCAACCGCGGCCAGACCCAGAATGAAGCCGATACTGTAGTTGCGAACCTGGGCCGCAGCACTGGTGGCGGTACCCTCCACGAGGTAACGCCACCCGAGGTCACGGTGCTGCGATAGCCACTTCCAGGAGCGCGACAGTGTCGGCACGACCCGGGCTTGCAGCTGCCCGATGGCCGCCCCCACGCCCGCGGTTGCGCCCCACGCGAAGACAAACGAGAACACGTTTGCATGGCCTGTCCGCTGCAACGCCACCAGGGCGATCAGCAGTGTGCATCCCCACGCCGCGTCGTTGAGGAATGCCTGACTGCCGCGCCCGAGCGCAAAGAACGCGAAGCGCCAGCTGTCCTGCAGCAGGAGCGCTGGCAGCGTCAGCCCGAGCGCGAGGAAGGCCAGCCTGGTCGGACCACCAAGCAATGCGGCCGCGATGAGCACAAAGGCACCGGTCACGAGGCCCGTGAGCACGGCAGCCCCGCTGCAGGTTGCGACGGCACGCCGCCAGGTATGCAGGTCTGTGGCGCTGAACCTGACCAGCAGCGGATCGGTGGTGAGGCCGCGTGACGCCTGGAGGGCGAACCCGTAGGTCACATAGCACAGGCTGAACGCGCCGAACTGCACCGCTCCCAGCGTCCGGGCGATGTAGATACTCACGGCGAAGTTGGTCAGGCTCGACATGGCCTGGTCTGCGACACCCCAGCTGAGGCGGCTGCCAGCCTGCCGCAGAAGCCGTCGCGGCAGAGCTGACCGTTGCCGGCCGACCGCGCCGTCGCGGCGAGTCGCGTCGAACAATGCCCTGACCCCTGCCACGGCCGGACCTCACCCGGCCGCGTCGGAGATCATCAAAGAGCCCCGTGCACGGTCTCGCCGCCCGGCACAGGGACACCCCCTCGGCCTAGCCATCGCAGCATGTCGTCAAGCAGGCCAGCCGACAGCAGCTCGCGGATCCGGCGCAGCCGCACGAACCTCGACGAGGTGAAGTCGTCGTAAGTCATGCCGTGCTCGGCGTACGCACCGACGAGCTCATCGATGCCATCCCGCACACACCATCGCAGGTGAAGGTCCGGGAACGTGTCGGTCAACTTGGCGAAGTCAACGCGATAGTTGCGCAGATCCGGCCCGGCGCCGTCGGCGAACGAGACCTTCGATCCGGGCACTGCGTCGCGTACCAGCTCCGCGATATCGCGCACCTGAACGTTGTCCTCCGCGCGGCCGACGTTGAATGCCTGGTCATGGACGAGCTCGCGCGGGGCCTCCAGCATCGCGAGGAAGGTACGGCAGATGTCCTGTACGTGCACCAGCGGCCGCCACGGCGACCCGTCACTCTCGAGGCGCACCTGGCCGGTGGTCACTGCCACCGCGGTCAGGTTGTTGACCACGATATCCAGGCGGAGTCGTGGCGAGGCGCCATAAGCGGTCGCATTGCGCAGGTAGGTGGGGCTGAATGCGTCACTTGCCAGCATCGACAACTCAC
>Ga0126371_10005953_pt1 | contig 10831 bp, 7 predicted proteins | sample PanSoiMetaPlot_4_FD_110145 | JGI IMG/M metagenome (GOLD analysis project Ga0126371, IMG submission 110145) | Tropical forest soil microbial communities from Panama - MetaG Plot_4 | ecosystem: Environmental > Terrestrial > Soil > Tropical forest > Bulk soil | place: Panama | collected 2016-02-17
CACGCCGCGCCCGAGTGCGGTGGCGACGTGGGCGGCGTCGTGTATACCATCGCGGGCGACGTCGACTTTGAGATCGACTTCCAGAGCGGCCTCAACGTGAAGCAAGCCGGCCAGGTCAACCGTCGCCGTTAAACCGCAACCCAACTCGTGCTGCTCAACCCGGGCAGATCTCTCCGGGCAGGCCGCGCTAACCAGCGCGGCCCTGCTCGGTGAGGAATAGATTCATAGGGCCCATCCCCCAAATCCATGATGTTTACTCGAGAGATCATTATGAACCGCAAATTCTTCCAGGTTCCGGCGCTCCTGATCCTGCTGGCGGGCGCCGCTTCGCTTTCAGCACAACAGTCAGCACCATCCGCAGTGAACAAACCGGCTCAACCAAAAGAAGACTGGTCCGCGCTTCCGATCGCAAGCAGCGGACTGGATGTCTCGCGCATGCAAGTGTCTCAAATCGCCAGATGGGACAAAGAGGAGTACACGGAGGAGTTGCTGCGCGCCCAATGGCGCCCCAACGACCCAATCGATTTGTACGTAGTTCTTCCCAAGAGCACGGAAAAGGTACCGGCGATCCTTTACCTCTACGATTTTTCCAACGACACGGAGCGCTTCCGCAACGAGAGCTGGTGCAGGCGCATGACCCGAGGCGGCTTTGCCGCGGTCGGCTTTGTGTCGGCAGTGAGCGCGGATCGTATTCACGCGCCTCGCCCGATGAAGTCCTGGTTCGTCGGCGAACTTCAGGAAGGGCTGGGAACCACGACGCACGACGTGCAGATGATTCTGAACTACCTTGCACAGCGCGGAGATATCGACATGAGCCGCATCGGCATGTTCGGGCAGGGATCCGGGGCTTCCATAGCGGTGCTCGCTGCCGCGGCCGATCCGCGCATCACGACGCTCGACCTCTTCGACCTCTGGGGAGACTGGCCGGAGTGGCTGAAGCAGTCCCCGATCATTCCGCAGGAGCAGCGCGCGAACTATGTCACTCCGCAATTTCTCGACAAGGTCGCAAAGCTTGATCCAGTGAAATATTTGCCGCAGCTGGAATCGCGGAAGGTGCGCATCGAGTACGTTGTCGACGATGCGAACATGCCGTCTTCGGTGCGCAGCGCGCTGCTCACGGCAGCTCCGAAGAACGCCAATATTCTCCGATACAACGACGAGGCTGAACACATTGATGAGTGGCACGCGAATGGGTTATCCGGCTGGATCAAAGGTCAGTTGAAGCCCAGTTGGTCGGAACCGCCGATCGATTCGCCCGCACCGGGGCAAGCGAGTGAACAGCGCTGAGTTTATTTCAATCTGGCTGATAGGATATTGGGCCACGTAACAGCAGTCGAAACGCCGGCGATGGGTTCGGGCGGTAGCTTCGCGAGAAGAGACAGCAGGGAACTCTTGGAGAGGCAGCTGGACGGGCTTGGAATTTTCCTTGCTGCTTTGCTCACCGGGAAGGATCGGAAAAAATGAAGCTCCATCATCTCTATCTGCTGTTACCACTCAGCGTCGCCATCGCCGGCTGCGGATCTTCGGGGAATACCAGCATGACCGGTACGGGTTCGGGTCCGGGTACGCAGAGTGCGGCCATCGCAGGTAACGTGCACGGGGGCGAGCAGCCGGTATCCGGAGCCAAAGTGTATTTGTATGCCGCAGGCACGAGCGGATATGCCTCCCCGCCAACGTCGCTCTTGTCGGGCGCCGGCTACGTGACTACAGATATCAACGGCGAGTTCGCGATCACAGGGGACTACACTTGCCCCGCCGCGCCAGGTGATCAGGTATATCTGTTTGCTGTCGGCGGCAATCCCGGAAATGTCGGCGGGCAAGTCAATCCAAATCTCGCGATGATAGCGGCGCTCGGACCTTGCGGGAAGCTCACTAATTCGACTTTTATTGTCGTTAACGAGGTAAGCACTGCGGCGGCGGCCTATGCGCTTGGGCCGTTCATGGGCTATTCGGTAAGCAATCCGACGGCGGGAACTGCAATCAACGTTGGTATTCCCACGGGGGGGGCTTCCTGTAACTCCGCAGGGAACTGGACGAGCACGGGCGCGAATACCTGCGATTACATCGGCTTGAAGAACGCTTTCGGAATGGTGAACGAACTCGTGATTCTCGGTACCGGCCACGCAATATCCGGTACAGCGACGATGGTCATGCCTCAGTCGCGGCTGAACACACTCAGCAATATTCTGGCCGCCTGCGTTAATTCGACGGGGGGCAGTGCGCACGATGGCCAAGGGGGCCATGGCGCCGACAGCAATTGCGGCACGCTTTTTGACGACACTACGCCAAGTTCAACAGGAGTTGCCCCAACCGACACCTTGCAGGCCATCTTCAACCTGGCGCGGACCCCCGGGCCTTCGACCACGATCAGTAACAGCCTGCTCGGTCTGTCGCCGCTGACGGCCCCGTTTCAGCCTTCGCTTTCGGCTGCGCCGAATGACTGGACGTTGCCTATCACGCTGAGCGGCGGCGGCCTCAATGGGCCCACCGCGCTCGGCATCGACTCTGCGGGGAACGCGTGGGTGGTGAGTTATAACAGCGCGCTTTCCGCGTTCACCCCTGCCGGCGTGGCGCTATTTCCGTCGGGCATCACCGGCGATGGCTTGAACGAATCCTATGGACTTACCGTCGATGGGAGTAACAATGTGTGGGTCTCGAACCAGGAGGTGACCGGTTACCATCTGGGGACCATAGCGGAGTTTAATAACAGCGGCAACCTCCTGTCTGGCTCGGGTTACACCGTGGGCGGCGTCTACTATCCGCAAGCACTGGCTGCCGATACCGACGGCTCGATCTGGGTGGCGAATTACGGGGATTCATCCATTTCCCATCTGACGAGCGGCGGAGGCGCTGTGGCGGGCGAGGGCAGTGGCGGCTATACGTCGGCGTCCATCGAGTATCCCGATGCAATTGCCGTGGACGGAAGCCATAACGTCTGGGTGGCAAGCGAGACCACCTCGACGATCACCAAAGTCTCCGCCAGCGGAACGCAATTCACGCCGGTCACGTGTTGCGATGAAGCCGCGGGACTGGCAATTGATAGTCGCGGCAACGTATGGTCAGCTAACTATCACAACAGCACCGTGAGCGAGGTGTCGAGCAGCGGGGCGGTCATTTCCTCGGGCTACACCGGCGGTGGATTAAACTCTCCGGGCGGAATCGCCGTGGATGGCAGCGGCACTGTGTGGGTCGCGAACTATCATGGAAACTCTCTCACAGAGTTGGCCGGCGCTGGTAGCGCGACGCCCGGTATGGCCCTTTCTCCACCTGCAGGCTTCGGGGCCGATGTGAATATGACAGAGCCCTACGCGGTTTCGATCGATGCCAGCGGGAATGTCTGGATTTCAAACTTCTACGTTGGGACTGTCACGGAATTCGTTGGTCTTGCCACTCCCGTGAAAACGCCCGCTATCGGCCCTGCGATTATTCCATAGGAAGGACTTCAGCATGAAACTGGGGAACGAAGCAACGATCGAGGCAACCATTCCATTGAGTGGCACACTCGACGCCGAATCAGGACCAACTGAGCGCCAGCGGTCGGATAACTCATGCTGGACGCTCCCATTGGTGTGGTCAGGCGTGGCTGTTACAGCCGCCGTTGGCTGCATCGGCTTCTACAGAGAGATATTCTTACTGTGGACGGTCTGGACTTCTGATTCGTTGCGTTCGATCGGGATTTTGATTCCTCCACTCAGCATCCTGCTGACACTGCGGGTGTGGAAACAACTCGGATGGGAGCGAAAGGGCTCCTGGTGGGGTTTTGCGCTGATCGGGCTCGCGTTTGGAATGAGCGCTCTCCGGCAATTTCTCCTTGTAAATTGGAATGTCGGCACGGCCTCAGTATCCTTGTTGCCGGCGTCCTCACCACTGTTCTTTTATTGGACTGGCATCATCGTACTTTTTGCCGGATGGCGGGTGGGGCGCCAGGCTGCTTTCCCCCTTGTGCTCATGCTGTTGGCAACGACAGTACCCTCCAGTGTGAATGTTATCGACCTTCAACTCCAGAGCGTTTCCGCCCATGTGGCGCGCGGCTTCGCAACTCTCATCGGGTTCAGGCCGACTACCCCCGCATTACGGCTCATGTTCTCGCCGGACTTCGGCATGTTTATCGCTCCGGGCTGTGATGGAATCCGCGGCGCTGTCACGATGGGATATATCGCACTGATTCTCGGTTATCTCAAACGCGTTTCTCTGCGGCGATGGATTCTGTATGTTTCGGGTGCGGTTCTGCTGGGCTACGTGTTCAACTTCGCGCGCCTCTGCCTCCTCGTGATCTACTATAAGATCGCGCTAGGGCATTCATCGCTGGAACAAGTGGCCAAGCAGGCTGACTATGTAATCGGCTCGAGCCTGTTCCTGATTGCCACGGTGCTCTTTCTGCGCGTCGCGCGACTGAAAGACGATAAGAAAGACATCCAAGCACCATTTGGAAATGCGCCAACAACGGACTTGGCGGGTATGTGGAGTCTCGTTGGCAAAGGGGCGGCATTCGCAGTCGCGGTGACACTCGTTGCCTCGGTTCAGGCACAAGGTCTCAAAACGCTTTGGGCAGACCGCAATCCGCTGAGGTGGTCGCCGGATCTGGTGCCCAAGCAAGTTGGCGACTTCATTCTCAGCCGGACCTGGTACGAGCAGGTGGCCGGAATCCCGGTGATGGAAACCGCGGCCTATTCAGCGCCTGGATCGAGCGAAATTACGCTTGGGATCTGGGTAGGGCACGATCCCTATCCGCACAATTCGCAGAATTGCTGGATGGCACGTGGATTGTCGGCGGGGGAGCGCGCGCTTATCGCCCTACCGACCGCCTACGGCCAGAACGTGCCGTTTGATATCAGCTTTTACAACGATGGAGCTACTCAAACGGTTGTCGCGACCGCCCTGTGCAGCCCAAGATCCTGCCGGCAGTATCCGATCAGAGATGACAACAAACTCGTAGTCCTCCTCCTGACTCGACCGAACACGGCGACAGTTCCGGGGGAAGGAGGACATCCGGTTGCGATTATTGTTCGGATCGATACTCCTGTTAAAAACGCTTCCGAATCCGCGGCGTATCAAGACATGAGCGCAGAGCTGCGGAGATTCGTGAGCGGGCTCGATCTGAGCCAGTTGAGCAAGGCGTTTCAGTAGAGGGCGGAGCAACGCTTCCGCAAAAGATGGACGTGGGGTTTACAAAACGGCGCGCCACGGAGGCGATACGGATCAAAGTGAGGCATTGGAGCATACAGAAACGCGCGAAAGCCGGCCTCTAGCTCTGCGAGAGACCTGAAGCCAGACGGTATCGCTCGCTGCATCCACAAATCAGAGGGACTCCCCGTTATGAACTTACCGCAATTCCTTACTCGAACTGCAGTACTGTCCCTGGCGGTATTCATGGCGACTTCTGCAGCACCGGCCGCACAACTCTCTTCCGGCGCTCGCACGGCGATTCCGCACGATGTTCAACAGTTGGTTGTCATCGATTACAGGGCAATGCAGAATTCCGCAATCGCGATGAATTTGCGCGGCAGCGTCATGCCACCGGAACTCCAGCAGTTCGAGAAAGCGCTGACCGAATCCGGCTTCAATGAAAGCCATAATGTGAACGAACTGGCGTTCGCGACATTCCGGCTTGGGAGTTCCAGCGAGAGTTACGAAACGGTCGGCATCGCCCAGGGTCAGTTACCTACGCAGGAGATTCTGGATGGCTTCCGCAAAAAGAAGGTAAAGGTCACCGCCGTCCGGGATAGTCAAGTCTATCCCCTGGCCCACACGAGCATGGTCTTGTCTTTTATTGACCCTTCCACCATGGTCTTCGGCAGTCCCGACGCCGTCCGGAGAGCTCTGGATGCTCACGATGGGACCGGAGCCAGCATCCTGACGAACGAACCCCTGATGGATGCCATGAAGTCCGTCGATACCGAACCTCTTTGGAGCATTCTCGACCCGGCGGGGACTCGTACGATGATGAAGCAGGTGTTGGGCCAGGCTGGACCCGTCACCGATTTCGAGTCGGTCCGAAGCCGCCTCCTGGTTTCCAGTTATGGCATGAATTTTCAGCACGGAGTCGAATTCAATCTGACAGTCTCCACGGGCGATCCCTTTGCCGCCGCTACGATTTCAGGCCTACTTAACGCAGCGGTCGTTGTTCGCAAGATGAGCGGCTCCGATGAGGAGAAACAAGCACTGGGAGCAACCTCCATCGATTCGGATTCTGGACGGCTCTCCGTTCACTTCGCCGCGTCCGATGAGGATTTCAAAGCTTTGCTGCGTTCCTCACTCTTTCAGGGCATGCTCGCCTGAGACTGTGGAATGAATCATGTTGGCTGAGCGAGCGGGATCGATTCCCGATCGTAACGGTGTCTTTTTCCGTTGATGAGCCTCTCAAAATCTCATTCAGTGCACTTCAGCATGCCATTCGCAAGGAGCGATTTATGAAACAGGGTTCTTGGCAGGTTCTCCAGGTCCGCTCGAATTTCGAGAAACGTGTGGCGAAACACCTCGCTGTCCGTGCTGTAGAGCACTACCTGCCGCTCTATCGGGAAAGAGTGAGATGGACGGATCGAACAGTGATAGCAGAACGCCCGCTCTTCTCCGGGTATGTGTTCGCCCGATATTTACGGGAAACCAGAGTCACGGTTTTGAGCATTCCCGGTCTGGTGCGTTCGCTGGGCGATGACGATCCGAATCTGATCAACAGTTCTGAAATCGATAGGATTCGAATTGGCCTGTCTACCGGCCTCCTGATACGGCCTCACCCGCACATTTCCGTGGGGACGAGAGTTCGTGTGCGAAACGGCGTGTTTGAGGGCGTCGAGGGGCTGGTCACGGAGCTTCGCCAGCAAAGCAAGGTCATCCTCGCGCTTACCCAACTCCAGAGGTGCTTCTCGCTGGAAATCGAGGCCGGGGATATCGAGGTGTTGAAGCCTGCGATCATGAAAAAGCCTGCCGTCTCTATCGACAGGGGCTGGGCAGTCTTCGGCGCCCATGTGGGAGCGATGGCTGTGGATCGCGAGAGGCGGACTTGCCTGGAGAGCGCCAAAAACTGATCATCATTGTGAAAGCCGCCCCGCACTTCTTCGATGCTCGCCTCGTCATGCCTTGCAATGAGCCATCCTGGCTTTTCTGACCCATCCGAGATCGCTCCATTCATCCAAGCCGGGCGACAATGTTGCTCAGCTCGGCGCGTTCTCAGAACGATCTTCGCTGCTCCAGATGCCGAGTTACACCTTGACTTACATCCGTGTGTGCGAATTCGCATCTTGTTGCGGCTTTTATCCCGGTGCATCGAACAGCCAGAAGTATCGCACTCGGATCGCGCCCAGAGCGACTCTCTCATTTGGCAGAGGTCGCGGCGGTACAGGGCGATTTGGAAAGAGGACGTTTGGCAGAAGTCCGGCGAATTAAACTGAGCGGACTTCGACCGTACGAGCCGGCCGCAGTGAGAGCCTGGGAGGCTGAGATTTCTTTTATTCTCGGGCAGATCCGAAGTGCTGCGCGGTTGCGAGAGGGCCAGAATCGCTCACTCTCGCAACCGGCTGGACGGATCTGATATGCCCTAACGGCGGGAAGATCCATCACGGAGGGGTTATTCCGCCTGATGGCGGATTGCAGGTGTAGTCGTTGCCGAGCGTCGACCACGCAACGTTATTCCAGAAGATATTGTAGGCGCTCCCGTAGTTGTAGCCCTCGAGTATCACTTCACTGATCTTGAGCATATTCGGATGGAAGTCATCGTTCTCGTCATCGTTCATGGCCTCATCAGTATCCCGATTCTTGACGGTGTAATGGAACTTCCCTCCCGGGACGGAGGTGATGGTGAGGTGCACCCAATGGTTGTATTGGAAATTGCTCGGGAACCCGAGGAATTTCCATGTGTTGGTCTTGACGTTCCAGCCATAGAATCCCGCAACGCCGCCATTGCTAAAGAAGCTGGGGCCATTCGCCGGCTGGCTGGTGATGGGACCCTGGAACTCGATGATCGGAAAGTCCGTGACGGTGTCGTTTGTATCGGACGCCACTGCCCACAACCCGGCAACGCGGGCATTCTCCGTCGCCCAGGCGCTGGGCACAAAGAGGTCGGCCTCTACGGAATAGGTGTTGGCAGAGGTGAGATAACCTCGGCCCTGGGTGTTGAAGAAGGAATTAGACTGTAGGTCGGATGCGCAGATGGATTCTTCCAGAGTGTTCTGGGTGCCGTCTGGGGCCGTTTCCGGCGACACGAATCCGCACGGGGCATAGCGGTCAATAAACCAATCGCCGGCGACCATCGCGGTGCTGTTGGTGGTAACGACAGGCGTTGCAAAGTTGAGTTCATGCTCTTGTCCCGAAGCGGCTACCGCGAACACGACTGGCAGGAAACACGGCAGATACCGGAGGAGCCTGAGCAAGTTGCCACAATTCGATTTCATCATAGCCTCCTTTTTGGGGTGCCTTTCTCGGCTAACTATGGGCAGAGACGGCTACCCTCGGATTATGCGCACGCAAGGTCGGAGATGTTCAAGAAAAAATCCGGTAAATTGCAACATCTCTCAATTACCGTCGCGGAGATTCTTTCTTCAGAAGTAACCGTCCTCGTAATTGGTACAAAGAAAAGAATTCCGGACGGGAGGGATACTAAAGTTGTCATCTTTAAGTTCGGATTAAACGGCCTAAAACAAATATGAATAAAGGAAGAAAAGATCTACTAAACGCTTCCTTCTCTTATCTTGTCCTCACGCGAAAACTCACGGCGTCGAATCTTAAGAGACTACACTCGCCCCATGAACGCGTGTGTGTTTTCTCTTGTCCTTGCGCTGGTTGCGGCCCACCCGGTTCCCTGCCAGACACAATCCGGTCCTGCGATCGCCAACTCGAAAACCGCGAGCGGGAACGGGAATGTTGCGGTCGAGGAGTCGCTGCAGAATACGGAAGCCAATGCCACGGAAAAACGGCAGTCCAGCGGCAACCAGCTCGCCATTTACGATACGGAATTCGCCGCGAAGAGGGTGACAGTGCCCGCGCCCGGAGCACCGCCTGTGCTGACCGGGTCCGGCCGCATCTATGGCGGTGGGTCCTGGATTTCGGGGCATACCTATCAGGTTGCTTATGCGCTTACAGGGTTCCCCAAAACGCCGAACGGCCCGTTGACACGCGGCACACTTTCTCCCGCGGTCAGTTTCACGGCAGACGGCACCGGTTCCTATGCGTTCAGTTTTCCCGGACTTTCCGCCAGCGAGCGATACACCGGAATCATCCTGTGCTATAACGACACGACGGCGGCGACCGGTTGGCTCCGCACGGCAAGTATCGCCAACCCTGCAGGTCTTTACGATGGTCCTCCTGTTCAGCCTGCGGATGCGAACGTGACGTTCGGCGGAGTTCTTATGTCCCCCACCCGGAACGCGAGCAGAGATTGCGCCGGGACTGGCGCAGTGGACTCCGATGGCGTCACGCCGCTTGCCGCCCCAGGAATCGCTCCTGCTTATGTTCACCTGGGAACGGTTCCTCCCGGAACGTACTATGCGGCCTACACGTTCAAAGCCCAGGACGGCTCAGAGACTTCACTTAGTCCCATATCCGACGGCGTGACAGTAAGTGATTCCGCTGGCAACTGGCTGCATTCCCTGCACCGTGCGATTCCGCCTTCGGGCGCCGTGTTCATCTGCGACTACATGGGAAATCGCATGAGCGTGCCGGAGATGCACAAACAGGGCTGCTTCCCGCTGCACTCCGCTACGACGGATCTTTACAACTACAATCCGACAGGCGAAACAAACAGTCCCGGCGCCGCGCAAAGCACGATTAGTCCGCTGCAACTGGCTATTGACGCGGCAGCCAGCTTTGGGGCTGCGCAAGTATTTCACGTGGCTTCTGCCGGCCCAAATCTCCACTACACGCCGCTGATCCTGCGATCGAACAGCAGTAAGGTCGGGTTGAAGGTGAGCTGCCTTGGCACCGGTGACATCAACGGCACAAACAGCAATTGCGCTTCGAATTATTCGGGCACGCTGACGGGGGTCGATAACATGATCGCTCCCGCCATTAACACGATTTGGGACGGCATAGACGTCGGCGACCCGAACGGCCGCGCGGCTTATGCGCTAACTTGGCCGAACTATGTAACCTCGATCACGTTTTGGAATTTCTGGAAGAATTCGACTTTCTCGGCGCTCGCAGCAGGAAGTATTGGGTGCCTGGTGGACGTTTCTCAACGCAACGAATATAACCACACGGCCAGCGAACAGACGTTTGACAACGTGGGGTGCACTGCCGATGCATGGGCGTGGGAACTGCACGGGCAGCAGACCGCGGACTGGTGGGGCCACCTGGTGCGGTCCAACGTGGTGAATTCCACCCACGCTGCCAATTCGGGCCAGATCCGGCTCGTGCAAGCTCCGTTCACTCTAGACGTCTACACGGGCAGCGGAGCGGGCCGCTACGTCTTTCACATGAGTGCGGACACGGAACATCCCGATCACGGAGGGATGCCTAATCTCAACGTCAATGAGGACTATGAAGAAAACTACTCTCGCGACAATGTTGTCTATTTTTCTGCCAGCGCGCTAAACAGCAATGGCGTGTGGGCAACGATCCGCAACTCGCGCAACGTCAATGCCGGCGCCGGGCACGATCTGATTGCCGTCCTGCAAGAGGCGCCAGGGTCGTTGCGCTTCGAGTCACCTAAGTTGCACACCGGAGACGTCCTGGTCGCGGGCGGCTATACCAGCGGGACCGGCGTCGCCTATCAGAGCGCCTTTTCCGTTCTTGGCGACCCCAGCCTCGTTGGCGCCGGCGGTCACTGGTTCGAATCTCCGTCGCCCGGCGGAGGCGGAGTCGTCAACTATGGTGCAGGACCAGTCTTCGCGTCGATGGC
>Ga0126371_10005954_pt1 | contig 10830 bp, 10 predicted proteins | sample PanSoiMetaPlot_4_FD_110145 | JGI IMG/M metagenome (GOLD analysis project Ga0126371, IMG submission 110145) | Tropical forest soil microbial communities from Panama - MetaG Plot_4 | ecosystem: Environmental > Terrestrial > Soil > Tropical forest > Bulk soil | place: Panama | collected 2016-02-17
GGAGCCCGTCATGGCCGCAGCCAGCTGAATCCCCGGAGACAAGGGCATGCTGACGCTGCAGGAACTGCGAGCCGCGGGGATGATGGCCCTACGGCTTCCGTGCACGCTGCGGCGGCGCGAGGGCGGAGGCATTCATGGCACCCACCATGTCGCCGAGCGCAACGTGCGCTACCCGGTGCTGCTCATACACGGCTACGCTGGGTCCGAGTCCGTGTGGATGCCGTTGCGTCGCGCGCTCGCTGAAGCCGGGTTCGGGCACATCGTCAGCTTGAGCTACAACTCCTTCGCGACGGATCCCGGGGCCCTGTCCGCCGAGTTGACGCGGCAGGCGCTACGGGCGATCGCGGCCGCGGGTGCCCCTCGAGTTCACCTGATCGGTCACAGCCTCGGTGGGCTCATCATCCGCCGCGCACTAGGGGCGAGCGCGGCGCTCAGCTCGCGGACCGCGAGCGCGGTGACGATCGCAAGCCCGCACCGCGGCACCCGCCTGGCCCGCATCGCCCCGGGGCGGTGTGCGCGGATCATGCACCGGGGCGCCTGCCTGGTCCTGCCGCCACCCGAAGGGCCGTGCCCGGTGCGCTGGCTGGCCTACTATTCCGACGCCGATCTTGTCGTCCCCCAGGCGTCCGCGCGGCTCGAAGACCCGCGCTACGGTGCCGCCAACCTGCTGATCCCCGGCTGCGGACACCTCACGATCTGCCGCGACGCGCGGCTGATCCAATCGCTCGTGCCGGAACTGATCCGCACCGAGACGCTCGCCCGTCCCGCGGCGGCGACCGGCGCCGGCCGCGAGCTGGCTGCCGCCTGATGGGACGGCGGCGTTGACGATCCGGCTGGCCTGCGCAAACGCTCAACCTCACATTGCGGGTCGCATGCAGAAGGCTGGGGTTCGGCACTTATGTCATCGGCCGGGAAGGTCCGCCGCTGGAATGCGGCGGGCCTTCCCGGGCGGGCATTCCGTCCGAACGGCGGCACCAGGTTCTCCTCGCTCGGTCGTTCGTCCGTGCCGCGGCTAGCCGGTCAGGCCGGCCTCGTCTAGCAGGGTCCAGATGCGGGATGGATGGAACGGGGTTGTCGTCAGGTGCCTGGCGATCTCCGGGACCGCCGCGGCGATAGCGTTGCCGATCGCCGCGGGCGGCGGGATCGTGCCGCTTTCGCCGAGCCCCTTGAACCCGCCGGGTATGTGCGGGCTGGGACTCTCGAAGTGCTCGATGACGATGTCGGGCACGTCTTCGGATACCGGCACGATGTAGTCGAGGTAGCTGGTGGCGGTCGGCTGGCCGCTGCTGTCGAACGTGGACTGTTCGTGCAGCGCGCCGCCGAGGCCCATCGTGACGCCGCCGATGATCTGCCCCTCGGCGATGAGCGGGTTCACGACGACTCCCGAGTCGTGCACGACCCAGTAGTCCTCAACGGCGACCTTGCCGGTGTCCAGGTCGACCGCGACCTGGGCGCCATGCGTGGCGTATCCGAACGCGATGCTCGGCGGGTCGAAGTCGACGGTTTCCTCCAGCCTTATCCGGTCCGGGTCGTCGCGTCCCCAGCCCATCCAGCCACGGTGGGCCACCTCGCGCCAGGACACGGTTGCGCCTTCCTTGGACTCGAACAGCTCGCCGGAGAGCCGGACCGCCTCCGGCGTCGTGTCCAGGGCGGACGCGGCTAGCGCGAGCATCCGACCGCGCAGGGTGTCCGCGGCCCGCCACAGCGCCGCTCCGGCGAGGGCGAGCGCGCGGCTGGCCTGCGAGGCGATGTTCGAGTACGTCGCGGTGGAGGTGTCACCAAGCTGGACACTGACCCATTCGGGCGGCACCCCAAGCCGCTCGGCGGCGACCTGGGTGAGCGCGGTTTCGATCCCCTGGCCGACGCTTGTCACCCCGGAGAAAACGGTGACGGTCCCGTCCTCGTTGACCCGGATGGTGCTGGACTCCCAGCCGCTCCAGTGGATCTGGAACATCTCCTGGAGAAACGTGGGCGCGTACGCCGTGATCTCCACCATGGACGCGAGCCCGACACCGCGCCGCACCCGCCCGCTGGACGGCCGGCAGCGTTCCGCGCCGATCTCGGCGGCGCGGGCGAGCGCCGCGGGGTAGTCGCCATTGTCGAACGGAATCCCGGTGTGCGTCACGTGCGGCAGTTGATCGGCTGTGATCATGTTCGCTCGCCGCAGTTCCACGGGGTCGAGGCCGAGTTCGTGAGCCGCCTGGTCGACCAGGCGCTCCCGGATCCAGGTCCCCTCCTGCATGCCGTAGCCGCGGAAGGCGGCGGTCGGCGGCGCGTTGGTGTACCAGGCGCTGATCGTCGCGCCCGCCTTCTCATACCGGTACGGGCCTTCGATCATCAGGCCGGCTACCTGGAAGGGGCCCGTCCCGCCGGTACCGGAGCTGGAGAAGGCGCCGACGTCTCCGTGCAGGTCCGCGTGGATGGCTAGGAACCGGCCATGAGAGTCCAGTGCCAGCCGGGACCGGCTGAGCGTGCCGCGACCCTGGTAGCTCGCGGTCAGCGCCTCGCTGCGGTCCTCGATCCACTTGACCTTGCGGCCGAGCATTCGCGCCGCGACGCAGATCATGCCCTCATCGGGAAACAGGGTGGTCTTCTGCCCGAAGGAGCCCCCGACATCGTGGGCGGCGACCCGCACCTGATCGACCCGGATACGGAGCGCGTGTGCCACCTCCTGCCGGACCAGATGCGGCACCTGCGTGCTCGACGAGATGGTGAGCTGACGGGTCGCCGGAAGCCATTCCGCCACGATGCCGCGCGGCTCGAGCGGGCTGTGGCTGATCCGCGGAACCGTGAGCGTGAGATCGATGACGTGCGCCGCGGTCGCGAAGACCGACTCGAGCTCCTCGACCGGGCTGCCGACGTGCAGCTGGCCGACCTGGTTCGTGCCAACTTCCGGGTACAGCAGCGGGGCACCTGGTGCCTGGGCGGCGGGCACGCCGACGACGGCCGGCTGGTCGTCGAACTCCATTCCGACAAGCTCGGCCGCGTCCTCAGCCGCCGCCCGGCTGGTCGCCACGACGACGCCGAGCGGCTGCCCCACGTACCGCACGGTGCGGCTGACGATCTGCCAGTCGGTGATCTGCTGGCCCATGAGCAGCCAGCTTGACGGGACCGCGTCGACTAGCGGCTCGATGTCGTCTGGTCCGAGCACGAGGGCCACGCCTGGCGCTTCCCTCGCCGCGTCCGCGTCGAAGGCCGCGAGCCGCCCCGCGGCGACCGGGCTGCGGATGATCGCCGCGTGCAGCACCCCGGCCTCGTCGATGTCGTCGACGTAGTAGCCGTGGCCGCGGAGCATGCGGTCGTCCTGCACGCGGGGCAGCCGGACGCCGATCATGCTGGCCTGTTCCGTGGCGGTCATCGCGTCTCCGTCCTCTCAGCGCGTGGCCCGGACTCCCAGCACCGCCGGATCGCGGCCCGGATGCCGACGTAGCCGGTGCAGCGGCAGACGTGGCCGCCGAGCATCTCCCGTTCCGCCGTCTGCGCCGGATAGCCGTGACGTTCGGCCGCCGCCATGCTCATCAGGATTCCTGGCGTGCAGAACCCGCACTGGAGACCGTGTTCATCCTTCATGGCCTGTTGGAACGCTGACAGCCGCTCGTCGCCGGCGAGCGATTCCACGGTCTCGACGATGTGCCCGTCGGCCTGCACCGCGAGAAGCAGGCAGGAGCGCACCGGCTCACCGTCGAGCAGGACGGTGCAGGCACCGCACACGCCCTGCTCGCACCCGACGTGAGTGCCGGTCAGCCCCGCCTCGTGCCGGATGAAGTCGCTTAGCAGCATGCGTGCCGGTACTTCGCCGTTGAACGCGTGGTCGTTGATGACGGCCGAGATTTCTATCTGCTCGCGCGGTTCCCGTGTCTCCATGGTCACGCCGCCTCCTGCTTGGCTTGGCTGGTTGTCATCCTGCGCACGAGCGTGCGCAGGATCCCGCGGCGGAAGGCCGCGGTCCCGTGGTTGTCCGTCGGTGGGTCGACCTCCGCCGCGGCCGCCTCGGCGGCGGCTTCGGCGACGGAGCTGGTCAGCCGCTGACCGGTGAGCTCGCTCTCCAGGGCGGCCAGCCGGACCGGCCGGGGTCCGGCGCCCGCCGCTGCGGCCCGCGCGGCGGTCACGATCCCGTCCGCCATCCGGAGCGCCAGGCACAGGCCGACGAACGGGAAGTCGCCGTGCCGCCTGGCTACCTCGTCGTAACCGACCCAGTAGCCGTCGTGCCGGGGGAACTCGGCGGCGACGAGGAGTTCGTCGCCCGCCTTGGTCGTGCTGAAGGTGCCGAGAAAGAAGTCCTCGGCATTCTCGGTCCGCGTCCCCCTCGCCAGGGAGCGCAGGTGCAGCCGCGCGCCGAGAGCGACCGCGAGGGCCGGCAGTTCCGCCGCCGCGTCGGCGTGGCAGAGCGTGCCGCCGACGGTCGTCCGGTTCCGGATCTGCGGGTGGGCCACGAAGCTGGCTGCCTGCGGGAGCACGGGCATGCTGGCGCGCAGCCCGGGGTCTGTTTCCACGCGGGACAGCCGGACGGTAGCGCCGAGCGTCACGCCCTGGCTGGTGATGTCGATCGTGTCGAGTGCGGCGATGCCATTGATGTCCACGACGACTTCGGGCCGGGCGAATCGCATGTTCAACAGGGGCACGAGGCTTTGCCCGCCGGCGAGTACGGCGGCGTCCTCCTCGCTCGCCGCCAGAACCTCAAGGGCGTGCTCGACCGAGCGGGGGGCGATGTAGCTAAAGCGCGGTGGTTTCATTTCCGGCTCCCGGCGGGTTCGTTGTCGATGGATGCTGTTCCTGCGGCAGCGGCCGCCGCCGTGATCAGCGGCTCGTGCCCGTAGTTGTCGGTGCCCCACGCGGTCAGGTCGCCGCCGGCGACCTCGTGATCCTCGTCGACCCTCAGCTTGCCTAGTGCCTGGGTGACCAGGCAGAAGACGAAGCTTCCCGCTGCCGCGATCGCCACCACGATCACGACGCCGAGCAGTTGCCAGGCTGGCGTGATGGTGGCGCGTCCGAGCGCGTACGTGCCGGTCAGGCCGGGGTAACCGCCGGTTGGCGTGCCCCAGGCGATGAACCCGCCGGCGATCATGCCCACGATGCCGGGCCCGAGAGCCAGCGGCACGACCTTGAGCTCGTCGACGCGCAGCCGGATCATCAGCCGCATGGTCGCCAGCGCAACTACCGGGCCCGCCGCGCCGAGCAGCAGGCACCACCATGGCTTGGCGACGTCGATGATCGACCCGCAGATGACCACACCGGTCACCGGGCCGAAGAACACCCACTGCGCCTCGCGCCGCGTGTGCGCGAGAACAGCCCCGACCACGCCGCCGCCGATCATCGCGAGGACGATGCCGGACAGGACGGTGCCGATCCCGCTTGTCGAGTAGTTGATCCCGTAGTAGCCCTGCCCGGGGGCGATGAATCCGGACGCGAGCATGACCAGCGGAAGCGCGATCATGAACAGCAGCGCCCCGGCCCCGACAAGGCTGAGGTTGTGCGGTACCGGCCGGGCTCCTGACGCGTGTGGCGCGTGCATGCCGAGCCGCGGGCGCAGCCGCCAGGCCAGGACAAGCGCCCAGGTGCCGGCGAAGACGTAGATAGTGAGGACGCCTTCGAAGTCATGCAGCCCCCGGGCGGTCAGCGGTGACAGCGGCCCCCAGGTCAGGAAGGCGACCACCGGGACGACGATCAGCCCGAGGACGAACGACATCGCGTACAGCGCACCTGACCTGATCCGCTCCACGACGCTGGAATGGATAAGTGCCGCCACCGCCATGCTGAAGGTGACGAAGAAGACGAAGAAGACCTGCTGGGTGTCGGCCTCGGGCAGCGCGTTCGGGTTGATCAACGCCGCGTGCGTGTTGAGGAAGGCGCCGCCGACCCACCAGTCCTTCAGCGCCGTGCCGAACGGAGCCGGAACGCCGAAGGCGTTGTTGAAGGTGTACTGCCACAGCGCGTAGCCGCCGATGGCCTGTCCCAGGCCGGCCACGAACGCGGCCGTCAGCTTCTGGATCCAGGTGTGGAGGACGTTCTTGCGCCGGACGAGCCCGGCGTCGATCAGGCAGAGACCAAGGATCAGGACGAAGACCGCCAGTGTCCCGGCGATGTAGATGAACGCCAGCAGGACCATGTCGCTGCTGACCTGGGCGGGGAAGGTTTTCATACGTAACCTCCGGCTACCTGTGGGTGGGGCCGCGCGCTAATGCGAACCGAGTGTGTCCAAGCTTGGATACAATGTTTCAGAAAATCCTTTACGTTACTAGATGCAATTTCTGGTGCCTGTGCGCCTCAATGGGCGCGTCGGCTACGGCGATGCACTCAGGTTGTGACGGCGCGGCCTACCCGCCCACCGGGACGGGCGAGCCCGCGGATGCCTAGCCCACTGTCCACCGTGATCATGGACCCGGTCATGGCGGCCGACTCGTCCGACGCGAGCAGGGTGAACACGCCGTTGAAGTCCGCGACCGACGGCACCTGCTGCGTCGGCAAGACGTCTCGCGTGCCGTCGAGCACCGAATCAGCGGGCCGCTGGCCGAGCGCCTCGATCCCCCTCAGCCTGGTCGGCGCGACACCCGGCGCCACCCCGTTGACCCGCACGTCCGGGGCAAGCTCGTACGCCAGTTGCCGGATCAGGCCGTGCACCGCGTGCTTGGAGGCGGTGTACAGCGCGCCCCCGCCTGCGGCGTGCCGGCTCGCGTACGAGCCGGTCAGGATGACGCTGCCGCCCGCCTTGATGAGGTAGGGCAGCGCCGCCCGCACGCCGAGCATCGGCGCCAGCACGTTGACCGCGAAAAGTTCCTGGAAGGCGGCGCTCAGCTCCGCGCCGTCGATGTCCTCGAGCGCGCGCGCGCCGTCGTAGATCCCGGCGTTGCCGACGAAGACGTCTAGGCGTCCCCAGGCATTGACGGCCACGTCGACTGCGGCCAGGTTGCCTTCCCAGCCGCGCACGTCTTGGACGACGCCGATCACGGCCTCGCCGAGCGCGGCAGGCAGTTCAAGCACGGCGGGCGACAGGTCGACCGCGACGACGCGGGCGCCTTCGGCGACGTACCTGCCGACAACCGCCCGGCCGATCCCCGCTCCGGCACCCGTGAAGACGATGACCTTGCCGTCCAGCGCACCCATGCTCATTCCTCTCTGTCAGGCCGCGGCACCGGCGAGCAGCCGCCCGGCGCCGGGGACGACCGGCTCAAGGCCCAGCACGCCGAGCGTCTTCCACACGGTGGCCACGGCCGCGGACAGCACCGGGATGTCGAATTGCTCCTGGACCGGCGCGATGGCCGGCAGCGAGGGCATCTGCACGCAGGCGCTCAGCACCAGCGCGTCTGCCCCGGCGGTGTCGACCCGCGCGGCGAGGTCGGGAAGCCGCGCCGGATCGAGCCGGCCCACCGCCAGGTTGTCGGCGACGCCGAGTGAGATCGAGTCGTGCACCGCGATCCCCTCCGCCTCGATGTAGTCGCAGACCAGCTTGGTCAGCGGCTCGACGTAGGGAGCGACGACGGCGATCCGGCGGGCGCCGAGGTGGTGCAGCGCCTCGACAAGCGCGCCTGCTGAGGAGACGACCGGAGCGGACGAACTCGACTCAGCGCGCGCGCACGCGGCGAGCTTCGCCTCGGATTCACGGTGGTAACCCTCGCCCTGGGCCATGATCGCCACCAGGCAGGCGTAGGCCATCACGTCCACGTCGGCGTCCCCGAGCTCGACCGCGCAGCGCAGCGACTCGTCGTCCATCGCCTTGAGCTCCTCGGGGCTGACGTGCTTCATCCGCATCCGGCTCGAGTGGAAGGTAAACCGCTGCGGCCGGATCGCCTCACGCGCGCGGAGCATCGCCGGGATCTCGGTCTCCATGGTGGTGTTGGAGCTCGGCACGATCATCCCGACACGCAGGGCCGGGGCGCGCGGCGCGGTCTTGGGCACGGTCACGGCGTGTCCTCTCCAGGCGCCGCGGGCGCAGGTGGCGTGCCCTCGGGCTGGTAACGCAGGTGGGTGGTGCTGAGCGCAGGCATGCCCGCGGCGTCGTGCCGGACCCAGCGAACCCGGGCCGGCCGACTGACACGGTTCTTGCGGTCGTGCTCGAGCTCGATGCCGTTGCCGCTAAGCGCCAGCAGCAGGGCATCAAACTGGTGGTCGGGGTCGTGGTCGAGGACCAGCCCGAGAGCGGCGTCAAGCAAGTGGAACTCCAGAAGCTGGCGAACCAGCGGCGCGTTGCGGTCGCGCAGCGCCGCGAGGAACATCGCGTCGGTCCGCACCAGGTCCTCCGGCGTGCGGGGGCGCGAGAAGAAGACCCGCTGATGCCGGTAGATCATGGTGTGCAGCGACCGTGTCAGGTCGCGCACGGCCGGCGGGTAGCGGTTGAGTGCGACATCATGGAACAGCCGGTGCGACTCCTGCAGCTCACGCGTCCGGTCCGCGTTCCGTTCCATCGCGGCCAGCTCCTCCTGCATCGCGGCGAAGTCGGCGTCGGTGAGCTGGTCGAGCAGCGAGGAGATGACCGGCGGCTCGACAAGCAGCCGGATGGCGTAGTGCTGCTCGGTGTCGGCGTTGGCGATCGGGGCTACCTGCATGCCGCGGTTCGCCGTGGAGACCAGGAACCCGTCGGCCTCGAGCCGGCGCAGGGCCTCGCGCAGCGGAGTCCGGCTGACCTCGAGGTCCGCGGCGAGATCCTCCTGGGACATCCGGAAGTGGGGGCCGTAGACACCGTCTATGATCCGGTCGCGCAAGACGAGGTAAAGTTCGTCCACGGTCGTCCCGGACCGGGTGCGGCGGGGGGTGCTCATGCCTTATCTCCACGCGGTGCGTCGTCGTATGAACCGAGGCGGCGCGCGAACAACTCGGAGAACTTCTCCGGCTCAAGCGTTGAGATGATCTCCAGCTGCATCGCATCGAGCAGGATCCGGTAGCCGCTTTTCGGCGTGGTTAGCTGCAGCCGCTCGCCGTTGCGGGTGAGCACCTTCTGCACCACGACGCCCGTGAACTCGTTGGCGATGCCGATCGGCTCACCGACCGGCGTCACCGGCTCATCCGGCGCCGCGGGGTCGTTCGCGTTGTGGGTCATCATCTTGCTCCTCGCTTAGACACTCATCGTCAGGACGCGCGGCTCTGCGGCGTATGCCGCGGGCCGCACGCCCCGCAGTACCGGCAGCCGGTCTCGCGTTCTCGTCACCGTATCCAGGTCGAGATCAAGGACGCGGTAGCAACTCAGATCCTCGCCGAGGTCGGCAAGCACCTCGCCCCACGGATCCACCGCGAGCGCGTGGCCGTAGGTGGCGAAGGCGTCATCAGGCCCGGCGACGGTCGCCGAGGCGACGACGTAGGCGGCGTTCTCGATGGCCCGCGCCCGCAGCAGCGTCTCCCAGTGCGCGCGGCCGGTGACCTGGGTGAACGCAGACGGGACGAGCAGCACCTCCGCGCCGGACATCGCGAGGCGCCGGTATAGCTCGGGGAAGCGCACGTCGTAGCAGATGGTGACGCCGATCGTCACGTCCTCGAGCCGCAGCAGCACGGGCTCGGATCCAGCCTGCTCGACACTCGAGGCCTCAAAGGACTGGCCGCCGACGCGGGCGTCGAAGAGGTGGATCTTGTCGTACCCGCCCACGACAGACCCGTCAGGGCCTATGACGATAGCCGTGTTCCGGGCCGGCTCCCCCGCTGCCACGAGCCGCTTGGCACCGCCGAGCACGACGGTCACCGCGCCGTCGCGGGCGGCGGCCGACAGGCGGGCGATTTCAGGCCCGTCCATCCAGATGGCGGCAGCGCGCATCTGCGCATTCGTGCCGAGCATCAGCCCGTTTTCGGGCAGCAGCACCAGCTGGGCGCCGTCTGCGGCGCTCTTCTCGATGAGCTCGCAGGCGGTCCGCAAATTCTGTGCCACGTCCCGCGTGGCGTGCCACTGGGTAAGGCCGATCCGGAACCGGCGGCCCGGTCGAGGATCCCCGCTCATGGGGCTGCACCAGGGAGCAGCATGTTGACGACCGTCCAGCCGCCGCCAGACGCCTCCAGCGGCTCGTAGGCGAGCACCTCGCCGCGAACGCCGGGACCGGCCAGGCTGAGCATGATGATCCAGTTCAGGAACTCGTACTGGCCGTGGCTGAGCAGCGCGAACGGCTCCAGGTTGGCCAGCTCGAGGCCTCGCCCCGCCTGCAGCGCGTGCAGGATGTGCGAGTCGAACTCGACGTCCACGTGGCCGAACTTGCCCGGGTCCAGCCAGTGCGAGAGCCCTCCGGTGGCCAGCATCGCCACCCGCAGCCCGCTGCCCCCGGTCACCGAGCGCAGCATCCCGCCGAACACCCGGGCGCCCCAGGGAGAGAATGTCCGGGCCGGCTGGGTGATGATCGGAATGACCGGAAGGTCCGGGCGCGGCAGCACCTGCCGCAGCGGAACGATCAGGCCGTGGTCCAGCCGCACTTCTGCGGCATCCTCCACCTCGAGCCCGCGCTGTCGCGCCGCGGCGACGATCCTCGACGCGAACTCCGGCGCCCCGGTCAGCGTCAGGTCCAGGTCCGGGCGGCCGAAGAATGCCATCGAGCCGGTGTGCCGAGCCGCCGTCCCGACCACGAACGCACCGGTCTCGAAGCTCTGGAAATGACAGTCCGCCGTCACCAGCAAAACGTCAGGCGCGGCGGCCGCCAGGACCTTGCCGAGCTGCCGGTAGCCGTCCGAGAGACGTTCGACGGCGTCGGCCGGGTCTATCTCGGGCCGGGCAAGCAGGTCAGGCACGTGCGAGCAGCCGCCGGCGAAGACCAATCCGACGGGAACGTCCGGGTCCGGAACTGGCCCGTCGCCCAGGCTGAAGGCGCCGACGCTGGCCGAGTCGCCGAGGTCGGCCCGGAACCAGCGGCTGACGAGGATCGTCAC
>Ga0126371_10005955_pt1 | contig 10830 bp, 8 predicted proteins | sample PanSoiMetaPlot_4_FD_110145 | JGI IMG/M metagenome (GOLD analysis project Ga0126371, IMG submission 110145) | Tropical forest soil microbial communities from Panama - MetaG Plot_4 | ecosystem: Environmental > Terrestrial > Soil > Tropical forest > Bulk soil | place: Panama | collected 2016-02-17
GTGGCGGGTTCTCGGCTATAAGCAGGATCTCACGCTCGTCGAGCTAGAGCCCGTCACCGGCCGCACAAACCAGCTCCGAATTCACCTGGCGTATATTGGCCGCCCCATACTGGGAGATACGTTCTACGGTCCACCCGTCGCCTTCGACCTAAAGGAAGCGGGTCAATCAGAGACCCTGCTTTTGCATGCCTGGCGGTTGGCATTTCATCACCCTGAAACTGGGGAGTGGCGCCAGTTTACCTCCGACCCGCCTGACGAAATGAGATCACATCTCAGGGCTATGGGAATTCCCGAACCTGAACCGTGCGACCTTCCTCTGTAAACAAAGCAGGTCGCTTGTCAGGTGGGTTCTGCACATCCAAGGCAGGTCTAATCGGGGGCGTTTGGCTAAAATTGCATTAGAAGCCACTCACACCAAGGAGCGCTCTAAAGAATACTTTCACGCTTGTAGCGAAGGCGCTTACTCTTGTCGATCGGATCCCATCCTCAGGCTGCGGGGTCTGATGACAAGGCAGGCCGCTCGGTGAGATTCTCGCGGAAAAACTTCCGGATTCGCTCTGAGTATTCATTTTTCACGTACCTTACCGCGCGAGCATGCCTGGCTCCATCGACGAGCCAGAGCTCCTTTTTTCCGGAGAGCGCTTCGTAGATCGAAATTGAATGGGATGGCTCTATCAACTGGTCGGCAGTGCCATGCACGACAAAAACCGGGCTCGCTATTTGGGCCGCCAATGCCAAAGGGTCTACCATTTCAACATCGAATTTGCCCCGGTAGTTCGCTACTCGTATCGTTGTCCACAGTAGAGGGCCCAGAACGCTTGACGGCAGGTGGGTTGCGCGGCTGGCGAACTCGGCGGCAATCCGTTTTAGTGAAGCAAAAGGACTATCAACCCATATTGCTCCAATCCAGGGATTGGCAGCCGCGACCTGCAGTGCTATGGCGGCGCCCATCGACTCGCCTGCCAGGCCAATTGCTTCCCCGCGAACACCTTTCTCTGTGATAAGCCACAGGAGGACGCTTTCGACGTCGCGACGCTCAAAGAATCCGTAGGTAACATATCGCCCCCCGCTATCCCCATGCCCGCGTCCATCGAACATTAGCACGTTGAAGCCTTCGCGCCTCAGGACCAGTGCCGCCCGCACCACATCAGTCCGGTTCTTCTTAACGCCGTGAAGGATAACGATGGTCGGTGCGTCTTTGGACGCTTCGATCCACCAACCGTTCAGCCTGGTCGAATCAAACGAGGTTATTGAAACATCCTCAAAGTCGATTCCCAACCGGCGCAGTAGGTTCCGGATGTGCGGTCTCTTCAGGTGGGATAAGCGTTTTAGCCTGGGGCGTACTAAAAGGCTGGATAGTGGGAAACTGGCTATGCCAACCAGGGCCACCATCGATCCGGCAGCACCCATAGCAATCCAACCTGCACGCCTAAGCCACCGGCGCCCGTGTGAGGTCTTTTTTCGAGCTGCTACGCCCCTTTCAAACACAAACGACTTCCCTTTCCGAGGGCTCTAATTCTATTATACAGCACCAATCAACCCTTTGATGCTTTAAAGCAGCCCAACGGTAGCCAGCCAACTCAGCAGGCACACCGTCTACTACGAACAACTTTCGTTCCAGGTTTCGGGCTGCCTTGGGGTGTCGCCCATGGATGAGAACTCTCGATTGCCCAAGATAGACTCGCGTGAACTCTCCGGAGGCGCCAGCGGTTACCACGGATGCGTGATTACGAGCAGGTGTGATAAAATCTTGCTGTCGCGGCGTCCAACTGGGAAAGTGTGCAGAGTCAGCCGCCTTGTAAGAGGATCACGATTTATGTACTGCAACAAATGCGGGCAAGCGCTCCCAGATGGCAGCAGGTTCTGTAACCATTGCGGGGCAGCTACTATTGGCCCGGGCCCAGCAATGCCGGCGGCACAGGACCGGCTCGACCGCGGGCGGCAATACACTGCTGGAGCCAGGCCGGGTTATTCGGACGCCTTGTCCCATGACTCCGACCCGGGGGACGAGAAGACACTATTCACCCTGCGGCCTACCCTTATATTCGTTACAATCTGGTACATGGCGGCGGCGTTGGGTGTAATCTTAACCGCAGCTATCACAGGCGCCCTTCACCGGTACATTAGCACCGAGGCCGCGGTTATAGTCATCCTCGTGATCGCCGGCCTGGCGTTCATTCTTCCAGTCTACAAACACATTCAGCGCCGCAGGGAAGTCTACACCTTAACCAACCATAAACTCGAGATGCGCTACGGTCTGATCAGCAAGACCGTAAGGAATATCCCGCTTCGCAACATTCAGGACGTGACGGTTACAGCGACGGTCGCACAACGGCTTGGGCGCCTGGGAGACATACTTATCGACAGCGCTTCGGAATCAGGGAAAATCAGGCTACACGAAGTCCATCATCCCGAAAAATATGCCGACATGATTCTCGGGGTGCTGCGTCAAAGATATTGACTGAGCCGGTCAACGCCTCCCATCGTCCGAGCCTTATCCTGTTCTACATCAGCCCCGGTTTCACACAACGGCCTTGGCAAACCTTCTACTTTTCTTATATTCAGGCGCCTTAGAGTCGATTCCATGTCCGTAGCGGAACCATTTTTCCGACATAGCCGCAAAACGGGTAAATGGCACCCCACTCGGCCAGGTGGGCTCGCGACCTGTCAATTTCAGCGTCCCGACGGACAAGGATTCGGGCTGATTCGCCAGCGGTCTGTGCCTTATGCTATAATAAATGGATAATCACTCGCTTTTTAAAGATTAGCTGTAGAATCCCTGTGAAAAGGTCGTTCTTGTCTATGTTGCATTTATTGCATTCAGGTTGCAAGATTCGCACTAAGCGAGGCGCAATAGGTCTTGTTGGGGCCGTCGTAGCCGCTGTTTTGGCTGGACCCGTGACTTGCTCGGCACAGGCACCTAGCGAGGGCCAATCAAGCGTTACAATGGTTACCGCCGCTCGTTCTGCGGCCGATCTGTTACCGCCTGTGCTGGCCGGGGTCAGATCGACCAGCGATATCAAGCAATTCCAGCTCTCAATCCTTGGTGAGTTGACCGGAGAAAAGGCTTCAATATTCCTTGAATATGGAGTCAACGCCGCGGCAGCCAGGAACTATGGAGAGTATCGCGTCAAAGTCTATCAGACCGCGACTCCCGTCCATGCCTTCGGACTGTTCACCTACAACTCCCCACAAGGAGTCGATTTTGGGAGGGCCAAAGAGTCGCTGGTAGCGACCGCAAGGACTCCCGCTGGCGCAATCTTGTGGAAAGGCAGCTTCTTCGTCAGTATAGACGCAGGCCATACGAGGCCTGATAATTATCGAATCGCCGACAGGTTCTCGTCTGAGATTGCGGCTCGTGTTGGCAATACGACGGACCGCCAACTACCGGGCCTCCCTGACAGCCTTCCCTCTAAGCCAAATGGCGGACAGAGGGTGAGGTATTTCCTGGGCACCGAATCGCTGACCCCGTTTGTAGAACACGCTGCAGACATGTTTGGATTCGAGGGCCGCGCCGAGGCTGCGCTGGCTGCATACGACCAGACCGAGGGTAACCAGTCCGCCAGGCCGCTCAACCTGCTGATTGTCGAATACAATACGCCTCAATTTGCACACGATGCGCTAACTCGTGCCATCGCGTTCGCTAAATCGCTGCCCGAAGACGAACAAAAGCGCATAATCATCAAGCGAGAAGGCAATTACATAGTTCAGGCTACGGGAGTCGCAAATCACGACCTGGCCCAGCAGCTTGTAGACTCCGTCAAATATCCCTACACAGTGAAGTGGCTCAAGGACCCTCACAGCAGGAGTTATGATCGGTTCGCCGGTCAGAAGGCTGCTCAGATCATTCTATCTTCATTCGGCATCGTTGGCGTTCTGCTGATGGCGGCATTTGTTAGCGGAGCCATCGTTGGTACTGTCGCATTCATTCGACGCCGACGGCGACAACTCGAAGTATTTTCGGATGCGGGCGGGATGCTCTGTCTTGACATCGATCGACTGTGCACAGGGACCCCGGCCAGGATGGAACTGGCCTCCGGAGGAGTGACCGACATCACCAGGTCATAGTATTTGGTCGATCTCCTGTAAGAAACAGCGTTGGTCCTGCGGAGCACCGCCAGGAGTTCGAGCGAGAGCCACCAGAGGGTATGGTCCCTCAAGAATGAGCGATCTCACGAGCGCCGGGCCCGGAAAATCAATTTAGATTACTGCGATGCCAAACTCGGTCCTTGTAGTCGACGACGAAGAAGGAATAAGAACGACACTTGGCGCCGTCCTTGAGGACGAAGGGTTCTCGGTCAAAGCGGTCGCTTCCGGTGAAGAGTGTATCGCGGCTTTCGAAGAACGGGTATTTAGCTGCGTGCTGCTTGACGTGTGGCTGCCGGGCATTGACGGAATCGAAACCCTGGCGCGCCTGAAGTCGATTTCGCCAGACACTGCAGTCATCATGATCAGCGGTCACGGCAATATTGCGACTGCTGTGCGGGCTACTCAACTGGGAGCCCTCGACTTCATTGAAAAGCCACTGCAAATAGAAAGAACCGTTCTTGCTGTTTCCAATGCAATCCGCCAACGCCAGCTCGAGATTGATAACCAGCAACTCAGGCTTAACCAGGACAAGATGATCGGCGAAAGCGTTCCTATGCGGGCGCTGCGGCAACAGATCTCGGTCGCTGCTCCGACCAACGGAAGGATCCTCATATGCGGAGAGTCGGGAACCGGCAAAGAGCTCGTAGCCCATGCCATTCACCAGGCATCGCACCGAGGATCGCTGCATTTCGTCGAGCTGAATTGCGCCGCGATTCCAGAAGAGTTGATTGAGTCTGAGCTGTTCGGACATACCAAAGGTGCGTTCACGGGAGCCACTCAGGCAAAGCGCGGCAAATTCGAGCAGGCCGACGGAGGGACTTTGTTCCTGGACGAGATCGGCGACATGTCGCTGTCGGTCCAAGCTAAGGTGCTCAGGGTGCTCGAAGAACAAAGGTTTGAGCCGCTCGGCTCTAACTCGGCTATTAAGGTTGATGTAAGGGCCATTGCCGCCACCAATAAACGCCTCGACGAGGAAATGGAGCGAGGGACATTTCGGGCGGACCTTTTTTACAGAATCAATGTAATCCCATTCGAGATACCACCCCTCAGAGAGAGGGCCGAGGACATTCCCCTGCTCATCGACTATTTCAACGCCAAGTACTCAATTGGCTATAAGAGGGAACCAAAGGTTTTCGCCGACGACGCGATAGAGATGCTTACCGCCTATGATTGGCCAGGGAACGTCCGTGAACTGCGGAACACCGTAGAGCGGGTTGTCATAATGACTTCGAAAGAGACGATAGCCGCGGCCGATCTGCCACTACTGGGCGTCGATAACATGAAACCATCTAGCCGCGGCAGATACAGCACCTACCGGGCAGGCCGCGAGACATTCGAACGAGAGTATATATTGCGAAAGCTCGGTGAGTGCGAGGGAAATGTGAGCCGTACCGCGGAGGCAATGGGTATCGACCGCTCCCACCTTTACCGCCGCATGAAGGCGCTGGGAATCAATGCGCGTCCCATGTAGGGCAAGCTTCCAGCTTGTCCTGTTTCCGGCCCACTGCATGGGCTTACCGACGCGTCCCTAATCGGGCGCCAGCTCCGGCCGGCAATATGAATGTGGCCAGTCCTGCCAATCTTCGACCAGTCCAGCCTTCACCGGATTATTCAACACATAAGCAATCGTGCGCAGCCATTCTTCTTCGTCTCGAATAGCACGGTCGAAATTCTCGTGCTCCCAAAACGAACCTTGCCGCCTGAGAACCGCGTTCGCCTGGTTCGCCGTATATGATTTCACGGAATGCATAATGGAACCCAACGATGTAGGCTCGAGACTCGGACCGTCGCCGACAAGAGGGGCTAGAATGACGTGCACGTGGTTCGGCATCACGCAATAAGCGTCCACGACATAAGTTTCGGAATCCCGAAACATCATAGCGTCTGAGACGATTGTCGCGAGCCCTGGATCCTTCAGCCAAAGCGGACCACAGACCGCCCGGTGAAGCAGGTTCTCGTATTCTACGAATCTGTGTTGTTGGAAAGCAGAAGACAAGCTGGAACCTTGTCCTACATCACCAGTGCAATACGACCTTACCCACCGCTTGACGAGATGCCAGGAATTCCATAGCCTCTGCGACGTTATCCATTTTGAATCGGCCGCCGATCACCGGTTTGATTTTCCCTTGTTCATAAAGGCCGAACAGCTCCTTCCAGGCTTGATCGATCTTGGCCGGATTGTGCTGTCGATAACTGCCCCAGTGAAGTCCGACAACACTGTAGTTCTTGATCAGGATGTGGTTCGAAACAAAGTTGGAGAACCTGCCGCTCGTAAATCCGATGAGTAGCAATCGCCCTTCGAATGCAATGCATTTAGTGCTTCGCTCGCTCACTTCACCGCCAACAGGATCATAAATGACATCGACACCGCGGCTGCCGGTCTTGCGCTTGACAATTTCAACGAAGTCCTCGTTTTGGTAGTTGAGGGCTACGTCTGCTCCCTGTTCTTTCAGCAGTTCCAGTTTCGAATCGCTCCCAGCCGTAGCGACGATCAGGCCGGCGCCCAGCGCCCTGGCAATTTGCAGGGCGGCCAGCCCAACACCTCCAGCAGCAGAATGGATCAGGACCGATTCTCCGGGCTTGAGAGCCGCTCGGTAAGCGAGCCCGAAATATGACGTCTGGTAAACCAGCGGGAAGGCCGCGGCCTCATCATAGGTCATTTTTTCGGGCAGCGGCCGAATGGCCGCCAGCGGGGCCACGGCATATTCGGCAAAACCGCCCATGTTCAGTTGCGCCATCACCCGATTTCCCCTTCTCAGTCCTTCGCCATCTCTGTTGACCTCCTCTACGGTCCCGGCAACCTCGAGGCCGGGCGAAAACGGAAGCGGCGGCTTCACCTGGTACTTCCCCGCAATCAACAGCAGGTCTGGGAAATTGAGCGCGGCAGACTCGACCTTGATGAGCGCCTCGCCCTCTCGCGGCTGAGGCCGGTCGATCTCATCCATAGCAAGATCTCTAGGCTGACACCAATTATGCGCGCGAATCGCCTTCATATCGTTTGAGCACCTCTAGTGTAGTTTTCGGACTTGACCCCGCGCCTATGCAAAACGAGCATAGTCGAATCGTTAGCGTCCCAGTATAGATCAGCGCCACCAGCCGGGCCAAACTATTTGGACCTTCCATTGTATCGATCACCTGAGAATTCATCTTGCAAGCCAAGCCGACACATTATAAGCTTATCTCGGTAACCGAGAGGAAATGAGACAGAGAGCTGAAGACTAGCGCTCAGGAGGTCCTGCAGGAATGGGCTTAGAGAAATGGCTATATACCGTGCCGCTGCGGTTGCGGTCGCTCTTTCGGCGCAAAAGCGTAGAACAAGGGCTGGACGACGAGTTCCAATACCATCTTGACCGTAAGCGCGAACAATACATCTCGAGCGGCCTGAACCCGGATCAGGCCCGGTGCGCAGCCCTCCGAGACCTGGACGGCCTGGAGCGCCAAAAGGAGCGATGCAGGGATGCGAGGCGGGTGGGTTTAATCGAAGACTTATTGCAGGATCTGCGCTACGGCCTTCGCATGCTGCGCCGCAGCCCGGGTTTTACTGCGGTGGCGCTGCTATCACTGGGGTTGGGTATCGGGGCAAACACCGCGGTATTCACTCTGATCAACGCGCTCTTTCTTCGGGAGCTGCCCGTCACGAGGCCGCAAGAGCTTGTTACCGTCAAAGGACAACGGGCCGGAGGATTCGGCCTGATTTCCTTTCCGATGTACCGTGATCTGCGGGACCGTCAGGAAGTCTTCACTGATATGTTAGCAAGCGCCGGCGAAACACCCTGCCGGATCACGATTCCCGGGAGCGACGGCGCAGCAGCAGAACTCGACAACATGCGAGTTAGCTTCGTCAGCGGAAACTACTTCGACATATTAGGGGTAGGGTCCGCCATCGGGCGCCTGTTGACTCCCGAAGATGACCGCAGTCCTAATACGAGCGAAACACTCGGCTCAGTTGTCGTTCTCAGCTACGACTTTTGGAAGCATCAATTCGGACCCAACACGGTGGTGCTAAACCGGACAATTCTTATTGGCCGGAGCGCATGCAAAATCGTCGGAGTTGCACCGCGTGGTTTCTTCGGAGAGGCGGTGGGGAACTCCCCTTCGGCATGGGTCCCTCTAGTTCCCTTCTCGTCGCCGGACAACCTTGAAAACCGCCAGGGTACGTTCACGGCCTATATGGCCCGGCTCAAACCGGGCGTCGCACGAGAGCAAGCACAGGCGGCGATGACAGTGCTTTATGAGCAACTGCTCGCAGCCGAGGGGCGAGTTCGCGAGAGGATCGAGGACAATACGATTGCGTTAGATCCCGGAGACACCGGAATGGATTATGTCTGGCGGCGAACCTTCGCGAAACCGTTGCGGATTGTTGCCGTGATTGTGGCTCTCGTCCTGCTGATCGCGACTGTAAATGTTGCAAATTTGCTGCTGGCTCGCGCGGCTGCGCGACGAGGCGAAATCGCTGCCAGGCTGGCGCTCGGATGCGCCAGGTCCAGGCTGGTTCGTCAATTACTAACCGAGAGCTTCCTGCTCTCGTTTGCCGGAGCCATCGCCGGTGTCGGGCTAGCCTACATTAGCAGCCCGATCTTGCTGCACCTGATAAGCAGTGGACCCGCACCGATAATTCTAAGCCAGAGTCCGGATGTCAGGGTGCTGGCTTTCCTTGTGGCGGTGGGTGTCGCCACTGGAATCGGATTCGGCCTCGTCCCAGCCCTTCAAGCCACGAGAGTCGAAGTCGCATCAGCCATCAAAAGCACACTCAATAGCGAGACCGGCAGGCATGCGAAACAGCGACTGGGACGATTGCTGATCGTATTCCAAGTGACCTTGTCGCTAGTGTTGCTAGCAGGGTCGCTGCTCTTGATCCGCAGTTTCCACAATCTGCACAACATGGATTGGGGGTTTCGAAAGGATCGTGTCGTGATCTTCGACCTGGCTCATAATCCTCAGAATCGCGAGCCCACCGCACTCGCCCAGGTGGCCTGGCAGGCAAGGCAAAGGGTTGCCCAGGTTGACGGCGTCGAGTCGGTGAGCGTATCTGGACTGCTGTTGTTCAGCCCTTCAGACATAGGCGCACCATTGACAGTTCGGGACTACACTCCGGCCCCTGGCGAGAATGTCTTTGCGCGTTTCAATTCGGTCTCGCCAGGGTATTTCGAAACCGTCGGAATGTCCCTGCTGGAAGGGCGAGGCATCGAGGAGAGCGACAGACAGGATGCTCCAAAGATCGCCGTTGTCAATGAAGCAATGGCCCGCCGTTACTTCCGGGATGGCCGCTCCGTAGGCGGATGTATAGCGATAGCTCAAAGACTTCCTGCCTCCATGGGATTTGCGAAGAATTCCGTATCTTCGAATCAGACACCAATCCAAGTCGTCGGGGTCGTGCGGGACGCTAAGTACAACAACTTGCGCCAGGATGCTCAGCCGATGTTCTACGTTCCGATTGCACAAATGCCTCGCAGCTTGCGCTCGCTGGAAGTCCTGACCTCACGTTCGCTGAGCGAGATTGCCGGCCCCGTGCAGAATGCTCTGGCAGGAGTCAGCACAGACCTGATGATTCGCCGCGTAGTCAGCCTTTCGGACCAGGTAGACCAGTCCTTAGCCGGCGAACGGTTGATTATGGATCTGTGCAGCTTCTTCGGCGGCCTGGCAATACTGCTGGCCTGCGTCGGCTTGTACGGCGTCCTTTCATACGCTGTGGCGCAGCGCAAGAGCGAGATTGGAATCCGAATGGCTGTGGGGGCGACGCGCCAGTCCGTTCTGTGGCTCGTGCTCAGAGAGACCACTTACATTCTTCTGGCCGGAGCCGCGGTGGGTATTCCTGTAATCCTCGGATCCACTCGGTTCGTAACCGCCTTCTTGTACGGGTTGACCCCGGCAGATCCCGCAACTATTGCCGCGGCGACCATATTGCTTTTCATAGCGGCTTTTCTGGCAAGTCTCGGCCCGGCACTTCGGGCGTCGCGCGTAGACCCCATGGTGGCCCTACGGTACGAATAGTACACACCTGCGCACCACCCAGGAAAGGGATGGTGACACGGAATCATCGCCTGTTGAATGTTGGCGGGTTTAGTCTCGCGAGATGTTGGTACGATTACTGTTCTTCAGAAAAAGTCAGCTTCTCTACGTCCAGGAAGTTGAGTTCGACAGGAGTCGAGCGGCCAAAGATCGTCACCATTACTTTGAGTACGCCCTTATCAGGATTGATTTCCTCGACCTGGCCGGTGAATCCGCTGAACGGGCCTGACAGGATGCGGACGTGTTCCCCGTGCGTAAAGGTGTGCTTGGGCTTGGGCTTTTCGGCGGCTTCGGTTACGTGGTGAACAATCTGGTCCACTTCGTCTGGAGTTAGCGGAGTCGGTTTCTGACCCCCAACAAAACCGGTTACCTTAGGGGTAGACTTTATCGTGTGCCAGATCTTTTCAGTGACATCTCCCTTGTCATCGGTCTCGATTTCTACCAGGACATAACCGGGAAAGAACATACGTGAAGTCTCGACCCGCTTTGAGCCTCTCATTTCCACTACCGTCTCGGTCGGTACCAGCACTTGGCTAATCTCATCTTGCAGACCATAGGCTTGTATGCGTGATAATAGCGATTCCCGCACCTTTTTTTCGTAGCCCGAATATGTATGAATGATGAACCAGTTCTTTGGCATACAGCCGTCTACCTTTTATTGATCGCCTTTTCCAGGAACTTGAACAATTGGTTGAACGAGTAGTCACACAAAAATAGATAAAACCCAAAAAA
>Ga0126371_10005956_pt1 | contig 10827 bp, 4 predicted proteins | sample PanSoiMetaPlot_4_FD_110145 | JGI IMG/M metagenome (GOLD analysis project Ga0126371, IMG submission 110145) | Tropical forest soil microbial communities from Panama - MetaG Plot_4 | ecosystem: Environmental > Terrestrial > Soil > Tropical forest > Bulk soil | place: Panama | collected 2016-02-17
CGTCAGGCGCCATTGATCGAAGGCGTTCTTCGCGGCCTCGACGGCGCGATTCACATCCTCCTGACCTGATGCAGGGAAAATACCTACCAGATCGTCAGTGTTCGCCGGATTACGATTTTCAATACCTTGCCCGCTTGCGGGACTGACCCATTCTCCACCAATGTAGTTCTTGTACGCTGTAGGAGCGACTGCCGTGGCCATGAGGCCTCCTAGAATTTGCACTCGATAATTTGCACTCGATGATTTGCACTCGATTCGATGACCAAGTTAACAAACGGTCGCAAGGGACGTCAACGAGGCTGTGTTCGCGGAAACGCCATGATTATGAAAATGCCGAACTTAATAGAGGGAAAATCACCCACAGCGAGAATGCGCGGGGCAGGAAAATTATTCGCCGTACAGGATGTCGCAAATTTCCTCGACCAGTGGAGCGCATGTGCATGCAAACGCGGCGATTAGCAGTTTGGCACGATCTTTGCGGTTAAGCAGAGCGGTATGACAACTATGACGAAAAGAAACTTACACTAACGGAACGACTGAAAGGAGCGAAGTAAACCTCACTTCCAACTCTCAGCCAGCCCCGCGACAGCAGAATCTCAGTTAGCTCCAACGAGTTCAGCAAGCAGCAATTATTTCACGACAGGAGGCAGTGATGCGATTCAACGCTAGGCACTTGTACCGCTATGTTCTTGTAGGAGGCGCGTTAGTGGCGCTGAGCTGTGCTCCAGGCGGCGCATGGGCACAGCAAAGCAATAACAACAATCAGGATCAAGACCAGGCCGAAATGGAGATGCAGAGCATTTCCCGGGCGGACCTGGCTGCGTTCGATCAATTTCTCGACGCGCACCCGGACGTTGCCCGGAATTTGCAAGAAAATCCATCGCTCGCGAGCGATGCGACGTTTTTGAACAACCATACGCAGTTGAAGGATTTTTTGAGCGCGCATACACAGATCGGTACGGAATTGAACACGAGCCCGTCACGATTCATGGATCAAATCAGCGTATTTGAAAGAACGGAGACTGATCACGCGCAAGACAATCGTGAACGGAATCCCAATCGAGACTTGACGCGGGCGGAAGTTGCTACTGCGGACAAGTTCTTCGATTCCCATCCGGACATCGAAAAGCAATTGGAAGCAAATCCCCGGCTCATCAATAACCAGGACTTCCTGCAGGATCATCCGCAATTGCAGGATTTTCTAAAAGACCATCCGCAAGTGCATGAAGAATTCACGGAAAACCCGGGGTTCTTCATGAAGCGGGAAGGACAGTTCGAAAACAGTCCGGCGGATCGGGCCGCGGATAACGGCCAAATCAATCGCGGACGGAATCCAAACCCGGATTTGACTCAGGGCGAAGTTGCCAACATGGACCAGTTCCTCGATCAGCATCCGGACATTACGAAAAAGTTAGAGGCCGATCCTTCGTTGATCAACAACCAGCAGTTTTTGAGCAATGCTCCAGAGCTGCAGGCGTTCTTCAAGGCTCATCCACGAATTCAAGAAGAGTTCGCGGAGACCCCGAAGTACTTCGAAAACGAACTGAACCGCTTCGAGAGCAGCGAGGCAGATCGGCCGGGAGAGGGCGGCAACCGCGGCGTCAATCCGAACCCGGACTTGACGCGAGGTGAAATAGCCACTGCAGACCAGTTTCTCGATCAGCATCCGGACATCGAGAAACAGTTGGAAGCGAATCCATCGCTCATCAAGAACCAGGACTTTCTGCAGGATCATCCGCAGTTGCAGAACTTCCTGAGCAGTCATCCGAGAATTCAGGAAGAGTTCGCGGAGAATCCCACGGTCTTCATGAACCGGGAAAACCGTTTTGAAAACAGCCCGGCGGACCGTGATGGCCGCGTCAATCCGAATCCAGACTTGACGCGAGGCGAGGTGGCCAGCATGGATCAATTCCTCGACCAGCATCCGGAAATCACGAAAAAGTTAGAGGCTGATCCTTCGTTGATCAACAACCAGCAGTTCTTGAGCAATGCTCCAGAGCTGCAGGCGTTCTTCAAGACTCATCCACGAATTCAAGAAGAGTTCGCCGAGACACCGAAGTTTTTCGAAAACGAGCTGAGCCGCTTCGAGAGCAGCGAGGCAGACCGGCCGGGAGAGGGCGGCAACCGCGGCGTCAATCCGAACCCGGACTTGACGCGAGGCGAAGTCGCCAGCATGGACCAGTTCCTCGATCAGCATCCGGAAATCGAGAAACAGTTGGAGGCGAATCCGTCACTCATCAACAACTCGAAATACCTGAATGACCATTCGCAACTTCGGGCTTTTCTGAGCGACCATCCAGAGGTACGGGAGGAGTTTACTGAAAACCCGTCCTTCTTCATGCAGCGGGAGAATCGCTTCGAGAATACCGAAGACAATTCAAAAGGCGTGGAGACCATGGATGCGTATCTGGACAAACATCCGGATGTTGCGCGGGACTTGGATGCGTATCCCGCCCGCGTCAATGACAGCGACTATCTGGTGCACCATAAGGACCTCGACAACTTCCTGAAGAAGCATCCGGAAGTGCGGGAGCAGTTCTCGCACAATCCGTCCGCGTTCATGCATCAAGAGAGTGCTTTTGATGCTTCCGCAGAGATGAACGACTTCCTGGACAACCATAAGAGTGTTCGCAAAGACCTCGATCAAAATCCAGAAAGCGTAAAGGATGACGATTACTTGAACTACCACAATGACCTGAAGACCTTCTTGTCCAAGAATCCCGGCGTGGGGGACCAGTTCCAAAACAACCCGCGCGGGTTTATGGATAACGAGCGGAAGTTCGACGCCGACCGGCAAATGGACTTCTACTTGACCAAGCACAAAAATGTGGCCAAGGACCTGCAGAAAAATCCGGATCGAGTGAAAGACGTGAAGTATCTCGATCATCACAAAGACCTGAAGGATCTTATGGATAAGCATCCGGAACTTGCCGAAGCGGCTCATACCAATCCGACCGCCTTCATGCAAGAACAGATGAAGTTCCATGAGCAATACAAAAATCAGCATGTACAGGAAAAAACGCGAGTCGAAGAACGAGCCAAGACTCACGGAGCTCAGTAAGAGAGCCGACGTGAGGAAGCCAAAGTACAAAACGCAGTGAACGGAGAAACGGGAGGCCGACAAGACCTCCCTTCTCTCTGTCTTGTCACTGAATAGCGCACAAGCGGATGGATAAACAACAAACAAAAAAAGCCCAGTTCAATCAGAGACGGGAGGAGAGACTGTGAGACCGAAAACAAATCGTAAAATTCTGGGCTGGCTGCAAATAGGCGCAGCGACAATTTTTCTGTTGCTGGCATGCGCGCCAGCGTTGCTTGCGCAATCGCCCGCGCAATCGCCAGCCTACGTGCCGGAAAAAGGATTTGATATTTACGAAGAATTCCGCGCAAGCGTGAGTAACCAAGGACAGTTCCTGGTTTTGGATAACGACATCGGGTACGACTTCAACCGCTTCATCGGCACCGACGTTGGAATTCCCGTATATTTCAATCATCTGACGCCGCCACCGCAGGGCCTACCTCGCGGCTGGCAGAATCAACTTGGCGATCCATACTGGGACCTTCGGCTGACCTTCAACAATCACTTTTTGGACTATGACACGGCTGTGACGGTGTCGGTCCCATACTACGAAACTGGAACGATCTCGGCTGGCGATCTCGGCGTGGATTGGTTCAACCACTTTGACAAGCCGATCGGCCCAGTAACACCGTTCGTGAACGTGGGTATTGCCAACGGAATTTTGAATACCCAATTGCTTTCGCAGCCGTATCGGTTGTTCGACAACTTTCGCACGCTGGGCTTTGTTGCCGATGGTGAAGCCGGGTTGGATATCACGCTGCATCGCGGGTTCGGAGTTGGCGGATCATTCTATGAGGTCGTACCGTCCGGCACGCAGAAAGCGTTCGTCAATGGAACTCCTGTGACGAATGAGTTCCTTTTCCCGACGGCGGCAAATACTCTGGCGCAAGCGACCAACGATCACGGCTATTCCGCTTTCATACGGATAATTCCTACGAGATTTCTTTATACCGAAGTGGGATACGTCCATAGCATCGAATTCAACTCGGACGCGGTCACGCTGACAGTTGGATTCGACTTGCGCTCGATGTTCCAGAACTCGCGACGGCGTGGCTGGGAGTGAAGGCGCGGATGGATCAGGAATCGGATTCATAGGCGGGTTCATATTTCATAAAAGGGGCCGCAACGAGAGGCTACACCTCCCGGAGTGGTCCCTTCCATTTTCTGCACGCCCTCTTAGTGCAAACGAGAAATTCTGCAAGCGGGAAATCAGACCCGAGACTGGAGCGACAGTACCGAATCCTGCGAGACAACAGAACGAACCGGCAGCGCGAAGTGAACGATGGTTCCGGGTGAAGCGTTCGTTAAACGCAATTCGCCTGCGAGTTCTTTGACGCGCTGGCGCATCCCCGCAATGCCAACGCCGATGCTTCCGGGGCGAAATTCGGCGACCGCAGCGGAGATCCCAATACCGTCGTCGCGCACGGTGCCGACGACGTGCCCATCTTTCCTCGCGATGCTGACCCAGGCTTTGCTCGCCTTGGAATGGCGGAAAACGTTTGTGAGTGCTTCCTGAATAATTCGAAATGCGGCTTTCTCAATATCAAAAGCCAACCGGGGGAAAACTGCGGGATGAGCTTCAAGAGAGCTTTCTATGCCAGTGCGCTTCGTGAAGCCGTCGATATACCACTGCAAGGCCGAATATAATCCGACTTCGTCAAGCATTGGCGGATGCAACAGGTGAGACATGCTGCGGACCTGCTGCATGGCATGATCAATGATCGAGCAAGCTTCCCTGGCCGCGCTTCCAACGGGTGACGTGTCTTGCGAATCGAGGCCGTCGAGAATCATTTTCGCCGCAGCCAAGTCCTGCCCCAAGCTGTCGTGAAGCTCGCGTGCAATGCGCCGCCGCTCTTCATCCTGGGCGGCGATGACGCTGGCGGAAAGGCTGCGCAGCTCGGCGTTCAATGCTTCCAACTGAAGCGCGTTGCGGTGCAATTCGGCGAAGATGCTGACTTTCGCGCGGAGCAATTCGGGGTTTACCGGGACAGAAATGTAGTCAACCGCCCCGCGCTCGTAACCCTTCAGGCGGTCGAGGTCCGTCAGGTGAACGGCGGAAATGAAAATGATCGCGACTTTCTGGAAGCGAGGGTGCTGGCGGATCATGTCGGCGAGTTCGAAGCCGTCGAGCTCAGGCATGCTCACGTCGAGCAGGACAACGGCGATGTCGTTTTTGAGCAGCTGTTCGAGCGCTTCCTTTCCCGAGTTGGCCTTGATCAAATTGTCGCCGAGTTCGCCGAGGATTGCTTCATAGGTGAGAAGTTTGGCCGGCTGATCGTCGACCATCAAGATGTTGACTTTTTCTCGTGCGCTCATTTTCCCTCGTGAACGCTATCTATGAAGCCACATACGCAACGCGGAAAGCAATTGCTCCGTGTTGACCGGTTTCGCTAGGTATTCTGAAGCGCCTGCCTCAAGGCACTTTTCACGGTCACCTTTCATGGCCTTTGCGGTCAAAGCAATGATCGGCAAACGGCGCAACGATACGTTGGACCGGATTACCTGCATGGTTTCGTACCCGTCCATCTCCGGCATCATGATGTCCATTAGAACGATGGCGATATCGGGAGTGGATTCGAGTGTTGTAATGGCCTCGCGTCCGGTGCCGGCAGTCAGAACCGTCATGCCGCGGCGCTCCAGAACGCTGCTGAGAGCGAAAATGTTGCGCACGTCGTCATCGACAACAAGAACTTTCTTGCCGACCAGCGCTTCGTCCGAGCTGTGCAAGCGATCCAACATGCGCTGCTTCTCGGCCGGTAAATCGGTGACCACGCGATGCAGGAAGAGAGCCGTTTCGTCGAGCAAACGCTCCGGCGATTCCACCCCTTTCACCACCACGCTGCGCGCGAGCATATGCAGGCGCGCGTCCTCCTCTGGCGACAGCTCCTTACCGGTGAAAACGACGACGGGCAATTCGCCGAGGGCGGGAGTATCACGCAACGAATCAAGCACGTCGAAGCCGGACATGTCCGGCAGGCGAAGATCGAGAACCATGCAATCGAACGCTTGTTCGCTGACGGCGTTGAGGGCGTCTGCGCCCGTGGAAACAACGGTGACGTCAATGTCGTTGTAACCGAGCAGCTCGCGAACGCTCATTTGTTCAGCCGGATTGTCTTCGACGATCAGCAAACGCTTCTGCCGCGGCGCTGAATAGCTCTTAATGCGATCCAATGCTGCCTGAACTCCTTCTGCCGTCACGGGCTTGGTGTGAAACGCGAAAGCTCCGCGCGTGAGTCCGTGCTGGCGGTCTTCGTCGAGCGTAAGCATCTGCACAGGAATGTGCCGCGTGGCCGGATCCTGCTTCAAGTGATTCAGGACCGTCCAGCCGAGCATGTCGGGCAGAAAGACATCCAATGATACTGCCGTGGGATGATATTCGCGAGCGAGCGAGAGTGCTTGCGCACCACGCGACGCAATTAAAGTTTTGAATCCGGTATCGCGGGCGAGATCGCGCAAGACGCGCGCGTAATGCGGGTCGTCCTCCACAATTAGGAGAATCGAATCTTCCGGCGAGAGATCGTCCCGGTCGTCCGGCACAGCTTCGATTTGGGTTTCTGAAACCGACACGCTCAATTGCAGGGGAACGGCCTGCACACCATCTTTGGCAGCGCCTGCCGCAGACGGACCAACATACGTCTGCGGCAGGTAGAGCGTGAATATGCTTCCCTTGCCTGGGGTGCTGCGCAACTGGATTTCCCCGCCAAGCAGGCCCGCCAACTCGCGGCTGATGGCCAAGCCTAGGCCCGTGCCGCCGTATTTTCGGCTGGTGCCTGCATCGGCTTGCTGGAAGGCCTCGAAGATGATGCGCTGCTTGTCGGTGGGAATTCCGATTCCGGTGTCCGAGACTTCAAACGCGATCACTGAAGCTGCGCGCGCGAGGACAGGATGATCTTCGGTCCATCCGTTCCCTGCGGTGGAGACGCTGAGGCGCACAGCACCTTGCTCGGTGAACTTGAACGCGTTCGACAGAAGATTCTTCAGCACCTGCTGCAAACGCTTCGCATCGGTGACGAGGCTGCGCGGCAAACGTGCGTCCGAGAAAATCTCGAACGTGAGCTTCTTGTTTTCCGCTTCATGTCGGAACGGACGCGCCACCATTTCGAGCAAGCCGGCGAAGAACACTTCCTCGGCTTCAACGGAAACCGTACCGGACTCGATCTTCGACAGGTCGAGAATATCGCTGATGAGGTTGAGCAAGTCGGTTCCTGCGCCATGAATGGTGCGCGCGAATTCCACTTGTTTGGGAGAGAGGTTGCGGTCGGCATTGTCGCTCAATTGCTGACCGAGAACGAGAATGCTATTGAGCGGCGTGCGCAACTCGTGCGACATGTTGGCCAGGAATTCGGACTTGTATTTCGACGTAAGCGCGAGTTCCTTGGCCTTCTCTTCGAGGGCGCGGCGCGCCTGCTCGATTTCCTGGTTCTTGCGCTCGACTTCGGCATTCTGTTCGGCGAGCTGCTGCGCTTTCAGTCCCAGCTGCTCGTTGGTCTGCTGCAATTCCTTTTGCTGAACCTGCAATTCGGTGGCGAGTTGCTGCGATTGCTTCAGCAAGCCTTCCGTCTGCATCGTGGCCTCAATGCTGTTGAGCACGATGCCGATGCTGGCGGTCAATTGTTCGAGGAAGGCCAACTGCGAGGCCGTGAACGTGTTGAGCGTAGCGAGCTCGATGACGGCCTTCACGCGATCTTCGAACAATACTGGCAGAACAATTACGTTGCGCGGCACGGCTTCGAACAACCCGGAGCGAATCGGAGTCGAGTTAAGCGGTAATTCGGTGATCAACGAGCGGCGCTTTTCGAGTGCGCACTGACCAACGAGGCCCTCACCCACCTGCAAGTGCCGGCGATGACCATCTTCTGCGTTGTCGGCAAACGAAGAAAGCAAAACCATCTCCTTCGATTCTTCCGACTCGTCCATGCGGTAAATCACACCCTGTTGCGCGTTGACCAGCGGCGCAAGTTCGGAAAGGAGCAAGCGGCCCACGGTCGTCAGGTCGCGCTGCCCCTGCAACATTCCGGTGAACCGCGCGAGGTTGGTCTTGAGCCAGTCCTGCTCGGTGTTGCGGTCGGTGGTCAGGCGCAAGTTGTCGATCATCGTGTTGATGTTGTCTTTCAACTCCGCCACTTCGCCGCGCGCCTCGACTTGAATCGAACGCGTCAAGTCACCTTTGGTCACCGCGGTAGCCACTTCCGCAATGGCGCGCACCTGGTTCGTGAGGTTGTCGGCGAGCAAGTTGACGTTTCCGGTGAGGTCTTTCCACGTGCCGGCAGCCCCAGGGACGTTCGCCTGGCCTCCGAGGCGGCCTTCTACTCCGACTTCGCGCGCGACCGTGGTCACCTGGTCGGCGAACGTTGCGAGCGTGCCGGTCATGTTGTTGATGGTTTCCGCAAGCGCGGCCACTTCGCCCTTCGCGTTCACCGTCAAGTTTTGTGTGAGGTTACCGTTGGCCACGGCCGTCACGACTTTCACGATGCCGCGCACTTGCTCGGTGAGATTCGCGGCCATGACGTTGACGTTGTCTGTGAGGTCCTTCCATGTACCAGCGACACCCGGCACTTGCGCCTGGCCGCCGAGGCGTCCTTCAGTTCCCACCTCGCGCGCCACGCGCGTCACCTCCGCGGCAAACGCGTTGAGCTGGTCAACCATGGTGTTAATGGTATTCTTCAGTTCGAGAATTTCACCCTTGACGTCGACGGCAATCTTGCGCGACAAGTCGCCGCGCGCCACAGCCGTCGTGACTTCCGCGATGTTGCGCACTTGGCCGGTAAGGTTGCTGGCCATCGCGTTGACGGAGTCGGTTAAATCCTTCCACGTGCCTGCCACGCCCGGCACGTTCGCCTGGCCGCCGAGACGACCTTCCGACCCGACTTCGCGCGCCACGCGCGTCACTTCCGCCGCGAAGGAGCGAAGTTGCTCGACCATGGTGTTCAGCGTTTCTTTGAGCTGGAGAATCTCACCACGCACGTCCACGGTGATTTTCTTCGAGAGGTCGCCGGTCGCGATGGCCGTCGCCACTTCGGCGATGTTACGCACCTGGCCCGTCAAGTTGCTGGCCATGAAATTCACGTTATCGGTGAGGTCTTTCCAGGTGCCAGCGACGCCCGGCACTTGAGCTTGGCCTCCAAGCTTTCCTTCGGTGCCGACTTCACGAGCCACGCGCGTCACTTCTCCCGCGAACGCGTTGAGCTGGTCGACCATCGTATTAATGGTGTCTTTCAACTCGAGAATTTCACCCTTCACGTCCACCGTGATTTTGCGCGAGAGGTCGCCGCTGGCCACGGCCGTCGTGACTTCCGCGATGTTGCGCACTTGACCGGTAAGGTTTCCGGCCATCGAATTCACCGAGTCGGTCAAATCCTTCCAAGTGCCAGCGACACCCGGTACGTCGGCCTGTCCTCCAAGCCGACCTTCGGTCCCCACTTCGCGCGCCACGCGCGTCACTTCCGCGGCGAACGAACGCAACTGATCCACCATCGTGTTGATGGTTTCCTTCAGCAGTAAAATTTCGCCGCGGACGTCGACGGTGATTTTCTTCGAGAGGTCACCCGTCGCAATCGCGGTCGAAACTTCCGCGATGTTGCGGACTTGCGCGGTCAAGTTGCTGGCCATCGAATTGACCGAGTCGGTCAAATCCTTCCACGTTCCCGCCACGCCCGGCACGACTGCCTGTCCGCCAAGTTTTCCGTCCGTGCCCACTTCGCGCGCCACGCGCGTCACTTCCGATGCGAATGCGCGCAACTGGTCCACCATGGTGTTGAGCGTGTCTTTCAGTTCGAGGATTTCGCCTTTCACGTCCACCGTGATCTTGCGCGAGAGGTCGCCGCGTGCCACCGCGGTTGCTACTTCGGCGATGTTGCGGACTTGACCAGTCAGGTTGCTGGCCATGAAGTTCACGCTGTCGGTGAGGTCCTTCCACGTGCCCGCAACTCCCGAAACCTGCGCCTGTCCGCCGAGCTTTCCTTCCGTGCCCACTTCGCGCGCCACGCGCGTCACTTCGCCCGCGAACGCGTTGAGCTGGTCCACCATCGTGTTGATGGTGTTCTTGAGCTCGAGAATTTCGCCCTTCACGTCTACCGTGATTTTGCGCGACAGGTCGCCGCGCGCCACAGCCGTCGTGACTTCGGCAATGTTACGGACTTGGCCCGTTAGGTTTCCGGCCATCGAATTAACCGAGTCGGTCAAATCCTTCCATGTGCCCGCAACGCCCGGCACGTTGGCTTGACCGCCAAGACGCCCTTCCGTTCCCACTTCGCGCGCCACGCGCGTCACTTCTCCAGCAAACCGGTTGAGCTGGTCCACCATCGTGTTCAGCGTTTCCTTGAGCTGCAGAATTTCGCCGCGCACGTCCACGGTGATTTTGCGCGAGAGGTCACCGGTCGCAATCGCCGTCGCCACCTCCGCGATGTTTCTAACCTGTCCCGTCAGGTTGCTGGCCATGAAGTTTACGTTGTCGGTCAAGTCCTTCCACGTTCCGGCAACTCCGGGAACCTGCGCCTGCCCGCCCAGCTTCCCTTCCGTTCCCACTTCGCGCGCCACGCGCGTCACCTCCGACGCGAACGAATTCAACTGGTCCACCATCGTGTTGATGGTGATCTTCAATTCCAGAATCTCGCCCCGCACATCCACGGTGATCTTGCGCGACAGGTCTCCGTTCGCTACGGCCGTGGTCACTTCGGCGATGTTGCGCACCTGCGCCGTCAGGTTTCCGGCCATCGAATTCACGCTATCGGTCAGCGTCTTCCAGGTTC
>Ga0126371_10005960_pt1 | contig 10823 bp, 10 predicted proteins | sample PanSoiMetaPlot_4_FD_110145 | JGI IMG/M metagenome (GOLD analysis project Ga0126371, IMG submission 110145) | Tropical forest soil microbial communities from Panama - MetaG Plot_4 | ecosystem: Environmental > Terrestrial > Soil > Tropical forest > Bulk soil | place: Panama | collected 2016-02-17
CACAAAGAACACATGTGAATTATGGCATAGACTTAAGGGGCGGAATGGGGTCATCCGAGGTCAGGGCAGGCTGGTCGCTGACCAGGGGATTCCGGCACAATAGATCTGAACCGAGACGCCACCTGCCGGACGCGAGCTTTTGCGGAAGGCAGGGCCGTTGTCGTGGTGGCGATTGTTCGTAGTGGATGGGAGTGGTGGCGGGGGTGACGTCGTCGGACGAGTACGCCGATTTGGTCATGGCAGTCGCGACCAACCGCGACCGCTATGCTTTTGCGCGCCTGTTCGATTTTTTTGCCCCACGCATCTACGCCTATCTGCTGCGGCTGCGGCTCGACCCAGGGGTGGCCGACGAGCTCACCCAGGACGTGATGACCACGCTCTGGCAGAAGGCCGAGCTGTTCGACCGCACCAAGTCCTCGGTCGGCACGTGGCTGTTTCGCATCGCCCGCAACCGCCGCATCGACCTGCTCCGACGCGACCGCGAGGACGCGGTGCCGGATGCCCATGCGCCCGACACGCCCGACCCCTCGCCGGCGCCCGATGATTCGCTCGACATGAGCCAGCGCGAGGCGAGCATCCGCGGCGCGTTACGGCTGCTGCCGCCGGAGCAGCTCGACCTGGTGCGGCTCGCGTTCTTCGAGGGCCTTTCCCACGGCGAGATCGCGGCCCAGACCGGACTGCCGCTCGGCACCGTCAAGTCGCGCCTGCGGCTGGCCTTCACGCGCCTGCGCCGCGCGCTCGAATCGAACGGCCTCACCAAGTCGGCATAAGCCGGATGTGAAGCCCACCGCCGTGCTATGACGGAGCACGCCGTCCGCAACGCCCGTTCCGCGCATGAAAGCCGTTCTCTGCACCCGCCCCTGCGCCCCCGAAGAGCTCGCACTGCATGAGCTGCCCGACCCGGTTGCCGGCGAAGGCCAGGCGGTGGTGCGGGTGCGGGCCGCCGCGCTCAACTTCTTCGACACGCTGATCATCGCCGGCAAATACCAGACCAAGCCGGCCTTTCCGTTCTCGCCGGCCGCCGAGCTCGCGGGCGAGGTCGAGAGCGTCGGGCCCGGCGTGACCGCGGTGCGGCCGGGGGACCGCGTCGTCGCCAATATCGGCCACGGAGCGGCACGCGAGAAGGTGGCGATCGCGGCCGACCGCCTGGTCCCCCTGCCGGACGGCCTCGATTTCGAGCGCGCCGCCGGGCTGATCGTCACCTATGGGACCACCCTCTACGCGCTGCGGGAGCGGGCCGCGCTGCGGGCCGGCGAAACGCTCGCCGTGCTCGGCGCGGCCGGCGGCGTCGGGCTTGCGGCGGTCGAGATTGGCAAGCTGACGGGCGCGCGGGTGATCGCGTGCGCGTCGTCGGCCGAGAAACTCGCGTTCGCGACCGCGCACGGCGCCGACGCGGCCGTGAACTACGCGGAGGAGGACTTGAAGGAGGGATTGCGCCGCGTGACCGACGGCCGCGGGCCCGACGTGATCTACGATCCGGTCGGCGGCCGCGCGACCGAAGCGGCGCTGCGCGCGATCGCGTGGGCCGGCCGTTTCCTCGTCGTCGGCTTCGCGGCGGGCGAAATCCCGCGGCTGCCGCTCAATCTGGTGCTGCTCAAGTCGTGCGACCTGCGCGGCGTGTTTTGGGGCGCATGGACCGAGCGCGATCGCGCCGGCTACCGGGCTGATCTCCGCGATATCCTGCAATGGTGCGCGCAGGGCAAGCTCAGCGCCCACGTGCACAAGGTTTTTCCACTCGACGAGATCGCGCCGGCGCTGCGGGCGCTCAGCGATCGCCAGGCGATGGGGAAGATTATTCTGCGCGTGTAGGCGTCACCATTTGGAACGGACGTCATCGCCCGCGAAAGCGGGCGATCCATCGCAATCGGCGGCGATGACTGGATTGCCCGCTTGCGTGGGCAATGACGACCGTGAGCTACTCCGCCAATCCACGCGCGAGCGCGGCTTGCGCCGCCGCGCGGTGCTCGGGACGGATATGCGTGGACACGAGCTTGATCGCGGCGGCGAGCACCGCGGCGTCGTCCGTGTAGCCGAGCACCGGCAGCATGTCCGGAATGACGTCGAACGGCAGCACGAAATAGGCGAGCGCCCCGATCAGCGCCGCCTGCACGTGACGCGGCGTGGCACGGTCGAACGCGCAGTAATAAGCGGTGAGCAGCTCCTCCGCGAACGGCAGCGACGCGGCGACCCGCTTCGCCTTGGTCCAGAAGCCGCGCCGCACATAGGCGCGCTCGCGCGCCACGCGTGCGACGTCCCATGACATCTCAACTGCCGTGTCGGCTTCGATCGACATTCTCCCTCCGCGGCGAACGCCCGCGACAACATGGGACTGCGACGCACTGCCCGCAAGAGCAACGCCGGCGCGGCTGGCGCTCGCCGCGGCGGTTCCCTACATGCCTGTGACGAGTTCCCGCCTGCCCCGAGGAGGCTACCGGATGTCCTGGTCCGTGAATATCGGCTCGATCGCGGGCACTGCGGTCCGCATCCATTTCACCTTCCTGCTCTTCCTGGTCTGGATTTTCGTCGCCAGCTGGGTATCCGGCGGCCCGGCGGCGGCCTGGGAAGGCCTTGCCTTCATGCTGCTTCTGTTCGCCTGCGTGCTGGCGCACGAGTTCGGGCACATCTTCACGGCGCGCGCCTTCGGGGTGCCGACGCCTGACGTGACGCTGTTGCCGATCGGCGGCGTCGCCCGGCTCGCGCGCATTCCGGAGGCGCCGTCGCAGGAACTGCTCATCGCCATCGCGGGACCGCTGGTCAATGTCGCGATCGCGATTCTGCTGATCCTCCTCGCCGGCGCCCATCTCGATCCGCGCGAGCTCGCCCAGGTGGACAGCACGCGGATCTCGCTGATCGACCGGCTCGCCGAGGTCAACCTCTTTCTCACCGTGTTCAACATGATCCCGGCTTTTCCGATGGACGGCGGACGCGTGCTGCGCGCGCTGCTCGCGATCAAGCTCGGCCATGTGCGCGCGACCGAGGTCGCCGCGGCGATCGGCCAGCTGGTGGCGTTCGGGCTCGGCTTCCTCGGCCTCTTTGGCAATCCGCTGCTCATCTTCATCGCGGTGTTCGTCTATCTCGCGGCCTCCTCGGAGGCACACATGGTCGCGATCCGCGCCATGTCGCGCGGCGTGCCGGTCCGCGCCGCGATGATCACCGAGTTCGCGACCCTCACCCCCGATGAGCGCATCGACGCCGCGGTCGAGACGCTGCTGCACACCAGTCAGACCGAGTTTCCGGTGATCGACGCCGAGCGCCGCCTGGTCGGCGTGCTCGACCGCCAAGGCATCATCCGCGCCCTCAAGTCGCTCGGCGCGGATGCGCGCGTCGACGCCGCAATGATCAAGGACGTGCCGACCGTCGATACCCGCAGCTGCCTGGAAGATGCCTTCCGCCTGCTGCAGGAGAGCGGCGCGCCCGCAATCGGCATCGTCGACACGACCGGCCGGTTGGTCGGCCTGATCACGTCGGAGACGGTCGGCGAGATGCTGATGGTGCAGGCGGCGTTGCCCAAGGGCACACGCATCGGCCCTTGGACCCGGCCGGCCGCAGAGTCGCGATGAGGCGCGACCCGTAGCCCGGATGGAGCGAAGCGCAATCCGGGTTCGCCGTTCCCGCATTCCGCTGCGCTCCATGCGGGCTACGAATCCGAGAGCTGGCGTCACAAGGACGTGACCAATACGCCACTATGGTCGATCGAGCTTTTGCCGAGCCCGGGTTCGTCGTCGTAGTCTCGTCATTTCGCCGCCATAGCTTTCCGCATTCCATTTCAGCGATACCAGCGAGGATCGCCATGCCGATCATGCGTCCGTCCCGCCGCCGCTTGCTCAAGCTCGCCGGCGCCTCGGCCGTCGCGGCGGCCGGCGGCATCGCCCGGCCGTATCTCAGCCGCGCCGCCGACCGCCCGCAGGTCAGCCACGGCGTGCAATCGGGCGACGTCTCGACGGACTCCGGCGTCGTCTGGGCGCGCGCCGACCGGCCGGCCCGCATGCTGATCGAGACCGCGACCACCGACAGCTTCAAGGATGCGCGTGGCGTTTTCGTCGATGCGCTGCCCGAAACGGATTTCACCGCCAAGGCGCTGATCGAGAACCTGCCGGCCGGACAGGACATCTTCTACCGCATCCGCTTCCAGGACATCTCCGATCCGAAGGTCATCGGCGAGCCGGCGGTCGGCCGCTTCCGCACCGCGCCGAGCGACCGCCGCTCGATCGCCTTTGCGTGGTCGGGCGACACCTGCGGACAGGGCTGGGGAATCGACGAGGCGCGCGGCGGCATGCGCACCTACGCGGCCATGCTCAAGAACCGGCCCGACTTCTTCATTCATTCCGGCGACACGATCTACGCCGACGGACCGTTGCCAGCCGAGATGAAGCTGCCGAACAGCGAGACCTGGAAGAACCTCGTGACCGAGGAGAAGTCGAAGGTCGCCGAGACGCTCGCCGACTTCCGCGGCAATCACAAATACAATCTGCTCGACAAGAACGTGCGTTCCTTCAATGCCGAGGTGCCGATGTTCGCCCAGTGGGATGATCACGAGGTCACCAACAACTGGTGGCCGGGCGAGCCGCTCACGCGCGCCGAGCACCTGCGCAAGAAATACGGCGAGAAGAACGCGCTCGCGCTTGCGGTGCGCGCCTCGCGCGCCTTCCACGAATTCATGCCGATGCGCACCAGCATCGCCGAGCCCGGCCGGGTCTACCGCAAGATCGCCTATGGTCCGCTGCTCGACGTGTTCATGCTCGACATGCGCAGCTATCGCGGACCGAACGGCGAGGACATGCAGGAGAGCTACGGGCCCGACGCCTATTTCCTCGGGCCGACCCAGATCGCCTGGCTCAAACGGGAATTGATGGCCTCGCGCGCGACCTGGAAGGTGATTGCGGCCGATATGCCGCTCAGCCTGCTCGTGGTCTACGACGTCGACCGCAAATGGGGTGTCGAGGCAATCGCCCAGGGCGACGACGGGCCGCCGCGCGGACGCGAGCTCGAGGTCGCCGACCTGCTCTCGTTCATGAAGCACGCCGGCATCCGCAACACGGTCTGGCTCACCGCCGACGTGCACTATACGGCGGCGCACTATTACGACCCCAACAAGGCCCAGTTCCAGGATTTCGAGCCGTTCTGGGAATTCGTCTCCGGGCCGATCCACGCGGGCGCGTTCGGGCCGAACCAGCTCGACAAGACCTTCGGGCCGCAGATCGCGTTCCAGAAGGCGCCGCCCAAGGAGCTCGCCGCCCAGCTCGGCGATTTCCAGTTCTTCGGCCATGTGGCGATCGACGGTGCCAGCGAGGTTATGACGGTGACACTGAAGGACTGGAACGACCAGGCGCTGTGGTCGACCCGGATCGATCCAAAGGCGGCCTGAGGCACGCGCCATGCACCGCCGTTAAGACCCTCTTAACAGCGGCTTAATCACTCCTTGGTGGTGCGTCCTTTAGGTTTGTGGCGGTCTCTCCCTCGACGCAGGACCCCATGGCCACAATCGACGCCGGCGTGCGCGCGCCGCCTTCCACGCCTTCGGCGCTGCGGCGCGCGCCGGCGCTTTACGCCGCCACGCTGTTCGTCTCGGCGCTGCTCCTGTTCGCGGTGCAGCCGATGTTCGCCAAGATGGTGCTGCCGCGCCTGGGCGGCGCGCCGGCCGTGTGGTCGGTCGCGATGGTGTTCTTCCAGGGCGCGCTGCTCGCGGGCTACGCCTATGCCCACCTGCTGTGCCGGCTGCTGCCGCCGGGACGCGCTGCGCTGACCCATCTCGCGGTCCTTGCCGCCGCCGCGCTGACGCTGCCGATCGGCGTCGCGGCGGGCTTCGACGTGCCGCCGCAGTCCGGCGTCGCCTTCTGGCTGGTCGGGCTGTTCGCGGCGTCGATCGGGTTGCCGTTCGTGGCGCTCGCGGCGAGCGCGCCGCTGCTGCAGCACTGGTTCGCGGCCAGCGGCCACGCGCAGGCACGCAATCCCTATGTGCTCTACGCCGCCTCCAATCTGGGCTCGTTCACGGCACTGCTCGCCTATCCGTTCGTGCTCGAGCCGCTGCTGCGGCTGGGCACGCAAGCCCGCCTGTGGTCGATCGCCTTCGCGGCGCTCGCGCTGCTGGTCGCCGCGGCGGGCCTGATGGTGGCACGGCGCGACAGTGCCACTGTGCCCGCTGCCGCCGCAACCGACGCGCCGCCGTCATTGACCCCGTCTTGGGCCGACCGGCTGCGCTGGACGGCGCTCGCCGCGGTCCCGTCCGGGCTCGTCGTCGCCGTCACATCGTTCGTCACGACGGACGTGGCGGCAGCGCCGTTTCTGTGGGTGATCCCGCTCGCCATCTATCTCGCGACCTTCGTCGCGGTCTTTCGCGAGCGTCCCTGGTTCGACCATGCGACGGTGGCGCGGCTCGCGCCGATTGTCGTCGCGCCGGTCGCCGTCACGCTGCTCGGCTCCGTCAAGCCGCACTGGCTCGCCGCGATCGCGTTCAACCTCCTCACCTTGGCGATCCTCACCCTGGTCTGCCACGGCGAGCTCTACCGGCGGCGGCCGGCGGCGGCGCATCTGACCGAGTTCTATCTGTGGATTTCGCTCGGCGGCGCACTCGGCGGCGCCTTCGCGGGCCTGATCGCGCCATATGCGTTCAACGACATCTACGAATATCCGATCCTGATCGCGGCCGCCCTGCTGGCGCTGCCGGGATTCTTCGCCGGCGGCCGCGCGGCGCTGCTGCGCCGGGCCGCCCCGATGCTGGCTCTCGCGGCCTGCGTCCCGCTCGCCGGCATGGCCGGCATCGGCGCGCTGGCGCACGGCGCGGACGGCGCCGCCAAGATCGCCGCCGCACTGCTGCTCGTCCTCATCGTCCTGCGGCGCAAGCAGCCGGCGGCCGTGTTCGGGCTGGTGGTCTTCGCCTTCGTGTTCACGGGCGCATGGAGGCCCACCTTCGATCACATCGCGACGGTGCGCAGCTTCTTCGGCGTCCATCGCGTGCTCGAGACCACAGGTGGCACCTACCGGGTGCTGATGCACGGCACGACGATGCACGGCGCCATGCGCGTTCGCGGCGACGACGGGACCGCGCTGACCGGCCGGCCCGCGCCCCTGACCTACTATTACGAGGGCAGCCCGATGTCGGAGGCGATCGCGGCGACGCGCGCGGCGCATGGCCTGCACGACGTCGCCGTCGTCGGTCTCGGCGCCGGGAGCCTCGGGTGCTACCGCAAGCGCGCGGAGAACTGGACCTTCTACGAGATCGATCCGCAGGTGGTGCGCATCGCCCGCGATCCGCACCTGTTCAGGTTCCTGTCCGACTGCGCCCCGTCGGCCGCAATCGTGCTCGGCGATGCCCGGCTGACGCTCGCCGCCTCGCCTTCGCGTCACGACCTGATCGTGCTCGACGCGTTCTCGTCCGATGCGATTCCGGTCCATCTGCTGACGCAAGAGGCGTTCGCGATCTATTTCACGCACCTGACGCCGCACGGCGTGCTCGTGGTTCACACCTCGAACCGCCACCTCGATCTGGCGCCCGCCCTCGCCGCCGCCGCCAAAGCCGCGGGCCTCGTCGCCTTTTCGAAGGAGCTGGACCAGGGAGACCTGCTGAGCGCGCAATTCAAGGCGAGCTCGAGCGTGGTCGTGATGGCGCGCCAACGGGCCGACCTCGGCGCATTGCCGGCGCGGCCCGGCTGGCGGCCGCTGACGCCGGCCGCCTCGGTCGCGGTCTGGACCGACGATTATTCGAACATCCTGCGCGCGATGCGCTGGCAATTCGACTTCTGAGGCGGGCCGAACCGCCGCGTCGATAGCCACCCGACCATAAGCTGCGCTAGTGTCCCGATTCCGAAGTTCGCAAGCGTTCGCAGCGACCTCTGAGCGAACTTCGGAATCGAGAGGACACTAGCAATTCTATAATTCTAGTGCCGCTTTTGAACCCGAAGTTCGCAACCGTGCCTGCCGAGAAATCTTGCGAACTTCGGGTTCGCGGCACTAGGCTGCTGCCCGCATGGGGCAACGATGAGCGGCGTCATCCTGCACACGGCGTTCGACGCGCTGGCCTGGCTCCTGGCCGGCGCCGCGGCCCTGTGGCTCACGCGCGTCGAGAAGATCGCGTTTCCGGCCGTCACCACCGACCTGCCCTACCTCGCGGCGGTGCTGCTCGGCGCCGGCGTCGGTGCCTATGTGTTCGGATCCGCCAATCTATGGCTTTCGGGCGTCCCCGGGCTCGGCCGCTCGATCGAAGGCGCGCTCGCGGGCGGCATCCTGGCGGTCGAGCTCTACAAGCACGCCGCCCGCATCCGCACCCGCACCGGCGCGCGCTTCGCGCTCCCGCTCGCGGTCGGCGTCGCGGTCGGCCGTATCGGCTGCTACCTCGCGGGCCTCGACGACTTCACTTACGGCACGCCGACCGCGCTGCCGTGGGGGCATGACTTCGGCGACGGCATTCCGCGCCATCCGGTGCAGCTCTACGAGAGCGCCGCGATGGCGGCGTTCGCGCTCCTCTATGTCGTCGCGGTCCGCCGGCGCGATCCCTTCGTCATCGACAACGGCTTCTATCTCGCGGTCGGCTTCTACGGCGCGCAGCGCTTCGGCTGGGAATTCCTCAAGCCGTACGGCGCCGTGCTTGGTCCGCTCACGCTGTTTCACCTGCTGTCGCTTGCGACACTTGCCTATGCGATCGCCATGATCGCGACCGCGCCGCACAGGAGCCCCGCGCATGACCGCGCCGTTGCGTAGATCGCGCCCGTACGTCTTCTGGGGCCAGACCACCTCGCTGTGCGAGACCTGCCTCGCGCTGGTGCCTACCAAGATCGAGATCGTCGGCAGCGAGGTCTGGTACGAGAAGCGCTGCCGAGAGCACGGCGTGCAGTCGACCCTGGTGTCGACCGACGCCGCCTATTGGCGGCTTTGCAAGGACTACATCAAGCCGGGCGACAAGCCGCTCGCCTTTCAGAACCGCACCGAGTTCGGCTGCCCCTATGACTGCGGGCTCTGCCCCGACCACGAGCAGCATTCCTGCCTGGCGCTCGTCGAGATCAACGAGCACTGCAACCTCACCTGCCCGGTCTGCTTCGCCGACTCCTCGCCGGCGCGGAGCAAGCACCTGCCGGTCGCGACGGTCGAAAAAATGCTCGACGCCCTGGTGGCGAGCGAGGGCGAGCCCGACCTGGTGCAGCTCTCCGGCGGCGAGCCGACCTTGCATCCGGATTTCTTCGCGATCCTCGACGCCGCGCGGGCGCGGCCCATCCGCCACGTGATGATCAACACCAACGGGATCAGGATCGCGCAGGAGCCGGATTTCGCGGCACGGCTCGCCGAGCGCAAGCGCGGGCTCGAGATCTACCTGCAGTTCGATTCGCTCGAGCGCGACGCGCTGATGACCCTGCGCGGCGCGGACCTGCGCCGCGTACGCCAGCAGGCGCTGGAGACCTTGGAGCGGCACGGCATCTCGACGACGCTGGTGGTGACCGTGAAGCGCGGCGTCAACGACGGCGAGATCGGCGCCATCGTGCGCCATGCGCTCGAATGGCGCTGCGTGCGCGGGGTGACGTTCCAGCCCGTGCAAGACGCCGGCCGCAACGCGAATTTCGACAAGCGCACCGACCGCATCGTGCTCTCCGAGATCCGCCGCCGCGTGGTCGAGGATTCGGGGGTCTTCGGCGAGGACGACGTGATCCCGCTGCCGTGCAATCCGGAAACGATCTCGATCGCCTACGGACTGCGCAACGGCACAAACGTGCTGCCGGTGCTCGCGGCGGTGCCGCGCGAGGACCTGGTGGCGCTGCTGCCCAACGCGATCAGCTTCGAGAAGTATCCGGCATTGCGCGAACGATTCATCGACCTGTTTTCGCTCTCCTCCGGCCCGTGCAACGCCTCGGAGCGCTTGGCCGAGTTCCTGTGCTGCCTGCCGAAGTTCGAGGCGCCGGCCGGGCTCTCCTACGAGAACGTGTTTCGCGTCGCCATCGTGCAATTCATGGACCGGTTCAATTTCTGCCTCGGCGGCGTCAAGCGCAGCTGCATCCATTTCGTCACGCCGAACGGGCAGATCATCCCGTTCGACACCTACAACCTGTTCTATCGCGACGGCCGCATCGACGGCATCCGCGCGCGGCTCACGGCGGAGGCGACGGCGTGACGGCGTGGGGCTGGAGAAGAACGCTTGTCACGGCCCTCTTCGTCGTGTTCGGGCTGCCGCCCGGATTGTGTTCGTTCTATTTCACCCCGGGGGCCTACGAGATGCTCCGTCACCCCGAAGGCAACTGGGACTTTTGGACCGTCACGTTCCTGCCATGGGTCATCGGACTTGCCATGTTCGGCACTCTGCTCGCGTGGCTGATCGCAACGTGGCGGCGCGCGCCGGCGCATCTGCCGACACCTGAGCGATGAGGCGGGCGACGATGACCGCACGACAGCACAGCGGAGCCACGGCATGACGCCCCAGGGAAGAAACATCCTGGCTGTGACTCTGCTCGCGCTGCTGGCGCTGCCGACCGGCTTGTGCTCGCTTTATTTCACGCCCATGGGCTTTGTCTCCCTGTTCGGCCATGATTCGCTCGAGCGGTCGATCGGCGTCTTCGCGCTGGTCTGCTCGGCCGCCGGCTGGCTGATCTGTGGTGTCTCGATCTGGGGCGCAGTTCGTTTGGCGCGGAGCGCCAAACCCGACAGCCCGCCGCGCGAGCCCGCGCCTTGACGAGGCCCCACGCATGACCGAGTCGCCCTCACCCTCCAGGCCGCCAACGCCCCCGAGCCAGCGCAACGGCTGCCTGCAGGCGCTCGCGATCCTCGTGGGCATCGTGCTGCTGCTGCCCGGCCTGTGCGCGATCATCCTCGCCGGCCTGGATCCGCACGAAATGATGGTCGACCCC
>Ga0126371_10005961_pt1 | contig 10823 bp, 12 predicted proteins | sample PanSoiMetaPlot_4_FD_110145 | JGI IMG/M metagenome (GOLD analysis project Ga0126371, IMG submission 110145) | Tropical forest soil microbial communities from Panama - MetaG Plot_4 | ecosystem: Environmental > Terrestrial > Soil > Tropical forest > Bulk soil | place: Panama | collected 2016-02-17
AAAAGCTGGCCCAGTTCGCCGACTACATGGAACAGCACCCGAACCAGCCCAAGTGAAGTCGCAGTCTTTGGTCCGCAGAATTTAGGCACTCACTTCGTCGGTATGCCTATGCTTCTGATCGTCCTGATCGCGATTCTGTTTTTAAGTTCCTGCAGCCATCCCAAGCAGGCTCGCGTTGACGTTCCGCCACCTCCACCACCGGAGGCAACGAGTCCAGAGCCTTCAGAAACGCAGCCCACGGCTAAGTCACCGAACGCAGAAGGCACGGCGCCGGCGACGCATGACGAGGAAGCCGGCCTCGTTGAGCCAACCATTTCGCCGGATGTCCGCCCCCTCTCAACGGAAACCGGTGTCGCCAGTTGGTACGGACCTCCCTATCACAATCGCCGCGGATCAAATGGCGAGGTCTACAACATGCACGCTATGACCGCCGCCCACCGCACATTCCCTCTTGGCTCGATCGTGCGCGTCACGAATCTCAAGACCGGACACACCGCGCTGGTACGCATCACAGATCGCGGCCCCTTCATCCCCGGACGCATCATCGACCTGTCACTCGCTGCGGCTCACAAACTCGATGTGTGGCTGCCCGGCGTCGCAGAAGTGAAAGTTGAATTGATGGAATCGGCTGCACTTCCGGGAGCGCCCGGCAAGTGGGCCGTTCAAATTGGCGGTTTTCCCGATGAAAAAGTTGCGACCAAACTCGCCGACCATCTCACTCGCCGATATCACACCGCGAAGGTTTTGCGCTTTGCCAGCCCCGCCGGGGATTGGTGGATCCGCGTACGCGTCCTCGACGACAATGAAGAGCGCGCACACAAACTCGCGGCCGAAACCGCTACTCCCGAAGGAGCTGTCTTCGTGGTTCGCCTAGATTAGTGCTCAAGCCTGACAATCCCACGATCCCAATGCTATGGTTTCGGCAGGTGAACCATGACCGATCCGAACTGCCTCTTCTGCCGCATCATTCGCGGTGAGATTCCTTCTAAGAAAGTGCACGAAGATGAACACGTCTTCGCCTTCGAAGACATCCGTCCCCAGGCCCCTACGCACATACTGGTCATTCCGAAGCGTCATTTCGCCGGATTGAAAGAGGCCGAGGCCGCCGACGCTGAGATCATCGGACGCTGTCATCTTGCCGCCGCTCAGATCGCGCGCCAGCGCAAAATCGAGCACGGATACCGAACGGTCCTGAACGTAGGCCCAGGCGCAGGCCAGTCGGTGTTCCACCTTCACGTCCACCTGCTCGGCGGACGCCCATTGACCTGGCCTCCGGGATAACAGCCCGTCAGATCAAAAAGAAAAGGGCAGACTTTTTGTCTGCCCGCAGGCGGCTATAAGCGGGTTCGTATCAGGGCATCGCTTCGACGATGCCGTAACAGGCGCAGGATCAAATCGCCCTTCAGGCGCTGCAGTTGCTAAGAATGTCCACAATCTCAGCGCAAATCCTTTACCCGCCCAGGCCTCCCAAACGACCTTAACTACTGCACCATCGGCTCCGCGTCCTCTGGAGCCCCATGCCGGCGCAGCAACTGCGGCAGGTTCTGCGAGAACGCGGATCGCGGCAGCACCATATCACAACCGACTTCGTGGGCCTTTTGCTTCAGGTCACCCTGCACGTGCGATAAGAATCCGATGATCGACGTCCCCTTTTTCATCTTGCTCTTGAGCTTCGGGATCAGCGTCAGCGGTTTCACGCCTGCATTATTCAGGTCGAAGATAATCAGCGACGGTTTCTCTTCGCCGTTCTGCTGCAGCTTCTCCGTCAGGTCCTTGTCGCTCTTCACGAACTCAACCTTCACGTTGAGTTTGCGCGCAGTCTCCTGAATCTTCGCCATGAAGAAAAGGTCTTCTATAAAAGCAAAGATGCGCGAGTTCGCATCTTCAGTCGCTGGAAGCGGCTCCGGTTCGGGCTGTGGATATTGTGTCGGGAACCCCGGCCGTGGGCGTCCACCCTTGTGGCCGTTGTTGTTGCCGCCGAGCACCGCCCGGTAACTGTGATCCATGGGCGCTGTGTAAATGCCGTCTTTATTCTCGCGGCTCATCCCATGTACCGGGCGATGACCGCGCTGATTGTGTGGCCGGCGACCGCGCCGCCGCCTTCTTCCTCCGCCACCGGAGTTTTTTCCTGGTCCTGCGTTCATAGTCCTCTCAAAATGGTGCACAAACTGCAAACTCTTTACAGAATCTCAAATGTCAAAACGAAACGCGACCCACGCGCGCAAGTCAAACCCCTAGCTCACACACTCCGTTGAGTCTCTGCGCCGTGCGGGTTGCGACCGAACACCACTATGGAACGAACCCCACCTCTGAAACGAACTGCTCTTCGCGTATGAAAAAACTAATCAGCTTCGATTTTCCGTGTATCGGATCCGTAAGGCGCCGCCTCGGATTGGCTGGCGCAGAAGGCTCTCGCGGGAACGATGCCTAATGAGAACATCCTTATGGTACTCGTCCTTGCCCCGCAGTGCAAGGCCCGTTCCGGCGGGTTTTTGCACAGTAGGCCATGCACAACAGAAACAGAGCCACAGCCTACCTCCTGTGGAAATCTCCCCAACCCATTGCTGGGCCTGCCAGTAGTATCCGGCAACCTGCTCTGCGTGCAGGTGCAGGCCGACACTCAGTTCAGCGGCGGCCTGCCATTCCCCACTCTCGTGCGCCAGAATCAACTGATACACGGGAGGCAAGGCGCTCGGCTTGCCCAGCAGCACCGCTTTGGCCTCATGATCGAGTGAGATCCGTTCCCGCACCGATTCCATCGGCTCAAGCATCGCGTCAATCAAAGACAGCAATCCGAGCAAGAACAGATCGGACTCTCCCTGCTCTACGCTGGCACGAGCAACTCTCCGAAGCGTCCGCTTATCATGGCTGACAGCACGAGGTCGCTGGTCTTGTCTTGCCCGGCTCCAACCGCAGCGACCAGCCGCACCCAGCGCCGCACGTCGCGCCCGGCCAAGAGCGAAAGAGCATGTTTTACGGAGTGAATCTCACGCGTGAAGCTGAACATGGCCGAGTTCAAGTACCGGAGCAGCCGATAACACACCGACGCCTCCGCCTGGATCAGCTTTTCCGGTTCGGGGATATCGAGATCCGGGCGAGATACTTCCTGAAAACATTCGGAGATAGTGCAACCGGTGAGCGGGCATATCGCGCGTACTCAACATCTCCGGCCGCCGGAAAAAATAACTTTGGAAATCTACAAAACCCTGATCGCGTGCCCGCAGAAATGCCGCGTGAGTCTCGATCTTTTCCGCCAGCATCCGGCAATGGCGCGATGCGAATTGTTGGATCAACTCCGAGCCCTGCTCCTCCGTCGTCAGTTGCATCTCGACCTTAATGATGTCTGCGATCTTGGCTAACGGTTCTCGCGGATCGTCGGAAACCTAGTCATCGACCGCAATCGTGTATCCCTGCTCTTTAAGTTTTTGACAAGCCGTGAGTACATCCGGATCGGCCGGAACCGACTCTAGAATCTCCACGATCGTCAGGTTCGGCGGAAGCGGTGTCACCAGGCCATTGATCAGCGTATCGCGCGTGCAATTCACAAAAACATGCCGGCCGTCGCACCAGACGTCGAGTCGCAGAAGCAGCGAGCTGTGAATCGTCGATCGAGACGCCTCATCCCGATCCCGGCTGCAACAATTGTCAATTCCGTTGCGGAACAGCAACTCATACCCGAAGACCTTCTCATCCCGGTCGAAGATCGGCTGCCGCGCTCGGTAACGCAAAGAGGGCGCATCCCACACCCGCGACACCTTGCCCTAAAAGAGACATTTCCCACGGAACTTAACATCGGCGGCAAAGCGCAAAGGGTGAAATCCGAAGCTATGAGCTTTTAGGCGAAATGAGACTCTTCGGAGAAACGAAAATTCTTCGATGTCGCATGGATTCTTACCGCTCTACCCCGATGCCCCTATAATGTTCCGGCCCAAAACTATGCCCGATTCCCCGCATTCCATTCCGGACGCATCTGCCATCAGCCCCGGCATGCAGCGTCAAATCGAAATCTATCAACTCGGACTCGCTGGGAAGAAGCTCTCCGTTCCCATTCCGGTTTCGCAACTCGAGAAAAAGGCCGCCGAAACTCTTACTCCGCAAGCCTATGACTATGTCGCCGGAAGCGCCTCCGGAGAGCGCACCGCTCGTGCCAACCTCGAAGCTTTCGACGATTGGCGCATCGTCCCAAGAATGCTGCGCGATGTTTCGCGACGCGACCTTTCGGTTGAGCTACTCGGCGCGAAGCTGCCAGTTCCGGTTCTGCTTGCCCCCATCGGAGTGCAAAGCATCATTCACGCGGACGCCGAACTCGCCGCTGCCCGCGCCGCTGCGTCGCTTGGCACCCCATTTGTCCTTAGCACAGTCTCTTCGCGGCCCATCGAAGAGGTTGCCCAGTCCATGGGCCCGGCCCAGCGTTGGTTTCAGCTGTATTGGGGAAGGGATCACGAGCTGACCGCAAGCTTTCTGAAGCGAGCAGAAAACTCCGGCTACAGCGCGTTAGTCGTAACTCTGGATAGCTCGATGCTAGGATGGCGCGAACGCGACCTGCAGCATCCGTATCTTCCGTTTCTTCTCGGCGACGGACTCGCCAACTATTTCACCGACCCCGTGTTCTGTTCGCGGCTCGAGAAGCCACCGGACGCCGATCCCGCCGCTGCAATTCGGCTTTGGGAAACTGTGTACTCCAATACTGCTCTCACTTGGAAGGATCTGGCATGGCTTCGCCGGCAGACGCGTTTGCCGATCGTGCTCAAGGGCATTCTGCATCCCGAGGACGCACGACTCGCGCTCGATCACGGTGTCGCCGCGATTATCGTCTCGAACCACGGAGGCCGTCAGGTCGACGGAGCCATCGCAGCCCTGGATGCTCTGCCTCCAATCGTTGACCCAATTCAGGATAAGATTCCGATTCTCTTCGACAGCGGCGTCCGCCACGGTGCCGACGCGATCAAAGCCCTCGCGCTGGGCGCACGTGCCGTGCTACTTGGCCGTCTCTATCTCTGGGGACTCGCCATCGCAGGCGAACAAGGAGTTCGCGATGCCGTTCAGAATTTCCTGGCGGACCTCGACCTCACGATGGGCCTAAGCGGCCTCCGCTCAGTCAAAGAACTCAATGCATCAATGCTTGTGAGAGCCTGAAGACGATGGGTGCCCCATATCTCGCGCGTCTTTTTGCGCGAGAAGTGGGGTTTTGACTTTCTGACGCATGACGAGTTCTTTAGACGAGGAATTCTGACTCTAAGCTCTTTGCGTTCCACCCAGCTTCGTCAGCGCCGCCACAATCTTCCCCGACCACTCTGCTAATTCGTCATCGCGCAGCGTCCGATCCTTGGCCTGGAACTTCACGCGCAGCAGCACTGAATAGTTCCCCGCAGGAATCGATCCACCGCGGAAAATCTCTACCGGACCCATCTCGCGCACTTCGGCAATATCCAGGTTCCACACAGCCTTCTTCATCTCGATGAACGAAATATCATCGCCAAAGATGAACGAGAAGTCCCGCTCCACCACCGGATACTTCCCCAGCGGGCGGAAACTCGTCCTTCGCATCCCAAGCTTGTAAAGTTGCTCGAGATCAATCTCTGCGACGAAGACGTCCTGCCGCAGTTTGCGCGCCGCCACAACCTCGGGATGAATCTGCCCGAACTGCGCCACTTCTGCGGCCTCGATCATCACCCGCGCCGATCGCCCGGGATGAAAACATCCAGTTGTCTTTCGGTCGAAACGTAAGTGGGAGGCAAAGGGAGCCAACAGGCTCTCTACATCTCCCTTGAATCCACCGAACGCCTCGGTCGCAGCCGCCTGTTCATCCTTGCTCACGCCGAACACGCCACTAACCGGAAGACTTCTCCGCACCGACGACAAGGTCGTACCCAGACACATCCACCGCGGCTCAACGCGCTCGCCCTCTGAAAACTGGTAGACGCTGCCCATCTCGAACAGTCGCGCGTCGGCCACATCGCGATTCAGATTCCAGGCGAGCATATCGAGCATGCCCGGCACCAGCGAAGTCCGCATGACCGAGGCCTCTTCGCTCAGAGGATTCTCCAACTCCAGCACTTGAGCAGCCGAGCTTTGAAAGGGCGCGCCTTCCAGCCGCGCCGCACCGGCGCCCCCATCATGGGCGGCTTTAGCCAACGAAGTGCCCGCGAAGCCGGATTCAAATGTCTCCGCGTCCGCATGCGAAATAAATGTCAGCGATATCGCCTCGTTATACCCCAGGGCAAGTGCGCGTTGACGTAACGACCGGTCGATCCGCGCGTGCGGCAACTCGGAGACGGCGCCGCTGTATGCGGGCAGCGTATTGGGGAATTTGTTGTACCCGTGCAAGCGCGCGATTTCTTCGATCACATCGATCTCGCGCTCCACATCCAGCCGCCAGCTTGGGATATGTACGCGGAACTGCGCATCGCCCTGCCCTTCGGGGATCAGCGAGAATCCCAGCCGCTTCAGCAAACTCAAGATGAGCCCTGCATCTAAATTAGACCCAAGAATTCGCCGCACCTCGCTAACATGCAACACCACCGGGGCCTGATCCATCCTCTTCGAGACGACGTCCACGACGTCACCGACTAATTCCCCTCCGCCCGACTGCAAGATCATCAGCGCCACCAGATCACACGAGAGCACCGTCGACTCGAAATCGGCGCCGCGCTCGAACCGATGCGAAGCGTCGGTATGCAACGCGTGCCGCCGCGACATCTTGCGCACAATCCCCGGATCCCACCAGGCAGATTCAATCAGGATGTTGCGGGTCTTCTCGGTGATCATGGTGTCGTATCCGCCCATGACTCCAGCCAGGCCAACGGGCTTCTTGGCGTCGCACACCACAAGATCGTCTGAGGTCAGCTTGCGCTCAACACCGTCGAGTGTCTTTAGCGTCTCGCCATCACGCGCCTTGCGCACGACGATCCGACCGCCCGCGAGCAAATCCATGTCGAACACATGAGTAGGCTTGCCGATCTGCCACAACACATAATTCGTGGCATCGACCGCATTCGAAATCGGCCGCTGATCGAGCATCTGCAACCGCCGCGCAATCTTCTCCGGCGAAGCCTTGATGTGCGCATTGCCAATCACGCGTGCCGAGAAACGAGCACACAGCGAGGGCTCCTCAACGGTGATAGGAAATGCGGCGTCCCGCTCGGCGAAAGAGCGGCCCTTCAGGGCCGCGTCAGTCGCGCTTGAGGACGCGGCTTTAGCCGCTGAGGACAGCTTCGGATCGATCGACTTCAAAGGCGCGTCATGAATCGCGGCGGCCTCCCGCGCCACGCCGTAATGATTCATCGCATCTGGACGATTCGTCCCTATCTCCATCTCAAAGACCGTGTCCGGACCCGTCCCCACGATCCCCTCGACGCCAAGGCCCACGTCGGTCAAATCCTCGGCTAGCCGATGGTCGTCGACGCTGAGATCAACGAAGTCGCGAATCCAATGTGCGGAGAGTTTCATTGCGGCAACGCTTGTGGCAGGTTCAGATTTCGCTTCAAGAACGCAATAATAATTGGCTGCCTCGTTGCCAGGGGGATCATCTGCTGACTGAATCGGGGGAATACGTGCATTTCGACTTTCGCGCCCGACTTTTGCAACGTGGCGGCAAATGCTTGCGCCTGGGCAGCGGGAGCGGTCTGATCCTCTGCACCATGGAGAATTAGAATGTGTGCCTTGATATTCGAAGCATAGTTCATTGCCGAGCGCTCGGCGAATCCCTGATCGCTGACCGGCATTTCTTGCCGGATCGACTCGCAAATCGACCGCACGGCAGTCCCCTTCAATCCACTCAAACATTGCATGTTGTAGAATGCCTTCATATCGTGCACACCACTGATCAAAACAACGGCACCCAACTTTGAATCCTGTGCCGCAACCATCGAGGCTACACCGGCATCCCTGCTCGTCCCTTCGATAATGATCTTGTTCGAATCGACAAATTTTGACTCGCGAAAGTGATCTATCACGGTTTTCACTGCCGCCTGTGTCCGCGGTCCGCAGAAATCGGGCTTGCCCTCGGATCCACCCTATCCGGGTTGTGAGACTGAAACAGCCACAAAACCTGACTTCGAATAATCAGTCAAAACGCCCCAAGCGACGAATGCCCTGCCTCCAATCCGGTTATCGGCCGGCTCCTGATGACCGTGCAGAAAAACAATCATCGGAAATGGACCATCGCCAGCGGGCTTACTCCAGAAAAACTCAGCCTTCTCTCCCGGGGATAAGGAGTTCGCGATCAGCTCTCCTTGAGCTTCGTTGTCGAAAACCGCTGCTTCCAGCGGGCCATGGCGCCATCACAATGACAACCAAAAGACCAAATGTGAGCACCCGTAACATGACGTTGGACTCAACAAGTGCAACTACCCAAACTGCTCCAAGAACCTCACATCCCCCTGAAAGAAGTACTGCAGATCATCCACCCCGTACTTCAGCAGCGCCAACCGATCCACACCCATCCCGAAGGCAAATCCCGACACCTTCTTCGGATCGTAGCCGTTGTCCTTCACAAACTCGAACACATTCGGATCAACCATGCCGCACCCGAGAACCTCGATCCACCCAGTCTGCTTGCATGGACGGCACGGGTCCGATCCGCGCTTCCCGTTCCCGCCGCAGATGAAACACGTGACATAGAGCTCCGCGCTCGGCTCGGTGAATGGGAAGAACGAAGGCCGGAAATGTGTCTTCACCGACGACCCGAACAGCGCCTTCATCGCATGATCGAGAGTCCCTTTCAGATCGCCGAACGTGATGTTGGTGTCGACCGCAAGCCCTTCGATCTGATGAAACATCGGCGAGTGGCTCGCGTCCGGAGGATCGTTGCGATGTACCGTCCCCGGAATCACGATGCGAATCGGCGGACGCATCTTCTCCATGGTGCGAATCTGCACCGGAGACGTATGCGTGCGCAGCAGCAAACGTTCTCGCTGCGGCTTCGACTGCTGGCCCGCGATGAACAATGTGTCCTGCGTGTCGCGCGCCGGATGGTTCGGAGGGAAGTTCAAGGCTTCGAAGTTGTAGTAATCAGTCTCAACCACAGGCCCCTCGGCAACGGAGTAGCCGAGCTTCTGGAAGACGCCGACAATCTCGTTCGTCGTCTTCACCACGGGATGCTCGGCGCCAATCGCCCGGCGCACGCCCGGAAGGGTGATATCGACGCGTTCGCACTCCAGGGAATCGGCACCGCCAGCGGAGACATGCGCGGCGTCGACCAATTCTGTGATGCGCGCCTTCAACTCGTTTACTCGCATTCCAGCATCGCGCTTGGCTTCTTTCGGCGCACCCTTTAGCCACAGATCATTGATCTGCGTCAGGATGCCATTCTTGCGTGCCAGCCAGCGATCACGGAACGCCTTGAGATCAGCGTCGCTCCGCACATCTGCTGACTCGGCTTGGCACCCAGCCATGCATTCGCCCGCAGCCTTATCCAGCGCCGCCGCCGAGTAGTCCGTGAGTTTGGGAACGGAATAAGCCATCTTCATAAGCCTTGTCACTCCGAATCGCGAAGCGATGAGGAACCTGCTGTCTCTAGCCACGAGCACGAAGCAGATTCCTCACTCGTCCTCTCCGCGCTTGCGCGCGTCTGCGGACGGCTCGGAATGACAACGCTGAAAACTGTGATGTCGCGGCGAAAGCCGCGTCTCCGGGTTTGGCTGAAAACTGAATGCTGAGAGCTGACCGCTGTTCTATGCCAGCGCCGTCTTGGCCTGCGACGCCAGCCCCGCAAACCCCGCCGGATCGTTCACCGCCAGATCCGCGAGAATTTTGCGATCCAGTTCCACTCCGGCCTTCTTCAGGCCGTGGATGAACTGGTTGTAGCTGATTCCGTTCAGCTTGGCTGCGGCGCCGATGCGCACAATCCACAGCGAGCGGAACTGCCGCTTGCGCTGCTTGCGTCCGGCGTAGGCAAACTTCAGGCCACGCTCGACCGACTCCTTCGCCGAACGGTACAGCTTCGATTTAGTCAGGAAATAACCGCTTGCACGGTCTAATATCTTTTTGCGTTTCTGGCGGCGTTTGGTTCCGCGCTTTACACGAGGCATGGTGCTCTCCTTTTTGCTTTCTGTTTATGGCGGCTGGAGGTAAGGACGATCGCGTCTGCGATCGATGGCCTCTTCACACGCCGGTCCGTGACCAGTGATCAGTGGCTAGTGGTCAGTAAACTAAGCAGGAACTTCTGACCACTTACCACTAATCACTGACCACTGACTTCTCACTGATACGGAATCATCCGCAAAACTTTGGCGAGATCTCCATCGCTCACCAAACCTGCCTTGCGCATCTTCCGCTTGGTTTTGGTTTCCTTCGACGTCAGGATGTGACGCAGTTTCGCGTGTCCTCGCTTCACCTTTCCTGTTGCCGTCTTCTTGAAGCGCTTCGCAGCGCCTTTGTGTGTTTTCAGTTTCGGCATATCAAACCTCAGCATGTAGCAGTTAGCAATTAGCATTTAGCCAAGGCAACACCCCAGCTTCGGCATCGTCTCGACCGGCTAAATGACAAGTGCTAAGTGTCAATTGCGATGAATTTGTAGTACGTCGCCGGCGCACCGCTTTAGGACGCGGGCTTGGCGACCTGCGCCGCTGGTGGAGCGCTCGGACTGGGCGCATTACGCGCCGCTGCCGCTTTCTGCTTTTCTTTCTCGCGTTCCTTGTCAGACTTCTTCGGCGCCAGGATCGCGTGCAGGGTGTTTCCCTCTTGCCGCGGACGGAACTCCACAATACTTTCCGTCTCCACGTCTTTGATCAGGCGCTCCAGAATCTGGCGTCCCAGCCCGGTGCGCGTCATCTCGCGTCCACGGAAGAAAATCGTTGCCTTAACTTTGTCGCCCTCGCCCA
>Ga0126371_10005962_pt1 | contig 10822 bp, 9 predicted proteins | sample PanSoiMetaPlot_4_FD_110145 | JGI IMG/M metagenome (GOLD analysis project Ga0126371, IMG submission 110145) | Tropical forest soil microbial communities from Panama - MetaG Plot_4 | ecosystem: Environmental > Terrestrial > Soil > Tropical forest > Bulk soil | place: Panama | collected 2016-02-17
CCCCTTCAATTTGTTCGCGGCACGGTCAGCGCCGGCAGCGTTGCAATATCGGGACAACCATCGAGTGTCCAGATTGCCTCGATCAGCGCCGCAACGTCATTGTGCGGAATGACGTGCGCGGCCGCCTCGCGCAGCTTGCCTTCAAGGTCACGGTCGCTCATCGGATTGTCCTCGCTGCCGCGCGCGGCGCGCTGCTGCAGCTTGTGAAGCTTGCCGTCGGCGGTCGCGATCTCGACCGCGGCGGCGGTGGTGGCGAAGGCCTCGTCGCGCTTGACCGCGACCTTGCCGCGCAGCGCGACGACGCGCCGATCGTTCACGCAAGCGTCGCCGAACTGCTCGACGCCGGCTTTGCCGGTGACTAGCGCGGCGGCGACCGCATGTTGCACGCTCACTTGCGATTGGCCGCTCGTTGAAATGTTCGGCCGGTCGGTGCGCGCTGCCAGGAGCGGATTACCGGTGACCGTCACCTTCTCCACGATCGCGTCGGAATGTGCGCGCCGCCAGTCGATGACGCAGTCGAGCACCGGATGAACGACGAAGCCGCACGGATAAGGCTTGAACGCGGTCTTCATGATTTGCCAGCTGTCGCCGAGCCCGTCGCTGAGAGCGGAAAGCTGCGGGGTCTCGGCAAGCGCGTGGAAATAGCCTTGGCCGCCGGTCAGCGGCTCGGCCGGACCGGTAAGGCCTTGCGCAGCCAATAGTGCCGACCACAGACCGTTGCGTGCGGCATTGCCGACGTGAACGCTTTTGGCCGGCGTGCCGAGGCATTCGCACAGGCCAGCGGCTTGGGTCGCGGCGAGACCGAGGGCGGAGACCATTGGCTCGGTTTTGAGCGCAAGTATTTTCCCGCTTGCTGCGGCGGCGCCGAACACGCCGCAGGTCGCGGTGATGTGCCAGCCGCGCCGGTAATGGCTTGGCGAGATCGCAAGCCCGATCCGGCATTCAATTTCCGCGCCGAGCACGAAAGCGAGAATGAGATCGTGGCCGCTCACGCGTCTGAGTTCACCAAGGGCAAACAGAGCAGGGGCCACCGGCGCCGTTGGGTGAATCACGGTCGGTACGTGAGTGTCGCAGAAGTCAAGCACATTGGCGCTTGCGGCATTGAGAAACGCAGCCGAAAGCGCATCGAGGCGTGCGCCGCGTCCGATCACCGTCGCCTGCTGGCCACCCGAAAAAGTGGCGAGCGATTGCAGCAAGGTTTCGATCGCTCCTTCGCCGCAGCCGGTGAGCGCCACGGCGAAAAAATTAACGAGCGCGCGCTTGGCTTGATGCACGACCGGCGAAGGCAGCGCATCCCATTCCGTCTCGGCGACGAATCGCGCCAGGCGTCTGGTCACTTCCAAATTGTCCGGCATCGCAGTCCTCGTGAAGGCCCGGGAGCATCGACCGGCGCGGACAAAAGTGCAAGGATGACGAGGCGACGTGACGAATGCGAATTCCGCACGGGTCATGGAGTAAACGATGCAAAATGTTCTCATCACCGGCGCGGCCGGCGATATCGGCACGCGATTGCGCAAGATTTTGCGCGGCGTCTATCCGCATCTTCGGGCGAGCGATGTCCGAAAGCCTGCGGACCTCGCCGCCGGCGACGACTTTATCGCCGCCGACCTCGCCGATCTCGCGCAGGTCGAGAAAGCGGTCGCCGGCATGGAAGGCGTCATTCATCTCGGCGGCCATTCCGTCGAAGGATCGTGGGAAACGATCCTCAACGCCAATATCATCGGCTGCTACAACCTGTTCGAGGCGGCGCGCTGCGCCGGCGTCAGGCGCGTGGTGTTCGCGTCGTCCAATCACGCCATCGGTTTCTATCCGCGCTCGCAGCGCATCGGCGTCGATGTGCGGGTCCGGCCTGACAGCCGCTACGGCGTGAGCAAGGCGTTCGGCGAGGCGCTGGGTTCGCTCTATGCCGACAAGCACGGTTTGCGGGTCACCTGTCTGCGCATCGGCAATGTCGCCGACATGCCGGTCGACGAGCGGCGCCTGTCGATCTGGGTGAAGCCGGAAGATTTGGCGCAGCTCATGCGCATCGGGCTTGAGCATCCCGATATCCATTTCGAAATCTTCTACGGTGTGTCCGATAATGCGGCGAGCTTTTGGGACAACAGCCGCGCGGCGCATTTCGGCTATCAGCCGCAAGGGCGCGGCGAAGAATATCGCGAAGCGGCCATGGCGGCGCAGGCGAAGCTGCCGCCCGATCCGATTGGCGCCCGTTACCAGGGTGGGCCGTTTTGCAGCGCCGAGTATGACGCGGATAAGAGGAGGTGAGCGCCTAGCAGCGGTCATCCGCTCGCCCGCCGCGAAGGCGGGGACCCGGTCTTCAAAGCGATATCGGTGTTGGTTCGATCAGGATTCCCGCTTTCGCGGCAATGAGCGGGCAGTAATGTCAGCTACACCCGCTCCTCGGCACGGATCGGCAACTCGGCCGTTCGCCCGCTTTGCTCGGCGAGCCGCTGATAGCGCTGGCGGCTGCCGAGCAGGTGTCGCCGCATGGCACGCCGAGCGCCGGCAACGTCGGCGCCCTCGATCGCGGTGGCAATCGCGCGGTGCTCGGTCTGGATCCGCTCCAAATAGGTCCGCAGCTCTTTGCCGCTCTTGAGTCCGATGCGGACACTCTGCCGCGGAATGAGAAAGCGGCCGAGGAATTCTAGAAAGCGCATGAAATGCGGATTTTCGGTTGCCGCTGCGATCGCCTGATGGAAAGCAAAATCTTCGTCAATCGCGCTTTCGCCGCGGGCGAGCGCCGCATCGATCGCCGAAAGCGCGCAGGCAATGCGGCGGCGCGCTCCGACGCTCGCCCGTTCGGCGGCGAGACTTGCCGCTTCGACCTCGACGCCGGTGCGCAGCTCCATCACCTGCACGACCTCCGCGATCGAGCGCAGGCCGTCGGGATCGATGCGGAACGGGCGGCGCTGGACATCGCGCACGACGAAGGCGCCGACGCCTTGACGGGTCTCGACCAGCCCCTCGGCGCGCAGCACCGCCACAGCCTCGCGCACCACCGTGCGGCTCACGCCGAGTGCCGCCGTCATTTCCTGTTCGGTCGGCAGCTGCGCGCCGGGCGCGAGCCGGCCGCCGGCAATTTCGGCCGCCAGCCGCTCGACCACCTCGCCGGTCCGGTTCTTGGCCGGACCGAGCGGCAAAAAGAAATCAGCTGGAAGTCTTGACAGGGGCAAATCCGTCTGGTCAGGTCATCATATGACCTGATGACTACTACGCCAGATACCCCCGCTCGTCAACCGCAGATACCATCGCTTCAGGACAAGACTTCAGGGAGGAAACAATGCGCCGACGTGATGTTCTCCGCGGCAGTGCAGCTTTGGCCGGCACGCTGGCAGTGGCCGGCGGTGCGCAAATTCCGGCTTTCGCGCAGGCGAGTACAACGCTCAAAGTGTCGGACGTCCATGCTCCCGGTTATCCGACCGTCGCGGCGGTGGAGAGTCTTGGCAAGAAACTCCAACAGGCGACCAATGGCCGACTGGCCGTGCAGGTCTTCGCCTCGATGCAACTCGGCGGCGAGAAAGAGGCCATCGAGCAGGCGCAGGTCGGCGCGTTGCAGATGGCGCGCGTGAGCGTCGGCGCCATCGGTCCGGTGATCGACGATCTCAACGTATTCAATCTGCCATTTTTGTTCCGCAACACCCCGCATATGCAGCAGGTTATCGATGGCGCGATCGGCACCGCGCTTCTCGACAAAGTGACCGCAAACGAGAAAGCCGGCCTCGTCGGGCTGTGCTGGATGGATGCGGGCGCGCGCAGCTTCTACAATACCAAACATCCGATCAAATCGATCGCTGACCTCAAGGGCTTGAAGGTTCGCGTCATCGGCAATCCGATGTTCATCGATATGGCGAACGCGCTGGGTGCCAATGGCGTGGCTATGGGCTACGACCAGGTATTCAGCGCCTTGCAGACCGGGGTGATCGACGGCGCCGAGAACAATCCACCGAGCTTCGTCTTCGACAATCACTACCAGGTAGCGAAGAATTACACCCTGACTGAGCATCTGATCGTGCCGGAAGTCCTGGTGTTTTCGCGCAAAAGCTGGGATTCGCTGTCGAAGGACGACCAAGCGCTGATCCGTAACTTCGCTCGCGAGGCGCAGGCCGAGGAGCGCGTGTTCTGGGCCGACTATGAAAAGCAGGCTATGGACAAGGCGCGCGCTAGCGGCGTGCAGATCGTCGAAACCATCGACAAGCAACCGTTCCAGGACGCGGTCAAGCCAGTCTGGGACAAATATGGTCCGCGTTTTTCCGAACTGATCAAACGCATCCAAGCCGTCAGCTGAATCCGGCGGTCGGCAGTCCAGTGAATCGGTCATGAATGCGCAATCCCTGACGGCAGCGCTGCGCAGACTGATGGACGTCCTCTATAGCGCCTGCGTCATCGTCGCCGGCATCGCTTTGGTTCTCATCTCGGCCGTCATCCCGTGGGCGGTCTACACCCGTTACGTGCTCAACCGCGCCGCATCCTGGCCCGAGCCGATGGCGGTGCTGCTCATGATCGTGCTGACGTTCTTCGGCGCGGCTGCCTGCTACCGCGTCAGACTGCATATGCGGGTCTCGTTCTTCGTTTCGCTGTTACCAGCGTCCGCGCAGCAAGTCATGGCGCTCCTTGTCGAACTGCTGATGGCTTTGATCGCACTTTTTATGGTCGATTGGGGCATCAAGCTCGTCGCTGCGACCTGGCAAAATTCCATCGCCGATTTTCCGGCGCTCTCAGTCGGGGTGACCTACCTGCCGATCCCGGTCGGCGGCGCGATTTTGTTCCTGTTCGTGGTCGAGCGACTTGTTATTGGACCGCCGCCACAGCCAGTGCGGGGCGAACACGGCGCTGCCGTGGCATTCGAATAGGCAACGCATGATCCCGAAAAGTGGAGGACGGTTTTCGGAAAAGATCATGAGCACGAAAACATTTTGAGGGGAGCGGGGCGCGACAATGGATATCTTCGTCCTGCTCGCGACCATGTTGGCGTGCTTTGTCATCGGCATGCCGATCGCCTATTCGCTGGCTTTGGCGGCGATCGCCGGCGCGTTCTGGATGGGCATTCCGCTCGAAGCGGTAATGCTGAAAATCTCCGATGGGGTGAGCAAAGTAGCGATGCTGACCATTCCGTTTTTCGTGCTCGCCGGCGCGATCATGGCCGAGGGCGGCATGGCCAAACGGCTGGTCGCCTTCGCCGACGTTCTGGTCGGCTTCACCCGCGTGCGCGGCGGCCTCTCGGTCGTCAATGTAGTGGCAACGACTTTCTTAAGCGGCATTTCCGGCTCCGCCGTTGCCGACACGTCGGCGATCGGCTCGGTCATGATTCCGCAAATGGAGAAGAGCGGCTTTCCGCGCGTCTTCGCCACCAATGTGACGATTTCGGCGTCGGTGCAGGCTTTATTGGTGCCGCCGAGCCACAATGCGGTGATCTATTCGCTTGCGACCGGCGGCACGATTTCGATCATCAGCCTATTCATGGCAGGCGTAGTGCCCGGCCTATTGCTCGGCTTCGCGCTGATCGTGCTCTGTTTGGTGATTGCTTACCGCGACGGCCATCCGCGCGGCACCGCGGTGCCACTGCGCGATGCGGTGAAGATCACCATCGAGGCGCTGTGGGGCCTGGTCACCCTGATGATCATTCTCGGCGGCATCCTCGCGGGCGTGTTCACCGCGATCGAGGCCGGCGCGGTCGCCTGTGTTTGGGCGTTCTTCGTCACCATGTTCGTCTATCGCGATTACCGCTGGCGCGATCTGCCGGCGCTCGTGCACCGGACCATGCGCACGGTGGCGATGGTGCTGACCTTGATCGCCTGTGCTTCGAGCGTCGGCTACATCATGGCGCTGACGCAAATGCCGGCCAAGATCACGGCATTCTTTCTCGCGATCTCCAGCAACAAATACGTCATCCTGATGCTGGTGAATTTGCTGCTGCTCTTGCTCGGCACGCTCGTCGACATGGCACCCTCGATCCTGATCTCGACGCCGATTCTCCTTCCGGTGATGCTCAAGCTCGGCGTCGATCCGGTTCACTTCGGCATGATCATGATGCTCAATCTCGGCATTGGCTTGTGCCACCCGCCGGTCGGCGCGATTTTGTTCGTCGGCTGCGCCGTCGGCGACGTCACCATCGAACAGGTGCTGCGCCGCATCTGGCCGTTCTACGGCGTGATGTTCGCCGTGCTGATGCTGGTGACGTATTTGCCGGCGCTGTCGCTCTGGCTGCCGCGGCTGCTCGGATTGTGATGCTGCGCTACTCCGCCGGCGCGGGACTGGTAGCGGCATCGGCCTCCATCACCGGCCGCGCGAAGTAGAGGAAAACCAAGAACAGCGCGGCGATGAAGCAGGGCACGGCGGCGGCGTAGAAAATGCCGCCGACCTTGTAGCCGAGCCCGACGATCACGCCCGCAAGAATTGGACCGAACACCTGGCCGACCCGGCCCATGCCCATCGCCCAGCCGATGCCGGTGGAGCGAATCGAGGTCGGATACATGCCGGCCGCCACCGCGATCAGTCCGGTGCCAGTGCCGCCGACAAAGAAGCCGGCAAGGAACGAGGCCGTGCCCAACATCGCAACCGACGACGTCGCCTGCCCGAACCAGGCGAGCGCCAGCCCGCCGGCGATCGCGCAGGGGATGAGCACACGGAATGCGCCGCTGTGGTGAACCGCCCATCCCGACGTGGCGCTAGCGATAACGCTGCCGAGATTGTTCAGCCCGATGATCAAGGCCGCGGCCGAGAGCGAGAAGCCGACCGAGCTGAGCACTGCCGGTGTCCAGAAAGTGACGGTGACCAGCACCATGTAGATCGTGAAGAACGGCACCCAGAGGAGCAGCGTCGGAATGGCGCGGCCTTCCATAAACAGATGCTTCACCGGCACGCCTTCGCGCGCCGGATCGGGCGGCGCGACCAGCTCGGCGCCGGCGGGCACTTCGCCGGGCATGATGCGCTCGAGCGTGCGGCGCACTTCGTCCTGGCGCTTGTTGCGGGCGAGCAGGAAGCGGATCGATTCCGGCAGCCAGATCGCGAGCACTACCGCGATGATCAGCGGCGCCACCGCTCCGATGTAAAACACCGATTGCCAGCCGAAAGTCGGAATCACCCAGGCGCTGGTGAGCGAGCCGATCAATCCGCCGCCGGGAAACGACGCGAACAGGACGGTGACGAACACATCGCGCAGGCGCTTCGGCGCCAGCTCGGCGCCCATCGCCAGGAACGCCGGCGTCACGCCGCCAAGCCCGAGGCCAGTGCAGAAGCGATAGGCCAGCAATTGTTCGAGCGACGTCGAGGTCGAGGTGAGGTAACTGAACACCGCAAAGACCACGACGGCGATGATCATGAACCACTTGCGGCCGAAGACATCGGCAAGCGGCCCGAACGACAGCGCACCGAGCGCGGCGCCGAGCAGTCCCGCCGAGCCGACCTGACCGAACTGCGGCATCGGCAGGTGAATCACGGCGGCGATCGCCGGCGCGGTATAACCGATCGCTTGGGTGTCGAAGCCGTCGAGCGCGGCCACCAGCATGCACAGGATCAAAACGCCGATCTGAAATCGCGTGACCGGATGGCGGTCGATCAGTGCGATGGCGTCGACTTTCGTGGCCATGAGCGTTCCCCCTTTGGCGCATCCCTCGCGCTGTTGCTTCGATTAAAGACGGATGGCCGTCGTTTCTGCAAGGCCGCGGCTAAGAGGCCGCAAATCCAAGCGCTTTGCTGGCCAGGGCCGCGCCCTCCACCATGGCGCGCAATTTGGCCCAGGCGATCTGCGGATGCGAGCGGCCGCCGAACCCGCAATCCGCGCCGGCGATCACGTTCTCCCTGCCGACACGCCGGGCATAGCGCCGCAGCCGCTGCGACACGAGCTCAGGATGCTCGACGACATCGGTCGAATGGGTGACCACGCCGGGAATGAGGATTTTGCCATCTGGGAGTTTGACCGTGTCCCAGACCGCAACCTCGTGCTCGTGCCGGGCATTGGCGCCTTCGATCAGATAGGCTTGCGCCTTAACCTTGAGCACGAGATCGACGATGCGCTCGAGCTCAAGATCGTAGGCGTGCGGGCCGTGCCAGCTGCCCCAGCACAGATGATAGCGCACGCGGTCTTCCGGAATATTGCGCAGCGCATGATTAAGCGCCTCGATGCGCATCGCGCAGCGGGCGCGAAAGGCGGCGAGCCCCATGGCGATGCCGGTGCGATCCCATAAAGCCGGCAGCCAGGCGTCATCGATTTGCAGGATGAGTCCCGCGCCGGCGATCGCCTCGTATTCGACCCGCATCGCCTCAGCGAGCGCGAATACGTACTGCTCGTCGTTCTTGTAGTGGCGGTTGCGGCGGTAGACTTCGAGGCTGCCGGGCGCAGTCGAGGTCAGAAACACGTTTTCGCTGCCGGCCACGGCGAGCGTCACGTCGATCTCTCTTTTAAGCTCGGCCTGGCCGACATATCCGACCGGCGCGGTGCAGGCCTGGACCGGGCGCTTCTTGGCGATCTGCGCGCCCGGCGCATAGAACAGCGTGCCGCGCTCGGTCGCGTATTTGTAGAACTCGGCGAATTCCTCGCGGTCCTTGCCGCGTTCGATCAGCGGCTTCCCGTCGTCCGGCGCGATGTCCGCGAAGCCGCCGAACCGGTTCTGCATATAGCGCAGCCAGTCGCCGCCTTTGGCATATTCGCCCTCGTTGATGATATCGAGGCCGATGTCGCGCTGGTGGGCGACGATCGCCGCTACGTATTCGTCAAGATGTGTCTGGTCGCCGGCCGCTAGGCCGCGGTCGAGCGACAGGAATGGAAGACTGCCGACGTGGGTCGTCAGGATCTTCGCGACGCTCCGCTGCATTGCGCGCGCGCTTACTCCGCCGCCAGCACCGCGCTTTCGCGCCCGGCGCGCACCAAGCGGCCGGGCATGGCGCCGGTATGCTCGCCGCGCTCGAAGATTGGCGTGCCGGCGACCATCGTCGCTTCATAGCCCTCGACGCGCTGCACGAAGCGCCGGCCGCCCGCCGGCATATCGTGCACGAGTTCGGGCTTGCGCACTTTGAGATTGTCGAAGTCGATCACGTTGAGGTCGGCGCGCAGCCCAGGCGCCAACCGCCCGCGGTCGGAAAAGCCGAAGAAATCGGCGGTCTCGCTGGTCTGGCGCTTGATCAGATGTTCGAGCGGCAGCCGCGGTCCGCGGCTGCGATCCCGACCCCAATGCATCAGCATGAAGGTCGGCACGCCGGAGTCCACGATCGACGTGCAATGCGCGCCGCCGTCGCTCAAGCCCAGGAGGCAAGCCGGATCGTTGAGCATCTCATAGATCGGCGCGTGATCGCCGGAGACATAGTTCACGACCGGGAAATAAAGATATTGGCCTTCGCCGCCGACAATGTAGTCGTAAGCGACTTCGTCGGGCGGCCGGCCCTCGCGGGCGGCAATCGCGGCGACGCTCTTTTCGGGCGCCGGCTCGTAATCAGGCGGATCGCCCATGACATAGAAGCGGTCCCACTTGCGCGTGACCGCCTGGCGGAATTGCGCGAGCTTGGCGACGTCGGCGTCGGACGGCGCTTCGGCGAGAATCTGTGCCCGCACTTGCGGGTCGCGCAGCCGCTGACGCTGCTCGTCGATCGGCAGCGATTCGATTTTCTTATAGCTCGGCCGCACCGTAAACGGATTGAGCGCGGTGCCGATCCCCATCATCAAGCCGATGGGACGGCCGGCAATCTGCGCCGTGAACGAAATCCCTTGCGCGCGCGCCGCGTGGGTGGCGTTGAGCAGCCGCCGCCAGCGCTGCGGATCCTCGTAGCGGTCGGTCAGCAAGAACCAGACCGGCCGGCCGGTCTGGCGCGCGAGCTTGGTCATCCAGGCGAGCTCATAGTCCTCGTCGTCGAAATCGCTGTTCATGCCGAAGGCGCCCATGCCGAGCGTGCCCAGCGCCGAGCCAATGCCGACCAGCTCGTCGGCATCGGCGTCGCGCGACGGCACCAGTTCGCCATCCGGAGTCTTGTGCGAGTCGGTGCGTGAGGTGGTGAAGCCGAACGCGCCGCATTGCAGCGCCTCGATGGTAAGCCGGCGCATCTCGGCGATGTCGTCGGCCGTTGCCGGTTCGCGGCGCACCGCGCGATCGCCCATGACATAGACGCGCAGCGGCAGATGCGCAGCTTGCGCGGCGATATCGATGGCGTGTGGCCGCCGCTCCAGCGCGTCCATGAATTGCGGAAAGGTCTCCCACTCCCAGTTCAGCCCGGCGGCGAGCACCGGGTTGGGAATTTCTTCCACGCCCTCCATCAGATCCATCAGTGCGCCGCGATGATGTTTCTTGACCGGTGCGAAACCGACGCCGCAATTGCCGAATAGCACCGTGGTCACGCCATGCCAGCACGACGGTGCCAATAATGGGTCCCACATCGCCTGGCCGTCATAGTGAGTATGAGCATCGACCCAGCCAGGCGTGACCAGAAGTCCCTCGGCGGAGATGTCGCGCTTGGCAGGGCCTTGTTTGCCGCCGACCGCGGCGATGCGGCCGTCGGCGATGGCGACATCGCCCGTGAATGCGGCTTTGCCGGTGCCGTCGATAATGGTACCGCCGCGAATGACGATGTCGTGCATGGCCGCCGCTCCCTGGATCCGCTTTTGGTCGGTAGGTCCGCATTCTGAAATTCACACGGACTCGACGTGCATGATGCACCCGGCCCGACAGGGGTGCAACGCGGTTATTGCGCAATGCAGGTCTTTGCTAATGCAGGTCTTTGCTAATGCGGTCTTTGCGGCGCATGGACAAGTCCGGCAAAGAGCCGGCATATAGCGCCGCTTTTGTTGTCTGGTCTTTTTCAGCGGTCCACCGTGGCATCCTCTCCCGCAATCCGGCTC
>Ga0126371_10005963_pt1 | contig 10822 bp, 7 predicted proteins | sample PanSoiMetaPlot_4_FD_110145 | JGI IMG/M metagenome (GOLD analysis project Ga0126371, IMG submission 110145) | Tropical forest soil microbial communities from Panama - MetaG Plot_4 | ecosystem: Environmental > Terrestrial > Soil > Tropical forest > Bulk soil | place: Panama | collected 2016-02-17
CTTGTCTCAGGGTGTATGGCGGCGGGCCGCAAGGTGGGAGGCGTGAGATGGAAGTGGTTGAATAACGAAAATCGTAGCCCCCTGAAAAATCCACTTCTTTACATTCTTGTAACTAGAGAGCGTCTTCGGGCCAGGAAACCAGAACTCGAAAGCATCTTCTGTGGATCTCGATTCGCGACGACTCCGCTCCTTCCTCGCAGCCGCTGACCAGTTGAATTTCAATCGCGCTGCCGAGCTGAGCGCTATCCAGTGACCAATTGCGTTACAGTTGATGAGACAGCCGCGCCATCTGCAACCGCGAACCGAGTTCTGCTGCGCGCCAGCAATATACGGCCCGAGTTTCCAACGATGCGGCGTTCGAGGAGATTATCCCCGATAGTCGCCAGGATCTAGAAGCCAATTTGCTTTCGTGGGCTTTACTTGGCGCACCCCACGCGCAACCGCACAGCGCGTGAACCGGCCTGACGACGCCGTTACTTCCTCGCGGCGAGGGTTCGGGCGGGAAGACACCAGAGGAGGCGTGGGGGAGATAGCTCGACCTGCTGCGCGCCCCCTTCGCGCAGAGTGGCGGCGTATTGGTTCACGCCGCGAGTGTCAAAAATCACCAGCCGCCCACCGGGCTTCAGGACTCGGAACATTTCGCGGACCAGTTGGGCGCGTTCGTCTTCGTCGCCGATTTGATGCAAAGCCAGCAGAGAGACTACGGCATCGTAGTGCCCATCGGGATAAACCAGCTTGGCAGGAGTGCCCGAATCAATGCGAATTTTTTCCGCGATGCCTTCGAGCTTCGCGTTTTGCTTCGCGGTCTCGACTGCTCCCGAAAAATCGACCCCCGTGGCGCGTCCGGATTTCAGCCGCTTCGCGGCGCCGATAAGCATCATGCCGGTTCCCGAGCCAACATCCAGCACGCGCTCATCGCCGCGGAGCTGGAGCGAATCGAGAATCTGGTCGCGCACCTGGAGTTTCGCCACGCGGCTCGACCAAATCATGTAAAATCCGGCTGCTAAAAACGCTGCGCCGATCACGCCCACGGCGATCAGGAGGTGAGCCGCGGGGCCGGGGTATTCGGCGCGGTTCATGAAGAACAGCGCAAGCGCGAAGGCCAAGGTCCAAGCCCCGCGCCAGAACATGCTGCGGACGGTATGGGGAGAGTCCAGCCCGTAGTTGGGCCCGGCAACCACTTCAGCGGCCATTTACGCTTTCACTTCCTCCAGTTCTTCCACTGGCTGTGGCGCGGGTGCTTGTTCCAGAGGCCTTTTGTACTTGCACTCCGCGTTCGGGCATTGCGCCACCGGACCGGCCTTCAGATATTTTTCGATCAAATAGCTTCCGCCGCATTCCGGACACCGCTCCGGAATCGGCTTGCCCCAGGCCACGAAATCGCAATCCGGATACCGGCTGCATCCGTAGAAGGTCTTGCCGCGCTTGGAGCGCCGCTCCACCACCTCGCCTTCCGAACAATTCGGGCATTTCACGCCGATGGTCTTCTGCTTTACGTATTTACAGTCCGGATAGTTGCTGCACGCGACGAACTCGCCGTACCGGCCATATTTCTTCATCATCTGATTCCCGCATTGCGGGCATTTCTCATCTAGCGGAACGTCTTTGGGCTTCTGCGCCTCGCCCAATTGCCTGGTGGTCTTGCAATCGGGGTAGCCGGAGCAGGCCAAAAACTGGCCAAAGCGCCCCTTCTTGAGCACCATCGGGCGACCGCAGTTGTCGCAGTACACCGCCTCGTCCTGCTCAGTTAAATCGGCCTTTTCAACATCCGGCAAATCCACGGGCAAGTCGCGCGTGTTCTTGCATTCGGGATAGCCGGTGCAAGCGATGAAGCTTCCGTTCTTGCCCCACTTGATCACCATGGGCTTGCCGCATTTTTCGCAGACGAGATCGGTGGGCCGCTCCATGCGCTTGATGTCGGTCATGTGACGCTCGGCGTGCTTCAGGTCCTTCTGGAAGCGCTCGTAGAACTCGCTCATGGCGATGCGCCAATCGACCTTGCCCTCTTCGATGTCGTCCAGCTCGGTTTCCATGCGGGCCGTGTAGGTCACGTCGAAGAGATCGTCGAAGCTTTCGAGCAGCAGATCCGTCACAACCATGCCCAACTCGGTGGGGAAAAACTTTCCGCCGTCTTTGCGCACGTATTCGCGCTCCTGGATCGTGCCCAGGATCGAGGCGTACGTGGAGGGGCGGCCGACGCCATCGGCTTCGAGTTCCTTCACCAGCGTCGCCTCGGTATAGCGCGGGGGAGGCTCGGTGAAGTGCTGCTCGGGCTCGATGGAGCGGAACCGCAGCTTCTCGCCTTCGACAACCACCGGAAGCTTGTTCTTCAGTTCGTCGTCATCCGCGTCCTTCTGATCTTTACCTTCTTCGTAGACTCTCAGAAAGCCGTCGAACTTGGGAACGCTGCCCGTGGCTCGGAACAAATAGACCGCACCATCTTTGCCTTTTGCGTTCACGTCGATGGTGGTCTGGTCGAACACGGCCGGCGTCATCTGGGACGCCACGAAGCGCATCCAGATCAACCGGTAGAGTTTCATTTCGTCTTCGGCGAGAAATTTCTCGACGCTTTCCGGCGTCCGCAGCGAAGAGCTAGGGCGGATGGCTTCATGGGCGTCCTGAGCTTCCTTCTTGCTCTTGTAGGCATTGGGAGCGGCGGGGCGGTACTGCGCTCCGTAACGCTCGCCGATCATGCCGCGGACTTCCTCCAACGCATCGTTGGAAACGCGCGTGGAGTCCGTGCGCATGTAGGTAATCAGACCGACCAAGCCCTCTTCTTGGCTCAGCTCGACGCCTTCATAAAGCTTCTGCGCGAGCATCATCGTGCGCTTGACGCTGAAGCGCAGCTTGCGGGCCGCCTCCTGCTGCAAGGTCGAAGTGATGAACGGCGGCACCGGATTGCGTCGCTTTTCCCGATTGGCGACAGATTTGACGATGTAATTCGCGCCGTCCAGCGTCGCGACAATTGCATCCGCGGCGGACTGATCGGGAATCTCAACGTTTTCGTCGTCTTTCTTGGCTAAGTGGGCGCTGAGTTGCGGAGGCTTCTTGGCCGCCAAGTTGACATCGATGGTCCAGTATTCTCTTTTTTGGAAAGCGCGGATTTCGCGCTCCCGGTCCACGATGAGGCGCAGAGCGACAGTTTGCACGCGCCCTGCTGAAAGGCCCCGGCGGACTTTGTCCCATAGCAGGGGTGAGATCTTGTAGCCCACCAGCCGGTCCAGCACGCGACGGGCCTGCTGGGCGTCTACCAGGTGGAGATTCACTGCGGAGGGCTTTTCGAACGCCCTTTGGATTGCGTTCTTGGTGATCTCGTTGAACATCACACGGAAGATCTTCGGACCGTTTTTGCGATCTGCTAACTCTTCCTGGAGGTGAAAGCAGATGGCCTCGCCCTCGCGGTCCGGGTCGGCCGCGAGATAGATGGCTTGGGACTTCTTGGCCTCCTGCTTCAGTTCGGTAATGAGCTTCTTCTTGCCCTCGATGACCTCGTAATGGGGCTTGAAATCGTTGTCGATGTCAACGGCTAAGTCTTTTTTGGGCAGGTCCTTGATGTGGCCCAAGGAGGCCTTTACCACGTACTGCTTGCCCAAATACTTGCCGATGGTTTTGGCTTTCGCCGGCGATTCGACGATTACCAAATTCCTTGTCGTTCCAGCCATAAATGATGAACGCGAACCTTCCTCTGTTAAACAACCGAAATCGTAGCACAGGCCCTATGACCCATGTGGGGGCGGCATCGAGGCGTCCCTTTTCTCACCGCGCACAACGCCACGAGCAGTTGTGCCTCAGTCGGCCCAGACCTTCAGAAAACCCTTTCCAGGAAGCTGCCGGACCAGCCCGCTTAGCTCGAGTTCGAAGAGCGCCGCGATAATCTCCGATGACGAGTTGCCCCTGAGCGTTTCAATAAGATGGTCGAGCGAGAGGGAGCATCCAGCGACAGCGCCCCCAAAATCTCACGCGCTGCACGGTTTTCGATTCCCTTCAACTTGGATGATTTGAAAGCGCTTGAGGTTGCATTTTCACTGTTTTCCTGTAGATTCAATCGGTTGCGGCATTGGGTCACCAGCCTTTGGCGGTCTTGAAGACGAAGCTCCACCACCACGTCGTTCCATCCCTGAACCAGCTTGGCGCCTTGTTTAATCAACAGGTTCGGCCCCCAGCACATCTTAGAGGTGATGTTGCCGGGGACTGCGAAGATCTCCCGGTTCTGTTCGACCGCCAGCTTCGCTGTGATGCCCGATCCGGAGTATTCGCTTCCTTCGACGACAAGGACTCCGACCCCCAGTCCGCTCACGATCCGGTTTCTTACCGGAAAATTCTGAGGGTACGGCGGGGTGGACGTGGGAAATTCCGAAATGATTAACCCTTTCTCTGCGATCTCCGAAGCAAGCTTCCTGTTTTCAGCCGGATAAATTCATCCACGCCGCAGCCGAAAACCGCGAAGGTATCGCCACCCCGCTTCCAGCGTGGCCCTGTGCGCGGCTGTGTCGATGCCACGAGCCATTCCGCTAAACGAGAGTAAGCCCTGCCAGGCATAGATCCTTGGCGAGTCGGGCTGCTCGCCGCGGTTCCATAAGCTGTCGGCCGGCGGGTTCCGACGATCGAGAGCATCAAACTTTGGAGCAGATCCACACGGCCGGGGGCGAACAGGACGGGCGGTGGATCGAAGATTTCGCGCCGCCGAGGGGGATAACGAGGGTCGGCCAGGGGGATCAGTGATGTCCCGTGCTCGATTAACTTTTGATGCCGCGTGACGGCGTCCTCAAACGCGCATCCGCTGGAGATGCTTTGCGCGACGCTTGCCGAGAGCCCCGCCGCCTCCAGCGCCGACCGGGAAGCCCGGAAAATCGCCTGGGGAGAGCGGAAGATCTCGATCAGTTGTCCTGCCTTTCGGGTACCCAGCCCCGGCGTCATGCGAAGGGCGAGCCAATGCAAGTGGTCGTCTTCGGAAGGGAAAGCGTCGGCATGAGCGATTCCGTTGCTAAACGTTGAGGCCATGCAGTGGGGCAGGAATTCTCAAGAGAAGTGCATGTGTTACACTGTGTCACATGGAGCGAGCGACTGTTCGCGAACTGCATTTGAACACCAGCGCCCTGATCAAGAACGTGGTGCAAGGCGCGACGTACGTGATCGAATACCGCGGGAAGCCTGTGGCAGAGTTGCGGCCCATCACCGAGCGGCGGCAAGGAGCGAAGCTGCCGGTCCGCGACGATTTCATCCGCAGCCTTCCTCCCAGCAATGACATTGATCGCATTATCTCGGAGGGCCGCGACGATTGAGCGGCGCTTACTTCGACGCAGCTTACATCGCTAAGTGCTACTTTAACGAACCCGACGCCGATCATGTTCGGCAGCTCGCACGCTTTTCCGAAAGCGTCACCTCCTCTGCCTTATGCATCGCCGAGCTCGCTTGTGCAATCCACCGCAAAGTCCGTGAAGGCACTGTATCGCCCGCGAGCGCGGTGACGATTCGCGAAGATTTTCTCGACGACATTGGTGCGGGCGTCTGGTTTCTCGTTCCCATCTCGGATCGAATTCTACGCCATGCCGAGATTCTCACTCGAACTCTACCCAGCACAATACCGCTCCGAGCTCTCGATGCAATTCACATCGCGTCCGCCATGGAGGAAGGATTCCGGGAGATTTGGACGAACGACCGCCGTCTGCTTGCCGCCGCGGAGCACATTGGGATAAAAGGGCGGCAGATTGCGCCAGCAGGTTGATAAAATAAGATTTGGAGCCGCTCACGGCGGCGACCCTCCCAAGGAGCGATAAGCTTGCCAGATTCCCAGGACCCCACCACTCCACCCGCGGGCGGCCAGATGCCGCTGGGCGGCGGAGATGGCGGATCGAGGAACCTCGTTCCCGTCAACATCGAAGACGAGATGCGGCGGTCGTATCTCGATTACGCCATGAGCGTAATCGTGGGCCGCGCGCTGCCGGATGTGCGCGACGGCCTCAAGCCCGTGCACCGCCGCACGCTGTACATGATGTACGAGATGGGGCTGCACTTCAACCGCCCCACCAAAAAGTGCGCGCGCGTGGTGGGCGACGTGATGGGCAAGCTCCACCCGCACGGCGATCAGGCGATCTACGACGCGCTGGTCCGCATGGCGCAGCCGTTTTCCATGCGCTACATGTTGGTGGATGGACAGGGGAATTTCGGCTCGGTGGACGGCGACCCGCCCGCGGCCATGCGCTACACCGAATGCCGGCTTTCGCGCATCGCGGCCGCGCTGCTGGAAGACATCGACAAGGAAACCGTCGATTTCATTCCTAACTACGACGAAACCGAAACCCAGCCGGACGTGCTGCCGACCCGCGTTCCCAACCTGCTGATCAACGGCAGCGAGGGCATCGCGGTAGGGATGGCCAGCAAGATTCCGCCTCACAATCTGGGTGAGATTATCGAAGCGGCCATTGCCCTGATCCAGGATCCCACCACAAAGCTTGCGAGAATCGCAGAGATTGTGCAGGGCCCCGATTTCCCCACCGGCGGGATAATCCTAGGCCGTCAGGGCATCCACGATTACTTCGCCACGGGCCGCGGAACGCTGAAGGTGCGCGCCAAAGCCGCGACCGAAAAGCTCGCCCGCGACCGCGAGGCGATCATCGTTACCGAACTCCCCTATCAGGTAAACAAGGCCCGCCTCATCGAGTACACAGCGGCCCTCATCAACGACAAGAAGCTGGAAGGTTTGGACGAGCCGCGCGATGAAAGCGACCGCGAAGGCATGCGGATCGTTTTTCCGCTGAAGCGCGGCGAGCAGGCCGAAGTGGTGCTCAACAACCTGTATAAGCACACCCAGTTGCAGGTGAATTTCGGCGTGATCCTGTTGGCAATCGTCAACGGCCAACCGCGCGAGCTGCCCCTGATCGAAGCCATCAAGCGCTTCATCGATCACCGCGTCGACGTGGTTCGCCGCCGCACCGATTACCTGCTGCGAAAAGCCCGGGAGCGAGAGCACATTCTGCTCGGCTTCAAAAAAGCTCTGGACAATCTGGACGCTGTCATCGCCCTCATCCGCGCCGCGAAGACGCCCAAGGACGCGCGCGACGGCCTGATGACGCGGTTCGAGTTCACTGAAAGGCAGGCGCAGGCGATCATCGAATTGCAGCTCCAGCGCCTCACCGGCATGGAGCAGCAGAAGATTCTCGAAGAGCTCACCGAAATTCAGAGGAAGATCGCGGAATATACGGAAATCCTCGGCTCCGAGAAGGTGCTGCGCAATCTCATCGTTAAGGAACTGAAAGAAGTCCAAAAGGACTACGGCGACGAGCGGCGCACGCAAATCGTCGAGGACACCGGCGAGATCAAGCTGGAAGACCTGGTCCGGATGGAAGATGTCGCGGTCACGGTGACGCGCGGAGGGTATCTCAAGCGCACGCCTTGCGACACCTACCGTCGCCAATCGCGCGGCGGCAAGGGCCGCATCGGCATGTCCACGCGCGCCGAAGATGTGGTGGAGCATTTGATTATCGCTTCCACGCACGCCTATCTTCTGATCTTCACGAACATGGGCCGCGTGTATTGGCAGAAGATTTACGAGATTCCGGATGCCGCCACCAGCGGAAAAGGAAAACACATCTCCGGGCTGGTGAACCTTCAGCCGGAGGAAACCGTCACTGCATTCCTGCCCGTGAAGGAGTTCGTGGCCGGCAAATACATCGTGATGGTGACCAAGCAAGGCGTCATTAAGAAGTGCGAGCTGACCGAATTCGACAATCCCATGTCGCGCGGCATCATCGCCATGGGATTGGATGAAGGCGATGAACTGCTTGCGGCCCGGCTGACAAGCGGACAGGACTACATTTTCCTTGCCTCGCACGAGGGCATGGCCTGCCGCTTCTTCGAAGATGACGTGAGGGCCATGGGCCGGCCGGCGCGAGGCGTCCGCGGCATGGAACTAGACGAAGGCGATTACCTGGTCGGCGCCGAGGTGGTGGCCAAGGAAGGACTGATCCTTTCGATTTCCGAGAATGGCTTCGGCAAGCGCACTCCGTTAGAGGATTACCGCTTGACGGCGCGCGGACGCAAAGGTGTCATCAATATGAAGACCACGCCACGCATCGGCAAGGTGGTTGCGATTCTGGCCGTAAAGGAAGATTCGGAACTGATGATCATCACCAAGCAGGGTCAGGTGATCCGCATCGATTCCGGCGAAATCCGGCAGGCGGGCCGCTCGACGCAAGGCGTGAGGCTGGTCAATGTCGAGGCAGGCGATCAGGTCGCCGCGGCAAGCCTCATACCGGATACCGAAGCCGGCGGCGACGGCGCGAACGGCCAGAGCGACCTGCCGCTCCAGTAACTTCACTCAACGGCGTGCGCCCACACCGGTTGCGTGTTATTTCCCTCGGTAGTGAGCCGCTTCACGTGTGTGTCGTCGGCGAGCATGCTGTAAATCTGCGTCGAGGCGCCGCGCTTGGATGAGAAGACAATATGCAGGCCGTCCAGCGCCCAAGTGGGGCTCTCGCTGCGGTCTCCATGCGTCAACTGGATCGGCTGGCGCTTCGCGATGTCCATGATGAAAATGCTGTAGCTTCCCGGCTCGTACCCGCCGGTCGCTGCATAAGCTACAAACCTTCCGTCCGGGCTCCAGGAAGGGTTTGCCACGTACTGGCGGCCGTCCGTGAGCATCTCCGCGTCGCTCCCATCGATGTTGGATCGCCACAGTTGCTCGCGCCCGGATCGGCTGGAGATGAAGATCATCTCGTGGTCGTTCCTAGGTTGATTTTCGGCGAGCTCTCTATGGCCTGGTTACGAGTGATCTGCTGAAAATCGGCTCCCTGCGCGGTGGACGCGCACAACTGCCCACCGCCGCCCTCGAATGAGGCCGCGAAAAACAGGTGCTTACCGTCGGGCGCAAACTCTGGTGTCGCGACGAGGGAAGAGAGCGGGTTTATGAACGTGAGGCGCCGGCTGGTCCTCGAAGAGAAGACCGCAATCTGGGGGTCGACGTCGCCGCCCCCGCGAGTCGACCGAATAGCTGGTGAAGGCGAACATGTCGCCTGACGGCGAAACCGCCGGCGTGAGCGAAAGCGAATTGTTAGGGGTGAGCTGGCGCTGCTCCGTCCCGTCGTAATCCATCGACCAGATCTCCTTTACCGAGACGCGCGTTCCATCCGGAAGGCTTCTGGGAGCCGTTCTATCTGAGACAAAGAATATTCTGGTCCCAAGCAGACTCGGGATGCCGAACTGCCGCAGGATGTCGGAAGCAAACTCGCGTGCAACCCTCCTTGGCGCCGGCGCTGTCCAGCGAGCCGATATAGGTCTTCGCAATCAATTGGGCGGCGGCGGGACTTGGCTGCCGCACGCTGTACAGCCAACCGAATAGGGCTATGCGTTCGCTTTGCGCCGCGTAGCCGAACGCGAGCTAGTCCGCATCGACGGGCGGCTTGGACAGTCGGTCATGGCAAAGCCGCTAGGGTTGGAGGGCTGCTTAAAGTCCGACGGCTGCTGCCGTATCTGAAGAGGATAGAGAACCTTCGGAACTATCCGCAGTGCGCCCGACCCATCGAACTATGCCCGGAGGGTCGAGTTGAGCGAATCCATGACCCTGGCGGAATCACCCGCCCCGCGGAGATCGGGTACGGCAATTGACGGGCGCTCGGCCGCCTTCCCGATGCTGGCAAAAAACCCATCAGCAATGGCCAATAGGCCGTTACAAGGAGTCCCAGTAAGAGCCGCAGGCGCTTGGTCATGTCGCGTTAGGGGCGGTTATCGCACGAGTCGTGTGTGTTTGACGATTAATTAGTGTGTTTGACGATTAGCGCGACTGGCGAGGGAGGTGCGCCTCCATATACGCGCGAAGGACTGCGTTCATGCGCGTCAGATAGCCCCGGCCTTCCTTCCGAAACCAGGTCAAGACATCGCGATCGACTCTGAGATGGACAGATTCCTTGGGCGGGCGGATTATGATCGGCGGCTTAGTCCAGTCCACGGGAGGGTCGGAATCGGGATCCGAAGCAATCGCCCGCTCCAGTTCTTCCTCCGTCATCGCATCGACTCGCGCCCAATCAGTCTTGCCTTTTCTCCGGTCGCCCAGTCGCATTGTTGTAATCCGCTCTTTCATTTCGCCTCGCCCTTCTGGCCGATATCAGCCGGCGCTTCGCCCCACGCCGGGTAAACACCACAGTTATGACGCTCCCGCTGCAAATCCCTGTCGCAAGGAACCGTTCTTCGCCGTGATGGGTCTTGAGTGGAGTGAACCACTACTTCTGATCCATCCCAGACCGAGACCGCGTCTACAAAATCAATTCCATAGACGGCCAAGTTGCGATCACGCTTATTCTCGTCCCACTCAAACTCGACGTCTAGCGTAGCACAAACGTGTACACAACCGGAGCGACTGCTAGCGTTCCGTCCTCGGTTCGCTGCGCTTGATTTGCGCCCCCGGCGGCCCTGATCCAGATTCTGCGTAGCCTTTTGCCGGGCAGCGTCGGAGATCTTGATGTTGTTGACAACGGCTCTAGCTCCGGCGGCTTTCGCCATTCGCGTCGCGGAGCCTTTGTGCTGTATCACGCTGGCGGTTCCGTCCCAATAGGCGATTCCGCCCTGCACTCGGACAGTGAAACCATCCTTTTTTATCTTGGACTTGGCGAGTTTTGCTCCGCTGGCGGCTTCTATGGCCCTATCCTGTTGGCAAGTGGTACCCTTGGCTGCGGGAGCCTTAGCCTTGGTGGGCTGATGCGCCGCGGAGCCTGGCGCCTTTGATTGCGCCACAGCAAGCAAGCCGCCGAGTACCGCTCCAAGAAGGATTCTGAACACGCAAAAGATTAGTCGGGCGACCCGCCGGATATTCTCCGCGTTAGGGCGGAAA
>Ga0126371_10005964_pt1 | contig 10822 bp, 9 predicted proteins | sample PanSoiMetaPlot_4_FD_110145 | JGI IMG/M metagenome (GOLD analysis project Ga0126371, IMG submission 110145) | Tropical forest soil microbial communities from Panama - MetaG Plot_4 | ecosystem: Environmental > Terrestrial > Soil > Tropical forest > Bulk soil | place: Panama | collected 2016-02-17
CCCTGCACCCACTCGCGCACCTCGGGACGGCCCGGATCGAGAAATTTGTAGTAATCGACATAAGCCGGTTTGGTGGCCGCTGACTCCCCAAGCGCATTCACGTTGTACCAATCCGCATGCTTCTCCAGAATCTCCGGCAGCATGCAGGGCATGGACCACATCCAGGCATGCACCTCGAGATCATGCGAATGGGCGATGGGAAGGATTTGTCCGAGCAGATCGACTTTTACCGGGAGCCGGTGGCTGGCAAAATATGCGTGCCTCCCGTCATAAATCTCAGGGAGGATCGCATCGATTCCGTTCTCCCGCGCCGTCCCCAACAGGCGCTTCCACTGGTCCGCCGAGCGATCGGTGTTGATCGGAACCCAGACCCAGTTCTTCATTTTCTTCTTGGCTTCCGTAGATTGGGCGCGCGCGCCGGGCGCCCACGCCTGTACGAGCGCCAAAGCCGTTAACTGTCCCAAGAAATTTCGCCGATTCATTGGCCTTCCCGATAAACCCTGTTCACAATCCCATCGCATGGCACTGCTCTCCACTACCGCGAGATCAGTGCAAGCCCCACCAGACAAATTACCGCCCCAGCTAGATTGCGCGGCGATAACCGTTCGTGGAACAAAGAAACGCCGATCACAATCAGCAGCAGCGCGCTCGCCGTGTTACTCGCCACCGACATCAGGCTTAACTTCCAGCCCGCCCGATACGCCAGCAAAACGCCAAGCTCGATTCCGATGATGGAGACCCCAACCACAATACTCGCCCAATTCATATTCTTCCACGTCCACGAAGCCGCTGCGCCTCGGCGAAAAAATGGAATGAGCACCATCGTCCCCGCCAACGCCGTCAAATAGTTGATCGCCAGTGACGCAATCGGATTAACCGCTGCCGGAACCGACTTCTGCGCGAAGTGATACAGCGTCGTTGAAGCGACTATGAGAGCAATCGGTAAGTAGAAATTCATGCATTCATCCAGCCTGCTGAAGTCGAGCCCTGGTTTTCGCCTCGGGTATCTCCCTATACAACAAGTAGGTACTTCTGACCACTATTCGGACGAACTCAGCCGCTTCTAGCATGCCTCCACATTGCGTTGCGTCTGGCGCCATTGTCGTACCTGAGCAATCCATGGAGGATGAAAGATGGTTCGTGAGCAAGTCCTGCGTAGTTGGCTTCAATTACTGGTTGTCGTCGCACTTGCCGCGGCCTCCCAAGGGCAAGACTCTGTCATCGGAAAGCCCATGTTTGCTGTTCGTTCTGCAGTACCAGTTGCGGCCGAAGCCGCTCTTTCAGCATCCACCAGAACGGTGAATCATTGGACCAGTTCTTTCCCCTCCAAGGGCACGCCGTCTTCCTACTCGTACTCCATGGTCGGCGCTAACCCCTTCACGAATCCGGCGTCCACGACCACCATCAACACCGAAATCCAGCCGATCATCTTCAAGTTCGCAAATGGTAACGTTATCTCCGGCACGGCGGCAGCCGTCGCTCTTGCCAACTCACCGATCTTCGTGAAGACAAACTTTCCCGCTGGCTCCGGACAGTATGCCGACGTCTTTCAGCGCGCCAACTTCGCCAAGCCCATCGGCGGCAAGCCATACCACGTGTTGCTTGGTCTTCCTAGCATCCGCCACGCTCTGACCATCAATGTTCCCAAAGGCTCAGGGACCACCCGAAAAACAACTTCCGGCGTGCTCTACGGCCTCGTGAACTTCGACTTCATCACCAGGACGATTACCTCTCTGGCGCAATCCGGCGCCTACAACCCGACTTCGCTGCCAATCTTCGTCGCAGGCAATGTCTTCGAATATGAACAGATGATCACGATCTGCTGTGTTCTTGGGTATCACGACGTGCTGACCCCAGCGAGCGGTCAACTCCTGACCTACATCTATACCAGCTATCCCACTGCCGGCTTGTTTACCGGTGGCTTCGCCGACACCGCGGTTGTAAGCCATGAAGTGGCGGAGTGGATAGACGATCCCTTTGGGACCAACGTTGTCGCGCCTTGGGGTCTGCCGCAAAACCCGAAAACATGCATCTCAAACCTGCTCGAAGTGGGTGATGCCATCGAGGCCTTTTCAAATGCGACCTTCACCACCAGCCTGAACGGGAAAACTTACCATCTGCAGGACGAAGCATTTTTCTCTTGGTTTGCTCGGCAATCCCCTTCCATCGGAGCAGGTGGCCGTTATTCCTACATCCAACCCGCAAAACTCACCAAGCCTGCGCCGGCATGTAACTGAGCATTCGCGTCAACTGCTGGTCCCAGAAAACGGCTTCATGATGAGGGACGGGTCCACACCCGTCCCCCTTTCTCACTCCAGTCCTAACTCCTTCGCCAGCCCCTTCCACTTTCCGTTCACCAATTCCTTCGTCTTCGCGTCCATCTTGATTTCATCCGGCCATGGCCGGGTGAACCCTTCGCTCGGCCATTTGCGTGTAGCATCAATCCCCATCTTCGACCCGTAGTTCGGCAGCCTCGACGCGTGATCGAGCGAATCAATCGGCCCCAAGGTGAACTGGATGTCCCGCTCGGGATCGATGTGATTCAGCACCTTCAGCGTCACATCGGCGAGGTCCTGCACATCCACGTCTTCATCCACGACCAAAATGCACTTGGTGAACATCGCCTGCCCCAACGACCAGATCGCGTTCATCACCTTCCTCGCCTGGCCCGGATACGACTTGCGGATCGAAACGATCATCAGGTTGTGAAACACGCCTTCGAGCGGCAGATTCACATCCACCAACTCCGGAATCGTCAGCTTCATCATGGGCAGGAAAATGCGCCCCACCGCCTTCCCCATCCACCCGTCTTCCATCGGCGGCTTGCCCACGATCGTCGTCGCATAGATCGGATCCTTGCGATGCGTCACATGGGTCACATGAAACACCGGATACTGGTCGTCCAGCGAATAAAACCCAGTGTGATCGCCGAAGGGCCCTTCCGTACGCAACTCGTCCAGATTGACGTAACCTTCCAGAACGATCTCGGCATCGGCCGGAACTTCCAGGTCGACGGTTTCGCACTTGATTAACTCGATCGGTTTCTGCCGCAGGAATCCTGCGATCAGGAACTCCTCCACATCCGGCGGCGCGGGCACAATCGCCGAAAAAGTTAGCGTCGGATCCGTCCCAATCGCCACGGCGACGTCCATCTTGCCGCTGGGGTGACCTGTCTCCGCCAGGTTGATGCCTCCCGAGGTGCGCGCCATCACATCGACCGCCGCCGATGATCGCAGCGAATTCGAGCCGGCGGCACCTGCCCGCAAATGCTCGCGGAAGTGCTCCGCCGCTACCTTCTGCCGCTGCCAGTGCATCCCGGCCGTGCGCTCGTCATAGACTTGCATGCGATACATACCGACATTGCGCTTCCCGGTCCTTGGATCCCGCGTAATCACGCACGGCAGCGTAATAAACCGGCCCGCATCCTTGGGCCAGCACTGTAGGATCGGTAACTCGAGCAGAGAAAAATTGTCGCGGCGAATCACCTCCTTGCAACTTCCGCTGGTTACGGTCTTGGGAAAGAATTTGCCCATCTCCGCGAGCATGGGCAGCATTTTCACCTTGTCCAGAAATCCCTGCGGCGACTTCACGCCCATGAAGGCGCGAATCCGCTCCCCGACCTCGTCCAGCGAATCCACCTCCAGCGCCATTCGCATCCTGCGCTCCGATCCAAACTGATTGATGAGCAGTTTCGAACCCGGGTAGCCCTTCACGTTCTCGAACAGCAAAGCCGGCCCCCCCAGTCCGAACTTTACTGGACGGCTCTTACTGACGCGGTCGGTGATTTCCGCGATTTCCAGGATCGGATCTGCCTCGGTCCGAACGCGTTTTAACTCTCCGGCACGCTCCAGCGCGCTCATCCACTCCCGCAAGTCGCTATAGGCCAAGCATCCTCCGAGACGAACCCAACAAACCTCGCATTATAGAACCCCGCTCTTCCCTGGCTCCGTCGCACCAGTCCTCGCAAGCTACGGCATCAATTTACAGAATTCCGACAAATGACCCGACCTCTTCGGAAGGCGCATGGCATATAGTCTTTGGAAGGAGGATCCATTGAACCGTCGCGTGGTCATCACTGGGATGGGTGTGGTCAGTCCGAATGGCATCGGGCGCGAGCAATTCGCCGACGCGATTCTCGCCGGCAAGAGCGGCGTCCGCCGCATCTCGCACTTCGATCCCTCCGACATCCCCGTGCAGATTGCCGGCGAGGTGGGCGGCTTCGACGAACTGGCCTGGATTGAAAAGCGGGAACGCAAGCACGTCTCCCGCGTCCTGCCGCTCGCACTCTCGGCCGCAACCGAGGCCCTTTCCCACGCCGGCCTCGATCCCACATCGCTATCCATTGACGAGCGTCGCCGCTTTGCCGTGATCCTCGGCTCCGGCGGCGGTTCTCAGGAATTCACCGAGGAGCAATACCGCCTCTTCTTCCATCAGCAGTATCGCCACATGAGCCTCTTCTGCGTGCCCACCGGAGTCATGGGGACCCTTTCCAGCGACGTGAGCATCCGCTTCGGCTTGCGCGGCCCCAGCCACATCATCACGACCGGCTGCACCTCCTCCACCGATGCCCTGGGATATTCCTTACGGCAGATTCAATCTGGCCGCGCAGACCTGGTCCTCGCCGGTGGCGCCGACGCTCCCATTGCCCTCGGCATCGTGAAGGGTTTCATCCTGATGAAAATCCTCACCGACTCCTGGAACCATGAGCCACAGAAAGGCTCCCGTCCCTTCACCGCTAACCGCGACGGCTTTGTCCTCGCCGAAGGTGCCTGGATGTTTGTGCTGGAAGAACAGGAGCACGCGCGATCCCGCGGCGTCCCCATCCTCGCCGAGATCGCCGGGTACGGCTCTACCTGTGAGGCTTTCCACCGTGTTCGCCTAAAAGAATGTGGGGAGGAACCGGCCCGCGCCATCGGTCTTGCATTGCAGGATGCCGGCGTCGCGCCCGAGAACGTTGACTACGTCAACCTCCACGGAACTTCCACCCAACTGAACGACCGCATTGAGACCCAGGCGCTCAAGCTGGCCCTTGGCGATCACGCTCGTACTATCCCGATGTCGGCACTGAAGTCACAGATCGGGCACCCGCAAGGCGCATGCGGAGCCGCCGGCGTGGCCGCCACCATCGTCGCCATGCAGAGCGGCCGCATCCCGCCCACCGCTAATCTCGACCACCCCGACCCGGAATGCGACCTGGATTACGTGCCCGATGTCGGGCGTACCGCTTCGATCGAACACGCCGTCTGCAACTGCATCGCCTTCGGCTCAAAGAACTCTGCTTTGGTGCTCCGACGCTGCGCCTGATCCGCGAGAGGCTTGCTCTGCGAGCAGTTGCTTGACGGCGCCGGCCACCGTCTCCCAGGCAGCCGACAACGGATCAATCAGATCCAGATGGCTTGCCTTCGCGATTTCAACCAGCCTCACGGTCTCTCCGCGCCGCTGCTTCCATTCCGTATAGCGGCGGCTGAAATCCGGCGGCACATCTTCGTCGTTGGTGGCATACAGAATGGATTGGTGCGCGCTCACCTTTAACTCCATCGGATCCGCTTCCCGGTAATGTTCCGGGACCGAACTGGGTGTGCCGCCCAGAAATCCCACCACCGCGTCGTTGCTCAGATGCAAGCGGTAGGCCTCGTTGAGATCAAGCACCCCGGCCAGCGAGAGGACGCGCTTCACCGAAGACTCGTGCGCCGCTAGACAAACAGCAAGCTGTCCGCCTGCGGAGTGCCCCATCACCAGCATTTTGTCGGCGGCCAGGTCGTACCGCTTCGCAATCTGCGCGACGAATCGGTACCCGCTGACCACATCCTCGAAACTTCCGGGCCAACCTCCGCCCGCGTTCCCCACCCGGCGGTACTCCAAATTCAAAGTGGCATAGCCGTCTCGGGTAAGCGCGGCGCAAAGATGCCCGGCGTGCAGCAGATCGTACTTGGCCCGCCAGTAGCCGCCATGAATATTCACTATGACCGGCGCGGACTTCTTCCCCGCCGGAAGTCGCAAATCTCCAAACTGATTCGCATCTCCCCCATACGCCAGCCGGAAGTCCGCCGGCGGAGGAGTCCGTTGCAGAACGTCGTCTGTCATTCGAGGCTAGGCTTCCACTCGAAGAGTATCAACACAACCACCCTCGGGATCCCGCGACTATAGTGTGATTGATAGTCGCTTACTGCCCTTTTAGCTTTAACTTGGATTTATTTTCTTCAAGAAATTCCCGAAGGTTTTCAGCAGCCTCCAGTAATCGGATCCACTGCTCGTAGTACAGCGTGACCGGAAAGCGGCCGAGGCCGTACACACTCACGCCTCCCTTTTCCGAGACGCGAAACTCCATGCTACCGCTGCGCTTCTTGGTCTCAACCTGCTTCTCCAGCTCCGCCAGGCGAGCTTTCAGTTCTTCGTACGACGGCTCCGACATAGTGGACTCCTTCAACCGCTTCTCCGATCATAAAATCCGAGGACTTCCGGCGTCGAGCCACAAAAGACATCCAACTCGACCGCACACCGAACGGGGTCCTAGAAGTACCGCCCCATCTGGAAGTAGAACTTGTGGTGACCCCCGTTGCCCACCGCTCCGCCGAACACGATCGGCCCCAACGGAGTCTGAATAACAATCCCGCCATTGAAATCCTGGGGGAGCGATGGCGCACTCGGGCTGAGAGGCGGGTGATATGCATCGGCAACTTCGTACATTCCAAACACCGACATGTTTCCCCCCAGCAACGGCGAGAACTGTTTCAGGCGATGCAGGTAGCCAGCCTGGAACAGGAAGTACTGGTTCGTCAGTAGCTCGTTGATACCATACGCCGCCAGTTGTCGCGGTCCGCCGAGACTGAAGGGAGGCAGCCCCGTCCCTTCGCGCCCGAACGTTGTGCCGCCCGATGCCAACAAAAATACCGAACCGGGGTTGCTGATTCGCTGGAAGAATTGCGTCTGCAACTGCGTCATCGGAAAGTTCTCGGTGGCGCCCAGATTGGCATCATAGAAGCGCAATCCATACTTCACGTAGTACCCCTGCCGCGGAACGGTCGGATTATCCAGGTGATCATTGATGTATTGCAGGCGCGAGAATCCCTGCCGTCCGCTGCCGTTCTGCAGGTCCGGCGTACCGATATCGCGCTTCAGGGCCACCTGCCCGACCTGGTAACCGAAGCGCAGCTCGGAAAAGCGATCAATCGCGATTCCGAAGTCCAGGCCGCCGCCTGCGTTGCGCTCGCGGTATTCCGCGATTCGGTTGTTATCCAGGTAAATATTGAAGGGCAGGCTGTTCGCAAACCCCCGTGGCGCGACGAACAGATGGCTCTTCCAATTCAACGGGTGATAGTACTCCGAATCCAGGACATACTCCGACCCGGCGATAATATCGTTGCGCCACTCCGATCCGAAGCCGCCCACATCGAGCAACGTGATGCGAGCGCCGACACTGAATTGAACGTTGTTGTAGTCGGAACCGTCGATCAGGAAAATAGGAACCAAGAGTGGGGGCGCATAGTCTTTCTCGTCGGCATGGATCAGCAGGCCCTCTTGGTCTCCGCGCCGCACCAACTGATAGCCCGCTCGCGAAAACCGTCCTAATCCCGTCACATCGGTGAGCTCCCGGTTGAGTCCTTTGGTGTCCACCGGCTTGCCGATGTCATCGGCCAGGCTTTTGGAGATCCCTTCCGAAATCACCGCTGGAGGGCCCGTCACTTCGATGAACTGCGGAACCGGAGTCGGGGGAGTCCGCTCCTTGCGCTTCTCTACATATGCATTCCACTCTTGATCGGAAACGGAAAAACGCTCCAGTACGTTGGCGCGCTCCTGGGCTCCGTCATAGCCCAGTTGGATCAACTTGTCCGCGGCTGCATAGTCAGTACTGCTAAACGCCTCGGTGTGTACGGGAATTAGTACATCCGCCTTCTGCATGGTCGCCAGTTCGTTGGCAGCGATCACCACGCTTACCGACTGTCCCAACACGCCGAACGCCGAAAGCGGCTGGTTTGGATTGAGAGGCTTAACCTCCAGGTGGACGGCGATCACAATGTCGGCGCCCATCGCTCGTGCCACATCCACGGGCAGGTTCTTCAGCAATCCCCCATCCACCAGTACCTCGTCGTCGCGCCGCACGGGACTGAAGATGCCGGGCAGCGACATGGTCGCACGTAACGCGTCTGCTAATGACCCGCGATCGAACACGATCGACTTTCCCGAAACCAGATCGGTGGCCACACAGCGAAAGGGCGTAGGCAGGTCGTCAAAACTCTTGAGGTCCGAATATGGCAGCGCAATGCGATCCAGAATCAACCCAACCTGGTGGCCTGAATTGAATCCACTCGGAAATGAAAGGCCATCTTTCAATCCCAACTCGATGTTCGTGGGATAGGCGCGCTTGTCTTCCTTGCGCCGAAAAGAGAGCGCCCGATATGGGGTCTGGTCGCTGAGAGCCCGATTCCAGTCAATCGTCTTCACGAATTCCAGCATCTCGGTGGCCGAGCGTCCGGTCGAGTACAACCCTCCGACCAGACCCCCCATACTGGTTCCAGCAACGTAATCGACGGGAATGTGATGCTCCCCGAACCATCGCAGCACTCCGACGTGCGCCAGGCCCAGGGCGCCGCCCCCTTCTAGCACCAATCCAATCGTCGGCCGATGCTCCGGCTTTGCCGTTGCTTCCTGTGGGGGCGATGTCGCCTCCTGCGGATATGCGAACCATGAACTCAGCACGACGAGGAGCAAGCCACAACTCCGCAAACGCATAAGCCCTCCCGGCAGCGAAAAAGTATATCGGTTGTGGGCACAAAAAAAATGCCGGCATTCCGCCGGCACTTACAACATCAATGAACTATCCCATCCCAGCAGCAACTCCTCAGGGCAAGCGCACTTCGCTGCCTTCGGCCGCCGTCGTATTCCGTTGTTGGCCCCGATACCAATACTGAAGAAACAGCTGCTTAGGCTGGTTCGGCGCAGGATCGCCTCCCATCGAGTCATTGTTCACGCGAAAACGAAGCGAACCATTATTGACCATGCTCTGCACCCGCCCAGTCACATCTCGCGTGTTTCTCCCCGCCCCGTACCTCGCTGAGACGACCCGCAAATCATTATTCCAGCCCGGTTGGCCAGGATATCCCGGTCCAGGCTGCGCCACGTTAGGCGACGCTACTCGCGAGAAAGGCACATTGTTGGGGATGCGATAAGAAGAGTAGATGTCATACATCCGCTTCTCCATGCTCCGCACCTCGCTCTGGTTGTTGGTCCTTTGATAGTCCAACCAGCGGGTGTAGTAGCTGTCGAAGCGCTTCTGGTCATCGGTACGGAGTTGGTAACTGCCGTACCCCGGTCCCGGACGATTCGGCGGGTTTCCCGGTCCCCCGCCATAAACTTGAAGATTGACCTGCTGATTTTCCTGATATGTGTAATCGCGGGTTTGGCCGTTGTAATCCGCCACCCGCAGGCGCAGCGTCTTTGTGACTCCCGGCACCGGGTCCTGGACTCGTAACGCTTGGTTGGTCACGCGAAAGTTGAGTGAACCGTTTCTCACCATCGATCGCACCTGGTTCGTCACATTGATCCACGTCCGATTCGCGCCGTACTGTGCATTGGTAACGTCCCCGCGTTGTGCTTGCGCTTGGAGAGGAATCAAGCTGCTCATTAAGGCTAGGATCCCAAGGATCGGCCGTGTCTTCTGCCATCTCCCTGTTCGCTTCATAAAGAAGCTTTCCCTCCTTTCGATGGGCGGCCATTTTGCCACATCTGGTCGGGTGTCAGTCGCCTGCTCGACAGCGCGCCTTCACCCTTCTTCCCAGCCCTCGGTTACTGCTTTCGCTCCGTTTCCGACTTGGTCACGTGCTTTGGCGACGTCTTGTCTAAGAGTGCAAGCAGTTTGGAGGCAGCGGCGGGCGGAGGTACCTTCCCTTCACGAACTATTTCTCGCGCGCTCAGATCTTTTCCGTACAAAGATTTGTTCGCGCCGTCATCGGATCGCAGCGTCGATCCGTCCAGCGATACCCCGGCAAACACACCTTGCGCTCGCGAGTACGACAGGATTTCCGCTTTCATCACCACATCGGTCTCTGCCGATGCAGTTCGTCCCTTGGGCCCCGCTGCTGCCGACGCATCCGCGCCCAGTTTGACTTTGCTCGACATCACCGAATTCGCCCCCGACTCGTTCATGATCAGCAGAACGAAGTCCGTGGCCTGCCCTCCGATTTGAAGCCCGAAGCTTCCGCCCTCCAGGGCGAACATCGCCGGCGCGCTCCACGGCCCGTTGAATTCTTCTCCCTTGCGACAGGTAATCACGCCTCGTCCGTAGCTCGCCCCCACAACAAATGCCGCTTTTTTCACCGAGGGATAGATCACCACGCACTCCGCTTTATCGAGCAGATCTTTGGGAATTCCCTCTGGCATCCCCAGAATTTCTTTCAGCACTTGATACGAATCATGGATGCGGTCGTTCTCTTTTTTCTGAGCAAGCGCCGGAACCGCGCAGGCGAGAGCCAGCACAGCGATAAACAGCTTTCGTGTCATAAATCCTCCATATTCAGTTGGAAAGGTGCGTGACCCGTGGGGCCCGGTTGGGTCAGGATAGGGTTGGGGAACAGGCTCTTATCAATCGCAGCGAGGTTCTTGCGGGAGTACACCCATACTCCGGGCAGCATCTTAGACTGGGCGACACCGCATCGACAAGCCACCCCATCTCTGATGAGACGCCAGACTTCGCCAGGCGAAAAAATTCGAGAATCGACACACGAATCCTCCGGCGTGTCGAGCCGGTGTACGTAGAAGAAAACTTCAGCTGCAGAGACAGGTAATTCAGGTGGCCGTCGTCGCCCCCCCAACTAAAAGGCGAAGC
>Ga0126371_10005965_pt1 | contig 10820 bp, 9 predicted proteins | sample PanSoiMetaPlot_4_FD_110145 | JGI IMG/M metagenome (GOLD analysis project Ga0126371, IMG submission 110145) | Tropical forest soil microbial communities from Panama - MetaG Plot_4 | ecosystem: Environmental > Terrestrial > Soil > Tropical forest > Bulk soil | place: Panama | collected 2016-02-17
CTCCATCTCCGACTGCACGCCGGTGGCGCGTGCCACCCGGCATCCCGACGCCCGCCCGGCCAGGTGGTCCAGCAACGCCGTCTTGCCGATCCCCGGTTCACCGCGCACCACAAGCACCCGGCTCTCGCCGGCCCGGACGCCATCAATGAACTTGCCGAGCGCACTCAACTCACGACTGCGGCCCCTCAGCCGGGCGGCGCGGTCTCGCCGCCAGGAACCTGCTGCCATCGGCTCGGCACTACGCCGTGTCCGTGGCAGCCGGTCCGCGCGACCGATCGCCAGTGAAAGATCATGACCAGCTGCCTCGCGTTCGGGCTCGCTGCCCAGCAGAGACGCCCTGTCCGAGAGGAACTGGGCAGGCGGATACCACCTGGCGGTCGTTGCCGACAGCGGGACTTCGTCCCTGCGGATGTAGACCAAGGCGCTTCTCCCTCGACTGTCTGGGCACTGCCTTGTCTTTACCTTGGTGTCCCGGCTACGCCCAGTCGTTAGCAGACGGGACAAACCCTGGCCGCCGATTCGTCCGCTTTGACATATGCCGACAAGCTGTCATCGGCGAAGCTGTGACCGTCAAGGAGCTCGGGCGGAAGCTCGCCGGTGAGCAACGGACGATCTGCTCAGTAGCGGAGGAAACATGTGCCAGCATGAGCCCAGGTGCCCGGAATGGCGGGCACTTGATCACCTCGCAGCACGGATCGTGGCGGATCAGCCCGGGCAGGGCTGGAGCCTGCTGTGTAACGGTGTCATCGTGTTCGACGACGGGGGCGAACTGTTCCCTGATGGCCGGGCCGTCACTCCTGCCCGCCTCCGTCTGGCCATGGCCGCCTGAGCTGACGGCGATGAGCCGGACGTCACTGACGAAAGCCCAGCGGGCCCGGGAGAACAGTGCCTACGTGCGCACGCTCCTCTGGCAGCAGCAACCGGAATTGGCTGCCGCGCTGGCGGCTGCCGAACAGTACTTCTCGGGTCCCTACTGTCCCGAGCAGGCAACGTGATGGGCGCGGCCTGCGGAAATCGGGAGGTGTTCATGGCGGGCGAGGACGTTTTCGATGTGATTGTGATAGGCGCGGGACCGGCCGGAGAGGTCGCGGCTGGGCGCGCGGTGCGGGGGGGCCTTTCGGCGGCCATCGTCGAGAGGCGCCTGGTGGGCGGCGAGTGCAATTTCTACGGGTGCATCCCGAGCAAGTCGCTGCTGTGGCCCATGACGTTGACGGCCGAAGTGAGCCGGATGCCGGGGCTGGAGCTGGCTGGCCCGATCGACGCGGGCGCGGTGCTGGCCCGCCGCGACGAGTTCGTGGGCCACTACGGCGACGCCCCCCAGGTGAGCTGGGTCGAGAGTGTCCCGGTGGGGTTCGTCCGGGGCCAGGGACGGCTGGCCGGGCCGTTGAGGGTCGAGGTGACGGCGCCGGACGGCGGCATCCGGGCGCTGCGCGCCACGCACGCCGTCGTGCTGGCGACCGGCAGCGATCCCTGGATCCCTGAAGTGCCCGGGCTGCGGGAGGCACGCCCGTGGACGAACCGGGAAGCGACCAGCATCCAGCAGGTGCCCAAGCGGCTGGTCGTGATCGGCGGCGGACCCGCCGGCTGCGAGATGTCCCAGGCGCTGCACGCTCTCGGCGCCCGGGAGGTGACCATGGTAGTGGCCGACGACCGCCTGCTCGAGCGGGCCGAGCCGTTCGCCAGCGAGCTGCTGGCAAAATCGTTCCATGAATCAGGCATCGACGTGCGCTTCGGCCGTTCAGTCGCCCGTGTCGAGCGCCCGGTCCCGGATGGCCCGGTGACCGTCTACACCGACGATGGCCCGCGGGTCGAGGCCGACGAGATCCTGGTCGCCGCCGGCCGCCAGGCCAACGTGCGCGACATCGGCCTGGAGACGGTCGGCCTAGCCGCGGACGGCCCGATTGAAGCGGATGCCAGCATGCGGGCGGCAGGTGTGCCCGGCGGCTGGCTGTACGCCGTCGGCGACGTGAACGGCCGCAACCTGCTCACTCACATGGGCAAGTACCAGGGCCGGGTATGCGGCGACGTGATCGCCGCCCGCGCCAAGGGCCTGCCCGACGACGGGTCCGCGCTCCGTGATACCGCCGATGACCGGGGCGCCCCCCAGGCCATCTTCACCGACCCGCAGGTCTGCATGGCCGGGCTCACCGAATCCAAGGCCCGCGCCGAGGGCTTCACGGTCCGCGCCGTGGAATACGACATGGGCGTGGTCCCGGGCGCTGCCCTCCAGGCCGACGGGTACACCGGGCGGGCGAAAGCAGTCGTCGACGAGGACCGCCGCGTGCTCCTCGGCGTCACCTTCGTCGGCCTCGCGGTGGTGGAGCACCTCTACGCGGCCACCATCGCCGTCACCGCCGAGATCCCCCTCGACCAGCTCTGGCACGCCGTCCCGGCGTTCCCCACCACCAGTGAAATATGGCTCCGGCTCCTGCAGGCATACGGCCTTTGACAGCCGCGAGCGCGCTCCGCCTCCGACCAGGTCAGGCCCCCTCTGTCCGGCGAAGGCTCTCAAGCGTGAGCCAGATCTTAATCGCCAGGTGGAGGTCCAGCCGGGCCTCGCCGTCTTGCGGGTCGCGGCCGAGGAGCTCCCCGATTCGCTTCACGCGGTACTTGAGGGTGTTCCGGTGTACTGACAGCGCCTCTGCTGCCTCGTCATAATTGCATCCGCTGTCGAAGTACCGCGCGAGAGTGAGCAGGAGGCTGGAGTGGTGCTCCTTGTCGTAGTCCATCAGCGGGCCGAGCTGCTCGTTCATGAACTCTTCGATTCCGGCGGGGTCGGTGACCGACGAGAGCATCCGGTAGACGCCCAGGGAGTCAAAGCGCAGAACGGGCACGGCCGGGCTGCTTAGGGCCGATGAGGCGAGGTTCGCCACGAACTGTGCCTCGCGGTAGCTCGCGGCGACGTGCCAGGCGTCGGAGTAGCGAGATCCCACGGCAAGCCAGCATGTGCCGCGTGGCAGATCGCCGGTGATGGCCGCCTGAAGCTTGGCCCAGTCGGCCTCACGATTGGCGATGATCACGACGTAGTCCGTCCGGGCCACAACCAGTGAGCCGACATCGAGCCGGCGTACTTCCCGGACGACGGCCTGGAAGAATTGCTCGTCGAGCCCACCCCGCGGCGGTCCGGCCGCGATGATGACCCGGTGCGGACGCTGCGAGTCGTACCCGAGACCGTGCGCGGATGCCTTGACCGTTGACTCATCCGCGCCCGCGAGCAACTCTTCGGCGAAGTCGCGCTGGCTGCGCAGCTCTGCCTCGGCGACGCTTTGCAGCCGGGCGAGTTCCACGCTCAGCACCGTCCCGGCGTACTCAAGCGCGGCGAGATCGGTCTCGCTCGCGGTACGCGCCGGGTCGATGAGAGCGATGACGCCGAGTATGCCGGGGCGCGGGTTGGCCAGGACCAGCCACGCCCGGCGGTGGTAAACCGCGCGGTGCGCAATCCGCAGCTTACTGATGAGCTCTTGCCGCTGCTCGGGCTGCTGCTTCTCGTGCTGATCATCGGGCATTTCACCAACGGCGGCGCGAATATTACCGTGCACATCCTGGATGAGAACCGGGAACGAGGTGAGCCGGTGCAGGGTTGTGGCAATACCCGTTTCCCCGGCGGTAGTAACGATCTCGTTCAGGCGACGATGGGTTTCCATGATCTTCGTCAGCGTCGAGACCGTTGACTCGAGTTCAGCGTTGGTCGACTCGAGCTCGGCGTTGAGAGCGGCGGCCCGCTGGGTACTTGCTCGTTCGGCCGCAATCAGCTCCAGCTTGGCGATCACGGTGCCGCACAGTTGCGCGAGCACCGACAGCAGGAACGCTTCCTCATCGGACAGGGGCTCGGTGCCGACGGTCACCAGGAAGATCAGGTTATCCGCTGACGGGGTTCCAAGCGGGAACACCCACCACGCGGAATGGTCGCCCACTTCGAGCCGCCTGGGCGCCGTGACCTTGGCCAGCGCGTCGCCAATGTTGTCCGGGGCGCGCTCATAGTAGTGTCCCGACCTGCTGGGATGCCAGGCCACCGCCTTATCGCAGGACGCGATCGACGGAACCGAGGTGGTGACAAGGCGCATCGCCTGGGACGGCGAAGACGATTGGGTCAGGATCGCCGACAATGCGAAGACCGCATTGACCGATGACAACCTCGCCTGGACGGCCAGTTCCAAGTCGTTCAGGCTCGATACGCGACGCTCGGCTGACGTCATGGATCGCCAAGGACCTGGCGGGTCAGGCCGTAAGACGGATTCGGGATAATTGTCCTATTGACGAAGACCCGGCTCATGCGCACCTCCCGGCCCAGGCCAGCGAGTATACTCTCCGCCAACCCCGATGACCCGCGGCATGATTTGTCCCAGGTCATGGTCACTGGCTCGATGGTGACCGCCTCGTCGGGTGGACATGGTAGCGGCGAGTTCTGCCGGTTCGTGCTCGGCGGGTAAACCCTCCGGAGCCAGAGTGAGCGCGGCCGACGGGCCGACCCGGATACATGGCTTGCTCAGGTCGAGCCCGCGATCCTGCGCAGCGCAGCCTGAGAGGCCATCGCCCCCTGACAGGGCTTCCACTGTCTCCCGAGCACGTATGTGAGGTTTCATCATCGAACCGGCCAAAACTGCATGCCATGCAGCATTTGGGGTAGGCGATCGCAAACATGGAGATCACGGAAGGCGGGGATGATCATGACCAGCCAGGCCGCAAATGCGCCGCATCGGCACGCCCACCTCTGCTGAGGCGAGACCCAGCACGCCGAGGGTTGACTTCCGTATCGACCCCTCGCGCTACCGGCACTGGCGGCTGGCCATCGACGGTCCGGTAGCGACGCTGACGATGCATGTCGACGAGGGTGGCGGCCTCGTTCCCGGATATGAGCTGACGCTGAACTCCTACGACCTCGGCGTCGACATCGAGCTCTACGATGCGGTGCAGCGGCTGCGATTCGAGCACCCCAAGGTCCGTGCGGTCGTGCTGACCAGCGGCAAGGAGAAGGTCTTCTGCGCCGGTGCGAACATCCGGATGCTGGCCGCCTCGCCGCATCTGTGGAAAGTAAACCTCTGTACGTTCACTAACGAGACCCGCAACGGGATCGAGGACGCGACGGCGAACTCGGGCCAGGTCTACCTGGCCGCGGTCAACGGGAGCGCCTTCGGCGGAGGGTACGAGCTGGCGCTGGCCTGCCAGCACATCATGCTCATCGATGACCAGTCTTCCGTCGTGTCGCTGCCGAAGGTTCCCCTGCTCGGGGTGGGGCCGGGCACCGGCGGGCTGACCCGGGTCATCGACAAGCGACACGTCCGCCATGACCTGGCTGACTACTTCGCCAGCAAATCCGAAGGCGTCGGCGGCGAGAAAGCCGTTCAGTGGCGGCTGGTCGATGAAGCCGTTCCGCGGGCCAGGTGGCAGGAGACAGTGGCCGAGCGGGCCGCGAATCTGGCTGAGCGTTCCGCCTGTTCTGTAGGTGCGACGGGTATCGAGCTGACGCCGCTGGAAAAGACCCGCACCTGCGATGAGATCTCCTACCGGTACGTGGCCGCGCTGCTGGAACCCGGGCGTGGGGTGGCGGAAATCACGGTCAGCGGACCGGAGACGGACGCGCCAGCGGAGGTAGCCGGGGTGTACGAGCAGCACCCGGGCTTCTGGCCGCTGGCGGTCACCCGAGAGCTTGATGACCTGATCCTGGACCTGCGCACCAACGAGCCGGAGCTGGGCACCTGGGTGCTGCGGACCCGCGGCGACGCGGGGCGCGTGCTGGCCTATGACCGGCTGCTGCTGGATAACCGGGACGACTGGCTGGCTAACGAGATCATCCACTACCTCAAGCGCACGCTCAAGCGCCTCGACGTGACCAGTTGCAGCCTGATCGCGCTGATCGAGCCCGGCAGCTGCTTCGCCGGCTCGCTGCTCGAACTCGCGTTGGCCGCGGACCGGTCATTCCAATTGTCCGGCGTGTTCGGGGAGGCCGATCCGGACGCGGAGCCCGCGGCCGTCACCGTCGGCGAGATGAACCTGGGCCCGCTGCCGATGGGCAACGGCCTGGCCAGGCTGGAGACGCGCTACCTCGGCAATGACGCCGACTTGACCGAGGTGGAGAAACGGGCAGGCGAGGCGCTGGAAGCTGAAGACGCCGAGCCGCTGGGCCTAGTCACGTTCACCCCCGACGGGGTTGACTGGGCCGAAGAGGTATGCATCGCTATCGAGGAGCGGGCCAGCTTCAGCCCCGACGTCCTCAGCGGCCTCGAGGCGAACTACCGCTTCGCCGGCCCGGAAACCGTGGAAACCAAGATCTTCGGTCGGCTGAGCGCCTGGAAGAACTGGGCCTTCAACGGCCCGAACGCCTCTGGGCTGGAATCGATGTACCTGCAGGAGATCACCCAGCGGGTGCAGCAATACGAGAAACGCCGTAGCGTCATCGGTGCCTCGCATTCGAACGTCAAGAACAGCCCGGTTTCTGGCGCGATCGAGTACATGAAAGGTCACATGGACGAGCCTATTTCGGTTGCCAGTTTGGCTGAGGGGACGTGTATGAGCGAGTCAGCATTCGCTCATCTCTTCAAGCAATGCACGAGCACGTCACCCTATCAGTTCCTGAAGCAACTGCGCTTTGAACATGCACGTGACCTGCTCCTGGAAAATCACACCGTCAGCGATGTAGCCAGGCGCGTAGGGTATAGCAGCCTCTCCCACTTCATCAGCGAGTTCAAGAGGTACTTCGGGGAGACGCCGCGTTCGTACCTGCAGAGACTTGAAGGGCTTGAGTTGTTCAACCTCCACGAGGACTAGTGGGTGCAGGAAGAGGCAGCCTGTGACGTGGCACGCGATGATGGCCGAAGACGACTTGTGGGAAGGAGAACTCACCGGCATCGAGGTAGCCGGGAAGAAGTTGGTTCTGCTCAATGTCGGCGGCGAGATACGCGCTTTCGAGGATCGCTGCCCCCACCTCAGTTCCCGACTCAGTGGGGGTGATCTCGACGCCTGCACGCTAACGTGCGCGGCACATCTGTGGGAATTCGATGCGCTAACCGGGAAGGGTACTAACCCCGGCAACAGTCAGCTGAACGTATTCGAAACCCGCGTGGCTGGCGGGAACATTGAGGTACTGGTGCCGGATGTTGATTAGTTAGCGACTCCCGGATTCCCTACCGGTGCCCAGCACAGGACACTCCTGGTCGACAGGGTCTCGGTCAGCGTCCCGGCCACTGACGCGCCACAGCGGCATGCGGCCGACCGCGGGCAGGCCACCAGATCCAACTTTGCAGCAATGGGCGCAACTTCAGCAGGCATCCGGCATCGCCGCGTCTCCATCAAGAGAAGACTTACCATGAGGACTGATCCGGTCGGCCAGCCATCCCCGGTGGGGGGCCCGGGCACTCCCAGCCGAGCCATGCGAGCAGTCTTGAGAGGAGAACCATGGGCTCGCGAGCACTGGACATCGCTGACCTCGACTTCCAGGTTGGCGACCACGTCTGCGCCTTCTATGAAGAAGGCGGCAACTCTCTGGACGATATCCTCGCGACCTATCTCTCCAAGGGGCTGCAGGCGGGGAACAAATGCGCCTGCTTCAGCTTTGCCGACACGGCGTCCTCGGTGCGAGACCGGATTCCCCCCGAACTCATGTCGCGAGAGGGCATCCTGCAGTTCCTTACGGAAAACCAGGCTAAGGGTGGCTTCTCCGTAGAGGCAGGTCTCGGCACGCTAGAGGCAATGGTCAAAGAAGCGCTCTCGGAAGGGTACAGCCGCCTCTGGATGATAGGCGATGCGGCTTTCGTTGCCCGAGACATGCCCCCCGGATCCATGAAGACGTGGTTCACCTATGAAGCAAAACTAAGTGAGCTCGCGTCGCGGCACCCGAACTTCGTCATGTGCCTTTACGATCTTAACCGGTGGGCCGGTGAATTGGTCATGAGCGTGCTCCAGACTCATCCCCGGATCTTCGTCAACGGGCTGGTTCTCAGCAATCCGTACTACCTCCCGGTGCCCCAGTTTCTGGCTACCCTGTGACATCAGCCGCGCCGCGTATCGAGCCGGGCACGCTAGGTCGCCCGCACGATGCTCCCCCTGGGAACGCCGATCCCTATTTGGCCTGCGGCCCGGCAGGCAACACCAACGCGACCACAACGATCACAATCTCACCAGGCGACACCTGCCGACCACGCTGAACTAAACGGCATTGCGGCGGAACCTGTTCGAAGCCCCCGTGGCAGACGGCAACATTGAGGCACTGTTGCCGGACGTCGATTAGGCAAGTTAGCCACTCCCGGCCTCCCTGCCGGTGCGCAGCGTAGGACACTCCTGGTCAACGAGGTCTGGTGAGTAACGGCAAGGATCCCCGCGGTGTTGGCTAGCTCTGGTCCGCGTCTTCGGGCGGGCGCACCGTCTACGAACGCCTCATCGTCGGCGGAAGCGTCCTGCGGCCTGCACCGGCGGCGGGAAGGCAACCGGATCCAACCATGCAGCAATGGGCACAAGTCCAGCAGGTATCCGGCAGCGCCGCGCCTCCATGAGGAGGAGACTTTCTCTGTACCCATAGTCAGAGTTCATGTCGTATTGGCAGCGGTGCGGCAAGCTGCTCCTCACCCAGGACCCGCACACGCCGAGCACCTGGGCGGCAGCCGAGTCGGCCGCTACCCGCGCGACGAGGGCTGATCCGGTCGGCCAGCCACCCCCGGCGGGGAGGGCCCGAATCCCTCCCTAGTTCAGCCTTGCGAGCAGTCCGAGAGGTGAACCATGGGCTCGCGAGCACCGGACATCGCTGACCTTGACCTCCAGGTCGGCGACCACGTCTGCGCCTTCTATACCGGGGGCGGCAACGCCTTGGACGATATCGTCGTGGACTATGCCTCCAAGGGGCTGCAGGCGGGGAACAAATGCGTCTGCTTCATCGACACGGCGTCCTCGGTGCGGGACCGGATTCCCCCCGAGCTCATATCGCGTGACGGCATCCTGCAATTCCTTACCGAGGACGAGGCGTACCTGCCTGAGGGCTACTTCTCCAAGGACGAATTGTTCCGCGCGCTGGAGGCGATGGTCCAAGGGGCGCTCTCCGACGGGTTCGGCCGCTGCTGGGTGCTCGGCGATGTGAGTTTCGTCATCCGGAAGGCGGTCGGCGTGAAGACCTGGTTCGCCGCCGAATCGGAACTGAATGAGTTCGCTCCGCGGTACCCGCAGTTCCTTATGTGCCTGTACGACCTTGACCTGTTCGGCGGTGAAACGGTCATGTACGTGCTCAGGACTCATCCCCGGATCTTCGTCAATGGGCTGGTTCTCAACAATCCGTACTACCGCCCGCTGCGCAGTTCCCGACAGCCTATGACGTCCACGGGCCCGGCATAGTCCCGTGATGTCCGGCAAGACCAATGAGACGCGGCACCGGGCGGACTTATGGCGAAGGACAGCATGACCCGGATCGCATACCTCGTTACCAGCGCGCATGAGATGACGCTCGCGGACGGCAGATCCCACCCGACGGGCTACTTCGCCGAGGAGGCGCTTAAGCCCTACGAGCGGTTCGTGGCGGCCGGCTTCGACGTCATGGTGATCACACCCGACGGGCAGCCGCCGTACGCGGATCCGTACGGGCTGTCCTGGTTCTTCCATTATCCCGATGAGGACAAGGACTACTTGGCCTCGGTCGTGCGTACCTTCGCCCGCGACGTCGACGACATCCGGCTGACCCTGCACCAGAACACCGAGCTCGGCCTGGCCGCCGCCCGCCGTGTGGCCGCGCTACTGCAGGCCCAAGGCCATACCGCGGCCGAGGCCCACCGGATCGTCAGCGCCGCCGCCCGGACCGCGTCGCGGCAGGACCGGCAGTTCGCGGACGTGCTCGCCGAGGACGGGTCGCACGGGCTGACCCGTGAGCAGATCCAGGCCGCCCTCGACGCGCAGCGGGCCGACAGCGAGCGCCTGGCCGACGAACGGCACCGCACGCTGCAGGCCATACCGGGCTTCCAGCACCCCGTCGCGCTGTCCTCGCTGACCGACGCGGATATGGACCAGTTCGACGCGGTGTTCGTGCCGGGCGGGCACGGGCCGATGGTCGACCTGGCCGGCCACCCCGGTGCCGGACGCCTGCTGGCCGCGCTGCACTGCAAGCACGCTCCCATCACCGCGCTGTGCCACGGGCCGGCGGTGCTGCTGTCCGCACCCGAGCGGGGCGACGGGCTGTGGCTGTTCGACGGCTACCGGATGACCTCGTTCACCGACGAGGAGGAAGACCAGACCGAGGCCGGCCTGCTCGGCATGGCCTGGCTGCTCGACGTGGCGCTGAAGAATGCGGGCGCCGTGTTCTACGACGGTCCCTCGGCGTGGGCCTCGCACGTCGTCGTCGACCGGAACCTGATCACCGGGCAGAACCCGGGATCGACCGAGGCCACTGCCGACGCGGTCATCAAGAAGCTGACGGCCCCGGCGCGCCAGGCGGCGTGAGTGGCCGCTTTAAGGAGCACCCGCATGCCCCAGAAGGACACGGCGATGCAGACGGTACCGACCTTCCTGGCGGCCATCTCCCGGTACGACATCGACGCGGCGATCGCCGTGGCTGACCCGCAGGTATCGGTCACCGTCCATCCGCTCGGCGTCCGCGAGGTCGGCGCGGACGCGCTGCGCCAGGTCCTGGCCGACCTGGTGCTGGGCTTTCCGGACCTGATGATCAGCGTCAGCCGGGTCATCACCACCGGAGATGTGGTCACCGCGCTGTTCAAGGCCGAGGGAACGCAGGCGGCCAGCTATGTCGGCGCAATCAATCAGGAGACGCACCTGGACATCGACCAGGCCTGGCCGTTCGTCATAGCGGACGGCCTGATCGCAGGAGTCGACGCCTACTGGTGCCAGGCGCA
>Ga0126371_10005966_pt1 | contig 10820 bp, 11 predicted proteins | sample PanSoiMetaPlot_4_FD_110145 | JGI IMG/M metagenome (GOLD analysis project Ga0126371, IMG submission 110145) | Tropical forest soil microbial communities from Panama - MetaG Plot_4 | ecosystem: Environmental > Terrestrial > Soil > Tropical forest > Bulk soil | place: Panama | collected 2016-02-17
TTCCACCAGTTTCCCCGGCGTCCGGTTCCAGACAGTAACCTCATGGCCGGCCTTGACCAGATTCGAGGCCATCGACTGGCCCATGATGCCCAATCCCAGAAACGCGACTCGCATGTGAACTCTCCTTGCACCCGTTAACCGGACGTTTTCGGATTAGATATGACGTGCTCGATTTTGGTCAAGGCATCCGGGCGTTTTCTTTCCAACTGATAGGCCACCGCATTGCGCAATGCGAATTCGCTATCGAAATTGGGCGGTTTCGATGTTCCGCCTAACTTGGTACGAGGTGCTCGCGACTGATTACCCTCGTACCTGTAAATAAAAGTAAAAAGCGGCATGGGGACACGGAAGTTCATCTAAGATTAAGACCTGAAACCAAAACGACGCACCGCACTTATTACTCGGCTCTCCACCGCAACCAGGACTAGGATGGGAGAGCCGAAAGCAAGCTTCGACTCAGGCCTTGTGGCAGGATGATCAAGCAGACTCTTCGTAATCCGGCGCTGCGCAAACGTGCCACGCAATTCGGGCGTCTGGTGCGGCACTCTGCGGTGACTCCGCGTTCGGGTCAGACTTACAAGCCTCGCCTCGCTGCCAACGGAGAACTGGGCGTCACCTTCATCGGGCATGCCAGCTTCTTCCTTCAAATTGGCGCAAAAAACGTTGTCGTTGACCCCAATTTTGCCCGCTGGCTATTCGTGTTGAAGCGTCTTCGTCGTCCAGGTCTGCGCGTCGCCGATCTTCCACCGATCGATCTCATTCTGGTCTCGCACGCACACTTCGATCACTTGCACCGTCCGTCATTGCGCGCGATCGTCAACAATAACCTCCGGACCCGTGGCGTCGCGCCGGCCATCATCATTCCTACACACGTTTCAGACCTGGTTTCCGATCTGGGTTTTTCCGAAATCATTGAGCTCGACTGGTGGAAAAACTCACGTCACGGCAACCTCAGCGTCACTCATGTGCCCTCGCGTCACTGGGGAGCACGCATTTTGAAGGATTCGCATCGTGGTTACGGAGGCTTTGTGCTGAAAGCCGGCAAGCACTCCGTCTATCACGCGGGAGATACCGCATACTTTTCCGGCTTTACTGAAATCGGACGCCGTCTCGCTCCCGATGTCGCTCTTCTTCCGATCGGGGCCTACAACCCGCCGCAGTTCCGAAATGTTCATACCAATCCCGCCGACGCAACCCAGGCCTTCCTGGACTTGAAGGCAAGTTGGATGGTTCCCATGCACTACGGCACGTTCCGCCTCTCCCACGAACCGGTCGATGAACCGCTGCAACTGCTTGAGCAAGAAGCCCGAGTCGCAGGGATTAAAGACCGCGTCGTAGTCCTTGAAGAAGGCGTCACCAGGTTTTTCTAACACTGTGTATCGGTGTTATGTTAAACGCCTGCTTTTCATCCTTTATTGATCCCCGTGACGCGATACCAGGTGTAAACTGGCGGGAAAATTCACGCCTATGGAGGCCTTTATGCCAGTGAAACCCGTTCCCGAGGGCTACCACACACTCACCCCCTACCTCACCGTGCGCGATGCAGAACGCGCCATCGAGTTCTATAAGCAAGCGTTCGGCGCGAAGCTTCGCGGCGGCGGTGTAATGAAGGGGCCCGATGGAAAGGTAATGCATGCTGAGCTGCAGATCGGTGATTCCGTCGTTATGTTAGCCGACGAATTTCCGGAATTCGGCTCCGTTTCCCCGCAGACCGTCGGCGGCTCATCCATGGGGCTGCACATCTACATCGACAATGTGGACTCCGCTTTTGATCGCGCCGTAAAAGCCGGAGCGCAGGTTGAAATGCCAGTCATGGATCAATTCTGGGGCGATCGCTACGGCAAACTGAAGGATCCCTTCGGCCACAAGTGGTCGATCGCAACGCACGTGAAAGACCTATCTGTCGATGAAATGAAGCGCGGCATGGACGAAGCCATGTCCAAGATGGCAAAAACCGCGTAACCCGAATCACTTCTTGAGGGTGCCCCACCCTTGTCGCGACTTGTGCGACAGGGTGGGGCTTTTGACTTTCAACGCGGCGATCACCGAGCTCTTCGACAAAGCAATGCCGGAGCGGCTGTCCCGCATACGGTGGCCAATGCACCACCCCGCATCAGTACGCCAGCAGAATCCGTAGGTCTCTCAAGTTATTTCCCGTCGGTCCAGTTTCGATCACATCCCCAAGCGCCTGAAAAACTGGATAAGCATCGAATCTTGTGAGAGCACTTCGCACATCCAATCCCGCCGTATGCGCACGTTCTGCCGTACTCCCATCGGCAATCGCTCCTGCCGCAAGACTGTTTCCATCGACTCCGTCGGTGCCAGCGCTCAGAACAGAGATGTTTTCGCCCGCGATCTTCTCGACGCAAGCCAGCACAAACTGCTGATTGCGTCCCCCAGTTCCACCATTCGTTACCTTCACCGTAACCTCGCCACCAGAAATCAGACACAGCGGCGAGCATTGCTTCCGGAGTTCTCGCAGTTTCGCAAGGAGATAATCCGCGGCTTTCGCGTAGTCCCAGTCGTCGCAGGAGTTGTCGACGTGCACGATGAAGCCCGCGCGTTCAGCGGCTGCGCTCGCTACCTCAATCGCACTCTGGTTCGAGAGAATCGTCCACCAGCGCGATCTGTGAAACACCGGATCATCGGACTTCGGCGTCTCCTCCAATGCACGACGTTCGAAAAGCTCGCGCGTAGAAGTTGGAAATTGACTCAGCAACTCGTACTTCTCAGCAATCCGATAGCAGTCTTCCACCGAACTCGAATCCGGCATGCTGGGCCCAGAAGCAAGAGCATCTGGCGTCGTATCCGGAACATCTGAAACCAGTATCGAAACCTGTTGTGCGGGGAATGCCGCTTGCGCCAGGCGTCCTCCCTTCACAGCCGAAACATGCTTGCGGATCGTATTGATCTCTGCGATGGGCGCTCCCGAATGCACGAGCGCGCGATAAGTCTTGATCAAGTCGTCGAGGGAAGTTTCATCATCGGCCAGTTTCTCAACGATAGAAGACCCCCCGCCGCTGATCAGAAACATCACCAGCGCAGATGCCGGTTGCGCTTCTGCCGCGCGCAACATGGCATTGGCAGCAGCAACCGATTCCGCATTCGGCGTAGGATGCCCTCCACAGAAATAGCGGTATCCGCGTACCTGTGATTGCGGGATTACCGAACTAGCCACAATTCCTTCGACGGTTGATCCGACCTGCGACGTCAACGCTTCCACCATCGTGTGCGCGGCTTTGCCGAGCGAAATCGCAAGCACACGGGAATACGAGTTCAGATCATAAAGATCCTCGCAAATGCGCAAAATGCCACGTTCGTATTGCACATGGCGATCAAACCCATTGGCGATGGATGCCTCTGCGAGAGCCTGGGAGAAGATGGACCGCGCGGCGTCACGCATTTCGCGGAAACGCGACTCGCTGGCCAGTTCAGGCATGCGAGGTGATTATAAACAGCCATAGCTTTCGGCCTTCAGCTTTGAGGTGAGATTCCGTTTTGTCATCCCGAGCGGAGTTGTCACGAGCGATGGCGAGTGACAACGGAGTCGAAGGATCCCTTCAATCGGACTAGACTCCGGGTCTAGTCTGTGATGTCGCATCGAGAGTCAATTGTTTCACCCAAGCCTCGATTGTCTCCCGAAGTTCCCGCAGTCGTCCCTCAAAGAAGTGATCTCCCCCCTCGATTAAGACTAATTTCTTAGGTTCAGCAAACGACGCCACCAGCGCCTCTAGCTTGGCTCGCGGGCCGAATTGATCTCGCGCTCCGCTGACGAATAACTTAGGCTTCGTGCACTCGTGAAGAAACTCGTACGTGTAGACGCGGGGTTCTTCCGCGTCCGCAGCCACGGGGACGACAGGAACTCCGACACCAATCGCCGCGCATACCCGCGGATCAACGCACGCGGCGCGTAACCCAATCGCGGCACCAAAGGAGAATCCTGCGAAAATCAATGGCCGATGAAACTCCGAGTCCAGCCAGTCAAGCGCCGTGCGAACGTCTTCTACTTCGCCGCCACCGCGATCGTGTTCCCCTTGGCTCAGTCCAGTGCCGCGAAAGTTAAACCGCAGCACCGGAAAACCAAAGCTGTTCAATGCTTTCATCGTATGAAAGACGACCTTGTTATGCAGTGTTCCACCAAACAACGGATGCGGATGGCAGACCAACGCTGCATGCGTAGCATCCTCGACACCCGCATTGAGAAGGGCTTCCAGCTTGCCAGCCGGACCTTCCAGAAAAAGTGAGCGAATGGTTTGGTTTGCCGAGATCACGTATTTAGATTACACAAACCGCAGGCGTCAGGCGTCGGGCGTCAGGCGTCAGGCCAATCCGATAAGAACAATGCTAAGAACTGCACGCACATGAATCGCCTCTACAAGCTCTGGTCTGCAAGACTGTTGCGCCTGACGCCTGCCGCCCGACGCCTGATTTGCTATTCTCCTTGCCATGGATGCAGTGACATTCACAAGGCAGTTAATCGATATCGAATCGATCACCGGCAACGAAGCCGCCGTTGGGAACTACATTTACGGCGAACTTTGCCGCGTCGGCTATCAGACCAGGAAGATGCCGGTGGAGGCAGACCGCTTCAACGTCTATGCGATCCATCCAGACCACCCGAACCCAACGATCGTTTTCTCGACACACATGGATACGGTCCCTCCCTTCATTCCTTCCTCGGAAGATGCAGACCGCATTTACGGACGCGGATCGTGCGACGCCAAAGGCATTATTGCAGCACAAGTGGCGGCAGCAGAACGATTACAGCGGGAAGGAATCTACGTTGGCCTGCTCTTTGTCGTCGGTGAAGAACGGGACAGTCTTGGCGCGCAGATCGCAAACGAGCAAGCGCCTGCGAGTTGTCGATTCCTGGTGAATGGCGAACCGACCGAAAATCGAATCGCGCTTGCCTCGAAAGGAACCTTGCGCGTCGAACTGACCGCTCGAGGGCGCATGGCGCATTCCGCCTATCCAGAGTTGGGCGACTCGGCCATCGACAAGCTGATCCCCGCTCTGAGCCGCCTGCGGACCATGCAACTCCCCTCAAATCCATCAGTGGGTCCATCCACGCTGAATATTGGCCTGATCGAAGGTGGCCGGGCCCCAAACGTCATCCCCGACTACGCGCACGCAGATCTCTTATATCGCCTGGTTGGCCCAACAGATGAATTGAAGCACGAGATCGTCGCAACCGCCGGAGATCAAGTCGAGGTCACCTTCCCTCTCGAACTTCCCTTCCTTCGCCTGCGCACCGTCGACGGATTGCCCACGATGATCGCGGCGTTCACGACCGACATTCCCAAGCTGACAAACTGGGGTGAACCGCTGCTAATCGGTCCAGGATCGATTCATGTCGCTCATACTGACGGCGAGTACATCGACAAACGCCAACTCCACGAAGCCATCGATCTGTATCATTCGATTGCCATCAAATTGCAAAGTTGAGAGGCAAGAGTAACCACACAGGACCAAGGTGCTGGCGATTCGCTTCTACTTTCCTGCAGCAACAGCTCCCGGCGCCTTACGCTTCTCGAACTCCTGGACAAAGCCCGCGACGCGGTGAAACTCGTGGCTGTCCTTTTTCAGATTCAAATAGTTCACATCGGCGTAGTGATTCAGTAGTTGCGCCATGAGGTACGAACGGCGAGCCGTGTAATTTTCACGGTCTGACCAGTACGGATTGATCGCGGCATCACGCATTTTCCCCGCAACAGCTGTCCAGGATTGCGGAGCTTCGCGAATGTCATATCCGGCGGCCAGCATCCATTCCAGACCAACGCGATCGGCCTGGTTTTCTAAACTCCGGGCATACTGGCTGGAAAAGCCGGACGCACGCAGATTTGCCAGCATGAGCCTATCGGGGACATACACCCCACGCGCCCTGAGCGCGATCAGTTCCTTCCTAAAATATTCCTGTTGCTGCCACGCATGCCTCTCGATCGCATGTGAGATTTCATGCGAGAGCGCAAATGCTAGCTGTGCCTCGTTTTCGAACACATCGAATACCCCTGAGTACACGATCACCACTCCGTTGGGATACGTGAGCGCGTTGAAACCTTCTTTTTCTACAAGGAAAAACCGGAACGGAATCTTTAAGGGATCGTTGTCTGAAAGCTCCTTCTGATGTGCCGGCACAAGGCTGTTTCCCAACCTGCTGATGTATTCTTGCGCTTCCTGATTGGGGAGAATCTTGTATTCCTTCCTGTACGTTTCAAGTTCCCCAGGTTGGTTCCTAGCGTAGTCCGGATTGATCACTACAGGGGTGAAGCGGCGCCACATCCTCGTTTCGCCACTCTCGACTTCAGCATGTTCGAACTCAAGTTTCTGCGCCTTGACTGAGCCATCAGACTGGCGAATGCCCTCATAATGCACGAACGTATCCAAGTTCAGGAATTCGGGAGTGAACTTCAATGCTTCGGAGGTGTCACTCGGCAGGGCACTCTGGCGCTCGGTGCGATTCGGCTTGAGGGTGACCGCGGTCGTCGGCGAGACCGTAATCCTTTCTCCGTCGGCATCAATTGTTCCACTCCATCCCGTATCGCTTTTGCTGAGTTTCGGCAGTTTGTCGAGCAGCGCAGTTCGCTTCACCGTCAGAGTGTCGTAGAAGAAGACTCTGATCGATCTGGCTTTGAGTTCGCGGGATTTGTCGTCGTACTCGCCGCTTATCTCCAGGTCGGTTCCGATGCGAATGTCCTCCGGCGTGAACGTAGTGATCGACGTGTCGTCCTGTCGCCTGTCAAACTCAAGAGACACGCCTTTCTCAGCGGTAATCTTGTAGTCGTCGATTTGGAAACTAGTCGGAGAGTTTACGGCAGTAATAAGACCACGGATGGTGAGGTCCTTCGCAAACACCAACGCGCTCAGCAGCGACAAGCAGAACATCACTGGCACGAACCGGCAGGTCATTGGCGGGCCTCAACAGCACTGATAGTTGCGATGCTAGCACGGAACCTGCAGATTCGATGATCATTTGCCACCTTGCGTTGCAAGTTACCTGACGCGACCTCTCCTCATCCCGATCAGCTAGACTGAGGAAATGACCACAACGACTCTGAATTCCCTCTCCCGCGCCTCGTCGGCCTACCTGCGGTCAGCGATGCATCAGCCCATCCAATGGCACGAGTGGGGACCGGAGGCGTTCGCCACCGCGCAGCGCGACAACAAGCCCATGCTGCTCGATATCGGGGCGGTATGGTGTCATTGGTGCCATGTGATGGATCGCGAGTCTTACGACGATCCAGAGATCGCGGCCATCGTCAATGAGCATTTCGTCGCCGTCAAAGTCGACCGGGATGAGCGGCCCGATATTGACAGCCGCTATCAGTCCGCCGTACAGGCGGTGAGCGGACAAGGTGGATGGCCCCTAACCGCATTTCTCACTCCCGACGGGAAACCGTTCTATGGCGGGACGTACTTCCCGCCACAGGATCACTATGGCCGTCCGAGTTTCCGGCGCGTGCTCTTGAGCATTGCCAACGCGTATAAGGAAAAACATGGTGACGTCGTGGAGCAGGCATCGATGGTCGAAAACGCGATCGTGCAAGCCGAATCGTTCCCCGGACGCAGCGGACGCGCGTCGCCGGGCATCATCCAAGCGATTCAGCAGTCGGCGTTCAAGATGTTCGATTCGCTACACGGCGGCTTTGGGTCGGCACCGAAATTCCCTCATCCCTCGGCACTGGACCTGCTTATTGAAAGGTATGCACGACTCGCTCCGCTCAGCGGGGCGGACGAAAGCGTCAGCCCTTCCACAAATCTTGCAGAGCTCCGCAATCTGATCGTCACAACCCTCCAGCACATGGCGAACGGAGGTGTTTACGACCAACTCGCCGGTGGTTTTCATCGATACTCCGTCGACGAGCGCTGGGTGGTTCCGCACTTCGAAAAGATGTCCTACGACAACTCGGAACTATTGAAAAACTACGTGCATGCCTATCAGGCGACGGGCCAGGAGTTTTTCGCCGATGTTGCACGCGACATCATTCGCTGGATGGACGAATGGCTGAGCGATCGCGAGCGCGGCGGATTCTATGCCTCCCAGGACGCTGACATCAACATGGATGACGACGGCGACTACTTCACCTGGACTCTCGAAGAGGCGCGAGGCGTGTTGACTGACGATGAAGCTCAGGTTGCCGCCCTTCGGTACGACATCAACGAGATCGGAGAAATGCATCATAATCCTGCGAAAAACGTGCTGTACGTACGCGCTTCGATCGATGAGATTTCGAAACGCATGAAGCTGTCGACGGAGCGAGTCGCAGAAATCCTGGAATCGGCCAGGAAGAAAATGTATGCCGCACGACTGCAGCGCCCAACGCCCTACATTGACAAGACAGTCTATGTATCCTGGAACAGCCTTTGCATTTCGGCTTACCTAGACGCGGCCCGAGTCCTCAACTTACCCGAGGCTCGACGCTTTGCTTTGCGTTCGTTGGATCGTCTATTGAGCTCCGCGTGGAAAAAAGCCGACGGGGATTCCCGAGCGTCGCTGCTTCATGTAATTGCGTATTCCGATCCGCATGCCGGGCCCCGCGAAGTCGCCGGATTGCTCGACGACTATGCTTTCACCGCGATCGCCTGTCTCGACGCTTACGAGTCCTCCAGCGACCTCAGCTATTTCAAGTTCGCACACGCCATTGTCGACGCTATGATCGAGCGATTCTTCGATTCGACCTCAGGAGGGTTCTTCGACCGCGAGCCTGCCACCGACGAGTCTAGTCTGGGCGTGCTCGCCACACGCAGGAAGCCGCTGCAGGATTCACCCACGCCGGCCGGAAATCCCATGGCTGCCATCGCGCTGATGCGGTTGCATCACTATACCGGCGACCAGACTTATCATGACAAGGCAGAGCTCACCCTCGAAACATTCGCCGGGGTGACAGAACAGTTCGGGATCTTTGCAGCGACTTACGGAATCGCGGTCCTGCATCTTCTCGAGAATCCGGTACAGGTGGTTGTCATCGCTGGTGAGGACGGCAAGGCCGATTCCCTCGAAAAAGCTGCCAGGGCTGGATTTGGATTCAACAAGGCGAGCCTTCGCTTCGCCCCCAGCCAAGTAGTTCCGGGAAATCTTCCCTCGAATTTGGCAGCAACCCTTCCAAATCTTCCGCAACTAAGCTCCGGAAAATCGTTCGCCGTGCTTTGCTCGGGCAACTCTTGCCAGCCGCCAGTATTCGAAGCTAGTGAGTTGCAGCGAGGGCTGCAGGCAGGCTTGCGGTAATCCTGGAATCAAAGCAAAGCGCAAAAAATTGGGGCCGACGGGGTTATATGATCCGTCAGCCCAAAGATTGCAAGCCCTAGTTAGTCGGCCCAATTACGGCAGGTTACCTTAGTGACCTTGCAGTCACCCGCTTGCTTCCCATAGGTTAGGTCGGCAAGCTGGATTGGCAGTGCGTTGATCTGGGTGGGCACAGAAGAAGAGGGCCTCCGTCCGCGGCGGGAACCAAAGGAACGGTGGCTGTCAAAAATGTGCCCACTAATCCGACGATCAGGATGGCAATCCTGACTGCGCGTTTCATGGGTTCGTCTCCTACCGCGCAGAACTTGGGGAAATACTGCGTTCCACGCGGACCCGCATTATAGGGCACATGTCAAGTCCGTTGCGCAAAGAATTTCACTTTTTGTTCACATCTTTAGTACATCCCCTCCTTCTTGAAATCTCCCTCCGAAGTCAACTGCTTACTATTCAGTAACTTTACGGAAAAGTATTGACACATACTTGAATACGTATGCCTCTTACGAGTCGAGCTTTTCCAGGGGTTAGGAATTTACGATTTCCGGACAATGGCTGAAGTGCTCTAGTGCACTCCCTAGCGGGCAGTGTTGGATTTCGGGGGCAGACCTTGGACTAGGTCTTGGAGGTTGCGCGGATCACCGCGGCGAAGCTGCCGGTAGTTGTGCCGCCGGACCCGGCGGCTGCCTTCTCGGCGAGTGGCGGTGGTGGTCCGCCCTGGGTCCGCGACAAAGCGCGGTCAACCATCCCTTCAAACATCGGAATGAGTGAATCGGCGGGCAAAGGATGGTGGATATCCGACAGGCTTTGCTCCCAACGTTGCGGTTGTAACAGCGACCGGGTGCTGTCACGAGCTGGACGTTTGACAGCCATGTAGCCGAACCACAAAAACAGGCTGCTGTTGTAGGCGACCATATTGGCGATGCTCATCCAGGGGCCGTCTAGGTGGCTCCCCACCCATGAGCTGATCAAAATCAACTCAATCACCGCGAATGACCCAAAGCCCAGCGCGATGCCAAAGCTGTGCTGCCGCCGGCTGACGCCCACATATTGGGCGAAGAAGAGCAGGAACAACACCATTCCAACCTGAATCATCCGCACGCAGCGCTGCAAGGTGACAATCGCCTGCATGACCGGCGGAAGGTCTGACGAGTTCGTCGATACCGAGACCACGGCGGCGACCAGCAACATGACCAGTCCGGCCCACTTAAACAGTACCGTCCCGAGATCCCGAAGTGTGTGGAACATGCGAAACACGTCCACAAAGACCTCGTGAATCACCAGGAATCCGAACGTCACGCTGATGGCATTGCAGCACCAGTAAAGGAGGAAAAGAGCATCGTAGCCGCGCCAGACGTAGGCGGGAAACACGACGGCAAAGGTCACCAGCTGCGTCATCACATAAGCGAAAAAGAACCTGAAATTGCGCAGCAGACCGCGTCGCAGCATGAAACCCGCAATGCCCACCTCGAGGACGGGATGCATGAGCCACAACGCGTAGTAGAGAACCTTGGTTTTTTCGTTCACGCTTCTAATCTCAAGTAGCGGACACGTTCTCTACCGGCGGACGCAATCGCCGGAAAAA
>Ga0126371_10005968_pt1 | contig 10819 bp, 7 predicted proteins | sample PanSoiMetaPlot_4_FD_110145 | JGI IMG/M metagenome (GOLD analysis project Ga0126371, IMG submission 110145) | Tropical forest soil microbial communities from Panama - MetaG Plot_4 | ecosystem: Environmental > Terrestrial > Soil > Tropical forest > Bulk soil | place: Panama | collected 2016-02-17
ACCGCATCGCCGAGCTCGCGCTCGAGGAAAGCGATCTTGCCGGTGCCGATGCCATGCTCGCCGGTCGAGGTGCCGTCGAGGTCAAGGGCGCGCGCGACCATGCGGTCGTGCAGTGCTTGGGCGCGGGCGATCTCGTCGGGCGACGCGGGGTCCACGAGAATGAGCGTGTGGAAATTGCCGTCGCCCACGTGGCCGACGATCGGTGCCATGAGGCCGCTCGCCTCGATATCGCGCCTGGTCGCGATCAGGCATTCGGCGAGCCGCGACACGGGCACGCAGACGTCGGTGATGACCGCTTTCGCGCCGGGCCGCAACCCGGTGCCGGCATAGAGCGTGTTGTCGCGCGCGGTCCACAGCCGGTTGCGGTCCTCGGTGCGGGTGGCCTGCTCGAAGCCGAGCGCGCCGTGCTCGTGGGCGATCTCGCGCACCGCCTCGGCCTGCTCGGCGACCGCGGCGGGCGTGCCATGGAATTCGAGAAACAGCGTCGGCTGCTCCATGATGCCGAGCTTGGCGTAACGGTTGACGCCGCGGATCATCACCTCGTCGAGCAGCTCGATCCGCGCGACCGGGATGCCGACCTGAGTGACCGCGATGGCGGTCGCTACCGCACCTTCGAACGACGCGAACGGGCAGACCACCGCCGCGATCGCCTCGGGCACCGGATGCAGCCGCAGCGTGATCTCGGTGATGACACCGAGCGTCCCCTCGGCGCCGACGAACAGCCGCGTGAGGTCGTAGCCGGCGGCAGACTTGCGGGCGCGACGGCTGGTGCGGATGGCGCGGCCGTCGGCAAGGACGACCTCGAGCGCCATCACGTTGTCGCGCATGGTGCCGTAGCGCACCGCCATGGTGCCCGAGCCGCGCGTCGAGGCCATGCCGCCGATCGAGGCGTCGGCGCCCGGGTCGATCGGGAAAAAGAGACCGGTGTCGCGCAGTTCGGCGTTGAGCCGCTTGCGCGTGATACCGGGCTGCACGCGGCAGTCGAGATCCTCGGCATTGACCGTGATTAGGCTGCTCATCTGCGCGAAGTCGATGCAGACGCCGCCGCAGACCGCCGCGGCGTTGCCTTCGAGCGAGGTGCCGGCGCCGTACGGCACGATCGGCGCGCGGTGCGCTGCGCAGACCGCGACGATCGCCGCCACCTCCTCGGTCGATCGCGGAAAGGCCACGATGTCGGGCGGGTGCGCCGCGTGGTAGCTCTCGCTCGCGCCATGCGCCGCGAGCGCGGCAGCGGCGCGCGTCGCACGCTCGCCGAGCCGCGCGGTCAGTGCCGCGGAGACCGTGTCGATGGGGAAACTGCTTGCGCTCATCGTCGACCGCGTCGTTATAGTGGCCCGCCACGCCGGGAGGAAGCATGACCGAGAGCAGCCAGATCGATCCGCAGCATATCGTCGTCACCGAGCCGGTCGCGGGATCGCCGGTCCCGGTCCATCTCATGCTGATCGAGATGATCGACGGCGTCTATGTGCCGATCGGCCTGCGCAAGCCGCCGGGCGAGGGGCCGTTTCCGCTGATCCTGTTCGCGTCTGGCAATGGCGGGCGCGGCATGGCCTGGGTGCGCAACGCCACGCTGAACACGAGCTGGACGCAGGAGCAGTTCCTCGCCGCCGGCTATGCGGTGGCCTGGACGCGCTACCGCGCCGAGGTGGACTATGCCTATGACAAGATCGGCAAGCTGATCGAGGACAGGCGGCAGGGACGGCAGCTGCTCAACCGCGGCCCGCTCGAATACGAGGACATGGTCGCGATCGCCGAGCACGTGAAGACGCTGCCCTATGTCGCGCCGGACCGGATCGGCTACATGGGCATGAGCCACGGCGGCGAGATGGCGCTCAAGATCGCGTCGGAGTATCGCGGCTTTCGCGCCATGATCGCGAGCGAGCCGGCGGCGCACGAATTCCTGCGCCTGAAGCCGGACGCGACCGCGCAGATCAATCCGGAGACCGGCCTGCTCAATGTCGAGAAGATGCTGATGCGCGAGGCCGGCAAGGTGCGCCCCCGTATCACCGAGGATGTTGCGCGCGCCCGCATCGCGCCGATCGCGACGCCCATCCTGGTGCAGGGCCGCAACTCCGACGAGCTGCAGGGCATCTTCCGCGTCTGCTACGACCTGATGGTCGAGATGGGCAAGGACGCGGCGTGGAAGACCTACGAGCACGGCGTGCACGGCTTCGTCTACGTGCAGCGCAACGACAAGGGCGTCTATGCGCCCGACGACGTGCAGCGCGAGGCGGTGCGGGATTCGATCGCGTGGTTCGATAAGTATCTGAAGGCGTAGGATGGGTTGAGCCCTCGGGTCTTGCCTTCGGCAAGCGCAAGGACAGGCTCCGCGAAACCCATCATCTGAACCGCGACAATCGATTCAGCCGATGGGTTTCGCTGCCGCTCAACCCATCCTACGATTCATCGACGATCCGGCTCCGCAGCGTGCCGATCCCCGTGATCTCCACCTCCAGCGCATCGCCCGCCTTCATCCACAGCGGCGGATTGCGGCGGTGCCCGACGCCGGCGGGCGTGCCGGTGGCGATCACGTCGCCGGGCGCGAGCGGCGTGAAAGCGGAGACATAGGAAATGATGCGCGGCACGGAATAGATCAGCATGTCGGTGCCGGAGCGCTGCATCTCGACGCCGTTGAGGCGGGTCATCAGCGTGAGCCTGCCCGGATCGGGGATCTCGTCGCTCGTCACCATCCAGGGGCCGAGCGGTCCGGTGTCGATGAAGTTCTTGCCCGACGTGACCGAATGCTTCTGCCAGTCGCGCACGCTGCCGTCCACGAAGCAGGTGTAGCCGGCCACATGGGCGAGCGCGTCGCCTTCCTTGATGTGGCGGCCGCCCTGGCCGATGATCACCGCAAGCTCGCCCTCGAAATCGAAATTGGTCGAGACCTTCGGGCGGATCATCTCGCCGTCGTGGCCGACCAGCGTATTGACCAGCCGCAGGAACATCTGCGGGTTCGACATGGTGTCGCGGCCGGTCTCCGCGGCGTGGTCGCGGTAGTTGATGCCGACGCAGAGGATTTTTTCCGGGTTGGGGATCAGCGGCAGGAAGGTGACCTGCGCGAGCTTGTGGTCGGCCGTCTTGCTCGCCGCGGCGCGGAGCTCGCCGAGCGCATTGGCGGCGAGCGCATCGCGCAGGGTCGGATGGCGCGCGTTGCGGCCGCCGAGCGTGACGACGCCGTCGCCGGCGACCGCACCCCACGTGTCCTCATCGTCGAGACGATAGCTTGCGAACTTCATGGCGGCGCTTCCCCGATGGTGGAATTCGTTGGCCAGATCCCTAGCTCGCCCGCTCGGCGAGCGTCAATCGAGCGATTTTCCTCAGCGCATCCGGCTACAATCCGGCTGGACAGGCTGCGGTGTCCAGTGCCAAACGACACCCGGTCAAAATCGAGAACACCCAAGGGAGAGCGCCGTGAGCGATGAAATTCTGTCACAGCAGGACGGGCCGATCCTGCGCATCACCTTCAACCGCCCGGACCACGGCAACGGCGCGACCGACCACATGGCGACCGAGCTCACCCGCCTGCTCAACGGCGCGGCCGAGAAGTCGCGCCTCGTCGTGCTGCGCGGCGCCGGCAGGGATTTCTGCATCGGCCGCGCCACCATGGGCCAGCAGCCGGCCGTGCTGCCCGAGGCGCTGGTGCGAAAGCGCGCCTACGACGTGATCTTCAATTCCTATGCGGCGATCCGCAACACGCCGGTCCCGGTGATCTGCGCCGTGCAGGGCCGCGCGCTCGGCTACGGCTGCGCAATCGCGGCGCTTGCCGACATCACGATCGCGAGCGAGGCCGCGACCTTCCAGATCCCCGAGATGGAGCACTACATCCTGCCGACCATGGTGCTGTCCGCCATGATCGATCGCATGACGCGCAAGGGCCTGGCCTACATGACCTGGTCGTGCGCGACCGTCGGGCCGGAGCGGGCGCTCAGCCACGGCATCGTCAGCGAGGTAGTGGCGGCCGCCAAGCTCGACGAGGCGGTCGAGAGCCTGTGCAAGTTCATGCTCAAGGCACCGGCGGTCGCGACCGAGGGCGTCAAGGAGTACCTGCGCCACGCCATGACCATGGACGTGCCAAGCGCCGTCGGCCTCGCGCGCAACCTGCATGCGGTGGTCAACTCCTCGAGCGAGATGCGCCGGCCGAAGTGAGCCGACGCAGGCGACGGGCTTCCGTCCAATCGACGACGCATGCCCGCGCGGCCCTGCGTGGAGCTGCTCAAGTGAAGGGCACATGGGCGCCGCTTACGAAAGGAGCGGCGCCGCTCAATTTTTGTCCTGCTCAATGGCCTCGCAGATTGAGGGCGTGTTGGGCATCCGGTCGGCTCGCGAAGCGTCGACGCGGTCGCGCGACTTCAGCCTAACCTTTTGATTCTCCCCGATTGCATCGTGATCCACGCGATCTGGCATGAAGCTTGATTAGCGTCTGTCGGAAATCGGGCGGGCGTAACCGACCCGAAGATCCAACGATGAGCCAGGAGGAGACGCCGCTGCTCTGAGGTGACGCGTGAGCGCGCCTCGGGGGAGCGGCGTTCATCTGATGGCCGACGGAAACCAACGGGCTCCGATGTCGACGGAGCCGATGCCAGAAAGGAAGCGTCGGATGAGCGCGCCGAATACCCGCTGGATCTCGGAATGGAATCCGGAGGACGAGACGTTCTGGAAGCCCAAAGGCAAGGCCATTGCCCAGCGCAACCTCATCTGGTCGATCATTGCCGAGCACCTCGGCTTCTCGATCTGGCTCATCTGGAGCATCGTCGCAACCAAGCTGCCGCAGGCCGGGTTTCACTACACGACGGACCAGCTCTTCCAGCTCGTGGCCCTGCCGGGCCTGATCGGGTCGGTGATGCGGTTTCCCTACACGTTCGCGGTCACGACCTTCGGCGGCCGCAACTGGACGATCTTCAGTGCTGCGGTCCTGTTCATTCCGACGATCGCGCTGGCCCATTTCGTCGCCAGGCCGGATACGCCGTTCTGGCTGATGCTGACGGTCGCTGCGACCGCCGGCCTGGGCGGCGGCAACTTCGCCTCCAGCATGGCGAACATCTCGTTCTTCTATCCCGACCGCATGAAAGGCTGGGCGCTCGGGCTCAATGCCGCGGGCGGCAATATCGGGGTGAGCAGCGTTCGGCTCCTCGCGCCGATCCTGATGGGCCTCGGCATCGTCAACCTCTACCAGGCGGCGCCCGGGCCCGGCGGCCTCTACCTGCAGAACGCCGGGCTGATGTGGCTGCTGCCGCTGGCCATCGCGGTGCTCGGCGCGATCTTCTTCATGAACAACCTCGCGACGGCCCGCTCGAGCTTCAAGGAGCAGCTCGCCATCGTGGGCCGCAAGCACACGTGGATCATGTCCTTCATCTACATCGGCACGTTCGGGTCGTTCATCGGCTACTCGGCGGCCTTCCCGCTGCTGATCAAGACGCAGTTTCCCGGCGTCTCGATCGGCATCGCCTTCCTCGGCCCGCTCGTCGGCTCGCTGTCGCGGCCGCTCGGCGGCTGGCTGGCCGATAGGGTAGGCGGTGCGATCGTCACCTTCTGGAACTTCATCGCCATGGGCGCGGCGACGATCGGCGTTCTCTACTTCGTCGACGTGAAGGGCTTCGAGGGCTTCCTCGCGATGTTCCTCGTCCTGTTCGTCACCACCGGCATCGGCAACGGCTCGACCTACCGGATGATCCCGTCGATCTTCCGCGAGGAGAAGCTGCGCGGGGCAGAGGGCGCGGGCGAGGCCGGGCGGGCGGCCGCGCTCAAGTCGGCCGGCATCGAGAGCGGCGCCGCGCTCGGCTTCATCGGCGCGGTCGGCGCCTGCGGCGGGTACCTGATCCCGCGCGGCTTCGGCGCGTCGATCGCGGCGACCGGCGGCCCGCACCTCGCGCTGGAGATCTATCTCGCCTTCTACGCGGTGTGCCTCGCGGCGACCTGGTGGTTCTATCTGCGCAGGACGTTCCTTGCGCCGACCACCGCGCATCTGGCGCAGGCGCGCGTCTGAGCAGGGCACGGAGGGCAGCATGAGCGAACCGCTGGTGATCATCGGCAACGGCATGGCGGCCGCGCGGCTGGTCGACGAGATGGCCAAGCATGCGCTCGGCCGTTACGCCATCGCAGTCGTCGGCGAGGAGCCGCGCCTCGCCTACAACCGCGTGCTTTTGTCCATGCTGCTCGCCGACGAGGTCGCGCCGGCGGACGTCGAGCTCAAGCCGGCGCAGTGGTGGCGCGACCGCGGCGTGACGCTGCGCTACGGATCGCGCGCCGCCGCGCTCGACGTCGCGGCACGTACCGTCGCGCTCGCGGATGGTGGGCGGCTCGCCTTCTCGAAGGCCGTGATCGCGACCGGCTCGCGGCCGATCCGGCTCGATATTCCGGGCATCGATCTCGCCGGCGTCACCACCTTCCGCGATATCGCCGACGTCGCCGCGATGCGCGAGCAGGCGCCGCCGGGGACGCGCGTCGTCGTGATCGGCGGCGGGCTGCTCGGGCTCGAGGCCGCGCATGGCCTTGCCAAGGCGGGTGCGCGGGTCACGCTGGTCCATCTGATGGATCGCCTCATGGAGCGCCAGCTCGATCCGGTCGCGGCCAGCATGCTGCGGCGCGCCGTCGAGGCACGCGGCGTCGAGGTGTTGCTCGCGGTCGAGACGAGGCGGGTGATCGGCACGCGCCGGGTCGAGGCCGTCGAGCTCAGAGGCGGCCGCATCATCCCGGCAGATCTCGTGGTGGTCGCGGTCGGCGTGCGTCCGAACGTCGAGCTCGCGACGCAAGCCGGTATCGCGGTCAATCGTGGCATCGTGGTCGACGACGGGCTCGCGACGAGCGCCCATGACGTGTTTGCGATCGGCGAATGCGCCGAGCATCGCGGCCAGTGCTACGGCCTGGTCGAGCCGGCCTACGAGCAGGCAGCGGTGCTCGCGCGGCGGCTCGCGGGCCGGCCCGCGACCTATCCGGGCTCGGTGCTCGCCACCAATCTCAAGGTCTCGGGCGTCGACGTTTTCTCGGCCGGCGACTTCCTCGGGAGCCCCGGCTCCGAGCAGGTCGTGCTGCATGACCCGGGGCTCGGCATCTATCGCAAGCTCGTCATCGCGCAAGACCGCCTCGTCGGCGTCGTGCTCTGCGGCGATGTCGGCGACGGGCCCTGGTATCTCGGGCTGATCCGCTCGGGCCAATCGATTGCCAAGGCGCGCGACGATCTGGTCTTCGGGCGAGCGCTGGCGCCGCGCGTGGCGGCATGAGGGGGCCGCCGCATAGGCCAGGCTCAGCACTTGCGACTCCTGTTGCGCAAAAAGCGGGCGGGCGCTGCCGTGCTGCAGTGCAGCACAATTCCTGAGCGGATGCCATCCAAAAGGGCAGTGATTCATTAATGAGCAGCCCTGCGTGTCGGGTGAATTTCTAGAAAATACAATGGTTTGCAGGTCTCCGCCTCCCTGGCACGCTCCTTGAATTGCTCTCCTCGGCCGGCGGCAGAACCGACCGTCCGGCAATGGCAGCGACGCCGCTGCGTCGACCTCCGACGCGCCGCGTCTGACGGAGCAGAACATGGACTACGTGAAGGCGACCGACGTGGTGTCGACGATGATCGCGAGCGCGCGCACGAAGCTCGCCCTCGCGCCGCGCGATCTTCTCATTCGCGGCATGCTTTCGGGCGCGCTCTTGGGCGCGGCCACGAGCCTTGCCTTCACGGCGATGGTGTCCACCGGCCAGCCGCTGGTCGGCGCCCTGATCTTTCCGGTCAGCCTGGTGATGATCGTGCTGCTCGGGCTCGAGCTCGTCACCGGCAGCTTCGGGCTGCTCCCGCTGGCGCGCCTCGCGGATGGCATCGACACGCGCAAGATCCTCGCCAACTGGAGCTGGGTCTTCGTCGGCAACCTGATCGGCAGCATCATCTACGGCGCGCTGCTCGCGATCGCGCTCACCAACATGGGCAAGATCGAGCCGGCCGGCGTCGCGGCGAAGATCGTCGCGATCGCGGAGGCGAAAACGGTCGGCTACGCGGCCTATGGCGCGGCCGGCTGGGCGACGGCCTTCGTCAAGGCGATCCTGTGCAACTGGCTCGTCTGCCTCGGCGTCGTGATGGGCATGTGCACCACCTCGACGGTCGGCAAGATCGCCGCCATCTGGCTGCCGATCTTCACGTTCTTTGCCCAGGGCTTCGAGCATGCGGTGGTGAACATGTTCATCATCCCGACCGGCATGCTGCTCGGCGCAAAAGTCTCGTTCGCCGACTGGTGGCTGTGGAACCAGATCCCGGTGACGCTCGGCAATCTCTTTGGCGGCTTCGTCTTCACCGGGCTTGCGCTCTACGCAACCTATCGGCCGGCCACGGCCGGCCAGCCGGTTTTCGTTCCGTCGGCCGCGCAGGTGCCCGCGGAATAAGGCGAGCGGTTCGGCACGATGACGATCCTCACCGGAGGCGGCGGCGAGTTCACCGCCGAGCAGAAACGCTACCTCGAAGGTTTCGCGTCCGGCATCCAGGCCGGACGCGCGGCGCGTGGCGCGCCGCCGGTCGGCGCCAACCCGGAAGCCAAGCCGGAGACCGAGCCGACCGGGCCGGACGCGGCCGCGCTCAAGGCGCAGGATCGGCTGCTGAAGGAGGGCAAGAAGCTCTCCGATCAGGAGAAGTTCAAGCGCGAGGAGCATCCGTTCGACGCCTACGAGCGGCTCAAGGCGCAGGCCGACAAGAACGAGGCGCCCAAGCCGCCGGACAATTTCCGCTGGCGCTTCTTCGGCCTGTTCTACGTCGCGCCGGCGCAGAGCTCCTACATGTGCCGCCTGCGCATGCCGAACGGCATCCTCAAGCACTGGCAGCTCACCGGTCTTGCCGATCTTGCCGAGCGCTACGGCGGCGGCTACGCGCATGTGACGACGCGCGCCAACCTGCAAATCCGCGAGATCGCGCCGAAGAACGCCGTCGCGATGGTTGAGGCGATCCAGGATCTCGGCCTGTGCTCGCGCGGCTCCGGCGCCGACAATATCCGCAACGTCACCGGCACGCCGACGGCAGGCATCGACCCGCGCGAGCTGATCGACACGCGCCCCTATGCGCGCGAGTGGCACTTCCACATCCTCAACGAACGTGCGCTCTACGGTCTGCCGCGCAAGTTCAACGTGGCGTTCGACGGCGCCGGCACGATTCCGGTGCTGGAGGATACGAACGACATCGCCTTCGCGGCGGTCGAGGTCGCGGACGGTCACGGGATCGAGCCCGGCATCTGGTTTCGCCTCGGCCTCGGCGGCATCACGGGCCATCGCGACTTTGCCCGCGAGACCGGCGTGGTGGTCAAGCCCGCGGAGGCGACGCAGATCGCCGACGCTGTGGTGCGCGTGTTCATCGACCACGGTGACCGCACCGATCGCACCAAGGCGCGGCTCAAATACGTGCTCGATGCGCTCGGCGTCGACAAATTCGTGGCGCTGGTCGAGGAGAAGCTCGGCCGCAAGCTCGCACGCGTGCCTGCGGCCGCGCTGAAGCCGCGGCCGCCCTATGACCGCAGCGCCCATATCGGCGTGCATGCGCAGAAGCAGACAGGCCTGCATTGGATCGGCGTGGTGCTGCCGGTCGGCAAGCTCGACGTGGCGCAGATGCGCGGGCTCGGAAAGATCGCGGCCGATCTCGGCGACGGCGACATCCGCCTCACGGTCTGGCAGAACCTGATCATCTCCGGGATCGCCGCCGACAAGGTGGCGCTCGCGCAAGCCGCGATCGAAACGCTCGGCCTCACCACCCAGGCGACCTCGATTCGCGCCGGCCTCGTCGCCTGCACCGGCAATGTCGGCTGCAAGTTCGCAGCGTCCGACACCAAGCGCCACGCCGAGGATATCGCGCGCTGGTGCGAGGCGCGCGTCGCGCTCGACGTGCCGATCAACATCCACCTGACCGGCTGCCACCATTCCTGCGCCCAGCACTATGTCGGCGACATCGGGCTTCTCGCCTGCAAGGTCTCGGTGTCCGACGAGGGCGACACCGTCGAGGGCTATCACATGCTCGTCGGCGGCGGATTCGGGCGCGACGCCGGGCTCGCGCGCGAAATCTATCGCGACATCAAGGCCGAGCTGGTCCCGGCGGCGGTCGAGCGCATGCTGCGCAGCTATCTCAAGCATCGCGCCGCGCCGGATGAGCCGTTCTTCGGCTTCGCGCGCCGCCACGAGATCGCGGCGCTCAAAGACCTGTTCGACGCGGAGGCGGCCGCATGAGCAAGACCCTGCCACCGCCGGTGCCCTCGCTGCTGCCCGAGACGGCGCCCTTCACGCCGGAGCAGCGCGCCTGGCTCAACGGCTTCTTTGCCGGCTATCTCGGCCTCGACGGCGGCGTCACGGCGCTCTCGGCCGAGGAGGGCGAAAGGCTCATGGCCGCTGTCGTGGCGGCGCCGCAGGGACCGCTCGATGACGGCGACGACGGCGCGGCGCCCTGGCACGACCAGACGATCGCGTTGCCGGAGCGCATGAAGCTCGCCGACGGCCGCCCGCTGCGCCGGCGCATGATGGCCGCGATGGGCCAGCAGGACTGCGGCCAGTGCGGCTACTCGTGCGAGGACTATTCGAACGCGCTGTTTTTGAAAAAGGAAGAGCGGCTGAACCTCTGCGTGCCCGGCGGCAAGGACACGCTGCGCATGCTCAAGAAGCTCAACGAGGAGTTCGCGGCTGCGGCTCCCGCCGCTGCCCCCGCAGCCGTGCCGGCGGAAGCGCCTGCCGTCGACGCGACGCCCGCGTCGACGCCGGCACCGCGCCGCATTCCCGGGACGTCGCGCGACAACCCGGTCGAGGCGGCCTTGCTCAAGCGCACGCGGCTCAACAAAGCCGGCTCGAACAAGGAGACCTGGCACATCGACATCGATCT
>Ga0126371_10005969_pt1 | contig 10818 bp, 8 predicted proteins | sample PanSoiMetaPlot_4_FD_110145 | JGI IMG/M metagenome (GOLD analysis project Ga0126371, IMG submission 110145) | Tropical forest soil microbial communities from Panama - MetaG Plot_4 | ecosystem: Environmental > Terrestrial > Soil > Tropical forest > Bulk soil | place: Panama | collected 2016-02-17
CGGTTAGAGCTGCCGCAAGGTCAGATTCCCGGACATCGTGGACATTCGGAGCCGGCGCGAGCCCGATCCGATCTGGCCACTCGCTCTATGTCCAGAAGTGAACCTGTCCTCCTTTATTTCGATAGGGAAGCTTGTATCGATAGTGCCGCTGAAGCTGGACATCTCAACCTGCCCGTCGAGCGCGGCCGGCATCCTGGCGGTAACGCTGCCGCTTACGGTGCTGAATGTCATGTCGTCAGTGCCCTCAAGCCGGCTGATCTGGACATCGACGTCGCCGCTCACGGACTTAGCGCTGACCGAACCAGCGATATCAGTGACGTGAACCGTGCCGCTCACTGTTGCCGCCTCTAAGCGCCCGGTAATACCGGTAACGTTGACATCACCGCTAATCGAGTGAATGCCGCTGAAATTGTAACTGATCGAACGCGGAACCTGAATCTGGAATTGGACTGATGCATTGCACCCATCGCAGTGGTGGGGGTACCGAACTCCTATGTCAACGTTGTTCCCAGTACTGCGGTCCTCGATCGTCACCGTATCCTTGTCAGGCCCTTGTTTCGTTCCGGTGACCGTAATCGCGGTTCCATCATAACCGGTAACCGTCACGTCGCCTGAAATGTTGCCGACGCGTATCGAGCCCCCAGCCGGGATCTGATAGGACTTCTGAAAATCCTGAGCTGCTGCCGTCGCTGCAACCAGAAAAGTAAGTCCGGCAGCCAGAACGAATAGGTAAACGATTCTTCGAGGCATAGATATACTCCTTTAAGCTGTTGTTTTCGCCTTTATACATTGGTGAGTGATCTGAATAATTCAAAGGTCGCAAGTGAATGATTGGGTCGTAATCTTACGTCATTCTTAATTGTGGTCACGAATCAAATTGTGGTGAGAAGCTAATTGTGGACGGATTGGGCAGGGAAAACGCCGGATCAGCCCGCTTTTCGGAAGCGCTCGGGTGGTGTTCAATATGGCGTTCGCGCCGGATCGGCATTCGCTCGGCTGAACCGATCGATTAGACCAATGGAAGGCTGGTAAGAACGGGCGGTGAATCGGGTTCAGTACGTGAAACTTTCCGGATTTGGCTTTGGAATCGGGCGGTTCCAGTTCACCTCGCGAAATTTTTTGCTTGACACATTGCTCGATACCACCGATAGTAATACCGATTCTGTGTCCACGTTGAACATAGCAGGCTAATCAAATAGAACGCTAAAAGGAGGCTTGAATGGCTAAAGCACCCAGTAAGTCCGCTAAGAAGCCCGGCAAGAAAGCACCCAGCAAGAAAGGTGGGCCGATCGTAGCGCTGTACGCAGTCCCGATCAAACAGTGCGCGGCCAGGGGCAATCTGCGCGAGATGAAGAGCATGGCGGCAAAGGCCAAGAAGCACGTCTCTGACGTGCAAGGCGCCCTCGCCAAGCTCGAGCAGTCCATAGCAAAGCTAAGCTGAAGAACCGCCCGAGCGGCCCTCCTTCATGAGGCTGCTCGAAAATGCTTTAAAGCCGGAGTCGGACGAGGCCCCCAGTCAGTCTCCCTTCAATCGGCGCGGGACGTTTTGTTTCGTGGAGTGGAGGTGTGTCTAATGCTGGAAAAGACCGCAACCCCAAAACGGTACCTAACGGCCGAGGACAGCGAAAAGTTAACTCCCGTACACGTTGTCTGGGAAATAACCCTGGCCTGCGATCTGAAATGCCAACATTGCGGATCGCGGGCCGGGCATGTCCGCAACCGAGAGTTATCGACCGAGGAGTGCGTTGATCTGGTTCGGCAGTTTGCCCAGCTGGGCACTCGGGAAATGACGCTAATCGGCGGCGAAGCCTATCTGCGCAAGGACTGGCTAAAAATCATAAATGAGATCAGCTCGAACGGCATCCTGTGCACTATGCAGAGCGGGGCCCTGAACCTCACCGATGAACGGCTGCGTCAGGCGGCCGACGCTGGGCTTGGCGCTATCGGTGTTTCGATCGATGGCCTAGGGGACCTTCACGATCGACTGCGCGGCGTCCCGGGGTCTTTTGATGCTACATTCCGTGCGCTGGCCAGCGGCCGCAAATATGGACTGACTACCAGCGTTAACACCCAGATTACGTCGCTGGTAATGCCGCATCTCAGGCAGTTGCAAGATCTCTTTATTGAAGCCGGCGCCAGCAACTGGCAGATTCAACTGACTGTGGCGATGGGCCGGGCCGCAGACCACCCAGAGCTGCTGCTTCAACCCTATGAACTCCTCGATCTTATGCCGCTGCTGGCTGAGCTGTACAAGAAAGGCATCGAACATAACTTCATAATGCAGCCGGGCAATAACATCGGCTATTTCGGGCCGTATGAATCCCTGTGGCGGGGCCACGGAGACGAGAGCATTCACTGGACCGGCTGCAACGCCGGGCAGAATACAGTGGGGATCGAGGCCGACGGCACTATTAAGGGTTGTCCATCGCTACCGACATCGGCCTACGCCGGCGGCAATATTCGCGACCTGACTGCTGAGCAGATATGGAAATCAGCTCCCGAGCTCTCATTCACCCGAAACCGCACGGTCGACGATCTGTGGGGATACTGCCGGTCTTGCTATTACGCCGATGTGTGCCGTGCGGGCTGTAGCTGGACTACCCATACGCTGTTAGGCCGTCCAGGCAACAATCCCTATTGCCACCATCGAGCACTCGAGCTGGCTGCACAAGGGCTGCGCGAACGAATCGTCAGGACCGAGGCGCCGCCAGGTTTGCCATTCGATTATGGGAAGTTCGAGATCGTAGTTGAGAATATTGACGACCCAATTCCCGCCGTTGAGTTGGGGCTATCTGACCTGTCAGCCGTTCCCGGTCCGGCGCGGAATGACCTGGTCGTTCTGACATCGGCAGTCAAACCAAAGAAATCGGGCCGCGAAATCGAGAGCAAGCCAGTTAGCATAGACCTCGGAGGAGGAACTGTGGCTCGCCAGGGTCACAACCTGAAGCTGTGCCGCGGCTGCAACCGGTACATAACGCGCGGGACTAAAACCTGTCCGCACTGCGGAGGCGATACCAAGCTGTTTCAACTTGCCTACAGCAAGGAGCTAAGGCGCGCTCGGCGCGCTGAGAAGCGCCTTGCAGAACTGATGAACATCTAGACTGGCGCCATCGGGGCCGCGACATGCGGGCCCTGGCGTCCGGAAGGGAACAAAACTATGGCAGCGAAGAAGAGCAAAAAATCGGCAAAGAAGGCATCGACCAGCACGCGCGCAGCCAGCGGGCCCGTGCCCCCATATGGCCCTCCAATCAGGGACGCAATTGCCAGGGGCAACCTGACCGAGATGAAGTCGCTGGCCGCTCGAACCCGCAAGTATGTCGCCGAACTGGAACGAGCGGTGAAAGTCCTCGATGGGAAAATCGCCAAGCACAAGGGCTGAGCGGTAGCGCGCACTGAAAAACTCGGGCGAGCGGCACCTAATAAGCAATCTCTATCCGCAAAGCGGCGAGCTCGCGTTGAGGGGCGGAGCCGTCAATAACTTAGGTTGCTCCGTGCGACGTAGAACACATCAGGGTCCTGCGGACCCCGGGAACGTCATAGAGACTCGGGGTGCTACAAACATGAGGTCCAACGGACTGCGGAACGTTGTAGCCAGAAAGAATAATGACGCGTGCTATGCGAAGCGCGTTATGATCTCTGAAATCCGACACGGTCATTTGTTGCTGGTTCTTGTGCCGCCTTGTCCGCCTGAAATCGCAAGGGCCTTTGCTTTCCGAACCGGATTGTTCTCGTAGGACTTCCGCGCCTCGGCTTCCGCCTTCGCGACTTCTGCAGCTCCAGCCGAACCACCGACAGTCAGTGCAGCGATGCCAATGCCCGTGCAGACCTCGCTCTTGGAGGTCTTGCGGCCCGGATCAAGACTGACGTCTGCGATGCCGATCCCTTCCTTGTCGTCCATAGATTGGCGCACACTCCCGTCGGAATCGACGATGGCCGATAGTCCCGGGAAAAACCCTTTGATCTCGTTCGGCGGAGGCTTGTATGATCGCCCCACCTTATTCACCATCACAGCCGGTATCCCCAGGTTCTTTCCATACCATAACGCGAGGTGAGTACCGGGCGGCGAGTGCAGGCCGCCGCTTTGGAACATGTCGGGCGACGCGTGCGGCATCAAGATCAGATCAGCAGATTGTTCGACCATCTGTGATGCGATGAAGCAGTAGTAATTCTCGGCGCAAATGCCAACGCCAATCTTGCCAATCGCAGTGTTGATGATATGAGACCCGACCTCGCCGCGGAAGAAGTACGCTTCCGGGCCCGCAGGGATTTGCTTCCTGACCCGGCCTGCTTCCTGGCCCTCAGGTGTCGTAAGAACAAACGTATCGTAAAAGTCCGCTCCGTCAGCTTCCAAAAAGCTGGTTCCCAGCCAGATACCAAGCCGCTTAGAGGTGGATTTCAGCCACCCGACCGTCTTTCCCCTGGATGGCTCGGCGGAATCCCAGGTGTCAAAGGAGAGGTAAGATCCAGTCGCCATAAATTCGGGGAAGAGCACGAGACGTGCTCCCTGTGCAGCCGCTTTCTCTGCAAAAGCTGTGGCTCGCTTCAGGTTGCCGTCGATGTCATGATCCACCGATTGCATTTGAACAACCGCTATTCGCAACGACCTTGCGGCAGCCGGGATGGTGTACGGCGGCTGTTCATATCCTGCGGCCGTAGGCGCGCTATGCGGAATTCCTTGTGCAAATGCGCACGTCGCAGTGATGACGAGGCAAGTCGTGAGAACTATCGGCGAAGGGCTGTTCATCCTGTGCAACAAAACGATCGACGATCAACATTTGTTCCAGTTTTAACCGGAAATCGCCATTGTGAATTCGCGATCATCCACACCTCCTTCCCACCTTGCTTTTTCCGGCACTCCGGCGTAATCCAAGTCCGCATTTCTGCTTCCGATGTCTAATCAGGCCTTCGAACATGGGATTGTGATGGCCCACGTCACGTCACTGTGGGCGACCACGTTGCGCCACCGCAAAACTGGATGGACAATCGTCGAAGGGCCGCTTTGCCGATCCGGAGTACAAGTGCTCGCGGAGTCCGCACGGACTGGACGCGCATGGTCTGGATTCCGCGAATCATTTGCCGATGAGAGAATTGCATCATAAATGACTGAATCCTTGCTACGCTACATACGTCTGGGTCTTGCGGCCGCGACGCTCGCTGTGCTTCTGCCGACTTTCGCACGGGCGTCGGATCTGCATCGACGCGGGACTATACCACGTTTGGAGCAGATCAGGGTCCAACATCAGCACATTCTGGACCAATTGAATCAAAGGGACGGGCGCGGTAATGTAATGGAGTTAGATGATCCGCGAATACCTGCACTCGTCAAGAAGGGATGGGACCTAGCCGGCGCGTGGGCCGCTGAGTACCTGGAAATCCATCCGAGGTCGTCGGAAGGGGAATTGAAAGCGATATTTGACGACTTTGCTCCAAAGCCGCGGGGCTCCAAGTCGAAATATGGCGACTTCCTTGAATACACCGACTACAGCTTCGAAGGCAGCGCTGTCCGTGTTGGGCCGTCAACCTATGTTGCAGAAGCCAGTTACGGTGTCGACTTCCGGACCGGCACTTTTATGGTCGTGGCGCGTAACGCCCGGGGCCGCTTCCACGCCCTCTGGAACATCAAGGATTTAGCAGAGAAGCACTACGCCCAGAGAGACGAGATTGGACGTTGGATGCACTTGGTTCGGCGGGCTTACTACAACGGACCTTTATCGGTCGAAAAGGTTCTCCGCGTTTTCCCTACCGCTAATGGGCACGCTCGGTTTCTTGTCGACGCATATCAGGGAGCCGACGGAGGCACCACGCTCGCCCAACTGAGCATCTGGGAATGGGATGGCGGGAAGGCCAGGCCACTGTTGGTGGATGTCTATCACTACGTAAGTGATTTCCGCAGATTTCGCTTCGACGGCAGGACCCTCCAAATTTCCACTAAAGATGGAACCGAAATCTTATTCTCGTGCGGGCAATGTGCGCTACCCGAAGGCTTTTGGAGAGTGCGCATCACACCACGCGGCGTCCGAAACCTGGGGCATCGGTTATTGCAACCCGAAATCAGGTGGGCAGACCAGCTTCTCTCCAAGATCACCCGAGGAGAGAGAACAGCAGCCTTTGCCGCCGCCAAAGTTGTTACTGCTCTGAAGGCGCTGATGCACGAAAGGCCGGCCAAGGCAGGCAGGGGAATGAAACGGGCGGGAACAATGGAGTTCTGGTTCGGAATGCTCGAGCGAGTGCGAATCCTCCGGCGAGGGCGGCGAGGATCATTCGTATTGGTGGGGGGCGAAGCCACCCTCCGATTCAGCTACGTGCTCCGCCACGGCCGTCCGTATTTCACTCGTGTCAAAGTTTTCCCCAGTTAACACCGAGACATACTCTCATCTTGCAATTTCATTCGGCCGTCAGCTACGCTGTGGGTGTGCGTTTCGGACGCCGCCGGTCCGCGGAAAGGGCTAAGCCCACCGACCTGATACATAATTCCTGTTAAGCGTACTCCTTCGCCTGATGTTGCGGACCACAGGCATAGACCCCGTGAAAAACGGGAAGGAGGTCGCTTATGCCGATTCAACCGCTACCAGATAGTCCGTCTTTTGAAAACCTGCGCAAACAGGCTAAATCTCTGCTCAAGGCCGCTCGTGCCGGTGATTCAGACGCGGTGGCCCGTGTTCGCGAATTTCATCCGCGCCCGGAAGGCAAGTCAACCAGGATCTCGCTGAGCGACGCACAGCTCGTGATCGCTCGTAGCTATGGATTCTCGAGCTGGATTAGATTAAAGCAGCATCTCGATTTCCTGGACCGGCATTCTCTCCTGCCGCGGGCCCAAACCATAACTGACGACGCCGAGTCCATCGGAGATCGATTCATCCGGCTCGCTTGTCTGAACTACCTCGACGATCATACCCGATGGCGCGATCAGGCGAGGGAACTGCTTGCCTCTGATCCGCTGTTATCTCGAGAAAACATCTACACTGCGGCGACCGTGGGCGATGTCACGGCAGTGAGCCGGATACTCAAAGCCAATCCAGGATCAGCCACTATGCGGGGGGGACCATACACCTGGGAACCTTTGCTGTATGCGGCATATTCGCGGCTCAACAGCGATGCAACGCAGCACTCGACGCTCGAAGTCGCCCGTCTATTCCTTGCGGGTGGTGCCGACCCGAACGCCGGCTTTCTGTGGGATGGCCGCTATGTCTTCACGGCCCTGACCGGCGCTTTCGGCGAAGGTGAATCCGGCCCCGTCAATCAGCCCGAACATCAGTATTGCTATCAACTGGCAAGGCTGCTCCTGGAAGGAGGCGCTGACCCCAACGACAGCCAGACGTTATATAACCGGATGTTCACTGGAGGGACGCGCCACCTGGAATTGCTGTTCGAGTTCGGCCTGGGCAAAGGCGGCGATGGGGTCTGGTTCAAGCGGCTTGGCGGCCAGCTCGGGACGCCCGCTGAGATGCTGCAACAACAGATGGCCTGGGCCGCCAAGTACAATCAGATGGAGCGGTTGAAATTGTTGATCGAGCACGGCGTCGATGTTAATACGCCGGACACTCGATTGTGCCGCCCGCCATATGAAATCGCGCTACTTAACGACAATACCAAGATCGCGGAATACCTGCTGGCCCACGGCGCAATCCAAACGTCGCTGAGCGATCTGGATGCCTTTGCCGCCGCCTGCATTGCAGCAGATTCGGCCCGAGCTCGATCGTTGCTTTCTACAGATGCCACCCTTGTGGATCGACTGGGGGAACAGCGGGCCGAGTTGCTGAACCGCGCGGCTGAAGGTGACAGGCGGGATGCCGTTCGGCTAATGGCCGAGCTCCACTTTAACTTGAATGAAGTCAAGCGCACAGCCCCACTTCATCTTGCCGCTGCTGGAGGGCATCTTGATCTGGTAAAGCTGCTGATCGAGCTTGGCGCTGACCCATTGGTGCGCGATGCCGAATACAATGCAACACCGATGGGATGGGCACAATATAATCATCAGGCCGCCGTCGCCAAGTTTCTCGAACAATTCGAACCAGGAGGTTCTGGATGAGAACGGCCAGCGCAAACTCACGGCTGTGGCTACGCAAAGCACAAATCGGTCAGGAGCTCCGGGTTCCGGCCGCAGAGTGAGGCGCGAGATCTCGAACCCAGCGAGCGCGCGGAAGCGGCGTGAAGCCCTCTCGCGCGTACAAGCGTTCTGCCCGGGCATGATTCCTGTCGACTTCGAGATCGATGGCAATGCATCCAGCGGCCTCGACAGTCTGAAGCACCGCGACGAGCAACGCCTTCCCTACACCTCGGTTTCTCGATTCGGGAATGACGTACAGCTCATCGAGCCAGGCCGACTTGCCTCCATGCTCGAGCGTCCATACGAATGAGACACAAGCGATGCCCATCGTCTCTGCGCCTTGTCGCGCGATCAGCACGAAGCCGCGACTGTTATCAGCGATCACGCCGTCGACAGCACTGGCGACCGCGCTGGCTGGAGTCTCGATATTGTGCTCGCGAAGTTGCTCTATCAGGAGGCTGACGATAACTTCACCGTCGGCGACGGTCGCCGTTGAGATGTCGATTTCCTGGCTAACCATTTGGCCTCCGGAGATATTGAACACGTATAGCCCCTTGCCCACAAACATTCCGCCCCGGATGGAGCTGTTTGCCACCGGGCTCTTGAACACCATAGACGGGGGTCACTCCGAGCGCAAAGCCGCGACCGGGTCGATGCGAGACGCGCGGCGCGCCGGCAAGTAACACGCTACCAGCGCCACCACCGCAAGCACGAGCGCGACGGCCGCGAAGGTCGGCGGATCCGTTGAGCCCACGCCAAACAGCAGCGTATTGAGCACCCTGGTCAAACCAAGCGCCGCTGCGATTCCTATTGCGATGCCAATCGTTACCAGGATCATGCCGCTGCGGACGACCGCGACCGCTACGGTTCCGGGGCTCGCTCCCATCGCGATGCGCACGCCCAGCTCCCGAGTCCGCAACCGGACCGTGTATGCCATCACTCCATACAGCCCGATCGACGCCAGCGTCAGGGCAAGTCCTGCAAACACCGTCATCATCCAGCCGGCGAATCGGGACTGCTCAATTGCGCGAGCCACTCGCTCGGACATCGTCGAGACTTCAAAGATCGGTATCGATGGATCGATATCATGGATGGTCGCCCGAGCCGCAGCCGCCAGATTCGAGGGGTCCGTCGCGCTCCGGACCACGATAAACATACTGCGCCGGCGATCATTGAAAGGAACAAATACGTCCGGATCAGCAGTGGGGTTGTCGGGCAGGCCGCGATACTTCATCTCCGGCACAACCCCGATTATCGTCGACCATGGGTCTGTGGAATCAGGACCACCGGTTTTGATTCGCTTACCTATGGGATCTTCTCCCGGCCAGAAGCGCCTGGTCAGATTCCCGGTCACGATCACGACGTCGGCCTGACTTTGCATCTCGACTTCCGTAAAAGTTCGTCCCGCCACGATCGGCGCCCCGATCGCTGCAAAGAAATCGGGCGACACGGAATGTATGTAAGCCCGGGGCCGAGTCTGAGCATCAGTGATCGGTTGGCCCTCCGCGCTGTAGAAGAAAGCGCTTGTAATTCCGCTGAGCGGGACGTCTGAAGATACGCCGCCAGCCACCACCGAAGGAATGGAGCGAATTCGCTCCAGTATTTGCCGGCCAGTCGCAACCGTGCGGGCGTCAGGCGCAGCGGTGAGGGCCTGAGGCTGAGCCAACGGCTGCCCGGAAGGTGGCTGGTTGGGCGTTGCCTGCTGTAGAGCAACCCTGAGTGTGAGCACGCTCGACGGGTCGAAGCCAGGATGAAACCGCGAGAGATTCTGAAAGCTGCGCATCAGCAAACCTGCCCCTACCAGCAGCGTCATTGCCAGAGCCACTTCTCCAACGATCAGAGCTGCCCGGAATTGCCTGCGCACCCGGCTCCCGCCTGACCTGGCTGACGAATCCTGCAATGCCGGCAGCAAATCGTGAGCGCCAGCTTGAAATGCCGGAAGAAGGCCGGCGGCGATACCGACCAGCACCGACACCGCAATTATGAATCCTGCGACTGTCCAATCTGTAGTGGGCTTGATGAAGCTAGGTAGCGTGATCGGGCTCAGCCGGGTCAACACCCGCACCAACCACACCGACAGCACTGCGCCCAACAAAGCGCCCACCAGGCTCAGCACCAAGCTCTCGGTGATGAGCTGCCTGAACACTCGCCGCCGGCCGGCCACCAGCGCCATGCGAATCGCGATCTCCATACGCCGAGCTTCAGAACGGGCGACGAGCAGATTTGCGACGTTGCCGCAGGCTATCATCAGCACAAGAGCCACCGATCCGAGCAACAACAGCAGCGGCGCCCTCAGGTCTCCCACCATCTCACTGGTGAGAGGCGCGACTTCGACAGCGCGCTTCGAGTTCGTGTCGGGATGTTGTTGCTCGAGCCTCGCGGAGATGCCATCCATCTCAGCCTGTGCCTGGCGCTGTGATACATCTGGCCCAAGGCGAGCCACGGCCGGAAATCCGCGACTGCCTCGCTCGGCAAAATCCGAAGCCGGGCCCGCGGCGGTAAACGGCACCCAGACATCGGCCGAGTCGGTCAGTCCGCGGAACCATTGCGGCATGATCCCGATCACTGTAAACAATCGATCGTTGAGATGAAGCTGTTCCCCCAGGATGCCGGGGGCCGAGCCAAAACGCCGCTTCCACAATCCTTCGCTTATCAGGGCAACAGTGGCGGCATTCCCTACCCGATCCTCGTCAGCCAGGATGGTCCGCCCTTGGATTGGTGCGACCCCAAGCAGCTCGAAGTAGCCTGCGGATACCCACTCACCCGAGATC
>Ga0126371_10005970_pt1 | contig 10815 bp, 8 predicted proteins | sample PanSoiMetaPlot_4_FD_110145 | JGI IMG/M metagenome (GOLD analysis project Ga0126371, IMG submission 110145) | Tropical forest soil microbial communities from Panama - MetaG Plot_4 | ecosystem: Environmental > Terrestrial > Soil > Tropical forest > Bulk soil | place: Panama | collected 2016-02-17
AAATGCCTTCACCGCGAAGCAGACCCGGCTGCGCGGGTGCCTGGTGCGCATGGCGTCCAGGTACTCCCGCGCACGGTCGCGCAGAGCCTGCTCGTCGAGAACGTAGGCAGGGGTGCCGAACCGCTCGGCGACCTCCGACAGCAGGCAACCGCCGATCCGCAGGTCGTCGCCTTCGATGCTGGCCGAGGGCGGCAGCAGCGACAGGTCAGACATCTGGGCATCCTCCGCAATTCGAGCACCGGCGACCAATGGCCCTGCCAGGGTAACTGGGTAGAGAACTAGAAGATGCCAGCAGAGTTTCGCAATCGATCGCGAGGCTGCAATGACCAGTGAGAGCAAGACTGAACACGTCGTGGTCGGGGTGGACGGCTCCCCGGCGTCTGCCGCCGCCCTGTCATGGGCCATCCGCTACGCCAGGGGACTAGGCGCCACCATCCGCGCGGTGCTCGCCTGGCACTATCCCGCCGCTGTCGACCAGGCGCTGGTCGGCGTGGCGCCGAAGAGCGTGACGGCGAATGTCGAGCGGTCAAGGGACGAGATACTCGAGCAGGCGATCACTGATGCCATCGGCGCCGAGCCGGGCGTGCCGATCGAACGTGAGATCACCTACGGGCATCCGGCGCAGGTGCTGATCGAGGAGTCCAAAGACGCGGACCTGCTCGTCGTCGGGAGCCGCGGCCACGGCGGTTTCAAGGGCATGCGGCTCGGCTCGATCAGCACCCATTGCGTCACGCACGCACACTGCCCGGTGACCGTCGTCCACGCAGCCTGACTACACCGGGCGGAACCTATGAACTCCCCGCTGCCCCCTGACCACCTTGCCGCGCTCAACGCGTACTGGCGAGCCGCCAACTACCTAGCCGCCGGGCAGATCTACCTGCTGGCTAACCCGCTGCTCACCGAGCCGCTGCGGCCTGAGCACATCAAGCCGCGATTGCTCGGCCACTGGGGCACTACACCCGGCATCAATTTCATCTGGGCGCACATGAACCGCGCGATCAAGCTGCGCGACCTCAACATGATGATCGTGGTCGGGCCAGGTCACGGCGGTCCGGCAGCGCTCGCGAATTGCTGGCTCGATGGCAGCTACTCGCAGATCTATCCGACCGTCTCGCGCGACGCCGCGGGCATGGCGATCCTGATGCGCCAGTTCTCCTTTCCCGGCGGAGTGCCGAGCCATGTCGCGGCCGAGACGCCAGGCTCCATCCACGAGGGCGGCGAACTTGGCTACTCGCTGTCCCACGCACACGGCGCCGCCTTCGACAACCCCGATCTGATCGTGGCGTGCGTCGTTGGCGACGGTGAGGCGGAGACCGGCCCGCTGGCGACGAGCTGGCACTCGAACAAGTTCGTCGATCCGGCCAGAGACGGCGCGGTGCTGCCGATCCTGCACCTGAACGGATTCAAGATCGCTAACCCGGCGGTGCTGGCCAGGATCGGCGACCGCGAGCTCGACGAGCTGCTGCGGGGCTATGGTTATGAGCCCGCCTATGTGAGCGGCGACGACCCGCTCGTCTTGCACGGTCAGATGGCGGCCACGGTGGACGCGGCCCTCGAGCGGATCTCGGCGATCTGGGCCGATGCCCGAAAAGGATCCGCCCGGTCAGGCTCCGCCCGGCAGGCCCGTCCCGCGTGGCCCATGATCGTTCTGCGCACCCCGAAGGGCTGGACAGGGCCGGTCGAGGTCGACGGGCTGCCGGTCGAAGGCACCTGGCGTTCGCACCAGGTACCGCTCGCCGAGGTGCGGACGAACCCTGAGCACCTGCGCCTGCTCATCCAGTGGCTGGAGTCATACCGGCCTGCCGAGTTGTTCGACGACCACGGCCGGCCGCGCCAGGAACTGCTGACCCTCGTCCCGGCCGGCGACCGGCGGCTCGGCATGAACCCGCACACCAACGGCGGCTTGCTGTTGCGCGGTCTCGACCTGCCGAACCCGCGCGAGCACGCCGTGCCTGTGGAAGCCCCGGGCGCGGTGAGCATCGAACCGACGCGGGTGCTTGGCGAGATGCTGGCCGATGTGATGCGACGTAACCTCGCGACGCAGAACTTCAGGATCGTCGGGCCTGACGAGACTCAATCGAACCGGCTCGACGCGGTGATAGAGGTGACCGGCAAGGCGTGGGACGCCGAGGTGCTGCCTGTTGACGTGAACCTCTCCCCCGCCGGCCGGGTAATGGAGATACTTTCCGAGCACACCTGCCAAGGCTGGCTCGAGGGGTACCTGCTGACCGGCAGGCACGGGTTTTTCTCGTGCTACGAAGCGTTCATCCACCTCGTCGACTCGATGCTGAATCAGTACGTCAAGTGGCTGAAGGTGAGTCGCGCTCTCCCATGGCGGCAACCGATCGCCTCGCTGAACTACCTGATCACATCGCATGTCTGGCGGCAGGACCACAACGGCTTCTCGCACCAGGACCCCGGCTTCATCGACCACGTGGTCAACAAGAAGGCCGAGGTCATCAGGATCTACCTGCCGCCGGACGCCAACTGCCTGCTCTCGGTTGCCGACCACTGTTTGCGCAGCCGCGACTACGTCAACGTCATCGTCGCCGGCAAGCACCCCTCACCCCAATGGCTCGACATCGACGAGGCGATGCTGCACTGCGCGCGCGGCGCCGGAATCTGGGGATGGGCGAGCAACGACGGCAGCGGACCAGGGGAGCAGCAGGCCGAGCCAGACGTCGTGCTCGCGTGCGCGGGCGACGTTCCGACGGTCGAGGTGCTCGCGGCCACCGACATCCTCAGAAAGCACCTGCCCGGGCTGCGAGTCCGAGTCGTTAACGTCGTCGACCTGATGCGGCTCCAGCCGGCCTCCGCGCACCCACATGGGATGAACGACGCCGAGTACGACGCGCTGTTCACCGCGGACAAGCCGGTGATCTTCGCGTACCACGGCTATCCGACGCTGATCCACAAGCTCACCTACCACCGCCACGGCCACGACAACCTGCACGTACGCGGGTACCAGGAGAACGGAACCACGACGACCCCGTTCGACATGCTGGTGCTGAACGACATGGACAGGTTCCATCTCGTGATGGACGTCATCGACCGGGTGCCAGGACTCGGCCCGCGAGCCGCCATGCTGCGCCAGGAGATGGCCGACAGCCGGGCCAGACACCGCGAGTGGATCGTCGTTCACGGCGAGGACCTGCCCGAGATCACGCGGTGGGGCTGGGGCGGCGATCAGAGCGCCGAGGTGCCGGCGCGGGCCAGGACGGCCGGCGGCAGGGCGCTGCACGTGCCCGGCCTGTGAGCATGGGCACACCGGCGCCAGAGCGCGTGCTCGTCGTCAACGCCGGATCAAGCAGCCTGAAGCTGTCCGTCGTCGACCAAGACGGTGCGAGCAGCGACGAGCACGAGATCCAGCGCTGGGACGGCAGCCCTGATGCGCCTGCGTTGCTTGCCTACCTCGGCCAGCTCGCAGATTGCGCGCGGCCGCCACAGGCCGTAGGGCACCGCGTCGTGCACGGCGGGACGTTGTACACCACGGCCACCGTGCTCGATGACGCGGTCAAGGCCGGGATCGCTGGGCTCACCTCGCTGGCGCCGCTGCACCAGCCGCGCGCGCTGGCCGGGATCGAGGCCGCATCGTCCGCGTTCGGCTCGCTGCCGCAGATCGCGTGCTTTGACACTAGCTTTCACGCGACTTTGCCCGCTGAGGCTTCGACCTACCCGCTACCGGCCGCGTGGCGGAGCAGATTCGGGCTGCGGAAGTTCGGCTTCCACGGGCTCTCACACAGCTACGCGGCCCACAGGGCCGCAGAAATGCTCAAAATTACCAAGCCCCAACAATTTCGCGTGGTGACCTGTCACCTCGGGGCCGGGTCGTCGCTCGCGGCAGTGAAAGGCGGCCGCAGCGTGGAGACCACGATGGGATTCACGCCGGTCGACGGCCTGGTGATGGCGACGAGGCCGGGCAGCATCGATCCCGGGATGATCATCTGGCTCGCGTATCGGCTCCCGCTCGCCGACATCGCCGACGGGCTCGAGCACGGCTCAGGGCTCGCCGCGCTCGCCCGCCTGGAGGATGGGAGCGGCGACATGCGCCAGGTGGTCACCGCGGCCGGCCAGGGCGATCAGGCCGCACAACTCGCTCTCGGCGTGCACACCCACCGGCTCGTCGCGTCGGTGGCCGCGATGGCCGCCGCGATGAACGGAATCGACGCGCTGGTCTTCACCGGCGGGATCGGCGAGCACGCGCCCGTAGTCCGCTCCCGCGCGTGCGCCGGCCTGAATTTCCTGGGCGTAGCCATCGACCAAGAGCGCAACCTGGCGGTCTTCGGGGACGGCGACATCACCGCGGCGGATGCGCAAGTGCGAACAGCGGTGGTCTCGGCCAGGGAAGATCTGGAGATCGCCAGGCAGGTCAGGCTGGCCCTGCGTGCGTCTTAGTTACCTGGCCAGCGCCTGGTCGACCAGCGAGGCCCGAAGCACGCCCACTCGATCCCCCAGTGCGCCAGCCTCCGGCGATTGAGCAGCACCCTGATCAGGCCAGCAAGGACCAGCAGCGCCACGCCGAGCCCCAGTGCGCTGCCAATCTCGGCGAGAACGGTCCTGACCTGCACTATCGACAACGTCATCGGGCGGCCCGCCACTAGTCGGCCGGACGGATCCACCCAGATGCTGACCTTGTCGCCCTTTCTGGCGCCGGTCCTGGTCGGGATCTTGCCGGACCTGACGGCACCCGACGGCGCCCGCCAGCGGCCTGTGACCCAATAGGTCGCTACCGACCTGTACCCGTAGTAGGCCGGCGGGGCCGGCTGCAGCAGCACCGCGGTGACTTGCCGCCACGAGGCCTCCTGCCGAACTTGCCGCAGGCCTGCCGCATGCGTGAGCTGACCGGCTGCCGGCGCGATCAGCGGCACGCCGATCACGAAACCGAGCAGGAACATCAGCCGCAACCGGTTTTCGAACCTGTCCACCGGGCGGCGTAGCGGATTGCGGTCCGCCCCGATCCATCCGGCCGCCCGCCGAATCAGGCGCCGCATCGCAGCAGCGCGTGGGCTCCGGCCCCCCGTCCGTCGCACCCCGACAACATTCCCCGCTGCACGGATTTCTCACCCGCCCGCTCGCTCACAGTTACGGATCGCTCACGGTGCGCCGTGGTAGCCTGCGCGGAGTAGACGGGGGGTCGACGTGTCCGGGGGGTCGCGCGCCGGCGCGGGCTGGCCCGCGGCGGATCCGCTCAGAAGCAGAAAGCTCTTCCTCGGCGGGCTTGCCGTCGGAATTGTCGTGATGTCCGTGGTCGGCCTGCCTACAGCGGCCTTCATCGAATCGCCTCAGCAGGTCGCGTCGCGCTCGGCGGCGCCGCCCGCCACGCCGATCACCGCCGCCGTGCGCTGGCAGGTCCTGCGTAACACCATCACGGTGCAGGGACTCGTACGATCCGCCAGGAGGATCGAGGTGGCAGCGAGCGCGCCCTTCCCGACCGTGACGATCACCCGGCTGCCGGTCAAGCCGGGCTCTCAGGTGCGCGCTGGCCAGTTGCTCGCCGAGGTCGACGGCCGCCCGATCTTCGTGCTTCGCGGCCGCCTGCCGCCCTACCGCGACCTGCGCAAAGGAGATCACGGCCCCGACGTCACCCAGCTTCAGCGAGCGCTCGAAGGCCTTGGCTATGCGAACTTCGACCCGCCGGGCGAGTTCGGGCAGAGCACCGCGTTCTCGTTGCTGCTGTTCTACAGGCACCTGGGGTACACGGCACCGGTCCTGCACATGCCAGACCGCTCGCCGGGCACCTCCGGGCCGACGGGAGTTGCAGGCGGGCCGGCCGGGGATGGCGGCGGGATCCCAAATGTCTACTTGCCGATGAGCGAGGTGGTCTTCATCCCTGGCAAATCGGCCCTTGTGCTATCGGTCGGGGTCAGGGTCGGCAGGCAGCCGGGCGCCGCCCCTGTTCTCACGCTTGCGACCGGCAGGGCGTACGTAAGCGGGCGCCTCAGCGCGCATCAGGCCGCGCAGGCTCGCAAGGGAATACCTGCCACGATCACGGCGGCGAACCCGCCGCTCACGGCTCGCGGGACGGTGACGAGGATCGGCCGGGTACCCGCCACCGGGGGTGCGCAGGGGTTCCCAGTCAGGGTGCGGAGCGCGCGCCCGCTCCCGCAGCGAATGATCGGCGCCAAGGTCAGGCTCACGCTCAAGGCCGCAGTTACCGCTGAGCCCGTGCTGACTGTGCCGGTGGCGGCCATCATCGCCGCCGGCCACGGTCGGCCGACGCGCGTAGTCAAGGTCACGGCGGCGCGGCAGCGCGTCAGCGTGGCCGTGTTCACCGGACCTACAGCCGACGGGCTTGTTGCTGTCCAGCCCGTGCGGCCCGCGAGCTTGCGGCCTGGCGATCGAGTGCTCATCGGCGTCCGCTGATGACCGCCAAGTACCCGCTCATCGAGCTGCGCGGAATCAGCGTGCGGTATCCGGGCGCAGCGGCAACAGCGCTCGACCGAATCGACCTGACACTCGGCCACGGCGAACTCATCACGCTCTCCGGGCCTGCCGGATCTGGCAAATCGACGCTGATCGGGGTGCTCGCACTGCTGCTGCGGCCGACGTCTGGCAGCTACCTGCTCAACGGGCTCGACACCGCGACGTTGCGCGACAGGGAGTGCGCCTGGATTCGCTCACGCCAGATCGGCTGCGTGCTCCAGCGGCCGCACCTGCTGCCTGCCAGGTCGGTGCTCGACAACGTGATGCTCGCAGTCATGTACTCGGGGCAGGCAAGACAGTGCAGGCGGATCGCGGCATTTGAGGCGCTCGACCTGGTCGGGCTTGCGGGCGAGGCCCACCTGATGGCGGGCGATCTTGCGCCTGGCGAACAGCAGCGAGTCGCGATCGCGCGCGCGATTGCGGCCGCGCCTAACCTGCTGCTCTGCGACGACCCCACAGCGAGGCTGGACGACGCGGCGGCAGCGCACGTTATCCGGCTATTGTCTGGCCTTCGGCGAGAAGGCCGGACGGTGCTGGTCGCGACCGGAGATCAGCTGGCGGCGGCATACAGCTCACGGGTTCTGGCCGTCGGCTCGATGAGACAGGGCATCACCAGGTGAAGCGCCCGCGGCGCTGGCGACGCCGGCTTGTCATCACGCAGCGGACCAGCCTCTGGCCTGGCGACGCGGTCAGCGAGGCAGTCGCGACGATCGTCGCCAGGCCCGCGAGGGCGCTGCTGACCGTCGTCGGCACTGCGTTCGGGGTGGCCTGGTTCGTGACCGCGCTCGGCCTGGCCAGCACGGCAGACGGACGGGTCGTCGTAGCCTTCGCCGGGCGGCTCGCGACCCAGGTGACCGTATGGCAGCTCCACCCTGGCCCTGCGCCCGCGGCGTATCCGTACCCGCCAGACCTCGAGCAGCGGCTCGAAGCGCTGAACGGCGTTGTGGCGGCTGGGGTGTACTGGCGCGTTGGGCCCGCCAAGCCGATCGTCAGTACCCGTGGCCCCGGATCCCCCAGCATTGTCGCGCGGCCAACCGTGATCGCCGCGTCCACCGGCTTTCTCGCCGCGGCGGGCATGCGGATCAGCCAAGGCAGGGCGTTCGGCGCCTGGGCACAGTCCCGGGCGGCGCCGGTCTGCCTCCTCGGCTCGCTGATCGCCAGCAAGCTGGGCATTCACTCCGTGCACGGCCAGCCTGCCCTCCAAATCGGCGGCGAGCCTTGCGTAATCATCGGAATCTACAGCCACGCCATCAGGCGGCCCTCGTTGTTGCGCGCCGTTGTGCTGCCGTCGTCGGCGGCCGCGCGAATCTGGGGCCCGCCGAACCCGCGGGCCGGGGAAAGACCAACCGTGCTGATCCAGACGCGGCCGGGTGCCGCTCCCACGGTGGGGCGAGAAGCGGCGTACGCCATCAGCCCGGCCCGCCCGCACCAGTTCACCGTCGTTGTCCCCGTGCGACCGCAGCGGCTGCGCGACCACGTCACGAAGACGCTGAGCGGCCTCTTCCTGACGCTCGACTGGGCCAGCCTGGCCGTCGGAGCGCTGAGCATCGCCGCGGTGACCTGGCTCTGCATTCGAGACCGCGCAGTGGAGTACGGCCTTCGCCGGACGGTCGGTGCCAGGCGTAGGCACGTACTTGCCCACGCCTTCGCCGAGTCAGCCATGCTGGGCCTGATCGGCGGCCTCGCCGGGGCCGGCATCGGCGTCGCGCTGGTAATCCTGCTCGCCAGATACCGGCACTGGGTCCCCGTGATCGCGCCGCTGACGGTCTGGCTCGCGCCGCTCGCCGGCGCGGCAGCGGGAATCCTGGCAAGCCTCATTCCTGCCGTCCGCGCCGCGCGCATACAGCCAGCTTTGGCGCTCGGCCGACCGCCTGCCCCGTGAGCCCGGCTCATTGCCAGGTCGAGACCGCGAGAAGATATCCAGGTGACCTGCACCTTGCACTGCGCCTGGGATGACCGTCTAACCGACTACAACTTCGGTCCTGAGCACCCGCTGGCGCCAGTCAGGGTGGAGCTGACCATGGAGCTCGCGCGCGCACTCGGTGTATTCGACGCCGAGGGCGTCGCAGTTGTGGCGCCCGACCCGGCGACCGACGCTGAGCTCGGCCTTGTTCATGACGCCGACTACATCGAGATGGTCAAGCAGGCAGGAACCACTGGCTCAATCCCAGTCGCCGGCCGGCATGGCCTCGGCACGCCAGACAACCCCATCTTCCCGCGTATGCACGAGGCCTCGGCGCTGGTGGCGGGGGCAACGCTGGCCGCCGCTCAAGCCATATGGTCGGGCCAGGCAGAGCACGGCGCGAATATCGCGGGCGGGCTGCACCACGCGATGCGCGACCACGCGAGCGGGTTCTGCGTGTACAACGACCCGGCGATCGCGATCGGCTGGCTGCTCGCCCAGGGCACGGAGCGGATCGCGTACGTCGATATCGACGTGCATCACGGCGACGGGGTCCAGGCCGCCTTCTACAACGACCCTCGGGTGCTGACGATCAGCCTGCACGAGAGCCCGCGCACCTTGTTCCCCGGCACAGGGCTTCCTTCAGAGGCCGGTGGACCCGACGCCGAAGGGTCGGCGGTCAACGTGGCGCTCCCGGCCGGCACAACGGACGCCGGCTGGCTGCGCGCGTTCCATGCCATCGTCCCGCCCCTGCTGCGGGCGTTCCGACCGCAGATACTGGTCAGCCAGCACGGCTGCGACACGCACTGGATGGACCCGCTCGCAAACCTGGAGCTCACTATCGACGCCCAGAGGGCGGCGCACGCGGCGATTCACGGGCTCGCGCACGAGATCGCGGGCGGCCGCTGGCTGCTCACCGGTGGCGGCGGCTACGAGGTCGTCCAGGTGGTGCCGAGGACCTGGACGCACCTGCTTGCCGAGGCAGCCGGGCGTTCGATCGACCCAGCCATTCCGACACCGCCCGACTGGCGCGACTACGTCGCAAGGCGTACCAGAGCGGCTGCCCCCGAGTTCATGACAGAGCAGGCCACCGCGGCGTATCCCAGCTTCGAAGACGGCTATGACCCGGCCGAGCCAGTCGATCAGGCCATCATGGCGACGCGGGGCGCGGTGTTCCCGATCCACGGCCTGATGCCATAGGGGCGCCCGCGGGCAGCAAGCGGGCCGCCAGGGGCGCTGCCAAGCTCACGGCAGCCGCTGAGCCGAGGCCTATCCCCCAGCCAATAGGGCCGAGCGGCGTGCACCCGAAGAACTGGCTCACGCCAGGAGTCTGAATGACCAGTGCGAGCGCAGCTGCCGAGCCAACGCTGGCTGCGACGACGAGAGGGCTACGCCGGCCCGCGACGAGCGTCTGGCCGAGTTGCGCGCCGACCAGGCCGACGAGCGCGGTCGTTGACGCCCGGCGCCTGGTGATCCCAGTCAGCCGGCCGCCGGTCCAGGCCGCCAGGCCGCCCGCAGCGGTGATCCCGCCCCTGATCAGGATGTCCCCGTTAAGCGCTGAGCCAAGCGAGGCCTCCGGGCCCTCGGTGAGCAGCGCCTGCGGGTTGGTACCTTCCGGCTCCCTGACGGCCAGCGCCAGCGACGGAACGAGGTCGGTGAACACGTTCACCAGAAGAAGCTGGCGGGCGTTCAGCGCGGAGCCGCCTGGCCCCAGCAGGCCGGTTCCGAGCGTGAACGCGATTTCCCCGAGGTTCCCTCCGAGCAGCAATGCGATCGCGTCCCGCACCGACGACCACATCGCCCTTCCCTCGACGATCGCGTCAATGATCGTCTCGATCCGATCGTCGGTCACCACCACGTCAGCGGCTTCCTTCGCCGCGTTGGTTCCGCGCCGCCCGAGCGCGACCCCGACGTCAGCGAGCCTGATGGCCGGCGCGTCGTTGGCGCCATCACCTGTCACCGCCACGACGCGGCCGGTGCGGCGCAGAGCCGCAACGATCCTGACCTTGTGATCAGGACTGACCCTCGCGAACACCGCGGCCCGCGTCACCAGCCGGTCCAGCTCAGCATCGGCGAGGCCGTCGACTTCGGCACCCGTCACGACGCGGCCGCCGTTCAGCAGGCCAAGCTCCGCGGCTATAGCGCCGGCCGTACTCGGATGATCGCCGGTCAGCATGAGGATGTCGACGCTGGCAGCGCGCAGTCCGCGAATCGCCTCCGCCGCGGTGTCCCTAACCGGGTCGGTCAGTGCGAGCAGGCCAACGAAGCGCAGCCGGCTGATCCGGTCCTCGCGCAGGTCGCGCCGCCCTGACGCGTCGCGCTCGGCGACTGCGAGCACTCGGTAGCCGCTCGTCGCGAGCCGGTCAACCTCACGGGCTATCGCACGCCTGTCCAGCTGGTCGAGCTGGGCCGCATCATGGCCGAGCCGCTGATGCGTACACAGCGGCAGTACGATCTCGGGCGCGCCCTTGACGCAGAGCATCTGGCCG
>Ga0126371_10005972_pt1 | contig 10813 bp, 9 predicted proteins | sample PanSoiMetaPlot_4_FD_110145 | JGI IMG/M metagenome (GOLD analysis project Ga0126371, IMG submission 110145) | Tropical forest soil microbial communities from Panama - MetaG Plot_4 | ecosystem: Environmental > Terrestrial > Soil > Tropical forest > Bulk soil | place: Panama | collected 2016-02-17
GGCTTCGCCGCGGAGCCGTTTGGCAGGATCGTCCCTAACGGCCAGGGCGGCCACTTTCTCACCGTCAACGAGGACATCAGCGGGGAAGGTGCCGGTCGCCGTGACCACCGTGCCGCCGCTGATCAGGATGCGCATGACTGCCTCCTGGGCTTACGGCTGGACGAGCTGCGCGTAGCTGTCAGGGCGCCGGTCGCGGTAAAACTGCCACAGGTCGCGGACCTCGGCCAGCAGGCCCATGTCCAGGTCGCGAACCACGACCTCGTCCTCGCGGTCGGAGGCGGCGTCGCCGATGAGCTGGCCGCGCGGGTCGGCGAAGTAGGACTGACCGTAGAAGTCGTTGTCGCCGAGCGGCTCGATACCGACCCGGTTGATCGCGCCGACGAAGTACTCGTTGGCCACCGCGGACGCGGTCTGCTCAAGCCGCCACAGGTACTCCGACAGGCCCCGGCTGGTCGCCGACGGGTTGAATACGATCCGGGCGCCGCCGAGCCCGAGCGCCCGCCACCCCTCGGGGAAGTGCCGTTCGTAGCAGATGTACACGCCGACCTTGCCCACCGCCGTGTCGAACACCGGGTAGCCGAGGTTGCCCGGCCGGAAGTAGAACTTCTCCCAGAACCCCTTGACCTGCGGTATGTGGTTCTTGCGGTGCTTGCCCAGGTAGCTGCCGTCGGCGTCGATCACCGCCGCGGTGTTGTAGTAGACGCCGGGCTGCTCCTCCTCGTAGACCGGAACGATGAGCACGATGCGGTGCTGCCTGGCCAGTTCCTGCATGAGCTTGGTCGTCGGGCCGTCCGGGACCGCCTCGGTGTAGGAGTAGTAGTCGGCGTCCTGGACCTGGCAGAAGTACGGCCCGTAGAACAGTTCCTGCAGGCACACCACCTGGGCTCCCGCCGACGCCGCGGTCTGGATGTGAGCGACCGCCGCGCTGATCATCGATTCCTTGTCGCCCGTCCAGCGCTGCTGGACCAGTCCGGCCCGGACAATTTCGGCCACCGCCGTCTCCTCCCGTGCCCCCGTCTTTGTTATCCACAGGCAGGCATGAAGCCTACGCCTTGTGAGGGTTCTTCAAAACCGTCCAGCGAGGGCGGGCCTCCCGGCCCGCCCGAGTGGCGGTGCAAGCGGCGATCGCAGAACCGGAGCTGGGGTTCTTTGAAGAACCCGGCACTTCGATCAGGCACCGCGTGTCTGGCAGGGTAGTCCTCGGCAGGCAGGCTCAGCACGGAGGCAGCGATGGAACCGATACCGGAGGACTGGGACCGGGCCGTGGCCGTGGTCGCGCATCCGGATGACCTTGAATACGGGATGGCGTCGGCGGTCGCGCGGTGGACCGGCCAGGGACGTTCTGTGTCGTATCTGATCGTGACCCGCGGCGAGGCGGGCATCGCCGCGATGCCGCCCGACCAGGTCGGGCCGCTGCGCGAGGAGGAGGAACGGCGCAGCGCGGCGGTGGTCGGCGTGCACGAGGTGGAGTTCCTCAGCCACCCGGACGGGCTGGTGGAGTACGGCCTGACGCTGCGCCGGGATCTGGCCGCGGCGCTGCGCCGGTCGCGGCCGGACATGGTGCTCACGATGAGCTTCGACCTGACCTGGGGCGACACCCCTAACGTCAACCATTCCGATCACCGTGCGGTGGGGCTGGCGGTGCTGGACGCCTGCCGGGACGCGGCCAACCCGTGGGTGTTCGGCGACGCCGGGCCCGCCTGGACCGGGATCAAGCACCTGTTCGTGGGGTCCAGCGGCGAACCGACGCACTTCGCCGACGTGACCGCCACGATCGACGCCGGGGTGGCCTCGCTGCGCGAGCACAAGGTGTACATCGAGGGCCTCGGACGGGACTTCAACCCGGACGAGTTCCTGCGCAGCATGGCCGGCTACATCGGGCTGGGCGCGGGCTGCGAGTACGCGGTGGCGTTCCGGGAGTACAACTCCGGCTGACCGGGCCGGGCTGCGCCGATGCTGTCTCCGCCGGGGCCCTCCGCCGGATGCGCTGTCCGTCGCGTCACCGTCCCCGCCCGGTGCGGCTAGCCGTCCCTGGCCGGCTCGCCGTGGCTCGCGTTCGCCCGGCCGTGGCCCCAGTAGGCCTTGGGCGAGATCTGCCCGGGCTCGAGCCCGCGCTCCTGCAGCACCTGGCGCAGGGCCAGCACCACGCGCGCCTCACCGAGCAGGTAGGCGTGCGGCCGGCCGACCGGGATCGTGACCGCCGACGCCGCCGGGACGAGCGCATCCGGCTGGCCGGCGGGCCTGCCGCGCCGGTACAGCCAGGTGAGCTGGACGGGGGCGTGCGGGCGCAGTTCCTGCGCGTCCGCAGGCTCGGCTACCTCAAGGATCACGGTCGCCGTGGCGTCGGGCGGCAGCGATTCGATCATCGCGAAGATCGCGGCCAGGCTCGAATCGTCCCCGATGAACAGGTGCCAGTCCGTGTGCGGCGCCGGACTGATCTTGCCGCGCGGGCCGATGCCCTCGACCGTCACGCCGGGCGCGGCCGTCCGGATCCAGCGCTCCCCCGGGCCGTCGGAGTGGCGGACCACGTCGAGCGTGAGCAGCTGCCTGCCCCGGTCGAGCGCGCGGATGGTGTACCTGCGGCGCACCGGGCGGCCCCGGTCCTCGTCCACCAGGAGCATCACGTCCTGGCCGGGCAGGTGCTCGAAGGTGCCGAGTTCGGGCGCGGTCAGCACCACCCGCTGCATGTGCGGACTCACCAAGCGAGAATCCACGACCTCGAGCTTCATCCGCACCGTCCCGGCCAGGGTGCGGAACGGGTCGTCGGGCGCCTGCGCGGCAGGCGGGACGTCAGTCATAGGCAGTCGGTCCTCTCTCATGTACCAGGGCATGCCGACAGGACACCGTGAGCGAAGGTATCAGGGTGAACACACGGGGTCACAAAAGCGGGGCTCGGCAGCGGTCCTCCAGGTACTCCAACGGCCCGCGCGGCTCTGCCCCTCACCGACCTGCGCTTATGCTGACTTTATGCGCCCGATATGGAAGGGGACAATCTCGTTCGGCCTGGTGGCCATCCCGGTGAAGCTCTACACAGCCACCGAGGCGCACGACGTGTCCTTCAGACAGGTCCACGTAGTCGATGGCGGCCGCATCCGGTACAAGCGGGTGTGCGAGCTCGACGGCCAGGAAGTGCCGTACAGCGACATCGCCAAGGGCTACGAGCTGCCGGGCGGGGAAATGGTGGTCCTGTCGGACGAGGATTTCAGCCACCTGCCGCTCGCCTCGTCGAAGGAGATCGACGTGGTCGAGTTCGTGCCGATCGAGCAGATCGACCCGCTGCTGTACAACAAGGCGTACTACGCCGAGCCGGACAAGTCCGCGGTGAAGCCGTACGTGCTGATGCGCGACACGCTGGCCGACAGCGAGCGGGTGGCGGTGGTGAAGGTCACACTGCGCTCCAGGGAGGCGCTGGGGGTGCTGCGGCCGCACGACGACGTGCTGGTCGTGCACACCCTGCTGTGGCCCGAGGAGATCCGCAACGCCGAATCGCTGGCGCCACAGACCGAGGTCACGGTGCGCAAGCAGGAACTCGCGATGGCCAGCAGCTACATCGACTCGCTGGCCGCGGACTTCGACCCGTCCCAGTACACCGACGAGTACCGGGCCGCGGTCGAGGAACTGGTCGCGGCCAAGACCGCCGGGCGCGAGGTGACCGCGGTCGAGCCGAGCAACGGCGGGGGCGGCGAGGTCATCGACCTGGTCGAGGCGCTGCGCGCCAGCGTGCAGCAGGCCAAGGAGAAGCGGGCCGGGCAGGGGGAACGATCCCAGCCGGCCAAGAAGAAGGCCGCCGAGGACGACACCAAGCCGGCCAAGCGGGCCCCGCGCGGCCAGGCCAAGACCGGGCCGGCCGCACGATCCGGCTCGGACAAGGCCGAGACCGGCACGAGCAGCTCGCGCCGACGGACCCGCAAGCCCGCTTGACCTGACGCGGCTGCCAGGGCCTGCTTCCCGGCGCCCGTCCGCTGCCCGGTCAGCGACCGGCCGGGCGGAGGGTTGGGACTCCGCCCGGCCGCACCGCGGCGTCAGGGGAGGCTGAGCCGCGGTGCCGTCGCTGTTTCAGCTAAGGACCCGTTCCTGAGGGCTAGCTGAGCGCTCGCTCGGTCTCGTCGCAGGATCCGTCCGGCCCGCCCAGGCGCCGCCCGACCGTGCCCTGGACTTCGACAGCGGTCGCGGTAACATCAGTATGTATGAGCAGCTATTCAGATGTGCGGCTGACCGAGAGCCTCGACGGCTGCACGGTCCGGGTCGTGGACCGCGACCGGGTGGCGGACGTCCGCGCCTCGATGCCGGCCAACGAGCAGGTCGCCGAGCTGGCCGACGTGTTCGGGCTGCTCGCGGACCCGGGCCGGCTGCGGGTGCTGGTCGCGTTGCTCGAAGGCGAGATGTGCGTCTGCGACCTGGCCGCGGCGGCCGGGGCCAGCGAGTCGGCCGCCTCGCATCACCTGCGGCTGCTGCGGGCCCACCGGGTCGTGCAGGTCCGCAGGTCAGGACGGATGGCGTACTACCGGCTGGCCGACTCGCACGTCCGGATGCTGCTCGATATCGCGCTCACGCACATCGGCCACGCCCCGGCCGCCGCTCACCCGGAGCGCCCGGCCGCCAGATCCGCCAGTAGCCAGTAATCATGATCGCTCCGAACGCACACGGCCATCGTGATCACGAAGGTCGCGGCCCCGCCGGGGGTCGGCGGCCGGAGACCGGCGCGGCGCCCGCCTCCCCGGCCGGCACCAGCACGCCGGGGACCAACGCAGGGCCAGGAACCGGCGCGGCGCCCGGCTCCCCGGCCGGCAGCGCCCGGTATCTCGCCGGGGCGCTGGCGCTGATCTGTGCGTTCATGGCCGCCGAAGTGACCATCGGCCTGCTGGCGCACTCCCTCGCCCTGGTCTCCGATGCGGCCCACATGCTGACCGATGCCGCGGGGATCGCCCTCGCGCTGACCGCCATGCGGCTGTCCGCGCGGCCGCCCGCCGGCGGGTTCACCTACGGGCTGCGCCGCACCGAGATCCTGTCAGCCCAGGCCAACGGCATCACGCTGCTGCTGCTGTCGGCGTGGCTGGCCTACGAGGCGGTGCGCCGCCTGATCTCACCGCCGACGGTGGCCGGCGGCGCGGTGCTCGCCACCGCCCTGGCCGGTATCGCGGTCAACGCCTGGGCCGCCGCCCTGGCCGCCCGGGCCGACCGGCGCAGTCTCAACGTGGAAGGCGCGTTCCGGCACATCGTGACCGACGCCTACGCGTTCGCGGCCACCGCGATCGCCGGACTCATCGTGATCATCACCGGGTTCGGCCGGGCCGACGCCATCGCCTCCCTGGTCGTGGTGGCGCTGATGACCAGGGCGGGGGTCGGCCTGCTGCGCGAGTCAGGCCGGATCTTCCTGGAAGCGGCGCCGGCCGAGCTGTCCCCGGATGCCATCGGCCGGGACATGGCCGCGCGTGAGGGCGTGGTGGAGGTACACGACCTGCACATCTGGCAGATCACCTCCGGAATGCCCGCGGCGTCCGCGCACGTGCTCGTCGGCCCCGGGCTCGACTGCCACGCCGTCCGCGCCGACCTGGAGCGGCTGCTGGCCGACACCTACCGGATCCGTCACACCACGCTGCAGGTCGATCATGCTCCCGACCCGCTGCTCACGATCCGCCGCGGCACCGCCGCGCCGCCCGGCGACGGCCACTGCCCGCAGGCGCACGGCCCGGCTCACCAACATCGGGGCAGCCGGGGCTGAACCGCGCCGGCCGCGGATGACCGCGCCCGGCGCGGGTATCCGGTGGCGGCGGACGGGCCGGGCTGCCATCCTGGGCCGGTGACTAGCGATCTAGACCGGGCCCGGGACCTGCTCAGCCGCTCACCCATCATGGACGGGCACAACGACCTGCCCTGGACGCTGCGCGACCTGGTCGCGTCGGACCTGGACCGGGTCGATCTCAGCGCGGGGATCCCTGACACGCACACCGACCTGCCCCGGTTGCGGGACGGCCGGGTCGGCGCACAGTTCTGGTCGGTGTTCGTACCTTCCAGCCTGCAGGGCGACAGCGCGGTATCGGCCACGCTCGAGCAGATCGACCTGACCCGCCGCCTGGTCGGCCGCTACCCCGGCGCGCTGGAGCTCACGCCGACCGCCGACGACGTCGAGCGGGCCATGGCCGCGGGGAGGATAGCCTCGCTGCTCGGCGCCGAGGGCGGCCATTCGATCGCGTCCTCCCTGGGGGTGCTGCGCGCGCTGTACGCGCTGGGCGTCCGGTACATGACCCTCACCCACAACGACAACGTCCCATGGGCCGATTCGGCCACCGACGAGCCCGTGACCGGCGGCCTGACCGAGTTCGGCCGCGAGGTGGTGGCCGAGATGCAGCGCCTCGGCATGCTCGTCGACCTCTCGCACACCGCTCCCGCGACGATGCGCGACGCGCTGGCCGTCGCCCGGGGGCCGGTCATCTTCTCGCACTCGAGCGCCCGAGCGATCTGCGATCATCCGCGCAACGTGCCCGACGACGTGCTCGAAGCGCTGGCCGCCGGCGGCGGCGTCTGCATGGTCACGTTCGTGCCGGCCTTCGTGTCCGAGGAGTGCCGGCAGTGGGACAGCGAGCTGGCCGACGAGATGCGCGAGCGAGGGCTCGACCCGAAGGACTATTCCGAACGGGCGCGGGCCGCGGCCGAGCGCGCTGCCACCCATCCGCGGCCGAAAGCGACGATCGCCCAGGTCGCAGACCATGTTGAGCATGTGCGCACGGTGGCCGGCGTGGAGCACGTCGGGGTCGGCGGAGACTTCGACGGCACCGACCAGCTGCCCGAGGGGCTGTCGGACGTGTCGGGCTACCCTGCCTTGTTCGCCGAGCTGATGCGCCGCGGCTGGACGGAGGCCGACTGCACGCTGCTGGCCAGCGGCAACATCCTGCGGGTGCTGCGGGAAGCGGAGCAGGTAGCCGGCCGGGGCTGATTACCGCGGCTCCCCCGCATGTGGGAGTTCCCGGCACTCCCGTACCGTCACGGCCGGATGCCAAGGCACGCGACCGGCCGTGATCAGATGACCTCATGGATCAGATCACGCGGCACTCCGGCCGGTGGACGTTCGAGGACCGGTTCGCTTCCCCGTGGCATTACCTGCCCGTCGAGGTGCCGCCTGGCTGCCGGGAAGTCAGGGTCGAGTTGGACTATGACCGGACCGCGGCCACCCTGGACCTGGGCTGTCTCGGGCCGGCTGGATTCCGCGGCTGGTCAGGCGGCGCCCGGCGCTCGTTCGTGATCTCCGCGGACGGGGCCACCCCCGGCTATCTGCCCGGCGAGCTGGAGCCGGGCACCTGGCAAGTGATCATCGGCATCTATCAGCTGCGGCCGGACGGGGTCCCCTATCAGCTCACCGCGACGGTGGCGGACTCGGCCCTCGCCCCGGGCCCGGATTCCGGGCCGGTCGCGCCGCCCGCGCCGGCATCGCGTCCGGCCCGGCGCGAGCTGCCCGCGGGCGCCGGCCGGCGCTGGCTCGCCGGCGACCTGCATGCTCACACGGTCCATTCCGATGGCGGGGCAACCGTGCCGGAGCTCGCCTGCCTGGCGGTCGAGCGAGGGCTGGACTTCCTCGCCGTCACCGACCACAACACGGTCAGCCACCACGCCGAGCTCGCCCCCGCGGCGGCCAGGTACGAGATCACGCTGCTGCCCGGCCAGGAGGTGACCACCGACACCGGTCACGCGAACGTGCTCGGCGACGTCGGCTGGGTGGATTTCCGCGGCAGCCCCGACGACTGGCTGGCCCACGCCCGGCAGCGGGGCGGGATCATGTCGGTCAACCATCCCATCGCCGGCCACGTCAGCTGGCTGCACGCCATGCGCGGCCGCCCGCCGCTGGTCGAGGTGTGGCACTGGAGCTGGCTCGATCAGCGCTGGACCACGCCGCTGGCCTGGTGGCTGGCCTGGGATCCCGCCGCGATCCCGGTCGGCGGCAGCGACTGGCACCGGCCCGGGCCGCACGCCTCGCTGGGATCACCGACGACGTGGGTCGAGTGCGAAGGCACCGGGCCGGATGCGGTGCTCGACGGCCTGCGCGCCGGGCGGGTGGCGATCTCGGCCGAACGCGACGGGCCGGTGCTGCTGCGCCATGACGGCGACCTGGTCGCGGCCGACGCCGACGGGACGATCCTGACCGGGCCGGACGGACCCTGCGCCCGGATCAGCGGCGCGCTGGCGGCTGTCCCGGCCGCGCCTGGCTGCCACCGGCTGTGCGATCCGACCGGGGCGACCCTCGCCCTCACCCCCTGACGCCCGGCTCGCCTCCCGCCAACCTCCGCCCTCCCCTTCCACTTAAGGCGGTCGATGCGCGGTTCACTGTCCACCGGTGGACAGTGAACCGCGCATCGACGACCTTGCGGGCTCGCAGAGGCATGAGCACTGTGATCGCAGGGCTAGTGCCTCGACTTGCCGGATGGCTTGTGGTGGTGCTTGTGATGCCGGTGCCGGGCCCGGACCGGGAAGGGGGCCGGCGGCGGCGTGGTGCACCCCGCGCACGGCGAGCGGCCTGCGAAGTACGACGGGATCGTGGGCGAGTCGGTGGGCGGGTTGGTGGCCAGCAGCACCGGCGGGCGCGGCGCCTGGCTGAAGTTGAACTCGGCTTCGATGTGGCCCAGGATCGGCGCGTCCTCGCGCACGTCGGGCCGCGGGTCAGGACGTCCGTCGGTCTGCGGGTTCAGCCGGGCGCCGCCCAGGAAGTCGTCCTCGATGAACTTCAGGTACGCATCGCTGCTCAGCGTCTGGTGGTCGATGTAGCCCCGCTTGGCGTACGGCGAGATCGTGAGGGCCGGGACGCGCAGGCCGTAGCCGTTCTGATCGACCCGGGGCGGGACCACGTGGTCGTAGAAGCCGCCCCAGTCGTCCCAGGACAAGAAGATCGCGGTCGAATTCCAGTCCGGGCTTTTCATCGCGGCGTTGATCACCGAGGTCACGTAGGCCTGGCCCCGGTGCACGCTGGCGGGCGGGTGCTCGCTGTCCGGTCCCGACGGGGTGATCCAGCTCACCGCGGGCAGCGTGCCGGCCTTGGCCGCCGCGAAGTAGCGGTCCAGCGACTGGATGTTGTGCAGCTGATGGTCGGCGTGGACGTCGCCGAACAGCGGCAGCGGGTTCCAGATCCCGGGCGTCGTGGCGGTCTGCGGGACCGGGCGGCAGGTCTCCGCCGCATCGTTGTCGCAGTCCGGCTGGGTACCGCCCTGCACGTAGTAGGCCCAGCTGACGTGGTGGGCGAAGAGCAGCCACGTGATGTCGGTCCAGGCCAGGTCGATCCTGGTCCGTCCGGTGACCAGTTCGTGGTGCACGGCCCGGTCGAACCTCGTGACCCCGTAGGGGCCGACGATGTTGTTCCGGCAGCTCATCGGCGAGCGGGTCCTGCATTTGGCGGACCAGGCGGAGACCATGTACAGGTGGTCAGGCTCCGACCAGGACCTGACCGGCTCGAACATGTGGTCCGACAGGACGAAGTCCTGGGCGTAGGTCCAGTAGTTGGGGATCTCGGCGGCGGTGTGATAGCCCATCACGTCCGGCTTGGCTGCGACCCGGCACGCCGGGTCGTCGGGGTTCTTGCAGGTCGGCTTGGCCGCGTCGCGCTGCTCGATGAACCCGTTCATCTGGCTATCGTGCACGTCGGCGAGCGCGTTGCCCGCACCGTGCGGCCCGCCCCCGTTGATGTCCGCGGTGTCGTGGTATGGCCGCACGCAGGGCCCGTTCTGGTTCGGCATGCATACCGTCGGCTTGCCGTCTTTCATGGCAATCCCGTTGGCTCCGGGGTAGGTGCCGAAGTAGCTGTCGAATGACCGGTTTTCCTGCATCACGATGATCACGTGTTTGATCTTGTGAATGCCGGACGGGACGACGTAGCCGCCTGTCGAGCCCCTGCTCACCCCTCCCGGCTGAACGGTCGGCAAGCTGATGGGGCCGGGCACGCTGTCGGCGCTGCACGCGCCCAGCAACCCGGCGCCCAGGGCGCCGGCCGCGACTAGTAAGGCGAGGCGGCGATGAGCTAGTCGCACACGCATGAACTTATGCTCTCCCAGCGGCGTGGAACGGCTGCACAGAGGCTAGCTGGGTCTGGCTGAGTGAACCCTGGGGGGCCGCGCTGCCGGGCCCGGCCGCACCTGGTGGGTTACAGTCACCGGGTGATGACGGCCGACTCCGCGGCCGACGCGGGCTGGCCCGTCGGCGCGTCCGAGCCGCTGCCCGGCCAGTTGGCGCTGCCGGGGATGGAGCCCGAGCCGGCCGATGACAGCGGGCAGTACCTGCTGCCCGGGACAGAACACGTCAGCGGGCGGGCCGGCCCGGGGGACGAGGATCCGGAGCGGGAGCGCGTGGCCGCGGCGCTGCGCGCGGCGGACCCGGACGGCTTGCTGCTGGCGGCTACCCTGCGCCGGTCCTTTGACCTGCTGCTGGATGGACAGCACACCGGGCGCTACCGCTGGGATCAGCTGCACAAGACCGAAAAGACGCACGCCGGCACGCTGGTCGAGATCGGCCTGCAGCGGTCGTTCGGGCTGGCCGACGGCAAGACCCTGGACTACTCGGTCGCCGGCGTGGAGGTGGACTGCAAGTTCTCCCATCGCAGCGGCGGCTGGATGATCCCGCCGGAGGCCGAGGGCTACCTCATGCTGCTGGTGCAGGCCAGCGACGAGGAGGGCACCTGGTCGGCCGGGCTGGTGCGGGCCCTGGATGCCTACCTCACCGAAGCGGGCAACCGCGACCTCAAGCGCACGCTCAACGACGCCGGCCGCGGCGCCGTCGAATGGCTTGCCTGGCGCGCACCGCTGCCCGAGAATGCCCTGCTCCGGCTGCCCGAGCGGGA
>Ga0126371_10005974_pt1 | contig 10812 bp, 10 predicted proteins | sample PanSoiMetaPlot_4_FD_110145 | JGI IMG/M metagenome (GOLD analysis project Ga0126371, IMG submission 110145) | Tropical forest soil microbial communities from Panama - MetaG Plot_4 | ecosystem: Environmental > Terrestrial > Soil > Tropical forest > Bulk soil | place: Panama | collected 2016-02-17
GTTGCGGCCAGAAAGAATTCGCGCTAGAGACGTCGACACGGCTAGGCCGGACAGATTGTCGTTGGCCAAGGACGGATGACAAACGTGACACGAAATTAGGACCTCGTCCTTTGAGCGTCCCGGGAGGTAGCATTCCCCGTAGTTCAACTGCCCGTGTTCAAGTGTGGCGTCGATGTGGACTTCGTACTCATCGTCCGCAAGCGCGAGCATCTGGTGGTGAGGTAAACAAAACCCCCAATCCTCCTTGTAGTACGAAGTGCGGTAGGGAATCCATTCGGGCTTTTCGGGAATCGTGAACAAGTGCGGCCTAAGCTCATTCAGTCGCATCGTCTTATGTACGGGCACGCTGTAATTCACGACGTGGAGATTAGATTTTCGAAAATCGATGATGCGCTCACCCGTTGAATCCTTGACATAGGCATCCCGAATATTCCATTCGCGAGGTACCGTCCAGTCGAAAACCTGAGTTCCCGTCGGAACTTCGTGTATCGAAAGCGGAATGGCTTCCCGGAGGCGACGGAGTGTCTCACGAACTCCAGTTCCAGTGATACTGCGGCAGATTGGATAAAGTTCAGCGACGAGAGCATGCATTTCAGCCCCAGAGATTTCGAGATGATTGCTTTCAAGTACAGTCGCAGGGGTCATCGTGGTCAGGCCCTTCGCCTCACTTGCGAAAATCTGGATAGCACTGGTCACGCTCGACGATCGTTCGCTCATCAGCGGGCCAGTCGATTCCAAATGCCGGATCGTTCCATCGCACCCCGCGCGCATGTTCTGGTGAGTAGAACTGCGACATTTGATAGAATACTTCGGTGTCGTTCTCGAGGGTTTGAAAACCGTGGGCGAATCCTTCGGGAACGTACAACATCTTTCCGTTTTCCGCAGACAATACCACACAGACATGCGATTTGAATGTGGGTGAGTTCGGGCGAAGATCCACGATCACATCATAGATCGAGCCGCGATTACACCGTATGAGCTTCGCTTCCTCGTACGGTGCGGCCTGAAGATGCATACCCCTCAGTGTTCCCTTTCGCTTGTTGAATGAGACATTGCACTGCACAAAGCGGGTTTTGAGGTTGTGCCCGCCGAACTCCTGCTCGCAGAACGTACGGGCGAAAAAACCGCGGTGGTCCATGCGTTTTTCAACCTCAATGATGAATGCTCCTTTGAGTTTGGTCTCCGAAAAGATAATGGCCACGCGCTCCGGGGATTGAGTCACTGGCTCCAACGTCACTGGGCCGACAATGCGGCCTGTTCCTCCGTCGTGCGTTGAGTCCAGCGCAACGCGGAGTCGAGTTGACCTGAGCCTAGCAATCGTCGAATCGTATGAATCCGAAAATACCGTCCGGATTCGAAATCGGCCGAAGTGAACTGAGTGGAGCGATACGCCTCGTAAAGTTCTTGTGCGCCTTTCCGTGCAGTCCACTGCGGGCAAAAGTTCGGCAGTATCTCTTGAATTTTCTCGCAAGACACGCGGTAACAGCGCTTGTCGGGGCTGCCACTGGGAGCATACTCGATTCGTGAGCCGGGGACCGTCTCTGCGACGATCTGAGCAAGCTCGCTCACACGATAGTTTTCCGCCGTGTGTCCTACGTTGAAGGTTTCGTTATGGATCGCTCCTTGTGGTGCCTCGAGAACGGCGATTATTGCGGCTATGATGTCGCGAATGTGCACGATGGGGCGCCAGGGAGTGCCGTCGCTCTTAATCAGGATACGTCCAGTCGTGAGAGCAGCGGCTACAAAGTCATTTAGCACGATGTCCAAGCGAAGTCTGGGCGAGACGCCGTATGCGGTTGCGTTTCGCATATACGTCGGGCTGAAGCTGTCGTCTGCGAGTTTTGCCACATCGCGCTCAACCAGCACTTTGGATTCACCGTACGGAGTTACTGGATTGAGAGGCGCAGTCTCGTCCAAAAACCCCTCGCCAGAAGCGCCGTAGGTGCTGCAGGAAGATGAAAAAACAAACCGCTTCACACCAGCCTCTTTGGCCAATTCTGCCAATCGCACCGAAGCCCTATAATTGATCTCGTATGTCAGAGTCGAATCTAGATTCCCGAGTGGATCGTTTGATAGCGCGGCGAGATGAATAATTGCCTCGAACCCCTCAAGGTCGGCCCTCGAAACTTCGCGAATGTCTTTCCGGATTTCTGGAATACTCTGGGCAGGCGCGCCGAAGTCGCAGCCTGCGAAGAGATCAGTGTCCAACCCGACTACGACATGGCCTGCAGCACACAGGTTGCTGACGGCCACAGCGCCGATGTATCCACGATGTCCCGTCAAAAGCACTTTCATTATCGCCAGCTCCTAAAAGAGTAACGAATCAGAAGAACTTCCAGACTGTTTCGAATGTCGTTGCGTGCCAGCCCTATGTCACAGATTCCTGCAGATAGGATAGGATGTTCTGGAACGAATCGAAACGGGCCGGAAACTCCTCCACGATAGTGACACCGAACTCTTCTTCGACGACCGCCATCAGGGTGACAGTCGTAACGGAATCCCAGTTCTCCACAGTACTTGCGCTGGCGTGTGTGATCTGGTCCGAACTCAAGCCCGGCAACACCGACGAGAAGCAGACCACTAAACGCTTTTCCATATCATCCATTGCTTATCTCCTATGGCTCCTGAATGAATTGTGGGCGGCTTTCGAAGAGTTGTCGGGAAATTGTACAGCCCGGCACTGGGGCCCTTCCCAACAGCTCCGTAAGGAATTCGCGTATAGGGCCATTTCTTTCCGTTTCCCCGAAATCAAAGCGGATCACATCGGCGTCGAATCTGTGGAACAGTTTTTGCAAGCACGTGTGTTCGATGCGACGAGAAAACGCCCTGCAACTCATGACCCAGGAGTCGACTCGAAGCTCGTTACCATGTTCACGGCCGGCGATAACAGCAATTTTGCCGAGCGGCCCGAACTTGTCCTTATAAGAGGCCATTGCCAGAAAGCTTTCCGGTTGGCGCAGATAGTTTAGCCAACCCGCCTCCGTGAATCGCTTCCCGTTCAGATTAAACTGATTCGTCTTATTGACCAGTTCCAGACCTCGTGGATCCACAGGGGACTTACTGAAGTTCAGGCTGATTTCCGGTTCTAGCTGCTCGAGAAAACCAACTGACGCTGAGTTGTCGGCTTTGTAAGCCTTCGCCATGGCACTCGAGCGGCGTATGCTCTGAGTGCGGATTGGGTCTTCTTCCAGAATCGCGCTTTTGCCGAATAGATCGCGCAGTTGCAACACGACTTCGTAAATTCCTGAACTGTCTTTCGTCGGAAATTGAATACATTCGATTTCAGGATGTGCGGCCCTGACCTCTGCGAGCTCGAGTGGGCTGTCGTCGATAAAGACAACCGAGTCCGGTCCCACATTCCAAGCCGTTAGAATGCGTGCGACCGCTTCCGATTTTCGCCCCCAGCTCACTTCCAGCGGGAAAAATGCCTCTGGAGAAAGGGCCAGGTCCTTTCGGCCGAGCGCAACTTCGACCAGCGCCGGCTCGTTCTTACTGGCGATAGCGAGCAGGACGCCTTCGGAGCTGAGAGCACCTAGAAAACGCTGATAAAACGCGTGCATCTGCGTGTGATGATCCAGATCCCATGAAAGTCCTTCGACTCCAACCTCGCCCAGAATTCCCCGCCACAGTGTGTCGTCCAAGTCGGTAATGAGGCCTTTTTTCGGCATCGGATAACGTGTGAGCTGTGCCAGCAAATTCGCGAGCACCGACGCATGCGAAAGGTGGTAAGGGAAACCGGCGAGAAGTTCCGATTCGACGTTTAAGCGCGCCCGCAACGGCGAAGCCATGTCCAGTCGCTGAGGGCTGAGGATACGGACCTGGGGTTGGCGCATGATTTGCGACCACGCCGCTTGCGTAATCGTATTGAGTTCGGTCTCGATCGAGCTTGCCTGCCACCCTGGAACGAATGAGGCGGGAGGAAGAGGTAATGTAGGAAAGCTGACGACAACCGGTATACGCGCAGACGCTCTTTCAATCGCGCATTGAATTTGAGAAATCCGCTCCCTCACGGTGTCAACAATGTCTGCACAAGTCGCAGGCGACCATGTGACTGAACTGCGAAGCCCAAGCCGCGCGTCAATGTCCGCCCATTCGAGCAATACGATGCCCGCGTCCGCACCTGTTGTCGCCAGCCGGTTCAGGTTGCCGAGGAGATCGCCATAAAGCCCGCTCCGGAGCCGGATGTTACGGTCGGCGAAGACCAGGCTCAGTTCTGCGGTCAAGAACGTGTTGAGGTGAAGCAAGTTAAACCCTGCAGCGAGGAAGCAAGTAAATGGCTCGCTCGGTCGTTGACTTGTCCTCTTTACGACATCCAATGCTTCGACGAGTTTCATATTTTGGTTTTAAACGAGTTCTTCGTGTGTGCTGAAACCCCGACTCACTGAGCGGAAACGAGCACGTTCTCTTCAGCCAGCGAACGGCGCGCAAATTTCTGAAGCAGATCCGCATAGTAGTGTTTCTGGCCCATGACATACAGGATCGTAAAGTAGTATGTCGCAATCAATGTAAGCCCACCCACAATGAGCCTGCCGAAATGGTTTTCATACCGGCCGTATGCAGAGCAAGCAGCCAGGGCGGCCCCTCCAGCGACCAAGCTTGCGATCAGAGGATGGCTCGCAGTAGTCACAACGTCTTTAAACGATACCGGCGCGGCATGTACGGACCACAGGATAACTGGGATGAGCCACAGCAACATGACAGTGGAGTAGGCGAGCGCAACCCCCTTCGGTCCATAGGGGAGCCCGACGAAATAGCCAGCGATCATCAGCGGCGCGATTACGAGCGACATCTTCAAACCTCTCATCACCCAACCAATGGACATGACCAGCCACGACACAGGGTTGGCAATCGCGAAGACAAGAATCGTAGGAGTCAAATAACGAAAAATGGGCGCGACTTCCTTCCACTTGGGGCCCAGCAGAAGACCGATCAAATCGGGCGCGAGGACCGCGCACGCGATGGTTGCCGGCAGCGTGATCGCCAGCACGAGCGAATAGCCCTTGAGGAAGTAGCTTCTGAGGCGGTGCGGATCGTTTTGTAACCGAGACAAGGCCGAAAACGCAACTTCGCCAACAGCACCTGTGAGGGTATCGGTAGGAATTCTAATCAACTGGTAAGCCCGCCCGTAGATTCCGATGGCATCGGCACCCCAATAGCGGCCCAGGAGAACCTTTTCAAAATTCGAGGCGACGTAAACAACGATGCCGTTAATGGTCAGAGTGCTGCCGAAGCGAATCATCGAGCCGATTCCGGCCCGGAGCTTCGGTAGGTGAGGAATCCAGCCCGTGATGATCCACAGCGCAATTGCTGAGCTTAACGGAGTAGCGACCGCCATGACGACCAGGGCCCAATAGCCCCATCCCGCCACAGCTCCGCCGATAGCGAGCACCGCGCCCAAAACCAGCGACGCCGTGTCAATGGCGGATAGCGTGGTGAAACGCAATTCGCGTTGCAGATGCGCCGAGTGCTGGTTACCAGCAGAGTTGAAAATAAATGTGGTCGCCATAGCGAGAGTCACCCCGTACAGGCGCGGCTCGTGATAGAAGTCCGCGATAATGTGGGCACTGGCCGCCGTAATGCCAGCGAGCAACATCCCAACCGCCATATTGATCCAAAACAGGGCGCTGGATTGCTCATCTGTCAATTCGAGGTGTTGAACACTCGCCGCAGAAAGACCAAAATCTCTGAACAAGTTCAAAATGCCGGTGATAGCGGCCACCATGCCTACAAAACCGAAATCACTGGGATTGAGTAAGCGCGCAAGAATGGCCAGAACTCCCACCCGCAGACCAAGATTTGCCAATTGAGCCGAGACTCGGGCCCCGGTTCCGCGAATCGTTTTCTCTCTTAAATCTTTCAACAGTTTGTTCCGGAAGATGGCGGTGTCGGGTCGAGGCATTCCCGAAGCGGGTGACGCACCGAGGGCTCTCCGCTCGAAAGGGCTTTCACTCGCTACGGCGTCTATTACTTATCGGAACCATTGCCGAACAAATGAAGAAATACTCGACTGCAAATATCCGGCTAAGCAAAGGGATGTTGAAATCAATCTTCATCTGAATCGTTTTCATCCACTTCGTGCGAGGCTCTTGGTGCTGCCAGCGCTGAGAGGTCGGGAAGAATCTGTCGATCGAGAAGAACTGCTCGAGGCTATTACGAAAATCACCGAACGATTGAATGTTATTGTATGGCGCGTACTTATGCCAGTCTCGGTGATTAAAATTCACATATGAAACAAGGAATCTGCCGCCTTCGTTCAGGAGATCCGCGATTTCCCGAAACTTCTCTGCCTGTACTACACCTATGTACTCAAAGACACCTTGGGCCACAATCAGATCAAAACGCCGGCCACCAAACGCGATGGGGCTCTCAGCAAAGTCCGATTGAAGCAAATTTGGGGCAGGCTTGTGGATGGCAATGTCGATTCCATAATAATGTATGTTTCTTTCCAGAAGCTTGGTCATCGTTGCCGGTCCACAGCCCACATCCAGAAGATCGCACTCCCTCCCTCGCGCAAGTTGATTGACGATTCGCGCCGCTTTGGTAAGACGAAAATGCGGTTCAACGTAGTTCAGGTTCTCTTTAGCCCAAAAGTCCCGTTTATAGTATTTGCCCGCTGCTGTAGCCAAAGCGAATTCCCTCCGATTAGTTCCAGAAGCTCCTATTTAGAATTCCCGCCATGTTTTCTCTCACGTCGGGAGAGAGTGGCTGGGGTAAGCGTGGCCGGCGCAAACCGAGTGCGGGGACACGCGAGCCGAACTGAGAACCCTTGTTCCCTCACGATGCCATCCTGCTCGTAGCTTTGTGGGTCTCCGCGGCCCAGCGCTGCTCGCCATGCGGCCATATCACCTGCAGAACAGATCGGTATTGTTCATCCAAAGCGTCGCGGCATTCTTCCACTTTCCCCGCCAGCATTGCCTTTAGGCTGTGAGCGTTCTTCTCGAGCTGGCAGAATTGCTCAATCAAACGATCCGTCTTGAGGGTATTCATGTCCTGACAGTAATTTGTCAGCCCCATCTGGCTCATCAGCGAAGAACATTTATGATGGAAGGAAATCGCGATGGTCGGCTTATTGAGAAGGAGCGACAAAAGTACGTTGTGGAACCGAGTCGCGACCACAAACTCCGTTTCGGCGATCTGTGACAAGAGCTCCCCAACGGATTCGATCGGCTCATCGATAATTCGCTCCTCGTCCTGCATCCCAGCGCGCTTCCTCAGCAACGACTTGAATTCTCGCGTGACGGCCTGGTCCACAAAATCCCCGATCAATAATCGGACATCATAATCGTGGGCCAGCAACCATCTTACGAACTCCGCAAGAGTTTCAAGGTACTCAGCATGAACGGCGCTCTCAGGTCTCTCGGCGCTTAACTTCCCGGCATATTCCATCAACCCCAGGCCAACGACCAACCTGCGGCTCTTGCGTTCGTGGCAGCGCGGCAACACCGCTGGAGGCAAACTGAAAGCCAAATCCGGGTAGACGAGATCGTTATCATTCCGAAAACCGATTCGTCTAAGCCAGTGCCTGGAAGGTTCCTCTCGGTAAGAGCGAAAATCGGCAAGGGAAAGCGCTGCCTTGACAAAGAACCTGCCAGCACGATTGTAAAAGGGGCCAGCTCCTACGCTGACAAAGAGCAACTTGCAACGGGCCAGCTTCGCCGCCACGGTCCAGCGGAACATGTCATAGGGGCCCCAGTTGAACAGGGTGTAGGCGTCGGTGAGCAATCCCGTTCCGGGTATGATCAGCGCCGCCGTGCCGCTGAGCATTTTGACGCCCTGCACCCAGCGCCAAAACTCACTGGGGACGCCGACCAGAATCTTTCGCGCCAATCTCGCTAGAGGATTCAGAGTCTTCCACGGTCTTACTACGTAGTCTCTGATCGGTACTGCGGCAATCTTGTAGTCCGCCGCAACACCTTCAGGCCCGGTGCATAGACAGGTGAATTCCGTCTCGGGCGCGAGGCGGCGGAGGTTCCAGAGCATAGCCTGGAAGGTCGCCTCATTGCCGAAATTCCTCCGGCCGAAGGAGCCGAAAAAGGCGACCTTGGCTCGGCCGCGTTTACCCTCTTCCACCATTGCGTGACGGTCACGATGTCCATCTTCCAGGCGGCTCGAGATCGTTTGCGTAAACATGAGAATCTTTTGTCCTCTCCGCAGTCCCGTTTTTTCGCTTCAGTTGCCAGCGATGCTACACAGACCGTTGCCAGGATCCGGCAACGGTCTCTTTGCATACGATGACTGAGGTATTCACGGTTTTCCGGGATAGGTCCTCAGCCCTGTAACCGCGCAGGCCTGCGTAAGAAGCCGCCGGGTGCCGACGCCCACACTCCCCGACCGCAGGAGGAGATATTTGGCCCAAGATTTCAGCCACCACGGGCGAAGTCTAAGAACCTCGGAATACGAGCGAATGGCCCTCATCCGATCACCGCTCCAAAACGCCGCGTCGCCTATTGCAACTGAAAGGCGTGCGCGCAGATCCTCCTCGTCCTTGACATCTCTGGTCTCTTGCTGCAGAAGGCCGTCCAGGTCAGATTCGCTCAAGCCGGGCTTCGTTCCGTCCCCCACCTGGCTTGACTTCATCGCCTGAACGGCGTGGCTCGCAATCGAGGCGTTGCACGCTTTGCGTAACGAGGGCAGGCCGGCCAGTTCGGCTTGCCGGGCAACACTGCAGAGAACGTTAATCTCATCCGCGATGCACACATGGTCGTCCGTCCGATTGAACGCTGCTGTGAGGCTTTCGCCATGAACTCGGCAGCAAGCCATCGATTCTGCAAAGTACGCGACGTCGTAATGCAGTGCAAGGGTGCACCACATATACCAGTCGTTTGCGTGGGGCAGATCGAGTGCGAAGAGACCGCGCTGTTCGTAGCACACCTTGCGCGTCATGACGGAAGACATGATGACGCAGTTATTCCGAATCAGCCGCCTAAGGAATGTACGCCCTTTCCAGATGTGGTCCGTGTTCCCGCTGTAACCCCAACACGGTAGCTCGCGGGTATGGTTGGCGCCTTGTGCTGTGGTGGCACACGAAAAAACGTAGCCCACCTGTGGATTCCGTTCCATCACGTCCACATAGCGATCAAGCGCGTGAGGGCTGATGAGAAAGTCATCGGCGGAAACGAGCCAAACGTACTTGCCGCGCGCCATCCCGATTCCTTTGTTAAAGTTACGTGTGTGTCCAATGTTCGTTTCGTTGCGGACGTGTTTCAGCCTCGGGTCGCGAAACGACTGCACAACTTCAGGCGTGTTGTCCGGCGAGCAGTTGTCCATCACCAGGACCTCAAAATCCGGATACGTTTGAACCACGACCGAATTGAGGCATTCGGGCAATAGATGCGCCAGCTTGTAGCATGGGACAACAAACGTAACTAGCGGGCCCACTCCGATCTCCTTAGAGTGCCGCCTCTGCGGCCTGAGGTAGTATGACCAGCAATAGTTTCGGGTCCATTGCGCTCAGCCACTTCGACCGGTCCCGCACTTTGCTGGCGCAGGAAAAGTCTTTAGTGCTCATCTTCAGTTTTTGGACCTCTTTCACGAAGCATTGCATGGAGATCGATCCGTTTGCGAATCGGCACTGCGTCTGACGCTTGGTTGATGAACGTGCTCACGCAATCGAGCGGAAATGCTAAATCGACTATCGAAAATGTCTTTTGCGAAGTACATGACATGCCGGCTTCACGGAGAAAAGCAATCATGCTCTCTGCCGACATATCCAGCGCACGCCAGCACCGCCCCAACTTGCGTGCAGCAAGGGAGGAGATTCGTGGAATCTTTCGCGAGGAGACCAGTTCTCCGACGCGCAGTATTGGAGCATAGGGCGCGGCATTTGAGTGGTGGATGAGTCCGTGGGCACCGGGTTTCATCTTGCGCGCCAGTTGGCGCACATATTCGTGCATCGTGTCCGCGTCTGCATGTACGAGTGAATCAAAGCTGAATAGGAAGTCGATGGAACGATCGGGCGTCATGCTCAGCGAGCGGCCGTCGTTCACAAAATAAGAGATGTTCTTACGATTGGCGAACCGCTTCCGGCAGTATTCGATGCAATTCGGAGCAAGATCCACCACCGTCAAATGGTCGCACCTGTCCACTAGGAACTGGGTCCAGCGTCCGTAACCCGGCGCGATTTCGAGGACTGAGCCTGTCGGCAAAAACCGCGATACCCACGGCTCGAGCAGTGTTTTCCACTGCCCTTCCGGGCCTCCCCAAGGTTCCGACCACTCATCGCCGCCCTTGGGCCAGTCGTAGGCTTCGCCCCATATTCGGAGATTGTCCTCAACTGTATTTGTGCTCGTCATCGTGATGCAAATTTCCTTTACAGCGTACTATCGGGCACGAATGGATCGCATGGCGTCATGTCACTGATGGATACGTTCCACTAGCCTGCCGGCTATTCCCCAGACCTGGACCTTCGTTACGTCTCATTATTCTCCGTTAGCGTGTGAATTCTGTCCGGAGCCAAATAGAAATATTTCAGGTTCTTGTTGTCCGCGGCCGGGGAAGCCTACGACGGCAACGCTGTTGCAAACAGTTGGAGCGGTGAAAACGAGCCGGCTACCGAAATCGATATCCTCAGTGCTCGAGCCTGTCCACCTGCTCCGAGATTCTGTTTCGTGAAGGTAAGGAAACACGTATCGGCCGCCGCTCGCGTTCGCATGGGTCAGGAGCAAATGCGGTTCGGCGCTAGACAGAAAGGTTCGGCCCGGAGCAAGGTCAATCTGTATTGAGAGCACATTACCCCGGCAGCGCGTTAGAATTCCGGGGTCAGGCGCCGGGACCGCGTCCTGGTATCTCTCCAGCGACATCTGGTTGACTACA
>Ga0126371_10005975_pt1 | contig 10810 bp, 10 predicted proteins | sample PanSoiMetaPlot_4_FD_110145 | JGI IMG/M metagenome (GOLD analysis project Ga0126371, IMG submission 110145) | Tropical forest soil microbial communities from Panama - MetaG Plot_4 | ecosystem: Environmental > Terrestrial > Soil > Tropical forest > Bulk soil | place: Panama | collected 2016-02-17
CTCGACCTTCTGCATCACCTGGTGGATGTGGCCGTTGAGCACGGTGACCGAGCCGAAGCGCTTGAGCAGGTCGAGCGCCTTGCCGCCGTCGTCGGTGCCCCAGCCCCACTGCTGGTAGACCACCCACAGCGGAATGTGGGCGAACACCACGATCGGAGTGGAGGCCGACTTGCCCTTGAGGTCGTCGGCGAGCCAGGCGAGCTGCTCGTCGCCGAGATTGCCGAGGCCGCCGGCCTTGAGGTTCACGACGTTGACGAGGCCGACGAAGTGCACCCCGTTCTGGTCGAAGCTGTACCAGCCGGCGCCCTTGGCGTCCTTGCCGTAGCGCTGCTTGTATTCGCGGCCCGGCTCGTCGTCGATGATGTCGTGCTCGCCCGGAACGTAGTGAGTGACGAGGCCGGCCTGCGAGATGATCTTCTGCGCGTCGTCGAATTCCTTGACCTTCGACAGGTGCGTGATGTCGCCGGTGTGGAGCATGAAGGCCGGCTTGGTCTTGAGCGCCTTCACCTTGGCGATCGCCTCTTCCAACGTGCTGTTGACGTTCGGGTTGGCGGGCTTGTCGAAGCCGACATGGCTGTCGCTGATCTGCAGGAAGGTCATGCCGGAGGTCTGTGCGACCGCCTCGCCCATGATGCCGAGCGAGGTCGGAACGCCGCCGGCGACCGTCCACAGGACGCCGCTCCCGGCCCAGGTCATGCACTCCAGTACTTTGCGCCGGCTGACGCCGTCCGCACCGCGGTCTTCGTGTGAACTCATGGGGTCCTCTCCTGGCAACAGTGAACCTACGTTCGCTTGACCGGAGGCTCGGGCGATTTATTCCCGGCCCATGTTCGACCGCGGGGGTGACGGCCGCGCGACGGCGGACTATGTAGGAGGAACCCGTCCACTACTTCCGCTTAACCATTGATTCGATGAAGTTTCTCGATCAGGCCAAGGTCTACATCCGCTCCGGCGACGGCGGCGCCGGCTGCGTGTCGTTCCGTCGCGAAAAATTCATAGAATTTGGCGGGCCGAATGGCGGCGACGGCGGACGCGGCGGCGACGTCGTCGCCGAATGCGTCGACGGCCTCAACACGCTGATCGACTACCGCTACCAGCAGCACTTCAAGGCCAAGACCGGCGGCCACGGCATGGGCGCAAACCGCTCAGGCGCGTCCGCCCCCGATGTGATCCTGAAGGTGCCGGTCGGCACCCAGGTGTTCGACGAGGACAACGAGACGCTGCTCGCCGATTTCACCGAGGTCGGCCAGCGCGCCGTGCTGGCGAAGGGCGGCAACGGCGGGTTCGGCAACACGCATTTCAAGTCGTCGACCAACCGGGCGCCGCGCCACGCCAATCCGGGCCTGCCGGGCGAGGACCGCACCATCTGGCTGCGCCTCAAGCTGATCGCCGACGCCGGCCTGGTCGGACTGCCCAATGCGGGAAAGTCAACGTTTCTCGCCGCCGTGAGCGCCGCCAAGCCGAAGATCGCCGACTATCCGTTCACCACGCTGCATCCGCAGCTCGGCGTGGTCTCGATCGATACGCGCGAGTTCGTGCTCGCCGACATCCCCGGCCTGATCGAGGGCGCGCATGAGGGCGCTGGCCTCGGCGACCGCTTCCTCGGCCACGTGGAGCGCTGCCGCGTGCTGCTGCACCTGGTCGACGGCACCGGCGAGCACGCGGGCGAGGCCTACAAGACGGTGCGCGCCGAACTCGAAGCCTATGGTGCGGGCCTCGCCGACAAGCCGGAGATCGTCGCGCTGAACAAGGCGGACGCGCTCACGCCGGAGCAATTGAAGCAGCAGACCGCACGGCTCAAGCGCGCCGCCCGGAAGACGCCGCTGGTGATCTCGGGCGCCACCGGCCAGGGAGTGACCGAAGCGCTGCGCGCGCTGGCGAAGGTGATCGACCAGAGCAGCGAGCACGAGCGGCCACCCGCGGCCGCGTGGCATCCGTAGAAAAAGTCTATCCGCGTCATTGCGAGGCGTGCGCAGCACGCCGAAGCAATCTCCGCAACGCGCGCTCATCCAATCCCGCCTCATGGTGAGGAGCCGCGCTCGCCCTTCGCGAGCGCGGCGTCTCGAACCATGGGGCGGCCGCAGTGCTTGCCGCCCATCCTTCGACACGCACGCGCTGCGCGCGTGCGGCTCAGGATGAGGAGGCACAACTGGGCGGCTTCGCTCGCAATGACGCGGCGGGTTCCAACGGAACTGTGGCAGTTCCGTGATTTTCGGTTTCCTACATGACTATCGACGTTTGATCGCTGGCAATGCACGGGAGGCAACGCTTCGAGAGGTCGGCCCCACACGCTCGGGTGCGGGTCGGAACCATTCATGTGTGGACTATGCGGTGACATTCGATTTGACGGCAGCACTCCCGATCTCACGACAATCCAGAAAATGGCGCAGAGGCTCGCGCCGCGCGGGCCGGACGCGGCCGGCTATTTCTCGCAAGGCGCCGTCGCGCTCGGCCATCGGCGGCTGAGCATCCTCGACCTCAAGGCGACCGGCCAGCAGCCGATGTTCGATCCGGAACTCGGCCTCGCGGTCGTGTTCAACGGCTGCATCTACAATTTCCGCGGCCTGCGCCGCACCCTCGAGCAGCAGGGCTACCGCTTCTTCTCGCAATGCGACACAGAGGTCATCCTCAAGGCGTATCACGCCTGGGGCGCGCGCTGCGTCGAGCGCTTCCTCGGCATGTTCGCGTTCGCGATCTGGGAGCGCGACAGCGGCCGCGTCGTGCTGGCGCGCGACCGGCTCGGCATCAAGCCGCTCTACCTCGCCGAGACGCCGGGCGGGCTGCGCTTCGCCTCGACGCTGCCGGCGCTGCTCGCGGCGGGCGGCGTCGACACGACGATCGATCCCGCGGCGCTGCATCACTACATGTCGTTTCACGCCGTGGTGCCGGCGCCGCTGACGATCCTGCGGGGCGTGCGCAAGCTGCCGCCCGCCACGATCCTGACGATCGAGCCGGACGGCACGCGGCACCAGCAGACCTACTGGACGCTGACCGTCGGCGCGGAAGCCAAGGATCGCGCCATGACGGCCGCGGACTGGCGCGAAGCGGTGCTCGATTCGCTCAAGATCGCGGTCGACCGCCGCAGGATCGCCGACGTGCCGGTCGGCGTGCTGCTCTCGGGCGGGCTCGACAGCTCGCTCGTGGTCGCGCTGCTGGCGGACGGCCATGCGGCCGATCTCAAGACCTTCTCGATCGGCTTCGACAGCGTCGGCGACGTCCAGGGCGACGAGTTTCGCTATTCGGACCTGATCGCAAGGCAATTCGCCACCGACCATCACCGCATTCGCATCGCGCCGACGCGCGCGCTGTCGGCGCTGCCCGCGGCCATCGCCGCCATGTCGGAGCCGATGATGAGTCACGACGCGATCGGCTTCTATCTCCTGTCCGAGGAGGTCGCCCGGCACGTGAAGGTGGTGCAGAGCGGCCAGGGCGCCGACGAGATCTTTGCCGGCTACCATTGGTACCCGCCGATGATGCGGACCAACGACCCGGTCGGCCAGTACGCCAGCGTCTATTTCGACCGCGACCACGACGAGATGGGCGAGGCGCTCGCGCCGCGCCTGATGAACGGCGACTACAGCCGCGAATTCGTCGATGGCTTCTTCGCGCGCGCCGGCGGCGCGCGGCCGATCGACAATGCGCTGGCGCTCGACACGCAGGTCATGCTGGTCGACGATCCGGTCAAGCGGGTCGACAACATGACGATGGCGTGGGGGCTCGAGGCGCGCGTGCCGTTCCTCGACCACGAGCTGGTCGAGCTTGCGGCGCGCATCCCGGCGGATCTCAAGGTGCGCCAGGGCGGCAAGTGGATCCTCAAGGAAGCGGCGCGCGCGGTCGTGCCGGCCGAGGTGATCGACCGGCCGAAGGGATACTTCCCGGTGCCGGCCCTGAAGTACCTGCGCGGACCGTTCCTCGACTACGTGCGCGATATCCTCGATCAGCCGGCCGCGCGCGAGCGCGGGCTGTTTCGCCGCGACTACGCCGAGCGCCTGCTCGCGAACCCGGAAGGCGAGCTCACGCCGAAGCGGCACTCGAAGCTCTGGCAGGTGGCGCTGCTCGAAGGCTGGCTGCAGGCACAGGGGATCTAGCTAACCGCGTCATTGCGGGGCGCGCACCAATCTCGGGTAAACCCGAGATTGGCACTATTAATGCGCAAGTCGGGCAGGCCCGACTTGCGTGCGACGAAGCAATCTCCGCCATTTACGCAAATGGCGGAGATTACTTCGCTTCGCTCGCAATGACAGTCTGTTGCATTCCCCTCGTCCCTATGGGAGATCAGGCACCTTCACCGGGCCGGGCCCCATGTCGCGCAAACTCCCATCGCTGGCGGATTTTCGCCGCATCGTCGTCAAGGTCGGCTCGTCGCTCCTCGTCGACGCCGAGGCCGGGCGCGTGAAGGAAGGCTGGCTCGCCTCGCTCGCGGACGACATCGCAAAACTGCACGGCAAGCCGCGCGACATCCTGGTCGTGTCGTCCGGCGCGATCGCGCTCGGCCGCGCCGTGCTCAAGCTGCCGAAGGGCACATTGCGGCTGGAGGACAGCCAAGCCGCCGCCGCGGTCGGGCAGATCGCGCTCGCCCGCACCTGGTCGGAGGCGCTCGGCCGCCACGGCATCGGCGCCGGCCAGGTGCTGGTGACGCTGGGCGACACCGAGGAACGCCGGCGCTACCTCAATGCACGCAACACCATCGCGCGGCTGCTCGACTGGCGTGCCGTGCCGGTGATCAACGAGAACGACACGGTCGCCACCAACGAGATCCGCTACGGCGACAACGACCGGCTCGCCGCGCGCGTCGCTACCATGGCGAGCGCCGACGCGCTGGTGCTGCTGTCGGACGTCGATGGCCTGTATGACGCGCCGCCCGACCGCAACGCCGGCGCAAAACTCGTCCCGCTGGTCGAGCGCATCACGCCGCAGATCGAGGCGATGGCCGGCAGCGCCGCCTCCGAGCTGTCGCGCGGCGGCATGGTGACCAAGGTCGAGGCGGCCAAGATCGCGACCACGGGCGGCACGCATCTGGTCATCGCGTCGGGCCGCATCGACAACCCGCTGCGCGCCATCATGCAGGGCGCGCGCTGCACCTGGTTCCTCACGCCGGCCAATCCGGTGACGTCGCGCAAGAAGTGGATCGCGGGCTCGCTCGAGCCGAAGGGCACGCTCACGATCGACGCCGGCGCGGTCGCGGCGCTGCGGCGCGGCAGGAGCCTGCTGCCGGCGGGCGTGATCCGGGTCGACGGCCAGTTCAGCCGCGGCGACGCGGTGGTGATCCGCGGGCCCGACACGGCGGAGATCGGCCGCGGCCTCGTCGCCTACGACGCCGAGGACGCCGCGAAGATCAAGGGCCGCTCGTCCGCCGACATTCTCGGCATTCTCGGTTTTTCCGGGCGGACCGAGATGGTCCACCGTGACGACATGGTGCTCGGCGGGGAGTGAGTCGCGTCAGCCCCTGTTCCGCCTCGCCTTCGGTCGCGGCGCCTCGGCCGGCGCCGGATGCCACGCCGGGTTCTCGCTGCAGGAGCCGCCGGCGCCGCCGCCCGCGGTGGCGAGGCACTGCTGGAACGTGTCGTACGCGCAGGTCACGACATCGCGGCCTTCGTAGTTGGCGCACCAGCGATAGGTCGGCGCCGCCTCAGCGCGGGCGGGCAGCATCGCGGCCGCCAGCGAAATCCCGAGCACGCAAAAGGTTGTTCGCATCGCAGACCTCCAAGTCTGTCCGTGCTGCTGCATCATAAACACCGCTCGGCGAAGATTCATACGCCACCGTCGTACCGCCGCGCCGCGGCCCAGGCGATCGCCTCGGTCATGCGGTCGTGACCCCAGAACAGCTCGCCCTCGGCGCACACGAAGCTCGGCGCCCCGAATATCCCGAGGCGCGCGGCCTCGGCCGTCGTGGCCCGCAACCGCGCCTTGATCTCGGCGGAGCGGGCGCGCGCGAGCGCCGGCTCCGGCGCAACGCCGAGACCGCCGAGCAGCTCGCGCATGACGGCCTCCTCGCCGATCGGGCGGCCCGCGCCGAATTCGGCCGCATACACGGCGCGGCAGAAATCCTCGCCCCAGCCGCTCTCGAAGCCGACGTGAGCGAGCCGTGCGGCGAGAAGGCTCGCTTGCGGAAACGGATCGGGCCGGCGGAACGGCAGGCCGAGGCCGCCGCAGATGCGCTCAAGATCGCGCCACATGTAGCGGCCCTTGGCGGGACGGAGATTGAACGGCGAGTCGTCCCAGCCCTGCGCGCGAAAGATCGGCCCGAGCAGGAACGGCCGCCAGCGGACCGCGACGCCGGCCGCGTCGGCGAGGCCGCCGATGCGCATGGCGGCGGGATACGAATAGGTCGATGCGAACTCGAAGAAGAAATCGAGAACCGGGCGGCTCATCCGTCCAGCGGACCCCACGGGGCCGGCCGGGTCAAGCCGGTGCGGCGACACGCACGGGAACCGCAACGCCGACACGGGCGTTTCCCATTGCGTAGATCGAGGTGCGTAGATCGAGGTGCGTAGATCGATGAGCGGAGCATGCCGTGATTGAGTCGCGTAAGCTCGCCCTTCCGCTGCTGGCGTTCGCAGGCGGCGCCATCCTGGGACGGCTGTTCGGCCTGAAGCGGCTGATGCGGGGCGCCATGACGGCGGCCGCGGTGACCGGCGTGACGTCGCGACCGGCCCTGCTCGGGCCCGACACGCGCAGCCGCAATGGGGCGCACCGGCGCAAGACCGCGCGCCGCAGCGCGCGCAGGAGCCCGGCGAGACGATCCTCCTCGGCCTGAGCGCGCCGCCGCGGCGCAGCCTCTCGGCCCTTGCGAAGCCAAGGCGAAGCGTCGAAAGTCCTCCCCGGCACGAAGTCGCAAGGGAGGATTTTTCATGTCGTTCGACGCCGACGCCAACCGCCGCCGGTTCCTGCAATTTCTCGCCGCGAGCCCGCTGCTCGCCGGCAGCGCCGGATCGGCGCTTGCCGAGACCTTGCTGCCCAGGCCCAAGGCGCCCGATCCGCTGACGTGGGGGCCGTTCGATCCGGCGGACCTGATCAAGACACCGAAGGACGCCATCAACGTCTTCGATTTCGAGCCGGTGTGCCGGCAGAACGTGCCGCCGGCGCATTTCGGCTACATGGCGGCCGGCATCGACGACGAGGTGACCTTGCGCGCCAACCGGCAGGATTTCCAGAAATTCATCCTGCGTCCACGCCGGCTGGTCGACGTCAGCAAGCCGAGCATCAAGACCGACATCCTCGGCGTCACCTACGACTCGCCGATCTTCATCTGTCCGATCGGCGGCAACAGATCGTTCCACGCCGATGGCGAGATCGGCGTCGCCAAGGCCGCCAAGGCCGGCAATCACCTCCAGGTGCTGTCGACCGTCGCGTCCAACTCGGTCGAGGACGTCACGGCGGCACGCGGGGCGCCGATCTGGCAGCAGCTCTACGCCACCAACAAATGGGAGATCGCCGAGGCGGTCACCAGGCGCGCCGAGAAGGCCGGCTGCCACGCCATCGTGGTGACGGTCGATCGCTCGGGCGGCCGCAACCAGGAGACCCTTTTTCGCCTGCGCCGCAGCGACACGCGCGAGTGCTCGGGCTGCCACGATCGCAGCAGCCTGCAGGCGAGCTACCGCACCCGGCCGAGCTATTCCAACCTCGACATGAGCGGGCTGAAAAACATTCAGTCGTCGGCGATGACCTGGGACTTCTTCAAGCGGCTGCGCGACGTCACCAAGATGAAGATCGTCATCAAGGGCATCCTCGCCTACGAGGACGCGGTGATCGCGGCCGACAACGGCATCGACGCGATTCTCGTGTCGAACCATGGCGCGCGCAGCGAAGACTCCGGCCGCTCGACCATCGACGCGCTGCCCGAGATCGTCGAGGCCGTGAAGGGCCGCATGCCGATCCTGATCGACTCCGGCTTCCGCCGCGGCAGCGACGTCATCAAGGCGCTGTGCATGGGCGCGACCGCGGTCGGCATCGGCCGGCCCTACATCTGGGGCCTCGGCGCGTTCGGTCAGGCCGGCGTCGAGCGCGTGCTCGAGCTGGTGCGGACCGAGACGCTCGCGATGATGCAGCAGATGGGCGCGCCCACGGTCAAGGACCTCAAGCCCGCGATGGTGCGGCGGGCGTAGCCGCACGCGAACCCGTCGTAGGATGGGTTGAGCGAAGCGAAACCCATCACGTGGTTTGCCACGGGGATTCAGTTGATGGGTTTCGCTGCGCTCAACCCATCCTACGTCAGCCGACAAACCCGAGCTTGCGACGCAGGTCGCGCGAGGCCTCGCCGGTGAGCATCGCCGCCAGGCGGCGCGCGAGATCGGGCGACTGCGCCTTGGTGCAGATGCCGAGCGTGTAGACCGTCGCGAGCGCGAACTCCGGCGGCAGGTCGCCGACCAGCGTCACGCCCCTGGTGTTGAGGATCTCGGTGATCTGCGTGCAACCGATCGGGCGGCCGCCCGGCTGCGCGGCGAGCGCCGCCATGGCGGTCTGGCCGTTGGGAAACGTGCGCAGGCGCGGCGCGACCTCGTCGGCGATGCCGAGCCGCTCCAGCACCTTGGCAAAGTGGATGCCGGCGGTCGCAAGCTTGGGGTCGGGGAAATAGATGCCATCGGCGGCGCGCAGCGCGGCCCGCAGCGCATCGGCGTCGCCGATCGCGGGGGCGGCATCGCCGCTGCGCACCGCGACGCCGGTCGTGATCGTGCCGAGATCGGCCGCCGAGCCCGCCACCACGTGGCCGGCCCTGGTGAGCTCGGCGATCAGCGCCGAGGTGAGGATCATGAGGTCGGCGCTCGCGCCGCTGATCAGCTTGTCGCGCATGGCGCCGACCGCGCCGAAGGTGCCGTCGATGTCGGCGCCGGTTTCCGCCTTGAACTGCGTGCTGAGCGCCGCGACGAGGCCGTTCGCGGCGCCGCCGGAGAGGATCGTGAGCTTCATGCTAGCTTTCTCAATCACCCGTGACCGGGCATGAGATTGCTTCGCTTCGCTCGCAATGACAACTGCCTTACTGCTCCACCTGAATATTGGCGGTCTTCACGACGTTAGCCCACTTGGCGATGTCCTTGTCCAGGAAGGCGCCGAACTCGGCCGGCGTCATGGTCATCGGCACCGCGCCCTGCTTCGCCCAGATCTCCTTCACGTCGGCCCGGTCGATCGCCTTCTTGATCTCGGCGTTGAGCTTGTCGACGACCTCCTGCGGCGTTCCCTTGGGCGCCATGAGGCCGAGCCAGATGGTCGTCTCGTAGCCCGGCACGCCGGCCTCCTCGACGGTCGGCACATCGGACAGCACGGTCGAGCGCTTCGCGCCGGTGGTGGCGAGCGCGCGCACCTGCCCGGCCTTGACGTTGGGCGCCATGGTGGTGATCGCGTCGAACATCATCTGCACCTGTCCGCCGAGCACGTCGTTGCGCGCGCCGGAGGAGCCGCGATACGGCACGTGCTGGATGTCGGTCCCGCTCATCGATTTGAACAGCTCGCCCGCCATGTGATAGGGCGTGCCGGTGCCCGACGACGCGTAGTTGAGCTTGCCCGGCTTCGACTTGGCGAGCGCGATGAATTCCTTCAGGTTGTTCGCCGGCACCGACGGATGCACCACCATCACGAGGTCCGAATAGTTGATCGGCGCGATCGGCACGAAATCGCGCATGAGCGCGAACGGCTTGTTGGGAACGAGCGACTCGTTGACCGTGTGGGTGTTCGACATCGCCAGCAGCGTGTAGCCGTCGGGCTTCGAATGCGCGACGTTGTTGGTGCCGATGATCGAGCCGGCGCCCGGCTGGTCCTCCACGACGAACGGCTGCCCGAGCGCCTGGGACAGATATTGCGCGATCTGGCGGCAATACACGTCGGCGGGTCCGCCCGCCGCGAACGGCACGATGATGCGGACCGTATGGCTCGGATAGTCCTGTGCAGACGCAGACGGGGCGAGACTCGCGAGCGCCATGACGGCGAGACCGAGCCTTGGCAGAAGTGACATGCGAATCCTCCGTACGATCTGAAACGACGTGCGCCAGGCAAACGACGACGGCTTGTTACAGGCGGCCCGCACGGCAGGGCAAGGGTTCCGCCCGGTCAAACCCCGCGGATGCGACGATTCATCCCTCTCGGAAAGGCCACGCGGCGCGGCCAGCGGGCAGCGCGGCCGGCGGCGACCGCAAGGTCAGCCGAGCTGCTTGTCCATGCGGTAGTTGAGAAACTCCAGCGCCCATCGCTTCACCCGCTGGGGCGCGATGACGCGGAAGCCGCGATGCTCGAAGAACGGGCGGGCCGTGATGCTCGCCTCGGTGAACAGCCGCAGCAGCCCGGCCGTGCGCGCGCTCGCCTCGACGACGCGCAACAGCCGGCTGGCGATGCCGGTTCCCTGGTGATCGGCGTGCACGTAGAGCATGTCGATCAGCCCGTCGCGCGCCACGCCAATGAAGCCGACCGGGGTGCCGTCGAGGTCGGCGACCCACACGGCCTTGCTGTCGAAGCGGTTGGTCCATTGGCGCGCATCGATCTCGTCGGGCGCCCATGCCATGACCTGCTGCTGCGAGTAGTCGCGCCCGTTGATGCGCCGCACCGTGTCGCGAAACAGCGCGATCATCCCGGCGAGGTCGCTCGGCCGGTAACGGCGGATGTCGATGGGCATGGCGAAGCTCCGCCCCCTTACTCGCATACGTTCCGGGCAAACGCCATGGCTTTCCTGCGAATCCGGGCGCGACATCACGCCGAGGGGGCGCGGCACCGATGGAACCTGCGTGCGCGGCGGGTGCCGATCGACGGATGCGGAGGATTGATCGGGAGGATGCGCGTCGGCCGAATCACCTCGGCACGACCGCGAGCACGATCGGCATTTCCC
>Ga0126371_10005976_pt1 | contig 10810 bp, 7 predicted proteins | sample PanSoiMetaPlot_4_FD_110145 | JGI IMG/M metagenome (GOLD analysis project Ga0126371, IMG submission 110145) | Tropical forest soil microbial communities from Panama - MetaG Plot_4 | ecosystem: Environmental > Terrestrial > Soil > Tropical forest > Bulk soil | place: Panama | collected 2016-02-17
CGATCGGCATTATCATGATTGTGATCGATCTCGGATTACTGCTACCACGGAAACGGCGAACACATCATCCATCATCGACCGTGGCCTCTGGGGTTTCACTGATTACCGTAGCATTAACTGCTTACAATGACGAACTGAGCATCGCAGGCGCAGTCCGCGAATTCTTAGCACACCCCAAAGTAAAGCGGGTCATTGTCGTCAGCAACAACAGCAAAGACCGCACTCTGGAATTGGCAATTGAGGCAGGCGCAACAGGGATCAATGAAGAGCGCCAGGGATACGGTCACTGTGTTTACCGTTGCCTCGCCGAGGCCGTGCAGTGGCAGGATACGGATTTGGTAGCTCTGTGTGAGGGCGACATGACGTTTCGCGCTGCCGATCTTGATAAGTTTCTTGCGTACATGGCACATGCTGAGATTGTGAACGGCACGCGAATTGTCGAGCAGTTGCGAGATCACGACACACAGCTAAGCACATTCATGTACTACGGCAATTTCTTCGCAGGCAAATTGCTCGAGATCAAGCACCTGGGCAAGGGAACATTCACAGACGTAGGAACTACGTACAAGATGATGCCACGTCAGGTTGTTGCCGCGCTTCTCCCCATTGTGCACCCGGCGATCAATCTCGAATTCAATGCACACTTCCTCGACGCCGCGCTGGCGCATGGTTTTTCCATTGTGGAGTGTCCTGTAACCTTCCATATGCGCGTCGGCACCAGCAAAGGAGGCAACGTCAATAATCTTCGGGCATTAAAAGTGGGTTCACGGATGATCTGGGGAATATCGTTTGGTTGGAGTCTGCTCTCGTGACTGTCGATGTCGGTTATCATCAGACCCGCTTCGAGTACGACGCACGGCGGGAAATTTTGTGGCGTTCCCTCTTTCGATTCTATTTCCGTCGCTGGATTCACGAAGAAGACTGCGTGGTTGAACTCGGCGCCGGATATGGTCATTTTATCAATAATGTAACCGCTCGCCGCCGCATCGCCGTTGATCTTTGGCCTGAGATGGTCACCTTCCTACAGCCGGGCATTGAGGGTCATATCGGAAGCGTAACGGACTTATCGTTCTTGAACAATGACTCGGTGGATTTTGTATTCGCCAGCAACCTCTTCGAACACATTAGCCAGGACGATCTGTCGCGGGTTCTCCAACAGCTCGCATGCAAATTGTCAACTCACGGAGTGCTTTGCTTGCTACAGCCCAATTATCGCTATGCCTACCGAGAATACTTTGACGACTATACGCATATTACCGTCTACTCACATCTCACCATGTGTGACCTTCTGCGTGCACGTGGGTATGAGATCGTGGAATGCAGACCGCGGTTTACGCCACTGACAGTGAAGAGCCGATTTAAGATATGGCCCGCACTCATTTGGCTATATTTAAAATCGCCGCTGAAGCCGTTGGGTAAGCAAATGCTGATCGTTGCGCGGCCTTGCCGAGCCGATCCTCCAAATTCTCGCCTGTAGTCTGCTGAGTATTCATCAGAAGAGCCGTTCATACCCATTTCAATTGCGAGGTCGACAGCTTTAACCTAATCTGGAACTTTTCGGGAAGAGAACAGAGCGCCCCAAAAGAGTGCGAAGTTCGGCATCCGCTATGATTCGAGGATGGGAAATACCGTGAGGCACGGTTCAGCGAGGTTGTTTGAAAGGATCTTTACAGACATTCTCACTGTGTGGCGCACGAAAGAAAGCCGAAGTGCGTGGTTAACACTTAGTTTTCTTGCTGCACTTCTTGCGGTCTGTGCCGGAGTAGCGTGGATAGGCGCTGTTCCGACCTTTATTGATGGGCACGATAATTTTTTCCTGCTTGAGAATGGCTGGCGAGTTTTGCATGGCTTGCGGCCACATCTGGATTTCTGGAGCCCATGGGGGCCTTTGACGTTCTTGATGGTGGCACTCGGACTCAAATTAAGTCACTCTTCGCCTGATGGCCTTGCTTACGGTTCGGCGATATTTGCCTTGCTGGTTGGGTTGTGGACCTACCAAGTTTGTCGGGCACGATTGGCCCCAGTTCCGCGAGCTTTACTTGCGCTGTGCAACACGATATTGGCGTGCTCTCCGCACCCAATGGGATCGTCGCCAATGTCGTTATCACCTGCGATGGTATACAACCGCTACGGTTATGCTTTGCTAGTAATCGTTCTGGTGGAGTGCTTTCAGCGTACAGACAGGTCCGGGGGCGACTCAAAAGAACTGCTGGGAGGCCTGTCAACCGGTGTGGCGCTTTCGCTCACATTGTTCCTTAAAGCCAGCTACTTTCTAGCTGGCTCGGGGCTTGTGGGAGCTTCTTTCATCCTATGGTTTCCAAGCCGGCGCAGATTTTTAGGGCTAGTTGGGGGCGTCTTCGGTGTGACCTTTTTGGGCCTCGCTTACATGCATTTTGAGCTGGCAGCAATGCTGCGGGGTTTGCGCTTGGGGGCTGCAGCGCGGACGCAGTCCCTTTCCCTAGATACTCCGCTCCATACCGTTGCTGGCCAGGTTGTGCCATTGCTATGCGGCATCTCGGTGGCTTTAGCAGCGGTCTTCCTGAAACCACGTTGGCCGGAGCGGCTGGGTGAACTGCACTTGCCAATAACGGCGGTAATCGTAAGCATCGCCGATATCGCATTGCTAACCACCAATATGCAACCCTCTGGACTTCCACTCCTGGGCGCACTTGGGATACTCATAGCTAACCGGTTGGCAGACCCTGAATACGACTCCTCCGCTAATGGGCATCCTTTCGCATTGCCATACTGTGCATCCGTCCTTCTTCTTGCTGGGTTGCTGATTTGGCCCCTGCTTACCTTTGACGCTTTGACAATACTGGTCGCTGCATTGCGGAAGAGCCATCCTCCCCCGGCGTGTTCCGTGAGGTTTACCGAAGCGCGGATTGCCGGTCTGATCCTGTGCGACCGACCAGACTTGAATCCAGCTCAAAAGCGGTCCAATGGCTGCACCTATACAACCTATGTCAACGACGGAACCGCTCTACTCCGTCGATATTCCACGCCAGCCGACAAAGTTCTGACAATTGATATGCAGAATCCCTTCCCGTATGTCCTCGGGTGGCTACCGCCGAGGGGAGGTTTGGCCTCGACAAGCTTCAATTACACAGTAAGCGCCAAATTTAGGCCTTCGTTTGACGAGTACTTTGGAGATGCCACAGTGGTGATGATACCCAAGCATCCGGCCCAAGATCCGGAGAACTTGAGCGAATTTTACGTGATCTACAGTCCGGCGATGGAGGAGAGGTTTGCCCTCGCGGCCGAGTCCGACTGGTTTCGACTGTACAAACGAAAATGATCAAGACTCGCGTAGCCGTCCGGACGCAACAGGATGAGATATCGGTTCAAGGGTGGGTGATCCGTCTATCAACCTACATAACCGAATTTTTCGGATAGTGATCCGTGATTTGGTTTTTGCTACCTCGCCACGATTTAGAAATACCGCTGTTGTGGGCGGCTTGGCGAACAACCCAATACGTGGCCCCGTCAGGCTTACAGGATAGGGTACGTTTCAGCAAGGCGGCAATCTGCTCATCCGCAAATGCATCGTATGTTTAAGGACTTTGCGTTTGGAAATCCCGCTAACGGCGCGGGATTCCCACTTTTACCCAGCTACGACGGCGGCTGGATAAACTTAAAAAACCGGACATTTCACTTGCCCTTAAAAGCGGACATTTTAACTCGCTACAAACCCCGTCCAAGAGCGCGTGAAAGGCCGCTTGCCGATTCCCAGGATTGTCGGCGTTCCAGCGGCCCGATCCATCCCTGCTTTCCTGAGGGGAGCACTGTCGCCGTAGCCGGTATAATCGTGCTCTGGCAATGTGACGGACGTAAGCGAAGACGCGTCCGGAAACCAATCAAGGAAACTTTCTGGCTACCGTCGCCCCTGAAACCCGCAGGATTTTCGGCAGTGATCTGCCCCAAATACAGTTAGGTCAGTGCGCCCGTGCGTCGATTCGCACAGCGATGTTCCTCTACCTGAGCAGCGCGTTGTGCCCCGTACAGTTCTGGCCTTTGACCGGGTTTACGGATAGCACCTGGATGTTCGCTCTGAACTGGGCGCGCGCGCAGCATCTCGTCATCGGTCGCGACGTGTTTTGGACTTGGGGACCGCTCTCTTACCTTGTTTTCCCCATGAATGTCGCGGGCACTTTCTGGCCGGCCGTCGCTTTTCAAACGGTGACGTGGTTGTTTCTGCTGGGTGTCCTATTTGACCTCTTGTATCGCTCCGACCTGCCGCTACGGAACTTGATGATCTTTTCCGTTTTGCTCGGACTTTCAGCTACCGTATGCGGTCCTGATCAGGCCTTGCTGCGCTGCGCCCTCATCCTGCTGGTTCAGTACCAACTCGGCCTGGGGAAAAGGCGCTATGTGGCGGCCTTGGCTATTCTCGGCTTCCTTCCGCTCATCAAGTTTACCTGGCTGCTGTTCACCTTCGGCGCGGCGATGGGGTTGGTCCTTTATCCATTTCTGAGCCGCCGTCCGGGCGCGTGGCGCGATGTGGTCCTTGCTTTCGTGATACCTCTCTGCGTTACCGCCATCGGATTGTGGCTGACCTTGGGGTCGTTCCATGCGATCGCCGCCTACATGAAGGTGAGCGTGGAGCTTTCCAGCGGCTACAACCTGGCCATGTCGACTCGGGGCGCGTCCACGGAGTTTCTGGCAGCATTCGAAGTGATGATTCTTGTGGTCATCGTTTGGGCAGCAATGGCTGCCCGCGATCGTAACATATCGATCTTTCTTGGTCTGTTTCTGGCTGCACCGCTGTTGGTGAGTTTCAAGCACGGCTTTGTGCGGCAGGACATCCACATCGACTATTACTTTTGCTTCGTGGCGGTGGTGCTGGGCCTGGCCGCACTTATCGCACCCTTGAACAAGAAGCGCGTTGCCATCACGTTCGCGATCGTCACGTTAGTTTTTACACTTCTATGGCAGGACAATGTTGCCCGTATCGATCCAAGACTTGCGCTCATGTCCACTGGCCTGGCGACACCCTATAAGCTCTGGCAAGTGTTGAAACATCGCACCGGCCAAGAATCCCTCCGCGCCGATGTCCAGGAGACACTACCGCCGGTGGAACCCGAGATCTTGGCACTCGTGCAACACGAGCCAATCGCATCCCTGTCGGTGAGTTACACCAATTTGTATGCAGCCGGCGGAAATCTGGTGCTCTATCCGGTCATCCAGAGATACTCTGCGTATACGCCATATCTGGATGAGCTCAACGCCGCATGGGTCCGTGACAAGGGACCACGGTTTCTGATCTTTGATGGCAATTCAATCGACGGCCGCCACCCCTGGACTGAAACCCCAGCCATGTGGCTCGAGGTCTATCGCTGGTACGACACTCGCCTGCTTGGGGCCCACAACCTGCTTCTGGAAAGAAGGCCAGCGCCTCGGTTCAGTGCGCTCGCGCCTCTGGGCCGGTCGCGCCTGCTACAGGGAGAGGAGCTACGGCTTCCAACATCTTCCCAGCCTGTCTTTTGGTCTTTGAACTGTGCGCTCAGTGGAGTGGGAAAGCTGCGTGTATTCCTCTTTCGGGTACGCGAGGTCAAAATGACTGTGAATCAGAAAGAACCGAACGAAAACTTCCGTGTCGTCCTCGCTGTGATGGCGGCGCCTTCGCCTGGGAGCATCCTTCCCAGCAGCTTGCCTGGGTTCGCTCGACTGTTTCATGACAGCGAAGACATTAATCCTTCCGTAGAGGAACTCAGATTCGGTGGACCGGGAATGAAAGCTTACGAGCGGGAGTGTTCGGTCGAGTTCCTGCGCCCAGTACGCTGACATATCGCGCGATGTTAGCCGGCGACGTCGGCAACGGACTTCTCGGGACGTTGCTCGCTTCTCCTTGGTCCTCGGGACACGCGAGACTTGGGACGAAATGCGTGGAAGTACCAATGCAAATAAAGAGGCAGCCATTTCCAGAGACGGAATCGTGACTCGCCGCTTGTTCTATCCCTCCAAGTGGACGGTACTTCCTCGATGCTGTAACCAGCGAGAAACGCTTTAACCACCGTGGTCAACGTCGAGCAGATCGAAGGCTTGCCGGACATCTCCTATGTAGATGCCGCCCTGCGCGGCCTGCCGCGACGCCGAAAGCGATTACGCCACCCTTGCCCATGAATTGACGCACTGGACGAAAATCGCAGCGCCTCGACTGCGACTTCGTTCGCAAGAATTGGGGCGATGAAGGCTACAGCCGCGAGGAACTCGTTGCTGAGGTGGGCTCCGTTTTTCGGTGTGCCGACCTCGAACTCCGCCAAGAACCGCCTGTCCGATCTCCTCGGTGTTCCGGTCGATCCTTCGCCGGAGCATACCCTGAAACAGGCGGTTGCCGAGCGCGCTGCGGTCGAGGCTGTCCGCGCCTTTTAGGGAACCGGGCTGGCCTTGAACGACATTGCGGAGGCGATCGATGCGATCAATCGCCACCCGCCACCCGCCAATAAGTAACATGCCGCATGCTGTAGTCACATTTTGTTGTTAGTAACCGGTATCGCATCCCGTCCTTTATTTTGTAGCTACCCGAAGCACTTTTCGTACCGCCGCAGCGATGTTGGAGATCTGACCTACTGAGAGAGTAGGGTGAACAAGAAACATCAGGCTTGTCTCCGACAACTTTGCAGCATTGTTAAGGCGTCTGACCGGCCGCATCGCTGGCGGGAAAGCTTTCTCAAGGTAAATCTCGCTGCAGATTCCGCTAGAGCACGGCACACCTTCCGCATTAATAGCGGCCATCAAACGATCGCGATTCCAGCCCTCGCGGAGCAACTCCGGTCGAACATACACATAGTATTTGTAATACGAATGACCGAAGTCGCTAGGCGGAATTACCACCCGAAGTGCAGGAATCTGAGAGAACTCTTGGTCCAGAATGGCCGCATTTCGCCGTCGTAGCTGAACACGTTCCGGAAGCTTCCGCAAAAGCACGCGACCAATCGCTGACTGCATTTCGGTGAGCCGCCAGTTCGTTCCGAAGGATTCGTGTAGCCATCGGAAACCAGGTGGATGCTCCCGATTGTAAACGGCATCAAAGCTCTTGCCGTGATCTTTGAAGCTCCATGCCAGAGTCCAAAAGCGTTCGTCGTCAGTGGTGATCAGCCCTCCTTCGCCGCCAGTCGACAAGATCTTATCTTGGCAGAATGAAAACGCTGCAATATCTCCAATCGATCCCACAGGGCACCCTTTATATGTTGCGCCGTGTGCCTGTGCGCAATCTTCGATCATTTTGATGCGGTGGGTGCGAGCTAACTCCATAATGGGGTCCATGTTGCACGGCCAACCTGCTAGGTGTACTGCAATAATCGCCTTGGTTCGACGGGTCACAAGCGGCGCAACGGTCTCGGCGGTGAGATTTCCACTCATCGGGTCGATATCAGCAATGACGGGAACGGCCCCACACATCACCACACAACTTGCACTCGCAATAAACGTTCGACTTGGGACAATGACCTCGTCTCCCACGCCGATTTTCAATGCGTGCAGTGCCAGTTCGAGCGCAACCGTTCCGTTGGCGACCGCTAGCGCATGCTGAGTACCAACGTAGCTCGCATATTCGCGTTCGAAGTTCCGGCCCTCCTCTCCGGTCCAGTAATTGACCTTTCCAGACGCAAGAACCGCACTAGCTGCTTCGATTTCGTCGGGAGCGAATTGAGGCCACTGTGGCAAGACTTTATCCACGGTTGGTCTGCCGCCATCGATAGCAAGGAGAGCATTGGTGGCTAATACCATGTTGCGTAACGTGTCCCTTTATCGTTCTTCGCGGCGAGGCCGTGTATGAAATCGCGCCTCCCCAAACATAACAACCATAACCGTTCGTACCAAGATTCGGAGATCAAGGGCAAGCGAAAGCTGCCGCACATACTGCAGGTCGTACTGCCATCGTTCCCGCCAACTCATCTGAGTTCCGCCACTCACTTGAGCGAGTCCGGTCATGCCCGGTTTAACTTGCAGACGCTGTACGCTTTCTCGGTCGTAATCGGCCATTTGCTCTGGCAAAGGCGGTCGCGGGCCTACTAGCGACATGTCACCCTTCAGGACATTCAACAACTGTGGCAGCTCATCCAACTTGAAGCGCCGCAAGAGCGCGCCAACAACGGTGACCTCGGGGTTGCCTTTCCTTATCTCCACGTGCTGGGTACGCTCGCGGTATAGCATTGTACGAAACTTGTATGCAACGAATACCAGGCCGAGTCTTCCGAGTCGCTTTTGGTCGAAAAACACAGGGCCTGGTGACGTGAGTTTTATAAGAATCACAATCGCCGCGAAAAACGGCAGAAGGGCTACGATTAGCGGAATTGTGAGAATCAGATCGAGTGCGCGCTTCCCGAAGTGCCGATAGAAGAAGTGTCGCTCTTCTTTCCGCGCTTGAACCTCTCTTTCGACAACGGATACAAATTCTGTGGCCTGCTGGTCGCGGTTGAAATATTTCGTTACGAATTCTCGACCCCGTAAGCCCATGGCCCGGGTTTCCGGCCGATTGTCAGCCAGATTTAAAATGGCGCGCGCTAGGGCTGCGTCGTCGCCCGGGGGTACGAACACTCCCGAATCGCTGTCTTCGACCACCTTCCGAATCACACCATCAATCGCCAACAGGGTGGGCCGACCAGCAGCCATATAATCGAATACCTTGTTGGGATAGGTGGTGCGAAACATGGGGATGTCCTTCAGGATTGCGATGCAGGCATCAGAAGCTGCCATGACCTCTGCGGCCTCTGTCTTGCTTAGTGTTCCTGTAAAGACGATGTTTCTTAAGCCACGCTGTTCGGTGTCTACTTCCAGATTGAGGCGTTCCTTGCCATCACCAACGATTAGGAAGACGACACCTAAACTGTCGCGCAAACGATCGGCTGCTCGTATAACGGTTGCGAGATCGTTTGCCATGCCGATTGCACCAGCGTAGCTGACGACAAACTTGCCTTCTAGCCCCCACTTGTGCCTGATGTGCTCTCCTTTCGCTGCGGGATTGAACATCCTCGGGTCAACGCCGTTCGAAATTAGTGTGATTTTTAGTGGAGCGATGCGGCGACCCAACAGGTACTCGCGGTAGGCGGGTGAATTTACAAGAATGTGCGTGGAACGTGCGTAGAGAAAGTATTCCAGCCTCCGGGAAAGCCAGATTAGAAGCGGGTTCTTGAGTACCCCCATATCAATGGCAAATTCCGGCCACAAATCCCGGACCTCCAGCAGGAACGGCCGTCCACGCAGAAACGCCAGCGCCCACGCAGCAAAGGCCTGGAAGATGGGCGGTGAAGTGCCCATAACCACGTCCACAGGTCCAGATTTCAGGGCGGTAAGAAACGACGAACCAGCGAAAGTAACGAACGAAAATACACGCCAGATAAAGTTGCGATGGAGCGCGGGATGAGCATACGCTCGAAGCACCCGAAGGCCATCCATTGATTGCTCGACATACAGCCCGTCGCGATTAACCACTGGTGCACCGCTAAGGTAACTGAGATCGCTCGCAACGACAGTGAAACTGTGTCCTCTGCTTATTACCCTTCGGCCAAATTCGTAGTGTCGGGTCCCGCCTCCATCGGAGGGCGAAGCAAATGCCTGGTGGATTAGCAACATCCGAATTCGCGACGCATTGGTAGCGACAGGATCCGCCGGGGAGGGCTTTGCTTCGACGGACGAATGCGTCGAAGCAGAGAAACTGACGTCAGTGTCTTGTTCACGCACTCACTTACTCAGCTCAGCGAGCCACTCCTCTGTCTGTCGATCGTCGACCTCATTCCCTGCAAATTCGAACACGGTTTCAAACCTGATCGGGAGTTTGCCACAGGCTTCGAGTGCAAACGACAGCGCCGGTTGCTTGTTCGCATAAGTAGGCGAAACCCAGCCACGCGCAGGCTCACCCGGGCCAGATACGCTTCCAGCAATTAATTCGCCTGCACGAACCAAAGTAAAATTCGCATGAGTTGTGCACTTCGCTCTGATATGTACTGGGCCCTTTGGCGTTTTGAGTTGTATGGTGCCCACTGAATCGTCGACAACCGCAGGAAAATCCTGTAATAACCAGTGCAGACGTACTAGGTGTTGTCCGTCACCAAGAATGTCGTCTCTGATGTTCCATAGGTCCGCGCGCCTCTCAATCGTCCGTCGGTGGGAAACACCAAGCCGCTTGTAGCCGTCGTGCTCTCCACTCCAAAACTCGCACTCGCGATCCCAGGTGTGTTGTGGTTTCGAGCCCCGAGCCCAATCAATCCAAAGGAACCTTGAAAAGCGGCGCATCTGGTCTTTGTCGTCTACGGTGACAGAATTGTGTGCTGCAGTGCCAAGAAAGGCTCCATCCCACGGAGGCGTAGCATTATATAGAAAGGTGCCACTGTCCAAGGCCATGTTGAGACCTCTCCACCAGAGATCTAAATGAAGCTGGTCAGCATGCGCTGGGCGGTCGCGATACATGGCACAGCGAATCATGGCCCAACTCTCCGAGCCGCGCAGCACAGAATAGCCACTTGTGGACGTGAGCGGTTGTTGCGTCTCGTTAGGCAGTATCGGTGCATTGAGTGACTGCGTGCCAAAAAGCCAGACGAGTGCTTCGTCCCAGGGCCCAGTCCCAAACCTTCTCCGCCGCCCTCCAAGGTAATACACCGTCTGAAGGGTCGGACGGAAATCGCCGTAATCGCAGTCGGTGAGCGGGAGCACCAGTGAACCATCATTGTTGCCGTAGTTAGGCACACGGCCGTTGTGGTTATCGGTGATACCGTCGAGAAACTCCGCACTGCGAAGGAGTTGCGCATACACGTCACGCGAAAATGGAGAGTCGTTAAGCTCTGCCAGCCGCAACGCCCAAAGAACAGCGTGC
>Ga0126371_10005977_pt1 | contig 10810 bp, 9 predicted proteins | sample PanSoiMetaPlot_4_FD_110145 | JGI IMG/M metagenome (GOLD analysis project Ga0126371, IMG submission 110145) | Tropical forest soil microbial communities from Panama - MetaG Plot_4 | ecosystem: Environmental > Terrestrial > Soil > Tropical forest > Bulk soil | place: Panama | collected 2016-02-17
CGCAATACAGACGAAAGACCTTACTAAGCGGTTCGGCGCGTTCACCGCGGTCGACAAGGTCACCTTCGAGGTCCGTCGCGGCGAGGTCTTCGGACTGCTCGGCGCCAACGGCGCCGGCAGGCCCACGCTCGTGCGGATGCTCACGACGCTGCTGCCGGTGACCGAGGGCCATGCGACCGTCGCGGGCTTCGACGTCACGCGCTATCCGAACCAGGTGCGCCAGAATATCGGCGTCATCCCGCAGGCGCTGACCTCCGATCTCGATCTCACCGGGTGGGAGAACGTCGATATCTACGGCGAGTTCTTCGGCTTGTCGCGCCGCCAACGCCGCGAGCGCGGCCAACGCCTGCTCAAGATGGTCGGGTTGAGCGAGCGCGCGCAGGATCTGGTCGCGACTTATTCCGGCGGGATGCGCCGGCGGCTCGAGATCGCGCGCGGCCTGATTCATTCGCCCGACGTGCTGTTCCTCGACGAGCCGACGATCGGGCTCGATCCGCAGAGCCGCCGCGCGGTATGGGACCTGCTCGAGACCCTGCGCCGCGAGAGCGAGATCACCATCTCGCTCACCACGCACTACATGGATGAGGCGGAGTCGCTGTGCGATCGGATTGCGATCGTCGACGGCGGCAAGATTATCGCGCTCGACACGCCGGCCGGACTCAAGTCGATGGTGCCGGGCTCGGACCGGATCGATCTGGTGATCGAAAAAAATCCGGCCGCGGTTGCCGAGATGCTCAAGCCGTTGCCGTACCTGCGCGAGGTTAACCTCGACGGCGGCAACCGCTTGCAGATTTCAGCCAACGACGGCGCCCACGCGTTGCCGCAAATCCTCGACGCGATCGAGCAGGCCGGCGATCGCGCAACCTCGATCAACGTGCAGAAACTCTCACTCGAAGACGTCTTTATCCATTTCACCGGGCGCACGCTCCGCGACGAAGCGGCCAAGAAGGTCAGCTTCCTGGTCGGCGCGGGGATGCCGCAGATGCCGTCGCAGCGCTGAGGGCAACCCGATGTTCGGACTCAAGTTCCTCGCCATCATGCGCCGCGACCTGAAGAAGCTGATGCGCAATCCGATCACGCTGGTCTCGGTGATCCTGATGCCCATCGTCTACCTCGTGATCATCGGCAATTCCTTCCAGGGCCAGCTCAAGCATCTGCCGATCGTCGTCGTCGACCAGGACCATGGACTCTATGCGCGGCGTATCGTCGAACAGTTGCTCGCGCTGCAGGCGGGCCCCAAGACCCTCGACGTAGCTTTCGAGAGCGACCCCGGCGGCGCGGTAAAGGAAGTGCGCGACGGCCTCTACAAGGGCGTCGTCGTCATCCCGCCCGACTTCAGCCACGACGTGGCCGAAGGACGCATCGCGCAGGTCGGTCTGTTCACCGACAACGTCGATAGCGTCAGCTCCGAAACGATCGAGGGCGTGCTCGATCAGGCGGCGGCCACCGTAAAGGTTTCATTCGTCACTGCGCGCGAGCCGAAGCTCAACGAGATCTCGCTGCGCCCGAGCTGGCTATTCCCGTACGTGGACTACGATCGCTCGCTCATCCCGGGCGTGATCGTGATGGCGCTGTTCATGGGCTCGCTGATGTCGGGGGTGTTCAACTGGGTGATGGACAAATTCATGGGCGTCACCGAGTGCTACCTGGTGACGCCGCTCACGCGCTGGGACATCGCCGGCGGCATCCTGGCCAGCGGCGTGACCATCACCAGCATCGGCGGCGTGCTGGTGCTGTTTTTGGGCCTGTTGATCACGCGCGGTCATCTGCAGGGCGGTCCGACCGCGCTCGCGATGCTGATCGCGATAATCGTGATCAGCGCAACCGGATTGCTGGCGATGACGTTCTCGATGCTCGGGCGCGCGGGCCATCCGCGGCTGGTCGGCACGTTCTCGGGCTTCCTCAACGTGATCCTGTTTTTCCCGAGCGGCGCGATCTATCCGATCGAGAGCTTCCCGCCCTGGCTGCGAGCCTTCGCGCACTACAATCCCGAGACTCACTCGGTCAGCGCGATCAAGCAGATCCTGTTCAAGGGCGCCGACTTCAGCGCGGTCAGCGGCGATATCGCGTTCCTGCTGGTGTTCATGGTGCTGATGCTGGTGCTGGCGAGCGTGTCCTTCAAGCGCACGCTGTAGCAGGTGCATTGGTCGAAAAGGGAATAGCATGGGTTTCGTCAGTCTGCCGATCGAAGGAGATCCTACCGCGCGCTTGTCCGAGGTTCTCGACCAGATTCAAGCCGCCTTGGCAGAGGATCGTTACAGAAAAGTCCGGCGCGTCGGCAATCGCATAGAATTCTCAACTGACTCATTCTTGAGACGTTGGTTTTTCCCGGGCCGTTCTATTTCGGGTGAGATCGAAGCAGAAGCTTCCAACGACTGTTTGATGATCGACTATCGTCTGAGTTTCTTCGAACCATTCGTTGTCGCGTTCGGGTCAGTGGCAGTGTGTTCGGTTGTGCTCGCATTGCAGCATGGGATTGCTTTGGTCAGGTCCATTGTCCCATTGCTACTGATCGTACTTGTGTTCTCGTTGGGCGTGAGTATTCTCCGAACCGTGTTCAAGTTCTCTCGATTCCTTCGTCAATTCCCGCGCGAGGTGGAACACTCCTGAATGACTCACGCGGAGTTCATGGATTGCGTCCACCAATTGCTCTTCAACGGCGGTTTCGGATTGGTTGGAGTGCTCATGATCGTCGGCGCGTTGCGACGATGGAAGTGGCTGGTCGATCCTCCCCTAAGTTGGGCACCCTACTATTCGCAAGCTCGATTGAAAGAAATGATGGGGGCGCGGGCTGTGTTGTATTTTACTTACTTTCTCGGATTCGTATTCCTCGCCAGCCGTAGTTTCGGCGTCTATCGAACTGTTGTCCTGTTTCATCAGCTTTCAACGCCTCCCCCACACTGGGTACGCCCCTCGAGTTGAAGGCAAAGGCGCCGACCTCAGCGCGGTCAGCGGCGACATGGCGTTCCTGCTGGTGTTCATGGTGCTGATGCTGGTGCTGGCGAGCGTGTCGTTCAAGCGCACGCTGTAGCCGGCGTCACGTAGCACCGCGGCAGGAAGTTTCGAAGGCTGCTATCCCGCCAGTGCCCGCCGGATCACTCGCTGCAGCTCGACGATCGACACTGGTTTGAGCAGATGGAGATCGGCGCCGGCGGCGCGCGCCTCGCGGTTGAGCTCGGGCGTATTGTGCCCCGACATCACGATGATCGGGGTGGTCTTCGACTTCTTGCGCGTGTGGCGGATGATCTCGACGCCGCTGGTATCCGGCAGGCTCAAGTCGGTGATCAAAAGGTCGGGCAATTCCTGGTCAATCAGCTGCATTGCCTCGGTCGCGTCGAAGGCGCCGGTGCATCGATGACCCAGGCGCTCGAGCAGCCGCACGTAGGCGTCGACGAGATCGCGTTCGTCGTCGACGATCAGAATTTTTGCCTGCGCTGCCATCTATGCGGAAGCCACTCAGCGCCCGGTCTGGGACTGTGAACCTCGCGTAGCCAGTTGCAGCAGCGTGGGCGATTGCTCGCGCGCCAGCACGGCGCGCGCTGAAGGTTTGCCGGCCGTCGCGGGCAGGATGATCGTAAAGGTCGCGCCCTTGCCTTTTACCGATTCGGCGGTAACGGTGCCGCCGTGATCGTGGATGATGCGTTGGCTGAGCCACAGGCCCAGGCCGGTCCCTTTGTTCTTGGTTGTGAAGAACGGCTGGAACAGTTTTCCAAGGAGCTCTTTGTCGATACCGGGGCCGTCGTCGGTGATCAATATTCGCAGATGACCTGCGCGCCCCGGCGCCGGTGCGGTTTCGATTCGGATCAGCTTCGCGCCGGCGTCGCGGGCATTCAGGAATAGATTGATCAGCACCTGCTCGATGCCGGTCGGCTCGCCCATCACCGCCGGCAGCGACCGATCGAGCTTGGTTTCGTAGCGCAGCATCCCGGCCTTGGCGTCAGCGCCGACAATCAGCACGGCGTCCTCGATGGCGACGTTCATATCGACTTCCTGCCGCACTCCGGGACGGTTGCGCGCCAGCGAGAGCATGTTGTGCGAGATGCGGCTGGCACGCTGGATATTTTTCTCGAGCACCAGCAGGTCCTCGCGCGTTTGCTTGCTGAGGTCCTGGTCCGACGCGAGCATCAGCTCGATACGCGAGGCCATCACGGCCAGCGGATTGTTCAACTCGTGCGCGATTCCGGCCGCCACCGCCGCCAGCGCATCTACGGTCTCGTTGCGCCGCGCCTCGCGCTCCATCACGCGGCGCTCGGTGATATCCGTAACAAAGGCGATAACCAGTTTGCCGCGATGCGTATGCACGACGTTGAGCGTGATTTCGGCGGGAAATTCGGTGCCGTCGCTGCGGCGCCCGGCAACGTCCATCCCGCGGCCCATCCGGCGTGACTTCGCCGCGGTGAAGAATCCGCTCCGATGCGCCTCGTGCCGATAGTGGAAACGCTGCGGGATCAGCACCTCGATCGGCTGTCCGACCAGTTCCATCTCGTGGTAGCCGAACAACGCCTCCCCGCGCGGATTGACCTGGCGGATCATGCCGTGGCCGTCGGTGGTGATGATTCCTTCGACCGACGACTCGAAGTAGCCGCGAGCGCGCACCAGCGCTTCTTCGCGCGCCGCGACCGAAATCCTAATCGTTTTCATGTAGCGCGCCGCGACCAGGTAGAGCAGGAGCGCATTGACGCTGACGAACATCAGCCGGTTGAGGTCGTACGAATGCGCCGGCATCATCGAGAGCACCCGCTCGGAGACTGCTACCCAGATGAGCCCGCCCAGCGCGTAGTAAATCGCGATACGAACCGGCCGGCTGCGCAGGAACGGCACATGATTAAGTGCGCCGTGCTCAGTCAGCTTGTGCTGGACGTTGGCAGCCATCAGAACGGATACTCTAACCCTATCGCGCGCGCCAAGGTAGCGGGTAAAAGACCATCAAACAACCCAGATACGCACCAAAGCAGCACGATGTACAATCCCCCGCTGACCCCCTCGAACCCAGCCCGAACGGTCATTCATACAGAAGCTGAGCCCGCAGGTCCTTTTTGACGCCCACCGCGAATTTCTTGTAATCGAGCGACACCGACGGCGCGCATTCCGGCCCCGGCGTGTGATCCTCAGCCTCGCGAACTACCGTCACAACCCCGTCTTTCTGCTCGTAAGAGGCCGTGTATTTCTGGTACTTGCCCTGCACCTCGACGTTTCTGGGCATCGCCAGTACCTTGAGCCCCTTGGGCAGGATGATCGTGACCGTGTCCTTTGCGAACCCACTGGTGCAGACAAAATCCACGGTCGGCTCAGGCGCGGTGGTATCCGCCACGAACTGCGTCAGCCCCCCAACGCCGTCAAACGGCGACCTGAGGTATATCGCGCCCGGACCCGGCAGGTTCATCGCGTCGCTGATCTTGAACTTGCTGCTGTAGGTGTACGACTCAGTGCGGCTGGTGACGTCGCCTTTCGCCAGCGTGCCGGTGCCGGTGAAACCCTGAGAAGAGATCGCCCGCCGGACCCATTCGTCCTCCATGTTGGGCTGCAGATAGGTCATCGCATATCGCCACGAATCCGCATTCTCGCCCTTCGATTCGATCGTCGTCTGGCCCTCCGCGGAACCGTCGGGGTTGATCTTCAGCACGGTAACCGAGCTCGAGCCATTGTCTTTCCAGGCGGGCACCGGCGTATGCGCGATACCCCTGAAATCGATCGTCTGGACGACGGGCTTACCCTGATCGCCGCGCGGCAGCGCGCCGAACGGCGTCCATTCGGAGGTCGAATCGGCATACATGTTCAGCGACGGGATGTAGTTGATCACGTGATTGAAGATCTCGATGCACGGAGTTTCGGGCAGCTTATAGGCGTCGCCCGAGTTGATCAGGGCGGGGACGCTGGCGATTCCCTTGGCCGCCAGCAGCGCCTGCAGCAAGGTCGTGTGGTCCTTGCAATCGCCCATCCGGTTCGCCAGCACGACGCCGGCGTCGTGGGGCACCACTGAGCCGACACCGACACAGTTGCCGGCGTACTTGATATTCTGCGAGACCCAATCGTAGAGGGCTCTGACCTGCTCACGGGGAGTGCGCGCGTTTCGCGTCAGCTCGTTCGCAAGCTTCCTGATAGCGTCGGTCAGCGTCACCTTGGTTCTGGCGCGGGCGTTATAAGCCTCGGCCAGCGCGCCGTAGTCTTTGAATGTGGTCGCGATGATCAGCGGTCCGTAGTCGAGCGCGGAAACCGAATCGGGCTCAGGCGTCGCGACCTTCTGATTTTTGTAGGACCATGTCCAGTTGCGGCGGCCGTCGGTCGACGGGGCCTCGCCGCCCTCGACGCCGCGCGCATAAACGCGCACTGGCAACGACGTGGGCGCACTGACGCTGACCTGCACGTCGTCGTACACCTCGAACTTGGAAAACGACTGCAGCATCGAGAAATTCCCGGGGAAGGTCGCTTCGTGCTGCGTCAGCTTGTACTCCAGCACGACGGTGTCGCCCACGCCGACGTCGGGGAACGCGACGGTCTTGGTCCGGATATCGGAGAATATCGGCGCGGCCTCTCCTTTTCCGGTGTTGGTTTCGTCCTGATAGTTGGTCGCCGGGACCTGAATCTTGCGCCCGTCCGGCTTGAGCGTGTAGGCCGAGGTGACATCCATCTTCTCCAGCGTGTCGCTGAAGCTGACCGATGCCCGCTGCGCGCCCTCAACGCCCTGCTGACTCAGAACCTTGAGCGCCCACGATTTGGTTTCAACGTCGGTACCGTCGGCGTTGACGTCGTAGCGCGCATGATACCAGAGGTACTTGGTGTAGCCGGCGAAATCTTTTTTGTCAGCGGCGCGTCCCGGAATCGAACTTAGTAGTGCGACCGCGGCCGCAACAAAGAAAACCCACGTGAGCAAACGAAAGCGCACGTCCATGCTCCCCCTCCCGACGATAAAAACTTTTCCCTAAGTCGCATCCATTATTAGGAGCAAACCGGTGATTCAAGCAACCGCCCTGCTTTCGTCGGGGTTTTCGCTAACAGGCAGACTGGATCTGCCAGCCGCTAGTGACGGGTCAAATCCAACGACAGCGCCGACGGCTGGGGCGCGTGGCGGCGCCCGGGCTGGCTGCTGTCGCGCATCGCCTTGTCGTTCCACGCGGCAATGCAGGCGACGCACGCGATAGCGGAATCGCCGCGGGACAATGGCAGAATCGTCATCGTGACGGGAATTTCGATTCCCTCGCTGTGGAGCTGCATGGTCTGGAAGTGCGGCACCGTCTCGCCCGAGAAGGCGCGCGCCAGCAGCCTGCGGACTTCGTCGCGCCGGGCCGCGGGCAATAGAATCTCATTGGTGCGCCCGACGATATCGAGGTCGGTGTATCCGTACATCTGGCAGGCCGCGGCGTTCATCGCGGCGATATTGCCGGCGGCGTCTACGCAATGCACCGCTTCGGGGATCGTGTTGAAAATCGCCGCCATCAGATCGTACGAATCTTCGCGCCGCTTGCTCCTGATTGCCGCTCCGATCACCGGCACCAGATCGTCGAAGCCGTCGGGCTTGACCAGGTAATGGTACAGTCCGTACTTGAAGGCGCTCGCCACCACCTCTTCGCCGCCGTTGCCCGTCAGCATGATCACGCGGGTACGCGGCCATCGCTCGTGCACGCGCTGAAGCACCGAAAGCCCATCACTCCAGCCAAGCCAATAATCCGTAACCACCACATCGCAGCCGCTGCGGCCCAAGTGCTCGGTAAAGCGGTCCTCGTTGTCGGCCGCCAGGATTTGCGCGTTTGGAAATCCGTGGCGCATGCGCGCCTGAATCACCATCCGGTCGGTCGGATTGTCCTCCACCAGCATAAGGTCCATGCCCGAACCCCTCTCGCGCGCCTCCGCGCTGTTCGATCTGTCACAAATAGAAGCAACGACTATGCCGATATCGTTGGATTCGTCACAGCGAAGGAAGTGGCCTCAAGACAGCTACAAATCGAAATTGACGAGCAGCGATCAGGTCTCAGGGTCTCGTGCGATTGTTCCGCAATCGACCAAAGCGTCCCGCAATGGCACACTCCGCGCGGCAGTCTGCCACGTCATCCTCGTCTTATGCAGTCTGCTTCGCCCCGGACGGCGCGCTGCCGACCCGACGCGTGAACATCGCCAGCAGTGCATCGAATGCGCGATCGGGCAGCAGCCAGTGCAGCGCCGCCATCAGCCGGGCGTCGACGCCGACCAGGTAGCGCGTCCGCGGGCGCATCGCCGTCAGCGCATGCTCGATAACCTTGGCCACCCGCTCGGCCGGCACCGCATTACGGTCCTGCATCGCAATCAGTTTGCGCATCGTTTCGATATCGCCGGAGTAGTAGCGGAGTCCGTCGGCGGGGAGCGCGCGCATGATTTCGTCCACGCTGCTCGCAGCTTTGTCGAACATTTTGGTCTTGATTGCGCCGGGCTCGACAATCGAAACGCTGATTCCGAACGGCTTCAGCTCGGCGCGCATGCAGTCCGAGAGCGCCTCCAGCGCGAACTTTGACGCGCAGTACGGCCCCAGGAACGGAGTCGCGACCCTGCCGCCGATCGACGAGACGTTCACAATGCGACCGCGGCTGCGCCGGATAAGCGGCATGAAGGCCTGCGTCACGGCCAACGGTCCAAGCAGATTCACCTCGAGCTGCCGATGCATCTCGGACGGCGTCAGGAACTCGACCGGTCCGCCGACGCCGATTCCCGCGTTGTTGACGAGCCCGATGAAAGGAACTTGCCCCAGAGACTGCTCGACGCGCGACGCGGCCTCGACAATCGTGCGACTGTCGGTGACGTCGATTGTCAGCGGAGTAAGGCGTGCCGAGGCAGCCTGCGCCAGCGCTTCGCCGTCCAACGATTTGCGCACGCCGGCAAACACCCGGTACCCGCGGCGATCGAGATAGAGCGAACATTCGCGACCGATTCCGCTGGAGGCGCCGGTGATTACGACCGCGCCGCGCACGACTCCATCGCTCTTCCCTTCGTTGGGCATAACATCCCCTCCTGAGATCTCTCCGGGTCGTGGCAGAGCATCTCAGAAAAGTGTGGACGAGTCATGCGGCAGTCCGCGCGATGCGGAGTCATTTTGATCAGTCTGCGGCGGCGCTCAGCACTCCCGATTTGTCTCCGGTGCGCCGAACCATCGGGACCCACCTGGTCTCGCCCTTCACCGCATATGGCTTGCCGTCAACGAGCAGCGGAATTGCCCATCGCATCGGCGTCCGCGCACGCCGATCGTCGGAGCATCGCGCTCGCCACTCGAGCCACGTGTAGCGCGACCCCGGCGAAATCTTCGTCCATTTGACTGTCTGATCGTTGGAAAGGGAGACCGGCGAAGCAGTCTGTGGCGCGCGGCCCGATTCCATCCAGGTCGGGCTCGTTGCGTTGGCGAAGACGCCGTCAGGTCCCAGTCTCAGAAACGGCTCGCCGCGCGCGCCTATCACGGTCACCGCGTCATGGCCGCGATTCTCAACGGTGACTGCCGGCACCACGCCCGGAATGATCGTCACGTCCACTTGCGACGCGATTTCGCGCGGCGTCTCGACCGGCATCCAGTAGCCGTTCGCTACGGGCCGCACACGGAACCGACCCGACACGACGACCGGCCGCGCGCCCAGACGCATATCGATATGCCACCTCGCAGGCTTCTCTACGTTGCCAACTTGAATGCGCGGATCGAACCATCCCCACGACGCCTCTTTGCTCGCAACTACCCATCGCGGATTCTTCGATGCGGCCGGGTCGACGCGGTCGGCCACCGGATGCTCCGAATAGTAGGCGGGCGCAGACGCATTCACCCACGTGCTATCCGGCCCGATTCGGATGACCGGCGCGCCGTGCGCGTTGAGAACCTCCAACCTCTGCCCGGTTCGATTCGTCACGAGCATTTGCGGCGCGAGCGTGTCGACGATCCGCACCTCGACGCCCGCCGGTTGCGGCGCCACGCGATCGAGCACCACTTCCAGGTTCGAGCGATGCTCCTCATGCGCGCCAACCGGCGCCGCAAGCAGGCACAGAAAGGCCGCCGCCAGCGGTACGAGGATCTTGCTCATCGAAGATCTTCTCACGAGCTGGATACCAGGATCGGCGCGGAAATCGACGGAATCTGCCCGCCCTTCCCGTCGGGCTGCTCAAGAAACAGCAGGTACTCGCCGGGCACCACCACCGCCGGATTCGACGGCATCGCCAGATTGATCTGATTGCCGTTTACGCCGGTTATCGGCAAGTAGACGGCGCGCTGGTCCCCGTCGACCACGTGAGTGGTCGAGGTCCTCCGGACCAGTAGCGCCGCCTGAATCGTCGAGGCTTGAGGGCTGATCACATTGAACGAACTCCCGAGATTCACCGCAGCCGGCGCAGTGGTAATCTGCGGGCGAGACTCGAACACGTACGGCGGACTGTAGATCTCGAACGACGGATCGCGGCCGTCGTCGGGCGAGAATCCAAGGCTAGCCAGATTGATATTCGACAGATACGCAGTGCTGATCGGAGCATGACCGCCGACCATCACGCGCCCATCGGGCATGAGGATCGCGTTGTTATGGTACGTGCGCGCCTCATGCGACGTCGCCATCGTGTGCCACGTCTCGGTATTCGGATCGAATCGCTCCGACACCTGGATCGGGTTGCTGAGGCCCGGGGTCAGCACGTCGTCGCGATTGGCGCCGTTGAAAGCCATCACCGATCCGTCCGCGAGCAGCACGCCGTACGAGAACCATCGCGGATAGTTCAGGTTGCCGGTAAGCCGCGACGAATAAGCCATCGTGCCGCCTGTTCCAATTTGAACCGTGTCGATGCGGCTGAGCGGCGTCGCGACCCAGGTCCCCGGGCTGGTATC
>Ga0126371_10005978_pt1 | contig 10809 bp, 9 predicted proteins | sample PanSoiMetaPlot_4_FD_110145 | JGI IMG/M metagenome (GOLD analysis project Ga0126371, IMG submission 110145) | Tropical forest soil microbial communities from Panama - MetaG Plot_4 | ecosystem: Environmental > Terrestrial > Soil > Tropical forest > Bulk soil | place: Panama | collected 2016-02-17
GCGAGGCGTTGCCGGCAGGTCGGGAAAAATTTCGAAGCGAATGCGCACCTGCTTCAGTTGACGCTTGGGTTAGCATTGGGGCCGAGCGCGGGATTGTTTTGGGTTGGATTATTTCCGGCCGGCGTCGGAGCGCATTGTGAAAGCGAACCCAAGGATAGGAGCGCCGCCAATTCCTTGCCCACGGGAAATCTTCGGTACGCGGAACAGAATGATTGCGATCACCAATGAGAATAATGTCACGAATTGAATGCCGGATCCTCGACGGCGTCCTACGAACGAGAGTGACCGCATTTACGCGCCTGACATTCGTTGGACCGATTTCTTGCGGCCCTCGGCGACTTATCTAAGCGACGCCAACAAGCAAAAGCCATCACCCCGCGCACCGCACCATCCTGCCGCAGAGTGGTGGCGACTAATGACGCTCAGACAACATTTTCGCTCCCACGGAGTACGCGAGTCGATACGTGGAGCCTGACGTGTCTATCAACTGATAAACTCCGCGTGATGAGCGTGCCACCATCTGGCGATATCGATCCTCCGGCAGAACCAGACTTCGCCCTTCTTCTCTGCGTATTCGATGAACTCCCGCAAGGCATGGACGCGGCTCGCCTGGCCGATCAACCGCGGATGCAGCCCAATCGACATCATGCGCGGATGGGTGGCGCCTTCCTCCCAAAGGAAATCCAGACCGCGCTTCAAGTTCTCAAGGAAATCGGAAGGCGTGCCGTAGCTAGGCAATACCCCAAATTTCGCATCGTTGTACGTCATCGAATAAGGCACGACAAGGTGCTGCTTGCCATTCACCTCGACGTAATAGGGCAAGTCGTCGTTATAGGCGTCGGAATCATAGATAAAACCGCCCTCCTCTACCAAAAGCTTGCGGGTGTTCGCGGACGGCCCATACCGACAATACCAACCCATTGGACGTTCGCCGCAGGTCTCGGAAATCGAAGCGATGGCCATTCGGATATGCTCGGCCTCCTGTTCGCGCGAAAGCTTCCACATCTCTTCCCAACGCCAGCCATGGCCGCACGGCTCATGGCCCGCCTCCCTCACCCATGCCCCGACCTCCCGATTGCGCTCAATCGCCACGGCGCAGGCATATAAGGTGATCGGAATCTTGTATTCGTTGAACAGTCGCTCCAGTCGCCAAACGCCAGCGCGTGATCCATATTCGAAGACCGATTCCGCGCACAAGTCCCGGAACTTCGGCTCCATCTCATAGATCATCTCGGTTAGGCCATCGTTGCGCGCATCGCCGTTGGGATGCGAGTACTCCGAGCCCTCTTCGTAGTTGAGGACGATGCTGACAGCGACCCGCGCCCCGTTCGGCCAATGGACTTTGGGCACGCGTCGACCGTAACCGACGAAGTCGCGCTTTGGCCCAGGGACATCCACCTCCTCAAAGGGTCGAAACGTCATGCGGGACCTCCTGCGATGGCATTGTCTCGGCGTCCGGAGCCTGCGCTTCCTGGACTGGGCCATCGAGTATGGCAAAAGTGACCCACGGCGGCTACGGTCTTGATGAGGTGGTCCTCCCAATGGCAAACTGCGAGCGTTGAAGAGCATATGAGGGAAGGGTCCAGCGGCCAAAATTACGGTTGGCAGCATGTACGTCCCTGCGCCTATCATCTGGACCGATGCAAAATCCTTCGGTAATTGTCGAAAAGCAAGTGGACGAGTGAAAACTCGCGTCGATCAATACGAATACCATGCCTTGCGTGGCAACTGCCGATCAAGGCGATGGTTCGAAGCAAATCGGCCAGGTTGCATAACCTCACAGGGGATGGTGACAACGTGATCAACGTAGATCTAGTGAGCCTGCCTGGTGACGGCATCGGTTTGGAAGTTGTTGAGGCGGCGCTCGCCGTATTGAAGTCCGCTGGCGAACGTTGGGATGTGCGCTTCACCATCGAAACGATCAGCGTTGGTGCCGCGCGCTTCGCCCGCACTGGAATTGTGTATACTGCCGACGATTTCGAGCTCTGCCGGGCGGCCGATGCGATCTTGCTTGGCGCGCTGGGTTTGCCCGATGTTCTCCATCGCGACGGAACCGAGGCCGGACCGGACCTCCAATTTCGGCTACGCTTCGATCTCGATCTATATGCTGGCGTGCGGCCCCTTCACCGTTATCCTGCAGTCCCGGGGCCGCTTTCGAGGACGTCGCCCTTTGACTTCACGATCATCCGCGAGAATACCGAAGGGCTGTATGCTTCGCGGGGCGGTGGTGCGTCCGTCGTCGACAAGGTTTGCGCCGATACGCTGATCGTTACCGCCCGCGGCGTTGATCGGATTGCCCGCTTTGCCTTCGAATACGCACTTGCTCACCCACCGTTGCGCGGGTCGCCGGCGGTGACGTGCGTCGACAAGGCCAATGTATTGCGCAGCTATGCATTCTTCCGATCACGTTTTGACGCGATCGCGTCCGACTATGTGGGGCGCGTCGAGACCAACCGGGTCTACATCGACGCATTCTGCGCGCAGATGGTCCTTGACCCGACATCCATACATGTCGCCGTCGCGGAAAACATGTTCGGAGACATCGTCTCTGATCTCGCCGCCGGGATCGTTGGCAGTCTCGGACTCGCCCCGTCCGCCGACATCGGCGACAACCACGGCGTTTTCCAGCCGGCGCACGGTTCCGCTCCCGGGATCGCCGGCAAAGACGAAGCCAATCCGCTTGCTACAATTCTAAGCGCGGCGATGATGCTCGATTGGTTGGCGCAAAGAACTCCCAACGATGCGCTGAGCGGCATGGCTGCCGACATTCGCGCTGCCGTTAATCAAACGATTGCTCGACCGTCATCTAGAACTCGGGACATCGGCGGGACGGCGGGGACCCGCGCATGCGCCAATGCCGTCATCGCCAATCTCAGCGGGTCGGAAGCCCGTATTCGTCATGTATAAGGCCGCGATCGCGCAGCACGCGGTGTAAACGGCTTTGAGGTCCGCGCCCGCAATTGCGTAGCGCTTTGTTTTTCCCACAAACAAGCGTTCGTGAATTTGACTGTAGTTCAGCGGCCGACGTGTCCGTTGCGGAATCATTCGCTGGCGGCGAACCCGACAACGAACCGAGGGCGAATTGCCGGCCAAGCGACAGCCAGGCACAATTGTGGAGAATTTCGCGGTGGACTTTGTTGGTTGCGTTCGACGCCGTCGACGATCAATGAGCGAGTGACATTGTCATCAGCAGACGGCTCCCAGTGGTCTAAAAACTTATTGACGCGGACCGTACGGCAAGCTTAGGGTGGTCTGATCTCCTGATGTCCATGCCTTCGGATCGGTGCCGTATGCGTCGTCCGCAGTCGCTACCGGACGCTGTCATGACCGAAATCCAACGCGCGATCGTGCGCGGAGGGTTGAAGGTGGGTGACCGACTTCCGCAGGAGCGTGAGTTGGCGAAGCAACTCGCCGTGGGCCGTTCATCATTGCGCGAAGCAATGCAGGGCCTGCAAACAATGGGACTGGTCGAAGTCCGGCATGGCGTCGGAACGTTTCTTACTGGCGAGCCGGGAAAGCGACTCCTCTCGCCTCTCAAATTCCATGGTACACCGCGACGGCTTTTCGGCGAGTTGATCGAAGCCAGGCTTCTCGTGGAAGTGCGTCTTGCCGAGCGCGCCGCGGAACGCGCCACCCCTGCAGATATCGCGCGACTGCGTCAGGCGGCGCAAAAGCGCGCTCACGCTCAGCCGGGGCAATATGTCAAGCGCGGACTTGATTTTCACCTCGCGATTGCCGCGGCTGCGCACCACACTGTCTTAGCGGCGATGCTCAACGCGGTTTCCCATCTCTACTTTGATGTCTTGGACTCTCTTGATCGCGAAGGACGACACATTGAAGCCGCGTTTCGCGCGCGCCAGCACGAGGGGCATAATGACATCCTGCGCATGATCGAAGCGCACGACCCACATGGAGCGGCCGATGCGATGCGCGCGCACCTCGAGGAGCTTCAGGTCGAGTTTCCCCCTATCAGCCGTCACCGACGGCGGGTAACCAAAAGGAGGCGGTCGAATGACTAGTCACATGCAGCGACGCCGATTCTTACGTGATGCTCTCGTTACCGGCGCGGGCTTTACCTCTGCAACCCTGCTCGCAAATCAATCACTGACCGCCGTTGCCGCCGAGGGCCCAAGTGGCAAAATGATAAGTACGAAGGGCATGAGGGTTGGCGTCGTGCTCGAGACCCTTTCGCATCCGCTCATCAAGTATTGGGGTGACGAATGTGCTCGCCAAGGGAAAGGTTTCGGCATGGACGTCAGCGTTCAAGACGGTGAACGAAACGTTCAGAAGCAAACCAGTCAAATGGAAGCGTTCATCAGTCAAAACGTCAATTTCTTGGTGCTACAAGCAACGGATGCGGCGGGGTTGACCCCGGTTGCACGCAAGGCTGAAAAGGCGGGTATCCCTGTGATTACGCTCAACCAGGACATTGCCGGCGTACATACCGGGTTCGTGGGGATGGGCCACTACGCGATGGGTGTTCAAGTTGCAGACGGCATGGCCCAACAACTCAACAATAAAGGCAACATCGTTGTCATCGAGGGTGTTCAGGGAACCGGGGCCAACATTCAGCGCATGGCCGGTTTCAAAGATGCGTTGGCAAAGTATCCGGAAATGAAGATCGTTGCTGACCAAAGCGCGGCATTCGATCGAAAAAAAGGCCACGACGTCTTCCAAACGATCTTGCAGGGACAGCCGAATATCGACGCGGTGTTCGGCGTGAATGACGAGATGGCCATCGGGGCCGCTCAGGCGGCGGTCGAAGCGGGACGGCGGGGCAATATCAAGTTCTGGGGCGCTGACGGCGAACTGGATTTTTTCAAAGCTATCAAGAGTGGCCTATGTGATGGCGTCTCCGCCATTGCGGCCAACGCAGTCCCCGATACGGTGATGTTCCTGGGCGCGTGGCTGATGACGGCAGGCGTCAAGGGTGGGCAATTCGCTGGACGCATTGAGCTTCCGCCGTACAACGTTACTAAGGAGAATATTGACCAAGTCCCATGGCCCGCCGCATAGACCAAAGTTCACGCGGACGCGATGACCGGCCGCAAGCCGGCTGACCCGATGGAGCTTCAGTCTCCGGAGCCGCCTCCGTCGCTCACCAAGCGCCTTGAGTTCGCGATCGCACGCGCGCGCACGCAAGGCCTTGGAACCGCGTTGATCGCGTTGACGGCCTTTTTTGCCTATCGCGCGCCAGGGTTCTCCACCGTCGATAACCTGGGTGATGTTCTGCGTGATCTCTCGATTTTAGGAATCTTGGCGATCGGCGAAACGTTTGTCATAATCGGCGGCGGCATCGATCTGTCGGTTGGCTCCGGTCTGCTGCTTGCGGGCATCGTCTCCGATGACTTGATCCGCTTAGGCGAGGTAACGACGGCGGTCGCTATTCCGATCGCGTTGGCAGTCGGCTGCGTGACCGGCGCGATCAACGGCCTTATCATAACGCGCCTGCGCATCTCCGCCTTCATCGTAACTCTTGCCACGTTGTACATCATTCGCGGCGTCGGCCTTTCGTTGTACCGGACGGACGTTCACGACCTGCAAGCCGCTATTATCTCTGACGAGAATTTTCTCATACTCGGGCAAGGCGATATTTTCGGCGTGCCGATATCGTTCGTCGTCTTCGCCGCTCTCTTAGCAGTAGGCACATTCGTATTGCGGCGTACGCGATTCGGGCTCCACCTCTATGCAGTCGGCGGCAGCGAACTGGCTGCCCGGCTGACGCGCATCCGCGTCGCCCGCATCCAGTTGAGCACGTATATCATCAGCGGGTTCTGCGCGGCCCTTGCCGGTATCACTCTTACCTCCCGGCTGCAGACCGGTGCGCCCGAAGCCGGCTCGGGCGAGGAATTCGACGTCATTGCGGCTGTCATCATCGGTGGAGCAAGTTTGTTCGGGGGCCGTGGGACCCTCACCGGGACCCTCCTCGGGGCCGCCTTCATCACCGTATTGGCGAAGGGCCAGACGCTGATTGGAATTCCCTCAAACTATCAGTCATTCACGCGCGGAATCGTGATCTTGGTTGCCGTGAGTTTGGATGTCTTAAGTCAACGTAGCGCCGGGTCCCCACGGCGTCTTCGATGGGCACAAATTCTCGATCCGATGCCGATTGCCATGCTGTCGACAGATAAGCCGCAGCGCAACCCATCCGAGCAAAACCACGGCATCCCGGTCCTCGAAGCCGTCGGACTGCATAAATCGTTTGTCGAGATTCGCGCCGTCGACGGCGTTGACTTCGACGTGCGGAAAGGGGAAGTGCACGCAATCGTAGGAGAAAATGGCGCCGGAAAAAGTACGTTGATCAAAATGCTTGCCGGTGTCATTGCCCCCGACAGTGGTGAGGTCCGCATCGACGGCCAGGCCGTAACGCTTCAAAGCGTCGCCTCCGCACAAGATCATGGCATCGCCGTGATCTACCAAGAACGCGCGGTCGTTCCCGAGTTGACGGTGTCCCAAAATATTATGCTCGGTCACGAACCCACGTACCGCTTGCCGGGCCTGATCGACCGCGGAGCGCTACGCCGCAAAGCCGCACACATTTGGGCGCTCCTCGGTAGTCCGGCGTCCGTCGATGCGACCGTGCGCGAACTCGGACCTTCCGTTCAACAAGTCGTCGACATCGCGCGCGCGCTAGCGTTTGATGCTCGCGTTGTCATCATGGACGAACCGACCGCGGCGCTGACGCATCAAGAGACATTGCGCCTCTTTGAGATCATTCGCGACCTCAAGCGGCGCGGAACTGCGGTCACCTATATCTCCCACGACTTAGAAGAGATCTTTGACATCGCCGACCGCGTGACCGTTCTGCGTGATGGAAAACGTGTACGCACGCTGCCAGTCGGTGAAACTAACCGCCCGGCTTTGATCCGAATGATGATCGGCCGCGACATCAATGATGGCATGCGACAGAAGATCGGTGGCGACGAGCGCGAAGTGCTCTCGGTCAACGGCCTTCGAAGCGACCCCATACTCAACGACATCAGCTTTGTTGTGCGCGCGGGAGAGATACTAGGCATTGCAGGTCTCGTTGGATCCGGGCGAACGGAGTTGCTGCGCGCGATCTTCGGCGCAGATCGCATCGATGGCGGCGCAATGAAGCTCCAAGGGACGACATATTCACCGCGCTCGCCGATTGACGCGGTCAAGTCAGGTCTCGGCCTGGTGCCCGAAGACCGACAGCGCGAGGGCCTCGTCTCCAGCTTTACGATTAGCGAGAATCTGTCACTGCCGAATTATGATCTCGTGTCGACCGCAGGGATCTGGCTCGATCCCACCGGCGAACGGCGCTTGGCCACACGGATGGTCGCGCAAGTGAAGATTGAGCCGCCGCTGCCGCGGTGGCGGACAAACCATCTCAGCGGTGGAAACCAACAGAAGCTCGTGCTGGCCAAATGGCTTGCGAAGAAGCCGAAGTTGCTGCTGATCGACGAGCCGACGCACGGCGTCGACGTCGGCGCCCGGGAAGAAATCTATCGCGTGATCGATGATCTCGCCAAAACCGGAATGGCCGTGATCGTTGTGTCCTCATATTTGCCGGAAGTTCTCCGCATCAGCGATCGCATCGTCGTCATGCGGGACGGTCGGATCGCGCTCGAAATTGATCGCGCGAACGCCAGCGAGGAAGTGTTGCTCGATGCCGCCACTGGGGGCTTGGTATGAATCCCGCGGTCTCACCCAACGCGCGCCTGCGTCAAGCCAGAGTGACACCCGCGCTAGCGTTTGAACGTTTCGGATTCTACGCAGCGCTCGCTATTCTCATTGCCGTCTTCGCAGCTTTGTCCCCGGCGTTCTTAACCTTTACGAACGGGATCAACATCCTCCAACAAACGTCGACTATCGGCATTATGGCGATTGGCGAAACGCTCGTCATCTTAGCAGGAGGCATCGACGTCTCGGTGGGTTCGATCCTCGGTTTCGGAGGGATGGTCGCAGCGATCGTGATGCGCGACACCAGCGCCGGTCCGCTCGCGGCGATCGTTGTCGGAACGCTCGCTGGGCTCATCGTCGGCCTCATCAACGGCGTCGTGATCACCCGTCTCAACATCGATCCGTTCATCACCACACTGGCCATGCTCAGTGTGGTTCGCGGGGTCGTTTACATCATATCGAATCAGTATAACGTCGATATACCAGAGAATTCGAGCTCGCTCATGCTCGGGCGTGGGCATCTCGGACCCATTCCAATATCAATCCTTGTCTTCGCCGCGCTGTTCGCGGCAGCGTGGCTGCTGGAGCGCCGCACCACCATCGGACGATCCATCCATGCGTTGGGCGGCAATCAGGCCGCGGCCCGTCTTTGCGGGGTGCCGCTGGCGGGCATCCGAACGGCAACCTACGCCATTTCGGGAGCTTGCGCGGCGCTCGCGGGCGTCATCTTGACCTCACAAGTGGGGCTTGCAGTACCCTATCAAGGAACGGGATATGAACTCGACGTCATCGCCGCCGTCGTCGTTGGAGGCGTTAGCTTGACGGGCGGAATCGGTAACGTCGTCGTCGGCGCGCTCGGCTCGATTTTCATCGGCGTCTTGCTCAATGGTATGGCGCTCATCAACGTTCCGGCAATTTGGCAGATGGTCATCCAGGGGGTCGTGATCATAGCGGCTGTCGCGCTCTATGGTGTGGCTCGCAGCCGCAACGCATGAGGACCGGGGAAATCCGATGAATAACCACAACCATGCCGCACTCTCGCTAAGGGCCTTACTTCGGCGAGGCAGCATCGTCGCCGCTCCGGGCGCATATGATGCGCTCTCCGCGTTGCTCATCGAACGGGCGGGATTCGAAGCAATCTACATGACAGGCAACGGTCAGGCCGCATCAATGCTCGGTCTTCCGGACGTCGGGCTCATCACGCTCACCGAGATGGCCCATCGTGTCCGCTGCACGCGGGCGGTAACGACTGTACCGCTAGTCGCCGACGCCGACGTCGGATATGGCAGCTTAATCATGGTTCGCCGGGCGATGCGCGAACTCGAAACAGCCGGAGCGAGCGCCGTGCAATTCGAAGATCAAGCCAGCCCAAAGAAATGCGGTCATGAACTCGGTCGCAATGTCGTGCCGGCCGAGGAGATGGAGGGGCGCTTGCGCGCCGCGGCTGACGGACGGCTCAATCCGGAGACGCTTATCATCGCGCGAACCGACGCGCGCACCACTCACGGCCTGGAAGAAGCCATCCGACGCGGACGCGCATATGCGCGCGCCGGTGCCGATGTCATCTTTGTTGAGTCACCGGAAAGCGAGGCGGAACTCCAGGAAATCGCCTCGGGCATTCCGGTGCCGACGCTTGCCAATATGGTCGAGACCGGACGCACTCCGTATCTTTCGGTGCAGCGCCTCGGCGAACTCGGCTTCGCCGTCGCCATCTATCCGGCGACTGCCTTCCTGGCAGCAACGTCTGCGGTACGGCAGGCAATGGCCCAACTTCGGCGCGACGGCAGGCTCGAGGATCTATCGCGTCTGGCGACGCTCGAGGAATATCACAATGTCCTGCACTTTTCTCAGTATGCCGCCCTCGAGTCGACGTTGGGCGGCGGTGTGATGGATCCCGTCAATGCCGGATAAACCGCTCGCGGGTATGCGCGTCCTGGATTTGGGAACGTTTATCGCGGCTCCGTTCTGCGGAACGCTGCTCGCCGAGTTCGGAGCCGAGGTCATCAAGATCGAAGCCCCCGGTTCCGGCGATTCTCTGCGAACCTTGGGCGAAGAGCGCGACGGCGTACCGCTGTTCTGGCTGCAAGAGTCGCGCAACAAATATACCGTGACCTGCAACTTGCGCGATCCTGATGGACAGACGATCATTCGCGATTTCGTGCGTAGCGGATACAACGTCGTGCTCGAGAATTTCCGACCCGGGAGGCTCGAACGCTGGAAACTGGGCTACGAGGACTTAAGAGCGATCGATCCCGGAGTCATCATGGTCCGTATCTCGGGTTACGGCCAGGACGGTCCCGCAAAAAACCGCCCTGGGTTCGGCCGCATTGCCCACGCCTTCGGCGGACTAACGTATCAGTGTGGATTTCCGGATCGCGCGCCGGCGAACCCGGGGTCCGCGACGATCGCTGACTATCTTAGCGGTCTCTTCGCGGCGTATGGGGTGCTCGCGGCCGAGCGCTATCGCGCGGTAACCGGTCGTGGGCAAATCATAGATGTAGCGCTCTACGAGAGCATTTTCCGCATACTCGATAGCCTCGCGATCACCTATTCCGTCACCGGCAAAATTCGTGAACGCATGGGCTCGGCGACGCCACTGGCGGCGCCGCACAATCATTATCCGACGCGCGATAGAAAGTGGGTCGCAATCGCGTGCACGAACGACCGCATCTTCGCTCGCCTCGCAACCTTGATGGGTAAAGGCGAGTTGGTCGCCGATCCGCGATTTTCTCGTGAACGCGGGCGTGTCGCAAACCGCACGCAGATCGATCACATCGTCGCGACCTGGACAGCTGACCAGGACATGGCGCCGCTTGTCGAGGCACTACAGCAATCCGAGATTCCGAGTAGTCCTATCTACAGCATTGCCGACATATTCGAGGATCCGCAATTCGCGGCACGCGGAACCCTGGCGACTGTTGCACATTCGATTTTGGGCGAGGTCCAAATGCCCAGCGTTGTTCCGCGACTATCGGAATCGCCTGGTGAAATCACCTGGCCGGGGCGCGATCTTGGGGCGGATACAGACACAGTGCTCATGCGCGCGCTAGGCTACACGTCTTTGCAGGTCAAGCACCTTCACGCGCGCGGCGTCATTTAGATCTGACGGGTTGTCATGCAAGCCCAATGTTTCAACGAACCGGACGCCAATGGGAGGCACAC
>Ga0126371_10005980_pt1 | contig 10807 bp, 8 predicted proteins | sample PanSoiMetaPlot_4_FD_110145 | JGI IMG/M metagenome (GOLD analysis project Ga0126371, IMG submission 110145) | Tropical forest soil microbial communities from Panama - MetaG Plot_4 | ecosystem: Environmental > Terrestrial > Soil > Tropical forest > Bulk soil | place: Panama | collected 2016-02-17
AGCATGACCAGGAAGATGACCGGAATCGTGTTCTGGTCATTCCCGCCCCGGCCGCGGCCGCGGCCGCCTCCGCCGCCGAACAGCTCCGAGTAGAACGCGAACCTGACCAGCAGTCCGGCCACGATGCCAAGGAAGGAGGCGATCGTCATGACCGCGACGTCCTTGTGCGCCACGTGCGACATCTCGTGCGCGAGCACGCCCTCGAGTTCGTTCCTGTCCAGCCTGGCCAGCAGGCCCTGGGTCACGCAGACCACGGCCACCTTGCTGCTGCGCCCGGTGGCGAAGGCGTTCGGCATGTCGGCTGGTGCGATCGCCACCCGCGGCTTGGGCATGTCGGCGAGCGCGCACAGCCGGTCGATCACGCCATGAAGCTCGGGAGCTTGCTGCGGCGTTACCAGCTGAGCCCCGGCCGTGGCCAGCGCGATCCGGTCTGACCAGTAGTACGAGGCGAACGAGACCCCGACGCCGGCCAGGACGGCGATGAAGATGATCCCGCCGCCCGACACGCTCGAGAACCTGGCCAGCAGCAGCACGATAGCGAGGATGAATGCGGTGAAAACTAGGCCGATCAGGAACATGGTCGCGCCCATCCGGGCGATCAGTCCTCTGTCGGTCGCGTAGCGGGTTCTAGCCATCGGCGCCGCCTCCGTTTCATTCCAGCAGCCTCAAGCTTCGCTTACTTCATTACATCTCAGGTCCGGTACTGGTTTGGTACCCCACTGTCCCGGCCGGGATGCGCGGCCTGCCACTAGCTCCCCGCGAAGACGGACCGCACACCCCGATTCCAAGTTCGAGTGTGCCGTGGCTCAGCCGGGGATCAGGCCGCCGTCAGCCAGGAGCTCATGCACTTCTTCAATCGTCGCTCCCTCGCGCGGCAAGATCAGGTCAGAGGGCTCGATCGCGTCCTCCGGCAAGGACTCGCCAAGTGACCTCGCCTTCTCAAGCAGGGCATGCAGCGCAGGTTCGAACGCCGCCTGATCGTGCCGCTCAACCGCGGTCTCAAGCGCCTCGTCTAGGTGGTTGAGCTCGTTAATGGCGGCGTCGTCAAGCCGCAGCTGCCCTTCGCCCATGATGCGGACGATCATTGGCCATCTCCTGACTGCGGCTGCTCAGCCGGGAAACTCGTCGTCCCGCCTGGCACCGCGTCACTCACCTGGCCCCCGCCTGCAATCTGCTTCGGCGCGCTACCGCCGGAGAGCTCTGCCTTCATCCTGGCAAGCTCGTTGTCAACGCTGTTGCTCGCGCCCATCCGGTCAAGCTCGGCCTGGATGTCGTCGGTCGGCGTGCCGCCGAGGGCGTCGCTGAGCGCGCCCGAGGCCATCAGCTCGTCGATCGCGCCGGCCCGCGCCTGCATCTGGGCAGTCTTGTCCTCGGCACGCTGGATCGCCAGGCCGACATCGCTCATCTCCTCGGAGATGCCGGTGAAGACCTCGTTGATCCTCGTTGTCGCCTCGGCAGCGGTGTAGGTCGCCTTGATGGTCTCCTTCTTGACACGGAAGGCGTCCACCTTCGCCTGCAGCCGCTGGCTAGCCGCGGTGAGCTTCTCCTCCTCACCTTGCAGCGAGGCGTACTGATTCTGCAGGTCGGTGAGCTGGCCCTGGACGTTCGCCTTCCGCGTCAGCGCTTCTCTGGCCAAGTCCTCGCGGCCGGCCGCGAGCGCGTCGCGCGCCTGCCGGTCCAGCTTGTCCGTCTGCTGCTGCACCTGGTTCATCTGCAATTCGACCCGCTTGCGGGAGGTCGCCACGTCCGCGACACCGCGGCGCACCTTTTGCAGCAACTCAAGTTGGGTTGTGTAGGAATAATCGAGGGTCTCCCTCGGATCCTCGTACTTGTCAAGCGCCTTATTGGCCTTGGCCCTGAAGATCGTCGAAACCCGCTTCATCACGCCCATAAGCGCGGCCCATCCCCTCATCCTGTCCAGCCGAAGCAACACCGCGCTTGTTGGCGCGCCTCCGGCACGACTCTTGGCGCCGTCAGCGGCCGTTTGGTGCAGCAACGGAGATCTTCCGCAGATGCCGGATTCCCAGCCTATGACCTACTGGCGAACCCGTCATCCTGGCAGCCTGCCTATGCAAACTACCCTCTTCTGGCGGGGTGCTTGATTGCCGCGACAGAACTGATGTTCTGGGTGGTTCGTCCGTCCGTCCCGGTAGGCTGTGACGGTGTTGCGACGACGTACAAGTGGCACCTCGGCCACACCGGACGACGGGCAGGTAAACACTGCCGCCGATGAGTCGGCCAAGCAGGCGGGCAAGGGCCGGCCAACGCCCAAGCGGAGCGAGGTAGAGCGGGCCAGGCGCCAGCCCTACACGCCGCCGCCGACCGACAAGAAAGCCGCTGCCGCCCAGCAGCGAGACCGCAGGAAAGCCGACCAGAAGCGCCGGATGGACGCCATGCGGCGGGGCGAGGAGTGGGCGCTGCCAGCGAAGGAACGCGGCGCGGTGCGTGCGCTGGCAAGGGACTACGTCGACTCACGCAGATTCATCCTGAGCGAGTACATCCTGTTCGGCGTCTTCGTGCTCATCATCATCATCTTCGCGCTCGGGTCGGCCAAGAACTCGGCGGTGGTGCTGTACGCCGAGCTTGCCATCGTCGGCGTGATAGCGATCGAGAGCATTTATCACGGGACGATGCTGACCCGCCTGGCCAAGCGGCGCCTGCCAGGCGAAAGCACCCGCGGCCTCATCTGGTACGTCGCCAAGCGAAGCCTGCGGCTGCGAGTGTCGAGAGTCCCGCCGCCCAGAGTGGACCGAGGCGCCTCAATCTGACCTGTGTCGTGCCGGAGGCGCGCCGAAGTCATGGGGGCGGAGGCCCCCGCATCGGGAAGGTGGTCAATGGAATTCCGCCATCTGGGCCGGAGCGGCCTCAAGATCAGCGAAATCGCATTCGGCAACTGGCTGACTCACGGCTCGCAGGTCGCCGAGGATGCCGCTCGGGACTGCGTCGCGGCCGCGCTTGATGAGGGAATCACCACGTTCGACACCGCCGACGTGTACGCGGGGACCGCCGCCGAGTCCGTTCTCGGCCGCGCGCTGCACGGCGTCAGGCGGGAATCGATCGAGATCTTCACGAAGGTCTTCTGGCCGACCGGACCTGGCGTCAACGACCGCGGGCTGTCGCGCAAGCACATCATGGAGTCCGCGCACGCGTCGCTGCGCCGGCTCGGCACCGACTACCTGGACCTGTATCAGGCGCACAGGTACGACCACTCCACCCCGCTCGAAGAGACCATGCGCGCCTTCGACGATCTGGTGCGCCAGGGCAAGGTGCTCTATGTCGGCGTCTCCGAGTGGCGGGCCGAGGAGATCGCCGCCGCGCTGCGGATCGCCGAGCAGATGGGCCTCGACCGGATCATCTCGAACCAGCCGCAGTACAACATGATCTGGCGCGTGATCGAGTCTGAGGTGATTCCGCTTTGCACGGGCGAAGGGATCGGTCAGATCGTCTGGTCCCCGATGGCCCAGGGCGTGCTGAGCGGAAAGTACCTGCCGGGCGCAGAGCCACCGCCAGGATCACGCGCGACCGACGAGCGCGGATCCTCCTTCATCAGCGGTTACCTGACCGACAGCCTGCTCACCGCCGTGCAGCAGCTTCGTCCCGTGGCCGACGAGGCCGGGCTGAGCATGTCGCAACTCGCCATCGCCTGGACGCTGCAGAACCCGGCCGTTAGCGCCGCGATCATCGGCGCGACCAGGCCGGAGCACGTTCATGAGAACGTCAAGGCCGCGGGTGTCAAGCTCGACCCGGCGCTGATCGCGAAGATCGACGACATCATCGGCCACGAGGTGGTCAGCGACCCGACGCAGACGCGCAGCCCGTCGAAGCGCCCGTAACAAGCCGGCCGGTATAAGCCGACCGGAACCGGACGGGCTCGGCTAGTCCTGCGCGGGGTGCAGGCTCATCGGGCCGTATTCGCACCTGCCGTCTTCGAGCAGGCTGACCTGGTCGACACCCGATTCGAGCAGGTTGCGCCAGTGCTCGCCGAGCCAGGTCTCGGCGTCCCCCTGGCTGCCGAAGGTCTCCTTCGGCAGGCCCCGGGCACCGGCCAGGGTTCCGTCTGCCTTCTCGTACTGCCAGGTCCAGGTCATGGCAGCAGGGTATGGCCGGCCTTCACGATGAGGCCCTCGGGGGTCGCCCGTCCAGGGCCGGCCGGCCTTACCTCAGCGCCAGTTGGTCGTAATTCGGCATTGAGCACGGATTCAGGCTGCGAACATGGTTAGGTAACCGGCTGAAACTGTTAAGTTCTTAAGCCTAGACTCCTGCGGCGGACGCCCCCACGTCCGCCATGCTCGACCGGGCAGAACCAAGGTGGTGTACGACATTGGCGCGCGTTGTCGTCATTGGTGACCTCATGACCGACACCGTCGCTCATGCGATGCTGCCACTAGCCAAGGCCAGCGATACGCCTGCCACGGTGACCATGCACGGCGGCGGCTCTGGCGCGAATATCGCGGCGTGGCTGGCTGTCGACGGCACCGAGGTCGCGTTCGTCGGCAGGCGTGGCGCCGACATCGCTGGGCGCAACCGAGACATGGAGCTGATGGGCTACGGCGTGGATGCCAGGCTCGTCATGGACCCGGAACGGCCGACCGGCACCTGCGTGGTCATGGTGACGCACAAGGGCGACCAGACCATGATGTCCGACCCAGGCGCCAACGCGGCGCTCTCCCCCGATGACCTGCCCAAGGACCTCTTCACCCCTGGCAGTCACCTGCACGTGTCCGGTTATACGCTGCTCAACACCGGCTCCCGTCAGGCCACGCTGACGGCGATCTCGCTGGCCAGGAGGGCCGGCATGTCGATCTCGGTGGACGGTGCGTCGTCGGCACCGCTCGAGCGCGCCGGGGCAGAACCCTTCCTGCAGATGACCAACGGCGCGACGCTGCTGCTCGTCAACGCCGAGCAAGGCCGGGTGCTGACCGGCCGGGCCGAACCTGAGCAGGCGGCCAGGGTGCTCAACGCCTGGTATCCGCATGTGGTGATGAAGCTGGCCGACAAGGGTGCGTTGTATTACGCCAACGGCAGGCCAGATCCCGTGCGGGTGCCGGCACCGCCGATCGAGCGCATCGTCGACCGCACCGGCGCTGGCGACGCCTTCTGCGCTGGCTTCCTGCCGCCGTGGCTCGACAAGAAGCCGCCGGGTGAGGCTCTGACCAGCGGATGCCGGCTAGCCGCGATGGCCATGGGCCTGGTCGGCGCGCGCCCTCTGCTCTGACCCGCGGGCCGGCCGGCCTGGCGATCGTGACCATACTTGGGCCGTGACTGACTACCTCGACACGCTTTTCTCGCTGACCGGCCGGGTTGCCGCGGTGACGGGCGGCAGCTCGGGTATCGGCAAGGCGATGGCACAGGCCCTCGCCCGAGCCGGAGCCAGCGTCGTGCTGCTCGCCAGGAACCAGGCCAGGCTTGACGAGGCGGTGGCTGAGCTCAGCTCGTCGCGGGCCAGCGCGGCAAGCGTGAGCGTCGACCTTGCCGATCAAGCAGCCATCGCCCGCGCGGCCGATCAGGTCATCGACCTGTTCGGCCAGCCAGACATCTTGGTGAACGCCGCGGGCGTCAACCCGAGGCCTCCGCTCGGCGAGCTCACCGCCGAACAATGGGACCAGTGCATGGCGGTGAACCTGACCGCTCCGTTCCTGCTCGGCCAGCGACTCGCTCCTTCGATGGCCGCGCGCGGCTGGGGCCGCATCATCAACGTAGCGTCGCAGCAAGCGTTCAGGGCCTTCGGCAACAGCGGTGCCTACGGCGCGTCCAAGGGCGGCCTGATGTCGCTGACCAGGTCGCAGGCTGAGGAGTGGTCGCGCTCAGGCGTGTGCTGCAACGCAGTCGTGCCAGGATTCGTCGCCACACCGATGACGGCGCCGGTGGCCTCGGATCCGGTCCGCTCGGCCGCCCTCGCCGCCCGCACCATGGTCGGACGCAACGGCCTTCCGGCCGACTTCGAGGGCGTCGCTGTCTTTCTGGCCAGCGCCGCGAGCTCCTATGTGTCCGGCCAGGCGATCTTCGTGGACGGCGGCTTCTCCGCGACCTGAACCGCGGAGGCAAGCACCGGCTGCGGCGCGCCGGGCGCGCAAGCCGCGCGCACGGTCGCGCACACGCGGCAGAATGACGGCATGGCACGCACTAGGACAACTCAGCAGCCTCCCGACGACTTCGAGGAGAACATCGTCGACATCGATGTCACCGACGAGATGCGCGGCAGCTACCTCGAGTACGCCTACTCGACGATCTACCAGCGAGCGCTGCCTGACGCGCGGGATGGCCTGAAGCCGGTCCAACGCCGGATCCTCTACCAGATGAACGAGATGGGCCTGCGGCCCGACCGGCCGCACGTCAAGTGCGCCCGCGTGGTCGGCGAGGTGATGGGCCGGCTGCACCCGCACGGCAACGACGCCATCTACGACGCTCTGGTCAGGATGGCCCAGCCGTTCGCCATGCGGCTGCCGCTGATCGACGGGCACGGCAACTTCGGCTCGCTGGGCGGCGACGACCCGCCGGCGGCCATGCGCTACACCGAGGCGCGCCTCGCCTCGGCCGCTCTGGAGATGACCGCGTCGCTTGACGAGAACACGGTCAACTTCATCCCGAACTACGACGGCTCGGAGACCCAGCCTGAGGTGCTGCCGTCTGGCCTGCCGAACCTCCTCGTCAACGGGGCGGCCGGGATCGCGGTCGGGATGGCCACGAACATGGCGCCGCACAACCTCGGCGAGGTGGTCGCGGCTGCCAGGCACCTGATCGCCAATCCAGATGCCACGCTCGATGAGCTGATGCGGTTCGTGCCGGGCCCTGACCTGCCGACCGGCGGCAAGATCATCGGGCTTGACGGGATCAGGGAGGCCTACGAGACCGGTCGCGGTATCTTCCGCACCCGCGCCGCGGCCAGGATCGAGCAGCTCACCCCGCGCCGCAGCGGCATCGTGGTCACCGAGCTGCCCTACGGCGTCGGCCCGGAAAAGGTCAAGGCGCGGATCAAGGACATGGTCGATGCCAGGAAGCTGCAGGGCATCACGGACTTGAAGGACCTCACCGACCGGCACCATGGCCTGCGCCTGGTGATCGAGGTGCGGAGCGGCTTCCACCCCGAGGCGCTGCTCGAGAAGCTGTACCAGCTGACGCCGATGGAAGAGACGTTCGGCATCAACAACGTTGCCCTGGTGGACGGTCAGCCGCGCGTGCTTGGCCTGCGGGAGCTGCTGCAGATCTACGTCGACCACAGGATCGACGTGGTCAGGCGCCGCACCGAATTCAGGCGCGGCAAGCGCCGGGACCGTCTGCACCTGGTTGACGGCCTGATCATCGCGCTGCTCAACATCGACGAAGTGATCCAGGTGATCAGGACGAGCGACGACGCCGCGGCCGCCAGGGAGCGGCTGATGAGCATATTCGACCTGTCAGCGATCCAGGCGCAGTACATACTCGACACCCCGCTTCGGCGGCTGACCAAGTACGACAAGCTCGAGCTCGACCGAGAGCAGCAGTCGCTCACCGAGGAGATCGCCGACCTGACCGCGATACTCGATTCCGACCAGCGGCTACGCGAGCTGGTCTCGTCCGAGCTCGCCGCCGTCGCCGACAAGTACGGTACCCCGCGCCGGACGGTGCTGCTCGAGGCCACCGGCGCGCCGAAGACCGCCGCGGTGCCGCTCGAGGTCGCCGACGACCCTTGCACGGTGCTGTTGTCGTCGGCGGGCCTGCTGGCACGAACCGCCGCACGCAAGCCGGCTGCCGGCCAGCAGCAACTGCTCGAAGATCGCGAGGCAGAAAGTAAGCAGCCAGCGACCACCGCGACCACGTCCGCTCGGGCACGCGGTCGATCAGCCGAGCCCAGGTCTGCTCACGATGTGATCATCTCGGCGGTCTCCTCGACGGCGCGCGGCACGATCGGCGTGCTGACCAGCCGCGGCAGGCTAATCAGGCTAGGTGTGCTCGAACTGCCGGCGCTGCCGCCGACCGCGCACGCGCCTGGCCTGTCTGGCGGCGCCCCGATCAGCGAGTTCGTGGCAACCGAGCGCGGTGAGGCCGTGGTCGCGATCGTGGCCGCTGATTCCGCGGGGGCCGGGCTGGCGATCGGCACCGCGCAGGGTGTCGTCAAGCGGGTGGCGCCTGACTACCCGCAGAACGCCACCGAGTTCGACGTCATCGCGCTGAAGGACGGCGACAAGGTGGTAGGCGCCGTCCAGCTTGAGTCGGACGAGCAGGATCTCGTGTTCATCACCAGCGACGCGCAGCTGCTGAGATTTGGCGCAGGCTCGGTCAGGCCGCAGGGCCGCGCGGCGGCCGGCATGGCCGGCGTCAGGCTCACTCCGCGCGCGTCGGTGATCTGGTTCGGCGCCGTTGACCCGAACTCCGCCGCGAACGACAGCGATCAGGACTCACCGTCCGCCGAGCCCGTTGTCGTCACGGTCGCTGGCAACGCGGGCGCGCTACCAGGAACGAGCGCGGCCAGCGTCAAGGTCACCCCGTACGCCGAGTACCCGCCGAAGGGCCGCGCCACCGGCGGGGTGCGCTGCCACAGGTTCCTCAAGGGCGAGGACGCCCTGGTGCTGGCCTGGGCCGGGCCAGGACCTGGCCGGGCGGCGACCGCGGCAGGCACGCCGGTGACGCTGCCGCCGCCGCTTGGCCGCAGAGACGGCTCTGGCGAACGGGTTCGCGAGCCGATCGCGGCGATCGGAGGCGCGGCTCAGCCCAGCTAGCTGGCTCTTAGCACATCGCTAGCTGATCTTCGGCTGATTTCCAGCCAGCCGGGTCATTCTCAAGAGCGGCGGGACTTTCGGGTCCCGCCGCCAAGCAGGAAAGTCGCTGCCTGCCGGACGCAACGAAAGTCGCCGTCAGGCCGTCTAATTCACGAGGAAAGTCCACCACTGAACTCACCAAGTAGCCGCCAGCGGGCGACTACCCACACCACATACCGATGCCAGATGGCCAAGGAGCGACGACCGAGGCCTAGGCGGGGGGTGACGGCGGTGCCAGCTAGTCACGGGCACGCGCCGCTCACCTCCCGCAGAAAGGTTGTGGTATCTCCCCGGCTAGAGGGCCCGGACCGGGCGGGGAAAGGCAAAGGCAAAGGGCCCTAGGTGTCGATCCGCGTGGGGTCTAGCTCGGCAGCACCGCTGACGATAAAGTCGCGGCGCGGCGCGACCTCACTGCCCATGAGCAGATCGAAGATCTCGGAGGCCGCGGCGGCGTCGGAGATCTTGATCCGGCGCAGCGTGCGCTTGCGCGGGTCCATCGTGGTCTCCGCGAGCTGCGAGGCGTCCATCTCGCCGAGCCCCTTGTACCGTTGCGGCTGGTCCTTCCAGCGCTGGCCCTTGCGCTCAAGCTCGAGCAGCGTGCGGCTCAGCTCCGCATCCGAATAGGTGTAGATGTACTTGTCCGCGCCCTTCTTCGGGTTGCTCAGCTCGATCCTGTGCAGCGGCGGCACGGCGGCGAACACCCGGCCGGCGTCGACCATGGCACGCATGTACCGGTGGAACAAAGTCAGCAGCAGGCACCTGATGTGAGCGCCGTCGACGTCGGCGTCGCTCATCAAGATGACCCTCTGGTACCTGGCCGCCTCCAGGTCGAACGCTGGGCCTGAGCCCGCGCCGAGCACCTGGATGATCGCGGCACACTCTGCGTTCTTGAGCATGTCGGACAGCGAGGCCTTCTGCACGTTCAAGATCTTGCCCCGGATCGGCAGCAGCGCCTGGAACTCGGAGTCGCGGGCGAGCTTGGCGGTGCCAAGCGCCGAATCGCCCTCGACGATGAACAACTCGCTCCTGTCGTCGGCCGACCGGCAGTCCACGAGCTTGGCGGGCAGGGCCGAACTGGCGAGAGCCGACTTGCGGCGCTGATTCTCCCTGTGCTCGCGGGCGGCGATTCTAGCCTTGGCCGCGGCAGCTATCTTCTCGAGTACCGCCTTGGCCTGGAGCCTGCTGCCGCGCACCCGGCCGTCGAGGAAATTCGTCAGCTCGGTGCCGAGGACCTGCCCCACGATCCGCGACGCGGCCGGGGTGCCGAGAACCTCCTTGGTCTGCCCTTCGAACTGCGGTTCTGGCAGCCGGACCGAGACCACCGCGGTCAGGCCTTCGAGCACGTCTTCCTTGATCACTGACTCGTCGCCGACCTTGAGCTGCCTGGTGGCCCTCAGCTGATCGTTCATCGTCTTTACCAGCGCGCGCTCGAAGCCGGTCACGTGCGTCCCGCCCTTGGGCGTCGCGATCACGTTCACGAACGACCGGGTGACCGCCTCATACCCGCTGTCCCAGCGCAGCGCGATGTCCACGTCGAGCGTTCGCTCCACCTCGGTCGGCGTCAGGTGACCGAGTTCGTCGAGCACCGGCACCGTCTCGGTGAACTGACCCGAGCCGGTGAGCCTCAGCACGTCGGTCACCGGCGAACCGGTACTGAGATGAGCGCAGAATTCGCTGATGCCGCCGCTGAAGCTGAATTCAGCGGTCTTCGGCCCGCCGTCCTGGCCTTCGGCCCGCTCATCGGTGATCGCGATCGACACGTTCGGCACCAGGTACGCCGTCTGCCTGGCTCGCTCCACCAGGGGGTCGAAGGCGAGCTCAGCGCCGGGAACGAAGATCTGGCGGTCTGGCCAGAACCTGATCCGCGTGCCGGTCCTCGACTTCGGCACCCTGCCGAGCTTGCGCAGTCCCGACCCGCGGGTAAATTTCGCGTCAGGCCCGTCGCCGGCGAACTCGCCTGGCACGCCGCGGCGGAAACTGCCGTGCCACTCATAACCTTCTCGGTCGACCCAGACGTCCAGCCGGCCGGAAAGTGCGTTGACGACCGACGCGCCGACCCCGTGCAGGCCACC
>Ga0126371_10005981_pt1 | contig 10807 bp, 9 predicted proteins | sample PanSoiMetaPlot_4_FD_110145 | JGI IMG/M metagenome (GOLD analysis project Ga0126371, IMG submission 110145) | Tropical forest soil microbial communities from Panama - MetaG Plot_4 | ecosystem: Environmental > Terrestrial > Soil > Tropical forest > Bulk soil | place: Panama | collected 2016-02-17
ACAACCGCGGCGGCGCCGGCGGGATCATCGGCACCGAGGCGGCATCCAAGGCCGCGCCCGACGGCTATACGCTGCTCATCATCTCGATCGCGCATGCGGTGAGCCCCTGGCTCTACAAGCTGCCCTACGACCCGATCAAATCCTTCGTGCCGGTGTCGATCCTGGCCAGCGGCCCGAACGTGCTGGTGGTCAATCCGACCCTGCCGGTGCATTCGGTGCCCGAGCTGATCGCGCTCGCCAAGGAGAAGCCGGGCCAGCTCAACTATGCGTCCGCCGGCATCGGCAGCTTCCAGCATCTGGGCGGCGAGCTTTTCAAGCTCACCGCCGGCATCAACATGGTGCACGTGCCCTACAAGGGCGGCGGCCCGGCCATGACCGACGTGCTCGGTGGCTACACCAAGATCATGTTCTCCTCGCTGGTGCAGACCACGCCCTTCGTGCTCAACGGTCAGCTGCGCGCGCTCGGCACCAGCGGCGCCAAGCGCAATGCGGCGCTGCCCGACGTCCCGACCATCGCCGAGGCCGGGCTGCCCGGCTACGAGGCGACCAATTGGTGGGGCGTCATGGCGCCCGCCGGCACGCCGCCCACGATCGTGGAGAAGCTGCACAACGAGATCGCCGCGGTGCAGGATTCCCCGAAGATCAAGGAGCAATTCGCCGCCCAGGGCGCCGACGTCGTGCAGATGACGTCGGCGGAGTTCGGCATGTTCATCGAGAAAGAGATCAACAAGTGGGAGCGGGTGGTGAAGGAAAGCGGGATGAAGGCCGAGTGAGTCGCATCTCTCTTCTCTTCCAGGGGAAGGTTTAGAGCAACTACTTCTTCGGATTAAGGATGTCCGTCAGGCGCCGCACCACCTCCGGCGAGGCGGCGGTCGTCAGCTTCACGTACGCGTCGATCTTGGCCGCCGGCGTCGGGTCGACGTCGACGCCGATCGTCTGTGCGTCCATGCGAAAATCGGCATCGTCCTTGAGCATCATGAAGGCCGCGCGCAGCGCCGCGAGGCGGTCGGCAGGCACCCCCGGGGCGGCGAGGATCGGGCGCGCGATCTCCTTCACGCCGAAATACAGCTCACCCATAGCCCGATCGGTGTCATCCTTGATCAAGTCCATGGCCAGCGGCACGTCGGGCAGCTCCGGAATTTTACGCAGCGTGTTCTGCAGGAGAATGTTGATCTTCTTGGCGTTCAGGAGGTCGGCGTGGCGAGTCCTGATTTCGGACCATGACCAGTCCGCCGTGCCTTGAATCTCGCCGCGCTCAATGGCGAGGACGACGTCGGCCTGGCCCGGATAGCCGCTGACGATCTTGAATTTCGTGCCGATCGTCGCATTGAGGAGCCGGGCCGAGGCCTCGAGATCGGAGGTTGCGCCGGTCCCGCCCACGATCAGCGGCATGGCGAGCAAATCCTGCAGCGTCTTGACCGGCGCCGAGCTCGACGCCACCACCAGCGACTGCTCGGGCGACACGCTGCCGATCCAGTTGAGCTTCCCGACATCGAACTGCACGTTGGGCTGCTTGGTCAGTTGCGCGAGCAGCACGCCGCGCTGCACCAGGCCGATGACGGTGCCGTCCTGCGGCGCCACTCGGTAGATACGGTTGGTCATGGTGAGGCTGCCGCCACCCGGCGTGTTCTGCACCACGATGTTGGGATTGCCCGGGATGTAGTTGGCGAGATGGCGGGCGACGAGCCGGGCGATGGCGTCATAACCGCCGCCGGGGCTCGAGCCGACCATCAGGATCACCTGCTTGCCGCGATAGAAGTCGGCGACGCCCTCCGCCGCCGCCGGCACGGCGCTCAGCACGCCGGCTACAAGCGCAACAAGCATAGCTCCCAATCGGCGCGACGAATGGCAATTAATCTCAATCGGCATGACGGTCCTCGGCGGTCCACGACGGCGGCGGTTCGAACCGTCGTCGTGGCGCAGGCGCGCGGCAACGTCAAGCAAGCTCTTCACTTGAGCTGGTCGGCCACCTTGTCGATGCCGGCCTGCGAGCACTCGTCGTCCTTGCCGGGTGAGCCCGACACGCCGACGGCTCCCACCACGTCATCACCGACCTTGATCGGCAGACCTCCCGGCAGCGCCAGCACGCGGGTGTATTCCTCCGAGGCGTGCGCGGACGGGTCGTCCATCATGCGCTTGAGGAAGGCCGCCGAGGCCGCCCGGAAGGTGCGCGCCGTGAAGGCCTTGCGGTCGGCGCCCTCGGGCGTGTGCAGGCCGGCGCCGTCGCCGCGCAGCGTCACGATCGGATGCCCGGCGCGGTCGATCACCGCGACCGAGACCTTGAAGCCCATGGACACGCACTTTTCCATGGCGCCGTTGGCGACCGCCTGCGCCATGGCGAGCGTGAGATTCTTCTCGACGGCGAGCTGCGCTTGCGCCGATGCCGACAGCAGCACGGCGGCGACAGCGCCTAGAAGCAACTTCGTTGACATGCGGTATTCTCCCTGTTGCGGCTTGTATCGTTCCTTTAGCCCAACGCGCCACCGACGCGTCAAGGGCGGGTTCCCATCGCCCGGCCGGGCCGTTAGGCTTTGCATGAACGGCGAGGGTCGAATGCAGCGACGATCATTCGTCACCGGACTGGTGAGCCTGGCGGCCTGGCCGCGCCACGTGCAGGCGCAATCGGCGAGGCGCTATCGCATCGGCGTGCTCGACACGAGCGCGCAGCCGCACAACACGAATTTCAGCGTTTTCCAAGAGACCCTGCGGGCGCTCGGCCATGTCGAGGCCGAGAGCCTGGCGTTCGAATATCGCTCGGCGGACGGCCACAACGAGCGCTTTCCCGAGTTCGCGGCGGAGCTCGTGCGCCTCGACGTCGATCTCATCCTCACCCGCGGGACGCCGGCAGCGCTCGCCGCCAAGGCGGCGACCACCACCATCCCGGTGGTCATGGCGGCGGCCGGCGATCCGCAGGCCATCGCGCAGGGTACCCGAAATCTCACCGGATTCGGCGCCAATCTCGCCGGGGCGGAGCGAAAGCGCGTCGAGACGCTCAAGGCCATGCTGCCGAGCCTCACGCGGATCGGCGCGCTCATGAACCTGTCCAACCCGTCGCGACAGGCCGAGTGGCAGGCCATCGCGTCCGCCGCACGCGCGCTCGGCATCGCGCCGCTCGTCCTCGACACCCGCGGGGCCGCCGACATTGCACGCGCCTTCGACGCGGTCGTGGTCGCGCAGACCGATGCCGTCTTGATCGGCAGCGATACCGTCATGCAGACCAATCAAAACCTTCTGATCGAGCTCGCGGCGGCGCACCGGATGCCAGCCATCTACACGTTCCGCGACTTCGTCGAGGCGGGAGGCCTGGTGTCATACGGGGTGAGCCTGCCCGACCTCTACCGCCGCGCCGCCGCCTATGCGGACCGGATCTTCAAGGGCGCGACGCCGCGCGACCTGCCGGTCGAGCCGCCGACCACGGCGGAGCTTGTCGTCAACCGCGCGACCGCCAAGACGTTCGCCATCACAGATGCGTTTCTGGCTCAGGCCGATGCGGTGATCGGCTAGCGCATGTCCCGCAACGCCCGCTCCCCGGCTTGATCCGGGATGGATGCCGGTTTTTCCGACTGACGACATGCGCCCACCTAGATGCAGCCACCCGTGTCGCGCGTTATGGGGCCGCTATCTCGTCGTTACGCGGATAAATTCAATTTACGCCGTCTTAACTTGAGCCCTGCGGCCGCTCGAATAGCCTCGCCTTCCGGCGCCGGATCATTCGCATGGTCGATCTCGATATTGGACAGATCAACATAAGAGACGGCAGCGACGAGGTCGCCCTGCAATATCTCGGCGCCGCGGTGGTGCTGACCTGGCAGCGGCTGCCGCCGGAGGTGCGCGAGCTCCTGCTCAACCGCGCCACAGCGATTACCGGGCTGCCGGCCACCAGCGCACTCGACGCCAAGATCACCTCGCTCCTGCGTCAGCACGCCAAGCCCGGCCGCACGCCGGAATGAAACGGCGCCATTAACCCTCCTCTTCTCTTATCGGGCAGACCTGCGTTGCCTGGGAGCGGCGGTCTTGGCCGCTGAATGCTGGGTGGAGCTGTCAAATTATGACAATCTCTATTGACCCGTCGCCGGCATTTCTACGAGGCTTGTCCTCGCGAGAGCGGGATTGATGCCCGCGGGAGCGGCTCATGCCGGCGCTCAGCAGACACGCGAGCCCCCACGTCGGGGATGAAGGAGCGCGGCTATCGCCGGCTCTCGACCAAGCTCGTGCCGACCAGGCGAGCGAGCCCGTGCCGCAGTACGATGCGTTCATCGGACACCGGCATGAGCCGCCGGAATATCGGCGGCACGTCGATCTGTGTGCCGCCGCAGGGGGCCGTGCTCTACCAGAACCGCCACACCAGAACCGCCACGGCCGCAATTGCACGCGCACCGCAACGGTCTCGTTCTGCTCAAATCTCTGACCCCCGCCGAAACTCAGCGGAAACCGCCACCCCGACCGGTCACGGCGACGCAGACCTGTTGCGCGATCTGTGCCACGGTCCCCTCACCATTGACCATACGCGCCTTGGGCGGCGCGACGGATGCGCTCGCTGCCGGGGCAAGGGTTTGCGGAAACAACGTCCAGCCGTAGCGCTCGCCGACCGGCGCGTAATCTACGTGCAGGGACCAATAATCCTTCTGTATCAGATCGATCGCGGCTTGACTGAAAGCGCCGTCGAACTTGGGGTCGAGCAAGAGCGCGATGGCGACGCCCCGACACTGCGGGGTCACGGCGAACTGGGAGACGATCTTGTTCTCGAGATCGCGCCCGAGCTTGCGCGGATCATCCACGGAATGACAGACCGCGACCGCGGTTGGGTCGGGATAGAGCGCGCATCCGGCCTCGGCGGACGAAAGCGTATGCCGGCTGTCGACGATGACCACCGGCGCTGCGAGCGCGGTGCCGAAAGCACCGCCCGCCAGCAGCACTACGGCCATTACGCCTGCTCGACGTTTCATGGCCCCTCTCACTCATCGGTGAGCAAGCCGCAACGAATCGAGGATGCACTATCGTCTGCTTGGACACGTCTCGGATCCGCCTCCAGGGTAGCCAAAAGACGCCGGCGCTGCATCGTCTTTGCGTTATCGCTTTGCAACGTCCACTGATAGTTTTGGCAATTGGTGCGCTACTGCGATACCTCTGGGGCCGTCCGTGACATTGCGATTGGATCATTCCGAACGATCCCGACGCAGGTGATGTCGTCGGATTGGGGCACGCCCCTCGCGAACTCCGCCACGCGCTTGATGACGTGCTCGACCACGCTGCGCGCGGGTGCGCCGCGCATCTCGAGAATGGCCTCCTCGAGACGCTTGTTGCCGAACATCGCGGATTTCGAATCTTCGGCTTCGGTCACCCCATCGGTGTAGAGCAACAGCACGTCGCCGGGCGCCAGCATGATCGACCGCGGCACGTACTTGATGTGATCAGCGACCCCCAACGGAGGACCGCAGTTGCGCAAGGATTCGAATGCGCTCTCGCCCCGCCGCAGGAACAGGGGCGGATTGTGGCCGCAGTTGCAATAGGTCAGCGTGCCGGAGCGCACGTCGAGCACGCCGCAGAAGAGCGTTGTGAACATGTCTTCGCTGTTGTTGGCGACCAGGAGCTTGTTGGCCGCCTCGATCTCGGCCTGCAGATCCTCGCCGAACCGGACCACCAGCCGCATGACGGTCTGCGTCATCGCCATGAAGAGCGAGGCCGGAATGCCCTTGCCGCAGACGTCGCCGATCGAGATCATGACCCGCCCGGCATCGAGCGCGACGATGTCGTAGAGGTCGCCGCCGACCTCGCGCGCCGGCATCATGTAGGGAAAGATATCGAATTGGCCTTCGGCGCGGCCGCTCGACCCTGTGGCCGGCAGCATGGCGCGCTGGATGGCGGCGGCGCTCGCCATCTCCGCTTCATGCGCCCGCCTCTGCGCGCGCTGGGCGGCCATGCTGCGGTCAGCGACGACAAGACGATAGCCGATCGTGACGACGAACGCACCGAGCGCGGACAACAGCGATTCGAGCAACGGCAGCGCCAGCGCGCCACGAAACGCCAGCGTCGCGCCCGCGCTCCACGCGAGCGCAATACCGAGGAAGACGAGCCCGGCGCTGGCGGGTCCGAGCGCGAGTGCGGCGGCGGCGGCGAGTCCCGCCAGTACGAACGATGCGATGCCGGTGGCGGTGCGGTTGAGCTCGGTCAGCGTCGCGCCATCGAGCAGATTGTTCACCGCCGTCGCGTGGAGGTACACGCCGGCGATCGAGTCGCGGGCAAATCTCTGCCCGGCAGCCGGCATCGGCAACGCGCAGCGCTCGGCGTTCGCCCCTTCGGGCGCGGTGGCGAAGCGCTTGGAGGTTATCTTGCGGTCCTCGACATCCAGTACCGTGCCGATGAGCACGACCTTTCCTTCGAAATGGCGGCGGAAGAACGCCGTGTCCTTCTCGACGCAGGCGTGCAGATCGGCGAACGAGAAGGTCGGGATGTCGTCGGCGCCGCCCGCGAAGTTGAGCGTAAAAGTGTCGGGCACGAAACCTTCGGCAGCGGCCGAGACCGGCTGACCGCTCGCGCGCGCGGCGAGCTCGACCGCCATTGCGGGGACGCGCTCGCCGTCGACCATGAAGGCGAGCGGCACGCGCCGGATCACCTCGTCGGGATCGTTGTACAGATTGAGCGGGCGGATATTGGCGCCGAACCCGACCGCGGCGCGCTGGCCCGCCGAAGGCAGGACCGGATCATCCTGATGCTGGACCTGCCCGAGCACGACCTTGCCGGCGTGGGCGCCGAGCGCCAGCGCGCGCAGATAGTCGCGATCGAAGCCACGCAGGCGGGCGCCCAAGGTCTCATCCCCGAACGGTACCTCCGATTGCTCAATCGAGGTCGGGAACACGAGGTCAAAGCCAACGACCTTGGCACCGCCATCGATGATCGCGGTCAGCACCCGGCCGATCTCGCGCGTCCAGGTGACCGTCGGCGTGCCTTCGAAGGGCGCCGTGCGGAAAGTCTCTTCATCGAGCGCGACAACGACCGCGTGCGTCGGCAGCTGCGCATTGCCGAAGGCGCGCCAGCGCAGCATGGTCAGCACGTCGAGCGACAAGCCGCGTATTCCGTCGAAGACCGGGGAGGCGGCAAGGAGACCCGCGCAGAGCGAGATCAGAAAGGCTGCGGCCGCGGCACGCGGTCGGACAGGATCCATGCGGGCGGCCGGACGATTCTATTGGAAGCGCAGCAGGCGGCTGACGACCGGCGCCAGGCCGGATTTTGCCTTCGGATCGATCCGGAAGGTCGCCGTGCGGCCGCCGATGCTCGCATCATAAACTCCGCCGCGGGCAAGACTGACCTTGGCCTGGGCGAGATCGTAGAAGCCGGCGGCCACGATGGTGGCGTCGATCTTGATCTCGTGGCGCTCGCCCGGGCGATCGGTTCGCGCGATCAACAGAGTGCGGTCCTCGCTTCCCGAGAGCCTGGGGAGCTGGACGAGGGGTGTCCGCGCATAGAGCGTTGGATGCATCTCGGCGCTCTGCAGTCGGAAGACGCTGGCGGCGCTCTTGCTGGCCTGTTGCGCGCTCAGCCGCATCTTGCCGCCGTCGCAGGCGACCTTGGTGCGGACGATCGCCCCGTCCTGGACCTCGCTGTGCTCCTGGCCCACGGTCACGGTGCCGCCAGTGATGGTCTCGTGCTCGCAGGACTTGAGGTAGCTCAGAACAAGGACCTCGCCGGGCTCAAGCTTGATCACCTGGCCGTTGCCCACATAGTCCATGAACTCGATATCGGCGGCGGCCCGTTTCACGTCTTCTACCAACGCAACTGGGACGAGCGGCGCCGCAACGTGGGCCGAAACCTCGGTCGCAACTGCAAGGACCGTGGCGACGACGAGCATTCTGCGTGCCATTGCGACAAGGCCTCCCAACCTCTAGAGCCCTCGCGGGGGAGCCTTTTTACATGGTGATCAATGACTTGCATAGTGGTGCCGCCGCCGGCACCTGCATGATCGAACGAAGGCGAGTGCAATTGCCGCGTTGACCCGCATAGGCGATCGGCGCAGCCTCGTGCGCGCGCGTGTCCGCAAGGGGAGCAGCGAAGAACATGAAACTTCCTTGGTTCCTCCTGTTGGCTGCGGGGATTGCGGCGCTGGCCGCCGCTCCGCGCGCCGCGCACGCGCAAGCCTATCCAACGCGGCCCATCACTCTCATCGTTCCGTTTGCGCCGGGCGGCGGGACCGACGTGGCGGCCCGCATCGCTGGCGACCACATGTCGCGCACGCTGGGCCAGCAGCTCGTGGTGCAGAATCTCGCGGGCGCCGGCGGAACGGTCGGCTCGGCGCGGGCCGCGCGCGCCGAGCCCGATGGTTACACCATCCTGATGGGCCAGATGGGAACGCATGCGGCCGCCGTCGCGCTCTATCCGAGCCTGCCGTACAAGCCCGATGTCGATTTCGAGCCCATCGGCATGGTGGCGGCTGCGCCGGTGGTGATCGCGGCGAGGAAGGATTTTCCGGCCGACGATCTCAAGGGATTTGCCGCCTATGTGAAGGCGAACGCCGCCAAGATCAATGTGGGCCACGCCGGCGTCGGCTCGACCTTCTTCACCACCTGCCTGATGCTCGACTCCATCCTCGACGTGAAGCCCACATTGGTGCCCTTCAACGGCGGCGCTCCGGCCATGAACGCGCTGGTGGCCGGCCAGGTCGATTATCTCTGCGCCGACGTTCTCACCTCCGCGCCGCAACTGCAGGCGGGCACGATCAAGGCCTATGCGATCGCGGCGGCGGCACGCAGTCCCCTGTTGCCGCAGGTGCCGACCACCGCCGAGGCCGGGCTCGGCGAGTTTCAGGCATCGACATGGTTCGGTTTGTTTGCTCCCAAGGCGACGCCGGGGCCGGTCCTCGACAAGCTCGCCGACGCGCTCGATCGCGCGCTCGACGACGCGGCGGTGCGCAAGCGCCTGGCCGAGATCGGCAACGAGGTGCCGGACAAGGCCGCGCGCGGGCGCGAGGCGCTGCGCGCGCTCGTCAAGCGCGAGATCGCCCGCTGGACCCCGATCATCCAGGCCGCGGGCGTCAAGGCGGAGTAAGGCCGCGCTCGCTTACGTCGGCCTCTCGTCCCGGGCTTGACCCGGGACCATCCCAAGCGCGGAGTTTGAAACGGTCCGGGCTCGCGCCGTCACCTCGGCGTCTGCTTGAAGTAGCGCAGATCAGGCGGGGCCTGGTCCTTCTTGGCGGGCATCAACAGGCCATCCGCGCTCAGCATATAGGCCTCCTTGCCGACCACCACGTGCTGGGTCGTTTCCGTGCAGGAAACCCGGCTCCAGTTTGGATAGGGATTGGGATCGCGCTTCCAGGTCTTGTCGACGCTCCAGGGCCGCGTCAGCGCATGGTCGATGGTGGTGATCTCGTCGTGCAGCAGATTGGGGTCGCCCTTGTCGAGATGGAAGCGCTCCGTGAAGATCGACTGATTGTCGAAGGCGAGCGGCAGCCCGGTCGCATCGTAGGCGCGCGGGCCTTTGAACGGCCCTCTGGTCTCCGCCTCCAGCGTGTCGTAGCTGCCGTTGCCGGTCGTGTCGATCCAGCGGCCGATGGCATAACCCTGATAGGTCGGGTCGAGATCGCTCGGCCGAGGGCGTCCATCCGTGAAGATGCGGCGTAGATCGCTGCCGGTCGAGATATAGGTCGTCTCCGGCGTGACGATGAATTCCAGCCGGTTCCCCGACATCATCGCCGGCATGCCGCCCGGGACGCAACGCGCATGGTCGAGGAAATTGCCCTGGCCGCCCTTGGCCTGGTCCGCCATGCTCTCTGCGTGGACCTTCTGATATTCCAGCGTCAGCGGCGCCTGCTGCGCCGGCCCGAACGCCTTGGTGGGATCGTATTTCACGCCCTGACCGCCGAAGCGCGGATTGATGTAGTCCCATTGCCCCTTCCAATTGGGATATTTCGCCTCCTCGGCGCGTGCAGCCCCCTTCGGCGTCGTCAGCGCGCAGGCCAAGGCTAGCGTGGCTACGGCTAGCCTGGTTATGGCGATCGAGTTGCGACCCATGATGGTACTTCCCTGCATGGTCCTCCCCTGCGTAGCGAACCGAACTGTCGCGATGCACGCGATCTTTGGATTGCTTTGAGGATAGTCGTAACGCTTCACCGCGTGCGCCCCGCAACCAGCTCCTTGTAGAGGCCGTCCGCCTTTTTTTCCGCATCACCGCTGAGCGTGATCGGAATGACCTTCTTGCCGCGAAACGCGTCGAGCACCCCCGGCGGATTGGTCTCGACGTCCGGGCGAACCGGCAGCCGGCCCCAGGTCGTGCTCTTGCGCTGCGCTTCCTGGCTGAGGACAAAGTTCGCAGCCAACCGCGCGGCATTGGGATGCGGCGCCCTGGCGTCGACCCCGACCTCGTGAAAGAACAGAGCAATCGGCTCGATCGTCCAGAAATCGATCGGCGCGCCGCTGAGCTTAACGTTGAGCGTGAGGCTGACGTAATTGTTGAGCGACGCCCAGTACTCGCCGCCACCGACCGCGCGTGCGACCTGCAAATGGCCGCTGATCAGGGCTGGCTTGAGGTTGGTGACCAGCTTGCCGACGAGAGCGCGCGCTTTGGCCTCGCCGAAGAAGCTCACGAGGGCGGCGAGCCATTCTGCGTCGGTCTCGTTGTTGGCGACGTGACCCTCCCAGTCGGAACGTACCGCAAGCTCCTCGTAGGTCTGCGGCAGGTTGGCGGGGTTGACGAGCCTCGTGTTGAAGGAGGGAACATCGTAATTGGCGCCGGTCCCGTACCAGCGACGGTTCGGATCGCGGGCCGCCGGAATGAGATGCACCGCCTCGGACGGCTCGATCTCCGCCAAGAGCTGCTC